>Ga0208249_1000203_pt1 | contig 19280 bp, 17 predicted proteins | sample CryBogmetaGMA1M_FD_184546 | JGI IMG/M metagenome (GOLD analysis project Ga0208249, IMG submission 184546) | Freshwater microbial communities from Crystal Bog, Wisconsin, USA - MA1M (SPAdes) | ecosystem: Environmental > Aquatic > Freshwater > Lake | place: Crystal Bog, Wisconsin, USA | collected...
CCGGCCGTAGATCGTCGCCGGATCAGTGCGATCGGTGGCGTTCGCGAGATGCTGATCGATCCGCGTGCCGCCGACGGCGCCGTTGAGGATGCAGACGGGGATTTTATGGGTGTCGACGATGTGGCGGGCGAGATCGATCCCCCAGTATCCGATCTGGTGCTTGCCCCCCTCCCGGCGGACGGCGTCTCCCCATCCCGGCTCGACGCTCCCCTCCATCGCGCCGAAGCTCCGCACCCAGCTGCGGTCTCGGGGCTGAGGGCTATCGTCGACCTCGTCGGCGCCCCAATCGCTCGCCACGGTGTTCGACTGGCCGTCCATCAGGAAGGCGTCGCCGCAGAGGAGATCGTCGGCGGTGTGGAGGATCAGCTTCTTGCCGTCGCGCACCGCGCCACACTCGACCCGGTAGCGAACGAGCCCCGGCCTGAGCGGGACCGCGAAGGCGTAGCGGCCCTCCGCATCGGGCTCGAGCGACCGTGAGTCGGCAAGCGTCCCGTCGGCGAACAGATCGAGGAACACGCTCTCGGCAGGACGATCGAGTCGGCCGCGGAGGTGGACGATGCCGACATTCTGGTCATTGCGGGCAAAGAACTGCCGATCGACCGGCAGCTCATCGGCGTCGGCGTCCACGGGGGCCTCGATCCAGGGATCGGTGGCCGGCTCGGTGACGAGGATCTCCGTCGTCGCGACGACGGGCGTGCCGCCATTGTCGATCCGCGCCGTCACCGTGAGCCGGCCGCTGTTCTGGCTCCGCTCGAGCGCGAGTCCCCCGGCCGTCTCTTCCCGGATCACCGCCATCCCGTCGGTCTGCCAGCGGACATTCAGCCCGCCGGTCTCCTTCGCCTCGAGCGCGGCGAGGTTCGAGATCCTCGGCACGACCTCGATCCGCTTCCGGCCATCCCAGGTGGCGGGGGCCTCGAGCGTGAAGACGGGATCGGGAATCGTCTCGCGAATCGTGATCGGGATGTCGATGGTCTTCGCGCCGTCCGGATCCACGGCGCGGAACCGGAGCGTGGCCTGCTCGTCCCCCGTCACCCGCCCGGCTTCGACGTCGTAGTGAAACGTGTCGGTGGCCACGACCCGCTCCTCGCCGCCTCGGGCGAGGATCCAAAAAACTTTTTGCACCCCGCCGGCCTGGGCGGTGACGGTGCCCCGCGTCCCTTCGGCGAGATCGAGCGTCGATCGTGAGACGGCGAAATCATCTCCCGGCTGGACGAGATGGCCGACGAGCGACTGGACCGGTTTTTGGTTTTCGTAGTCGAGCTTCGCCCAGGCAGCGGAGCGAACGACGTTCGACACCCGCACCTCGTCGACATCCCCGGCGAAGTCGTACTGGTCGTACCAACCGCCGATCCACATCCGCGCCGGGGTCGCGATCTTCAAGGGGGCCGAATCGGTCCGCGTTGTGCCGTCGAGGACGCCGTTGACGTAGAGGAGCGATTCCCCCTTGGTGTACGTGTGGACGACATGCACCCACTCCGATTTCGCGAGCCGCGTCTCCCCGGCGACGTCGGCCCCGGAAAAGTAGCACTCCATCCTGGCGTGTGGCGGACTGCGGAAGTTCATGATCACCTTCCCCTGCGCCGCCTCGTTGCCCCAACCGAAGACGCGGCCATTGGAGACCTCCGAGCGGAACCAGGCCTGGGTGGTGTGATCGGCCGATCCCGCTGGGAGCGTGACGATCGAGTCGCCGCAAAACACTCCCGCGCCGCCGGGAAAGTGCCGGGCCGGGCCGACGATTCCCACTGCGGCCTCGGTGCCGGTGTCGCGCGCCTCGACGCCGCCGGTGGCATCACGGACGGGGGCGTCCATGTGAAAGACGGCGACGTGGCCATTGGCTGCACTGAAGACGGCGGTACCGTCAGACACGCTGGCGGCGCCAGGATTCCCCCAATGAAGCGTGAGCCGCTGCCGGGCCTGGCCCCTGATCTCCGGGACGCGCACCCAGACGGTTGCCGCGCCAGCGTCGCGATCCCAAGCTTCAATCTCGTGCGCGAGGACGGTGCCAACGTCGGAGGTGATGCGGAGGTCGTCACCGTTCGGCAGGGCCTCCGCGAAGGGAAAGAACTCGTCGTCGAGACGGAGGACGACCGGAACGTCGGCAAGTGTCGCCTCGGCCGGCAGGTCAGCACCGGCCGAGTCGGTGAGGAGCCAGACGGAGCCGTGGTGTTGCCAGTCGGCGAGGGGGGGCGATTGGTCGGCGGCGATCGGCGGCAGGACGATCGCGCTGGTGAGGAGAGAGAGCAGGGCAGGGACGAACCAACGGCAACGGTTCATGCCGGGATGCCTCCGGTGACATGGCCCACGGGGATGGGTGGCGCCGGGAGAACAGTGTAGTCGACGGCGCTTGCGAGCCTGAGTCGACGGCGTGTCGTGAAACTTCGATGAGGACCCGATCGCCAGCCGAACCATGGGGTAGGATGCCCGCCGTCCGGCTCTCGCTAACCCTGCGGAGGCTCCGTCGATGCGACTCCCCCTGGCGTCCCTGCGTGTCGTGAAACTCGCCTGCATCCTCCTGGCTTTTGCATCGGCCGGGGCACCCGCTGCCGAGGTCGTCACCATCACAGAGGCGCTCCTCGCAGCGGCCGGCAAAGCGCCCCCCGCTGGCAAGGAAGCCGATTGGATCCTCGGCGATCACATCCTTCGCAACGACAAGATCGTCGCCGTGATCGGCGACACCCTTCCGACCCGCAATGCCAACATGACGGTCCGCAATGTCGGCGGCGCCATCATCGACCTGACCACCGCGGGCCACTCCAACGACCATCTCGGCTGCTACTGGCCCGGCAACGTTCAACTCCGCTATGCGTTCGCGGGAGCCTCAGGTCTCGGCGGCGACCTTGTGATGCCGGTGGAAGGGAAAGTGCCCACGCCGCTCGCCGTGAACGGAGGGAGCGTGACGTTTCGCGTGGTCGCCGCGGAGGGGCCGCAGACGCCGCGTGTCGAGACTTCTTATACGCTCGCCGACGGCGATGATTTCCTCACCGTCACCACCCGCTATTCCAATCCGCACGCGACGCCGCTCTCGATGGAGCCGGTCGATCGGATCCGTGCCGATCGCACCTTCGCCGCCGGCGCCGACACCGCGGCCAACGTGGTCTGGTGGGATGACGAATGGTTCGGCCAGGCCTACGGAATCGAGCCGGTAGGGGCGACGTTCCACGCCGACACGATCGCGGAGTCGCGTGGTGCTGGTGACCCGGTGCGGTATCTCCTCGGCGAAGCGTCGTCGGTGGATCTGGCCCCGGGAGCCTCGATCGACCTGGTCCGCAGAGTGTTTCCCGCCGACAACCTCGTTGCCCTGCGGACGGCTGCCGCGACCCGGGCCGGCGTCACGCTCGCCCCCACGACGATCAGTGCCGTCGATGCCGCCGGGCCGGTCGTCGGGGCGAACGTGACCTTCTTCGATGGCGAGAAGAAGTATGGGGCGGGGCGGACCGGCGATGACGGCCGGCTCGTGACTGCGCTTCCGGCCCCGGCGGCTGCATGGCGGGTGACGCTCTCGACGGTGGGGCGCGGGACCGTCGAAGAGAAGGGGCTGGCGTGGAACGCTGATGGAATCGACGTCACATCGCGACTCCCGCAGCCAGGCACCGTCGTCGCAACGATCAGCGATGTCGACGGGGGGCCGATCCCATGCAAGGTGGAGTTTCGGCGCCGGCCACCCGCCGGCGGTGGCGCGCGGGACGCCGATCCCGATTTCGGCCCCGACACCGCCGACACGGCGGTGAAAAACCTCCGCTACAGCCACGACGGCCGGTTTTCTCAGGAGATTCCCCCGGGGAGCTATGACGTCGTCATCAGCCACGGGCCGGAACATGACGCGGTGATGACGACGCTCGACGTCGTGGAGGGGGCGGATGCGGCGCTCCTGGCGACCCTGCGGCGCACCGTCGACACCCGCGGCTGGGTGAGCAGTGATTTCCACAGCCATGCCACCCCGTCGGGCGACAACACCACGAGCCAACTCGGCCGCGTGCAAAATCTCCTCTGCGAGCAGATCGAGTTTGCCCCCTGCACGGAGCACAACCGGGTGTCGTCGTACGTGCCGCTCCTCGAGCAACTCGGCGTTCGGCATCGCATGGCCACCTGCAGCGGCATCGAGCTGACCGGCTCACTCCTGCCGATCAATCATCAAAACGCCTTTCCGATCGTCGAGAAGCCTTTCACGCAGGACGGTGGCGGGCCGGTCCATGACAACGACAGCCCGCTTGCGCAAATCGAGCGGCTGGCGTTGTGGGACGATGGCGCCGAGAAGGTCGTGCAGATGAACCACCCCCACCTCGTCCAGGTACTGGGCGACCGCGACACCGACGGAATGGCCGATGGGGGATTCGAGGGGATGCTCGGGTTTGTCGATTGTGTCGAGGTCCATCCGCCACACGAGATCTTTCTCGCTCCGCCGCAGAGCATCGATCCCCGCAAGCCGACGAGCCCGATCTTCGTCTGGCTGCAGATGCTCAACCTCGGCTACCGCGTGCCGGGCGTGGTCAACACCGACGCCCATTACGCCTTCCACGGCTCGGGCTTCCTGCGGAATTATCTGGCCAGCCCCACCGATGATCCAGCGGCGATCGAGATCAGCGACATGGTGCATACGGCTGAGCGCGGGCAAATGGTGATGACCAACGGCCCGTTCCTCGAGGCCCGTCTGGCGGCATCGGACGAGGAAACGAGTGCGGTCGTCGGGCCGGGGGACGATGTCAGCGATCGTGACGGCGCCGTGGAGATCGAGGTGCGCGTCCAGTGCCCGAACTGGTTCGACATCGACCGCGTTCAGGTGTTCGTCAACGGCCGGGCTGACCCTCAGCTCAACTTCACCCGCCGTGAGCACGCGGCGCTGTTCAGCCGCGACGTCGTTCGCTTCGCCCACACGATCCCGGTGCGACTCGAGCGCGACGCGCATCTGATCGTGGCGGCGATCGGCGAGGATTCGACGCTCGGAGTCGTGGTGGGGCCCGAGCATGCGGCCGACAAGCCGGTGGCGGTTGCCAACCCGATTTTTGTCGACGTCGGCGGAGACGGCTTCACGCCGTCGGGGGATCTTCTCGGTCTGCCGATCCCGCACCAGCCGGAGCCGACGCATCGCCGTCATGTCCACCCACACGCTCATCCGCATCGGCCTTTCGGCAGATGAGGCTCTGCCCGTGGCCGCCCTATCCCGTCAGGCCTGCTTCCCGCCGAACACCGACGCGAGGGTCTCGCGGAGGACGCTCGCCGAACGCTGGAGCGCCTGGAGCTCCTTCGGCCAGATTTCGATCTCGAGGATCTTTTCGGCGCCGGCCCGGCCGACCTGCGTCGGCACCGAGATCGCCACGTCGCGGAGGCCGTAGGCTGCCGCCGGGCCGCTCCCAGAGAACACCGTCGACACCGGCAGCACCTTCTTGCTGTCGAGCGCGATCGCGTGGATCACCTCGGCGATCGAGACGCCGACGGCAAAGCCCGCCCCGGTCTTCTTTTTGATCATCTCGGCGCCACTCGTCTTCGCCCGTTGGAAGACGTCGGCCCCCAGCTTCGGGGTGTAGCCGGGCCACTTCTCCAGCGGCAATCCGGCGATCGAGGCGCTGCTCCACACCGGCACCATGCTGTCGCCATGTTCGCCGAGGATCATCGCCTGCACCTGCGTCGCCGGAGCGCCGAGATTCATCGCGAGGAGGCTGCGGAAGCGGAGCGTGTCGAGGAGCGTGCCGAGGCCGATGACACGCCCCTTGGGGAGCTTGAGTTCCTTTTCGGCGAGATATGTGAGGATGTCGACCGGGTTGGAGACGACGAGCACGATGCAGTCGGACTTGTGGCCCGCTTGCTGGATCGTGGCGAGGATCGAGCGAAACAGTTCGACGTTGCGATTGATCAGCGCCAGCCGGCTCTCGTCGGGCTTGCGGCGAAGTCCCGCCGTGATGCAGATGACGTCGGCGTCGGCCAGATCGGCATAGCCGCCGGCCCGGATCACCTGGTCGGCGATCGCCGCCGTGCCGTGGAGCATGTCGAGCGCCTGGCCGTCCGCCAGATCAGCGTTCATGTCGACAAGCACGATCTCGTGGACGATGCCCGCGAGTTGGAGCGCGAAGCCCGCCGACGAGCCGACGATCCCACCACCACCAATGATCCCGACCTTCATGGCTTGTTTCCTTCGCGTGCCGTACGCCAAACCCAACGAACCATCTCCGAGTCCGGTCGGGGAGACCCGCTCCCTCTCACCGGACGCTCTCTCCGGCCATCCATGGCCTCCGCTCGCTCGACGCCGGCAGCGCTCCGCCCTCCGGGGCTGCGCTCGCCGACGGCGCCGACTCGAGGAAACGGGCGTCCCCTCCCGTCGCCGCGCAAATCGTCAGCCCGGGAGACCCGGACGTTCGGCGTTCAGGCCGCCCCGATCCCGAGCTCACGGCAGACCTGTTCGGTGACCGCCTTGACGAGAACGTCGTAGTCGATCGCCGGGGGAACGGCTGACGCGGGGGCCGCTGCATGAGCCGCTGCGGCCGGCTGCGGATCGGCGCCCATCGGCGGGGGGGCGTCAAACGCCTTGCGGGTCACGCCGGTGTTGCCCCAGCTCGAGCGGAAGACGTCATTGGCGCAGATGTCGCAGTTCTCCATCCCCTTGTCGAGACGCGGGTCGCTGTAGCCCCACTTCGCCTTGAGGTCGAGGAGTTCCTTCGTCTCTTGCTTCGTGAGGTAGGTGACGCGGCCGAGGTCGCGGGAGAGCATGAGGATCCGGCAGTAGGCGTCGAGGATCTCGGTCCACCAGTAGGCCTTCTCGACGGTCTCGCCGAAGCTCACCGTGCCGTGGTTGGCAAGGATGAGGACGTTGGCCGTCTTCACGTACGGCTTGACGGTGTCGGCAAACTTCTGGCCGCCCGGGGTCTCGTACTTCGTGATCGGGATGTCGCCGAGGAACACCTCGACCTCGGGGAGGACGCACTGCGGGATCGGCTCACGGGCCACGGCGAAGGCGGTGGCGTGGGGCGGATGGCAGTGGACGACGCTGTTGACGTCGGGCCGCTCCTTCATGATCGTGAGATGGAGAAGAATCTCGCTCGAACGCTTCCGCTCGCCGGCGATCTGGTTCCCCTCCATGTCGACGATGCACAGGTCGGAAGGCTTCATGAAGCCCTTCGAGATCATCGTCGGCGTGCAGAGGACCTCGTTGGGGCCGAGGCGGAAGGAGATGTTGCCGTCGTTGCCGGCGGCAAAGCCTTTGTTGTAGATCCGGCGGCCAATGTCGCAGATCTCTTCCTTGAGCTTGGAAAGCGGCTTTGTTGTGGTCTTCACGGCCGGGGTGGTCGCCATGTCAGGGGTTCTCCGTGGGGGGGGTAACGTAAGGAGTATTCACCACGCTTCCGGTCGAGGAGACTCTGCCGGTCGCGAAAAGTTGTTTCTTGGCGGGCTCTGTGCGGACTGTGCGGGTCGCATCGATCGCGACGCCCGTCGGGGGGCGGAGGCCCCGGGCGTCATTTGGTCTTGCGGGTGGGAAGGTCGAGACGGTCGATGATCGCCGCCACGAAGGCGTCGATCGGCTTGTCGTGGGGGCGGAAGGGCTGGGCTGCCTCGCCTCCCTCGCTGAAGGCAACGAGTTGGTCATCGCCGGCGCCGAGGTCGTCCCAGGCGATGAGCGGTTCGGCGGCAGAGTGGCCAAAGTCGCCCGCGGCTGGATCCCCGGCAGCAAGGTCGGCTGCCGAGAGGGGGATGAGGACACGGAATACCCCGCCGCGCACCGTGGGGTGCGGTTCGACGAGGGTCACCGTGCCGATCGTCTGTCCGAGTCGCATCGTTCGACGCTCCTTCCGTGGAGTTCAGTGGTGGTGCGTGGTGCAGGAACAGGCCGGAGCATCAGCCTTCGGGCCGCTGCAGGCGCACCCAGCTGCTGCCGGAGGGGCAAGCTCGGCCGGAGCCGGCCCCGGATCACGGGTGGCGAACGTCGAGCCGATCCGCTCGAGGCTCGATGCGGAGAAGTCGCGCGGAGCGATGACGAGGAGATTCGCCGCACATTCCTGGGCCGCTGCCAGCAGCGTCGTGGTGTCGCGCGCCGTCACGGCCCGGACGCCGGCCGAACGGTTGGCCAGGGCCACGGCGACATGGGGGCGACCGGCGAGAAGGATCCCGCGGCCGCCGTCACGCGTCAGATGGAGGCCGAGGCTTGCGACCACATCGGTGAGGCCGGTGGAGGGAAGCTGCTGGGCGTTGAAGAGGACACGGACGAGCCCCGACGTCCGTGCCGCCGAATCACCTGGACACTCCGCGGCGGCGATGAAGAAGGGGCGGCTCACGGGAGCTGTCCCCGGCGTTGCTTGAGCCCCCTTCGCGTTGCGCAGGAGCGTGCAGCCAGCAGCGCGGGCCGCGTCGCGGCCGGAGGGGGTGATGAGGGCGTCGTGGCGGAGCATGACGGTCTTCGTCCCTGCCGGGATCGCCGCCAGGCTCGCCGCCGTGATGAGCTTTTCAGCCAGTTGAAAAACGCCTGCCGCGGCGGTCGGGGCGGCGGCGGGGGCCTGTGCTGCCGGCAGTGCTGGTGCGGCCGGGGCAGCGGGAATAGCGCCCGCTGGCTGAAGATCGGCCCGGATCCGCCGCAGCACTTCGCGGACGATTCGGGCGATCTGGTCGGGGGTGAAGGCGGGGGCGTTCATCGGGTCGGGCCCTGCTTCCGCGCGGAGAAGTCGGTGACGTCGTCGACGAGCGCGACGACGCTGTAGCGGGCCGGGGTGGCGTCGCTTTTGAGGATGTCACGGAGGAGTCGGCCGTCGCTGGTGATCATGACGAGGTCGCCAACCCCCGCCGCCACCGTGTCGATCGCCAGCTGCGGATCACCGTCGGTCTTCGTGCGGTCGGCCATCAGCGGCTGGACGACGAGCAGCTTCGCGCCGGCAAGCGACGAATGCTTGACCGTCGCGGTGACCGTGCCGAGGACGTTGGCGAGTTGCATGCGTGGGAAACTTTGGTGGGAAACTGTGGTGTGTTGTCCGGAACTGTCGTCAGGCGCATCGTCTTGGGGCCCGGGCTCACTCGGCCGCGCCGAGGATCCGGAGATCGTCGACGAGCGTGCAGCGCCGCTGGCGGGTGAAGGTGAGCGGCGTCGTCACCCCTTCGCCGGTCGGCGTGGCGATCGAGAAGGAGATGTAGCCCTCGCCGCCGAGGCCGAGGCCGGCGGTGCTCGGGCCGTTTTTGACAAACAGCGTGGTGTCGAGGAGGCGGCCCATCTTCGTCATGTTACGGACGTCGTGGGAGTGGATGATCGCCGTGTGGCGGAAGCCATGCTCGCTCTCGTGGGCCCGGTGGATCGCCTCGTCGGCGTCCTTACAGCGGATGAAGGGGACAAACGGCATCATCTGCTCGACCGGCACGAACGGGTTGTCGACCGACGTCTCGCCGTAGAGCAGCTCGACTTCGCTGGCGACCCCGGTCCCGGCCGCACGGGCGAGAACGGAGGCGTCCTGGCCGATGAAGTCCTTGCAGGCCACCTGGTGGCGGTGGGCCCCTTCGCCGGTCCAAACGATCGCCTTCGCGGTCAGCGCGTCGACCTGCGCGGAATTGAGCCGGGCGGCGCCGGCCCTTCCCATCGCCTCCATCATTCGATCGAACACACTCGACACGACGAACACCTGCTTCTCGGCGATGCAGAGGAGGTTGTTGTCGTAGGCAGCGCCGGCGATGATCGATCGCGCGGCCCGGTCGAGGTCGGCCGTCTCGTCGACGACGACCGGGGGATTGCCGGGGCCGGCGACGATCGCCCGCTTGCTCGACTCGAGCGCGGCCTTCGCCACGGCCGGGCCGCCGGTGACGCAGATCAGCTTCACACCGCGGTGCTTGAAGAGCTCGGCGGCGCTCTCGAGCGTCGGCTCGGCGATCAGGGCGATGAGGTTGTCGATGCCGAGGTCGCGGTGAATCGCTTGATTGAAGCGGCGCACTCCCTCGGCGGCCACCCTCTTGCCACTCGGATGGGGATTGACGACGACGGTGTTGCCGCCGGCGATCATGCTCACGGCGTTGCCGGTGATCGTGGGGAGGGAGTGGGTGACCGGGGTAATCGCGCCGATGACGCCGAACGGAGCATGCTCGATCACGGCCAGGCCGTGGTCGCCGCTGAACACCTCGCTCCGCATGAACTCGACGCCCGGCGACCGCTCGCCGAGGATTTTCAGCTTCTCGATCTTGTGGGGGAGGCGGCCGATCTTCGTCTCGTTGAACTCCATCGTCCCGAGCTCGACCGCATCCTCGATCGAGATCCGACGGATGTGGGCGATCGCCCGGCGACGCCCCTCGACGCCGAGCCGCTCGAGCTGGAGAAACGCCTCCTGGGCGGCCCGCACAGCCTCATCGACGCTTGCGAAGATGCCGTGTCGGCCGACGAACGACTCCGGGGCCACAGGCGCCGAGGGAGCCGGCGGCGTCCAGGGGACGGTGGCCGGAGCGAGCGGGGCAGGGCCGGCATTGGCAGCGGAGGCGCCGTTCGCAGCGGAGGCGCCATTCGCAGCGGAGGCGCCATTCGCAGCGGAGGCGCCATTCGCAGCGGGTGCCGCAGCGCGCAGTTCGGCGATCACCTGGCGAACGATGCTCTGGATCTCGGTGGAGCAGGGGGCAGTGGCCTGGGCCATGGTGGTTCTCAGCTTTCCTGGGCGTTACGGGAAAAGACGTTCTTTCCCCCGATGCGGACGCTGTCGACCAAGCCGATGACAACAGCATCGATCGGGAGCGACTTCGTTTCGGGGGTGAGGCGGGCACTGGAGCCCTGGGTGACGAGGACGAATTGGCCTTCGCCGGCGCCGAGCGTGTCGACCGCGATGAAGGTCCGGCCGGTGGAGACGAGCCGGTCGCGGGCCTTGTCATCGAGCCGGTAGGGCTCGACGACGAGGAGCTTGTGGCCGGTCATCGACTCGGTCTTCTGCGTGGCGACGACCGAGCCGGTCACGAGGGCGACAAACATCAGGCACCTTCCTTCTGGACGAGAAGATCACGGGTCTGACGGGCCACGACCAGCTCTTCGTTGGTGGGGATTACCCGGATCGTGACTTTTGAGTCGGGGGCGGAGATCGTTCGTTCCCCGCCGCCGGGCTGGCTCTTGTCGCCAGAATCGGCGTTGGCGGCTGCATCGAGCTTGATCCCGAGATCCTCGAGCCCGGCACAGACCTCCGCCCGAACGAGCGGCGAGTTCTCACCGATGCCGCCGGCGAAGGCGAGCTCATCCAGGCCGCCGAGCTCGACCAGGCCGGCACCGAGCCAGTGGCGGATCGAGCCGACATAGACGTCGATCGCCGTCCGGGCCCGGGCATTGCCGGCCGCGGCCGCCTCTTCGAGGTCGCGCATGTCGCCCGATGTGCCCGACATCCCGGCAAGCCCGGCCTTGCCGGACAGCTCGACGAGGAGATCCTCGAAACTCCGGCCGGTCGCCTTGGCGACATGAAGGAGCACGAACGGATCGAGGTCACCGGCCCGGTTGTTCTGCGGCAGCCCCGACTGCGGGCTCATCCCCATCGACGTGCCGACGCTCTTCCCATCGCGGATCGTGCAGATGCTGCTCGAGCCGCCGAGGTGGCAGGAAACGGCGCGGAGGGGACGCTTCGCCTGAAGCTCCATGAGCCGGCCGGCGACATATCGGTGACTCGCGCCGTGGAAGCCGAACCGACGCACCCGAAACTTCTCCACCCACTCCGTCGGTACCGCATAGAGGCCGTTGCGATCGGGAATCGTGGCATGGAAGCCGGTCTCGAAGGCGGCTACGAGAGGCACGCTCGGCAGCTTCTCACCCAACAGCCGCATCGCCTTGACGTAAGGGGGATTGTGGGCAGGGGCGACCTCCCGCATCTCCTCCATCGCCGCGAGGACGTCGGGGGTAACGCGGACAACGCCGCTCACCCGCCCGCCATGCACGGCCTTGAATCCGACCGCCGCCACTTCATCGATGCTCGAGAGCGGCCCGCCGTTGCCGGTGAGCTGTTCGAGGGCCGCCCGGAGGGCGACGGCGTGATCGGGGACCGGCATCACCGACTCGATATCCTTGCCGCCGGTGCGGGCATAGACCCGGCTTTCGGGGGCACCGATCCGCTCCACGCCTCCGCGCGCTAGTTCCTTCTCGCCGCCGATCGTGGGGCGATCGGCGAGGTCATAGAGCCGGTACTTGAAGCTCGTGGAGCCGAGGTTGGCGACGAGGATGATCATCGGTCGTTCCTTCGCAATCCGTTGGTAAGGCCGGTGGTGATTTCCTGGCCTGGTCTGTTCCTGTCCGTTCCCTTGAACGGGCCATCCGTGGCCAGCGTTCCTGCTTCGATGGCTCTGCCGTCAATCGCCTTGGCACCGAATCCGTGACCGGAGTCGTCGCCCTGTCCAGGCGGGGGCCAGCGGCCCCCGCCCGCGACAGCGATTCCAAAAAACCTGCGGCCGACAGGCCGTTGGCACGGCGACTGTCTGGCCTTACAACGCTCGCCTGTCGCTTCTTCAGGAGAAGAAGGCGGTGGTCAGGCTCTCGGCCGGGCGCGGGATGACGTGGCTGGCCACGAGCTCGCCGACCGACTGGGCGGCGGCCGCACCGGCCTCGACGGCAGCACGAACGCTACCGACGTCACCCTGCACGACGGTCGCCACATAGGCGCCGCCAATGCTGACGCGCTTCAGAATCTTCACGTTGGCCGCCTTGGCCATCGCATCCGTGGCCTCGACGAGGCCGATGAGTCCCTTGGTCTCGATCAAACCGATCGCAGTGTTCATCGCGAAAGTTCCTGTGAAAAAGTGGTGAAGGAAGGGGGAAATTGAAAATCACTCGACGCCGCCGCGGGCGCTCGCTGCCGAGGCCGGGAGAACGATGTCGATGTCTTCGTGAGGGCGGGCAATGACTTGCACGCTCACCACGTCGCCAATCCGGCCACCAGCCGCCGCACCGGCGTCGATCGCCGCTTTCACGGCCGCCACGTCGCCGGAGACGAAGGCCGTCACCAGGGCGCTACCGATCTTGTCCCAACCCAGGAAGGTGACGTCGGCCGCCTTCATCATCGCGTCCACCGCCTCGACGAGCGTGACGAACCCCTTCGTCTCGATCATGCCGAGGGCTTCGATTTTCTTCGCCATCGTGAGCACTGCTCCTGTCGTGATCCGGGCGCTCTGCCCGGAGTCGCGTTCCATCATCCCGGGGCCATCCCCGTCGATCGCGCCGGCACGCGCCGGCTGGACGATCGGTTGTGTTGTGGCGGCAGGCGTGATCGGGAGACGCTGCTGCGTCACTTTTCTCGCTGCCTTCTTTGCGGTTTTTTTGGCCATGAGTGGGCTCCGTGTCAGGTCTGCTTGATGAGCCGCACGCCGCTGGCGTGGTCGAGATCGGCAGCGTTGCCTTCATCGGTGTCGATGTGAACTTCGAGCTTGCTCGTCGCATCGGCCCGCACGAGGAGATCGCGGAGGATCACGCCGCAGCCGCCGTCGATCGCCAGGCTCATCCGGTCGCCATCCTTGACGCCGAAAAACTCGGCGTCGCCGTAGTTCATGTGGACATGCCGTTCGGCCCGGATAACCCCTTCGCCAAGCTCGACGGCGCCCGCCGGCCCAACGAGGACACACCCCGGTGTTCCTGCGATCTTGCCGCTGGCCCGCACGGGGAGATCGATGCCGAGCGAGATCCCGTCGGTGAAGGCGAGCTCCACCTGCGAGGCTTTTCGGGTTGGCCCGAGAACGCGCACGGTGGGGAGCATCTTTCGCTTCGGGCCGACGATCATCACCGTCTCTTCCGCGGCGTAGAAGCCCTCTTGGTAGAGGTTTTTGTGCGGAGTGAGAGTCCGCCCCTTGCCGAACAGCCGCTCGACATGGTCGTCGGTGAGATGGCAGTGGCGAGCGGAGATGCTCACGACGAGCTTTGGTTCGCTGCGCGAGGGAGCCTGGCCGGTGACGAGCGCCTTGGCCGCTTCGGCGGCGATCTGCGATGGCGGGGCCCCGCGGCCGCGGAGGACGATCTCGCGAACGATCCGCTCGACGCTCGAGCGGTCGAGGCCGGCGGGAATCCCCGGAAAGGCGGAGGTGATCATGCGTGGCGCTCCCGTGATGGCTTGCTGTGGTCGTCGCGGTGGGAATCGTGATTGCCGTCGAGGGGCTCGAGCAGCGCCGGTGCGACGACGACGAGGTCGACGCCGGCGGCCGCAATCTGCTGCCGCCACTCGGCCGACAGGCCGGTGTCGGAGACGAGGAGGTCGATCGAATCGAGCCCTGAGACAAACGTCAGGCTCTTGCGGCCAAACTTCGAACTGTCGGCGACGACAAACACCTGCCCGGCGGCCCGGAGCATCGCCTGCTCGGTTTCCGCGAGAAGCAGGTGGGCGTTGTAGAGCCCTTCGGCCGTGATCCCCGCCGCCGACAAGACCGTCGTTGTCACATGGAGCCGGCCGAGAAGTTCATTGGCATAGGGCCCCAGGCAGACGCCCGTCCGCGGCGAGACGTAGCCCCCAAGGAGCACGAGATCGGCCCGTGATTCCGAGGCAAAAAGATTGGCGACCGGAAGGCTGTTGGTGACGACCTGGATCGACCGGCCGACGAGGAGCCGAGCGACTTCGTAGGTGGTGGTGCCGCCGTCCAAGAGGACGGTCTCGCCGTCGTCGATCCGCTCGGCGGCCGCGGCAGCAATCGCTCGCTTGGCGGCCCAGTGAGCCGGCTGGCGCTCGTCAAACTCTGGGAGTCGGGCATGGCCGCCGGCGTAGAGGACTCCGCCGTGGGTCCGCTTGGCCGTTCCCTGCTCCTCGAGGGCATCGAGGTCGCGGCGGATCGTCGATTCCGACACGCCCAGTTCGCGCACGAGATCGTCGAGCGAGGCAAAGCCGCGCACACGGACGAAATCGATCAAACGGCTGCGTCGCTGACGGGTCTGCACGCCCACAATCTCCCACGGGGAGAGCGTATTATGGTTGAAAGAGACCATGAGTCAATTCAAAAGTCATGCAGGACAGCGACTGAAACACACCAGAAATGATCGTTTTCATTCGCTGTGGCGTCAAGCGAGCCGTGTTTTCAGGCTCGAATCTGCCGTCTGCGGGATCTTTTCCGGGTGCGTCAAAGAATAGGCCACGTTTCCGTGGCAGGCCGGGGGGAGCCGAGTCGCCAGCCGTGACAGAAATCGCTTACGATCCGGTCATGGGTGTGCTACGGATGGCGATCGACGTCGCGGAGAGGGGGCGGCAGCCGGCAAGCGCCCCCGGCAATGGCGTTTCTCCCTTCCAGATCATTCCCCTGGCCTGGGGGGGGCCATCTCGGGCCTTCGCGGCTGGGGTGGCGGCGTCGTGTGGGCTCCGCCCGGAGGGCTTTCTCGCTGAGCTCACCAGCCGGCCGGGGCGCCGGGTGCATGGCTTCGGAGCGGTGGTGCCATGTGAAAAAGCCACCGAATCGGGCCCTGCGGAGCCCGGTCCGCAAGCGGGCCTCGCAGGCGTGATCCTCCTCCTCGAATCGATCCCCTCAGGAGAAGGGGCTCCGAGATTCTCGATCCCCTGGCTGCTCGTGCGGCCGGAAGCTCGCCGCTCGGGCGTGGGGCGGGCCCTCGTTGCGGCCGTGCTTGACCATGCAAAAGGGCTCGGAGCGAGCCGGGTCACGATCGACACGCTCGACCGCTGGCCGGAGGCGGTGGCGTTTTGGCGTGGGGTGGGGTTTCAAAGGACGTGAGTTGTACGGCAGTCACAGAGGAGCCGATTCATGGCACAACCGGCACGGCGGGAGTTCTTGAGGTCATTTGGAGCGGTGCCAATCACTGCCGCTTGGGCTTTGGAGATGCTCCAGAGCGCTGCTTCGCCACCAACCCGTCCCCTCCGCCTCGGACAGATCGGCGTCGGCCATGGGCATGCCAGTAAGCTCGCCGTCTACCGCCGCTCCCCCGACTGGGAAGTCGTCGGCATCTGCGAGCCTGATGCCGGCTTGAGAGCGGCTGCTGAAAAACAGAAGACGTACCAGGGGCTCCCCTGGATGTCGCGCGACGAGCTCCTCGCTGTCGACCGCCTCGATGCGGTGCTTGTCGAGACGAAGCCCGATACGTCGCTCGACCACGCCGCCGCTGCCATTGCCGCCGGCAGGCATGTCCATCTCGACAAGCCCGCTGGCACGTCGCTGCCGGCCTACAGGAGGCTTCTCGAGGACGCGAATGCCAAAGGCCTCGCCGTTCAGATGGGATACATGTTCCGCTTCAATCCGGCGGTCATGCTGCTGCGGGAGTTCCTCGATCAGGGTTGGCTCGGCGACGTGTTTGAAGTCAGCGCCGTGATGAGCAAGGTGGTCGAGCCTGCCGCCCGGAAGGAGTTTGCCCGCTTTCCTGGCGGAATGATGTTCGAACTCGGCTGCCACGTCATCGATCTCGTCGTCGCCGTTCTCGGGAAGCCCGACCGCGTCGAGAGCGTGCTGCGCCACAGCCTCGAAAGCGCTGACGACACGCTCGCCGACAACACCCTCGCCATCCTTCACTACCCCCGGGCGATCGCCACGGTCCGCTCGAGCGCCCTCGAAGTGGAAGGCTTCTCCCGGCGCCATCTCACCGTCTGCGGCACGCAGGGCACGTTCCACATTCAGCCTCTCGACGACCCGTCGGTGCGGATCGTGCTCGACCGTGACTGCGGGGCTTTTCAGAAGGGAGTCAACGTGTTGCCGTTCCCGGGATTCACCCGCTACACCGGCGATGCGGCCGAGATGGCGGCGATGATCCGCGGCGAGCAGGTTTCCCCGTTCACGCCCGACCACGATCTCGCCGTCCAGGAGACGGTTCTGCTGGCGGGCGGGATGCGAATTGACGGGTGAGCATTATGTCGCGGCTTCGCCGGGGCTGGTGACATCAGGTGTTCGGGCTCAAACGTGGCTTCGGGGTCGCCCGTGCCCCGTCGCCGGACGTTCGCTACGGGCATCCTTGCCCTCCGCTCTCTCCGCGCCGCTATCGCTTTCGCCCTCCGGGCTGCGCTCACCGGCGAGGCCGGCTCACGGAGCACGGACGACCCCTCGCTGGCAGCGTCAAGCGTTGCGCCGATTGCTTCTTCCAACGCGCTGGCGAGGCGGGGATCGGCGAACGCTTGAGGAGTGACGAGGTCCTCCGAGGAACGACGAAACTTTTGCCGGCCCCGCCGACGAACCACTCACAGGTTCGACACCAGGATGGCGTCCTTGTTCCTTCCGGCTCAGGGCGCCCGTGCACCTTCGCCACGCCTGCGATACCATAGTGGGGGGATGGCGGTTGTGGATTACGGCGACGGGCTTCGGCCTGCGGAATTGGGGAGATTCTATGAAGTCGATTCTTGTCGAGAGGCTCCTCGCTAGCCTCGTGCCGATGGCGTTCATGATCGTGACGGGGCTCGGCGATGGCCTGCCTGGGCCTGCCGCCCGGGCCGACGACACCGAGGCGCGGAGTCGACGCGATGCCAAGCCGGGCCGACCACGGATGGAGCCGATGCCACCGAAAGCGGAAACTCCACCGCGTCGCCCCTTTGACGAGGCCGACGATGGGGATGAGCCGGGCGGCGCCGCCAACAACCGGCCGGCCAACCGGGCACGCCCGGCGGCAAGTCCACGCCGGCTCGGCACGACGTTCGCGCCGATTCCCGATGCCATCCGCGAGCAACTCGACCTTCCCGACGGGGTCGGCCTGCTTGTCGACTCCGTTGAACCGGGAAGCCCCGCCGCCGCAGCCGGCCTGAAACGCTTTGACATCCTCACCCGCTTCAACGACCAGATCGTCTGCAACGCCGATCAGCTCGCCACGCTCATCAAGCTCCGCAAGCCGGGCCCGGTGCCGCTGACGGTTCTCCGCGGTGGCCGCGAGCGGAAGATCCCAGTAATCCTTCCCCAGGCCGATCCGGCCGATGACGAGATGCCCCTGGCCGAAGCGCCCGTCCCGGCTCCCGGATTCGCACCGGGCGCTGGCAATCTCCCTGGCGATCTCCAGAAGCAGGTGGAGGATCTGGCCCGGCAACTGCAGCAGCAGCCTTTTGGGGCAGGGGGGGGAGCAGGCCGGTCGCGGACGACCCGGATGTCGGTTTCGCCGCAGGGGAACGAGCGGATCGACACCGAGTCAGACGGCGCGTCGACGATCGAGATTCGCCAGTCGGCCGGAAAACTGACCATCGAGATTCGTGGCGCCGACGGCGCGAAGGCCCACGCCGGCAAGCTCGACACCGAGGCCGACCGGCGCCGCGTGCCCGAGGCCTACCGCGACCGTGTCGAGCGCCTCCTCGAGGAGATCGGCGGAGCCCGCCGATAACCGAGGGACTCCCTCAAGCACTTCTGGAGAACCGTCATGACCATGCCCGTCTCCCGCCGCCGGTTCCTCGGCACGTCGGCCGTTCTGGCTTCCGGAGCCGTCGCTGGCCCGGCCCATGCCGCCGACACCTCGCGGGCCGCCGCCGATCCGACGTACACGATCCGCAACCATGGCATCCGCCACACCGTGATGGGATGGTGCTTCAACCCGATGGACACCCTCGAACTCGCCCGCCACGCCAAGGCAATCGGGCTTGTCGGAATCGAGGGAATCGATCGGAAGTTTTATTCCGACGTGAAAAAGCTCGGGCTCGAGATCTCGCTCGTCGGGAGCCATGGCTTTGCCGAGGGGCCGTGCGATCCGCGCTTCTTCGACCAGTCGGTCGCCAAGCTCGCCGAGGGGATCGAGGTCGCCAAGGAGGTCGGCTCGAAGAAGGTGATCACGTTCACCGGGATGCGCTTCGACGGGATGGATGACGACAAAGCGGCCAACGACTGCATCGCTGCTTGGAAGAAGGTTTTGCCGCAGGCGGAGGCCGCCGGCATCACCCTCTGCCTCGAGCATCTCAATTCCCGTGATTCATCCCATCCGATGAAGGGGCATCCAGGCTACTTCGGCGACGACGTCGACTTCTGCGTCGATCTCGTCAAGAAGGTCGGCTCCCCCAACTTGAAGCTCCTCTTCGACGTCTACCACGTCTCGATCATGAACGGCGACATCATCCGCCGGCTGCGTCAGCACGCCGAAGCGATCGGCCACGTCCACACCGCCGGCAACCCCGGCCGGGGCGAGCTCGACGACACGCAGGAGATCGACTATCCGGCGGTGATGCGGGCCCTCACGACCATCGGCTACCACGACTTCGTCGCCCATGAGTTTCTCCCCACCTGGGATGACCCGATCCTCGCCCTCCGTCATGCGGCAATGGTCTGCGACGTCTGACGGAGCTCGAGATCGTGCGCCGACGGGAAGCCGCGAAGGGGCCGTCAGGCGGGCTTCATCCCCTCGATTCGCCGCCACGCGCTCATCTGCCCGAGGTGCATCATCATGTGGCCGCCGGCGTAGAAGCCGTGGATCGACCCGAGCGTGGGGAAGAGCTCGAGCATCC
>Ga0208249_1000204_pt1 | contig 19273 bp, 16 predicted proteins | sample CryBogmetaGMA1M_FD_184546 | JGI IMG/M metagenome (GOLD analysis project Ga0208249, IMG submission 184546) | Freshwater microbial communities from Crystal Bog, Wisconsin, USA - MA1M (SPAdes) | ecosystem: Environmental > Aquatic > Freshwater > Lake | place: Crystal Bog, Wisconsin, USA | collected...
ACCCTGGAGGGGGCCAGTCAACTAGCCCATAGCTCTGATGAACATGCTGGCGTTCTTCGGGAGCGCGTCACCTCTAAGGGTGGCACAACAGCAGCAGCGCTTGAGGTGATGAAGCAGCAAGGCTGGCAGGAAATTTTAGAAAAAGCGATTGATGCGGCTGATCAACGCGGTAGAGCGATGGGCGATGAATTAGGTAAAAGCTAGTTACCTAAAGTAGCTCTTAATGCAGGCTAAGGCCGAGCACAATTCCTAGAAATAAAAATCCACCCAACCAATTGTTATGGCGAAATGCTGCAAAGCATTCTTCGCGCTTGCGGGTGGAAATTAGCTTGAGGTGGTAGATAGCACAGGCTAAGGCTATGCACCATCCTATTAAAAAGTAATTGCTCAAGTTGGCCAATTGCGCCACCCAAATTTGACTGACAAATAAGATGGCATAACTCACGGCGATCGCCATAACGTCATATTGACCAAAGGTAATAGCTGAGGTGCGTAAACCCAATCGCAGGTCATCTTCACGATCAACCATGGCATATGCTGTGTCATAAGCGATGGCCCAGAAAATATTTCCTACGAATAAGATCCAAGCCTCTAGGGGGATGAAATTTAAGACGGCGGCATAAGCCATGGGGATCCCAAAACCAAAAGCAACGCCTAAAATAGCCTGAGGCATCGCAAAAAAGCGTTTAGTAAAGGGATAAATAAAAGCCACTGCCAATGCAAATACTGAGAGCAGCTTGGTATAGGTATTTAATGGCTGAATCAATACAAAAGCAAGTAGCGCGAGAATAGCTGCAACTAGTAGCGCTTCTTTTTCTGAAATCTTGCCGCTCGTTACCGGACGCCCTTGTGTTCTCTTCACATGAAGATCAAAGTTTCGATCAGCGTAATCATTCATTGCGCAACCCGCGCTACGCATCAAAAAAGTTCCTGCGACGAATATTAATAATATTTGGGGGTCTGGCACTCCACTACTTGCAAGCCATAAAGCCCAGAGGGTTGGCCATAACAGCAATAAAGTACCAATCGGCTTATCTAGACGAATCAGATAAGCATATGAAATGAGGCGATCATTTAAGGGCATGGTGTCATTATCACGCCTTTAGAAATTCAGCGCGAGATCCTAACCAGCGTTCTAAATGACGCTCTACTAAATCCGCATGCTCCGCTAGCAATCGTTCAGCTGCTTGTTGAGCCAATTCAATTAACCAGGCATCACGCTGCAGATCAACAAATCTCAACATCGCATCTCCAGATTGCTTTGCCCCGAGAAGTTCGCCGGGGCCACGTAATGAAAGATCTCGCTCTGCAATCACAAAACCATCCGATATCTCACGTAGAGTCTGTAAGCGCTCTTTTGCCGCCATGGATAAGGGCTCTGCATACATCAAGATGCACACTGAGTCAGCAGAACCACGGCCGACTCGCCCACGTAATTGATGGATCTGTGCATATCCAAAACGCTCTGCATGCTCAATGACCATGAGCGCAGCATTGGGTACATCTACCCCCACTTCAATCACGGTAGTAGCAACCAAGAGCTGGATTTGATTAGTCTTGAATGCGGCCATTACCGCCGCCTTTTCTTCTGATTTTAAGCGGCCATGTACTAGGCCAACTTTAAAGTTAGGTAAGGCCTGCGTCAGTTGCTCAAAACTCTCAACAGCAGTTTGTAATTGCAAAGCTTCAGACTCTTCAATCAAAGGGCAGACCCAATAGGCTTGTAAACCTCTGGATAACCAGCTTTGCAAACCGCCGATGACCTCATCGCGCCGCGAAGCCTTTACTACCTTGGTAGTAATGGGTTTTCGACCAGGGGGGAGCTCATCAATCACCGAGACATCAAGATCTGCGTAATACGTCATCGCCAAAGTACGTGGAATTGGCGTAGCCGACATCATCAATTGATGGCAATAGAACAACTCAGATCCAAGCCTTTGCTGAATCTCCAAGCGCTGCCTCACTCCAAAGCGATGCTGCTCATCAATCACGGCTAAACCTAATTTAGAAAAACTGACATTCTCTTGAATCAGGGCATGGGTACCAATAATGAGCTGTGCTTCTCCATTCTCGATCATCTCTTGGGCCAGTCTTTTCTCTTTGGCCTTTAAGCTGCCGGAGAGCCAGGCAATCCGAACACCCAATGGCTCAAACCATTCTTTCATTTTTAAAAAATGTTGCTCAGCCAAGATTTCTGTGGGGGCCATGACTGCAGCCTGATAACCATGATCCATCACCCTTGCGGCTGCTAGTGCTGCTACTACCGTCTTACCGCTACCGACATCTCCTTGTAAGAGACGATTCATTGGGAACGATTTTTCTAAATCATGGCCAATCTCAGACCATACGCGATCTTGTGCAGCAGTAAGCTTGAAAGACAAGGCATTGAGTAAGCCCGCCTCAAGACTTTTATTTTTTGACGGTTTTGCGAAACTCGGGGCATGCCGCTCTCTTCGAATGGCATGGGCACGTTTCAAGGAAATCTGTTGTGCCAGTAGTTCTTCAAACTGCACGCGACGCCATGCAGGAGCAGTACGCTCTAACAATGATTGCGTATTGGCATTAGCAGGTGGTTGATGTAAATAGGTAATGGCAGATTGCAAGCTAGGCCAGTCATTACTGGGGAGAAGTTCCGTCACTAACTTTTCGGGCAAGAACTCAGCCAAGCTATCTTGCAAACTAGGATCGCGTAATGCTTGTGCTACCGCCTTGCGAATAACTGCTTGTGAAACACCAGCGCTTGCTGGATAGACTGGAGTAAGACTTGTTGGCAATGGAGCATCTGCTGCTACAGACCTAACAGTTGGATGAACCATTTCTGGACCTTGAAATCCCTCTCGTACCTCGCCTCGAATTCGCACATGCGCGCCGACTGCCATTTGTTTTTGCTGGCTAGGATAGAAGTTGAGAAAGCGCAATTGCAAAGTGGCAGTGTCATCTTCAATAGTGACTAGCATTTGTCTTCTGGGCCTAAATAAGACCTGATTTCGAATGACGACTCCTTGGGTCTGGGTAGAGCTAAATCTACCCTGATTTAAAGTCTCTTCAATAGTGAATAACTCAGTCTCGTCTTCATAACGAGATGGAAGATGCAAAGCAAGGGCCATAGGGCTGTCTAAACCCATTTTTTGGAGTGTGCTTGGCGCTTGTTTGGTAGTCATCGTTAAAATCCAATACCTGATGGTAATGCTATGCAACTTTCCGACTTCAATTACGAACTTCCTGCCGACCTAATTGCCCAACATCCTTTGGCAAATAGAACCGACAGCCGCCTCCTAGAGGTTAAGGCTGAAGGGGGAAATCACATCCAACTCATAGACCGTCAGTTTAAGGACATCCTGAACCTTATCAAGCCAGGGGATTTATTGATTTTCAATGACACCAAGGTCATCCCTGCCCGTCTCCATGGCAAAAAAGAAACTGGTGGTAATGTGGAGTTACTCATTGAACGAATTAGCGGTGATAAACAAGCTTGGGTCCAAATAAGAGCATCTAAGGTTCCTAAAGCTGGCTCTATTGTCCAGCTCCACAATCAGGCAGGGGAAGCTATTTCAGTTGAGATAATGGGATGTGATGGTCGTTTTTATGAAGTGCGTTTCCCTGAAAATGTATTGGGATTGCTTGAGCGCTTCGGTCAATTGCCGCTTCCTCCTTATATTGAACATCAACCTGATGGTGAAGACGCGCAGCGCTACCAAACTGTTGTTGCAAAAAATCCAGGTGCTGTAGCGGCACCGACTGCAGGACTTCACTTTGATGAAAAGATTTTGCAACAATTAAAAGACTTAGGGGCGCATCAAGCCTCAATCACACTTCATGTCGGGGCAGGAACCTTTACTCCAGTTCGAGAAGAAGATCTCTCAAAACACAAGATGCATCATGAGTGGTTCTCTATTCCTCAAGAAACTTTGCAAGCCATTGAGAAAACTAAACAACAGGGTGGGCGAGTCATCGCCGTTGGCACTACCAGCCTCAGAGCCCTGGAGAGCCAGGCCATTAGCCAGCAAAGCAGTGGCGAGACTAACCTCTTTATCACCCCAGGCTTTCACTTCAAAATCGTAGATTGCTTATTGACAAACTTTCATCTGCCAAAATCTACCCTATTGATGTTAGTGAGTGCATTTGCAGGTATAGATAATATCCGCGCTGCTTACCAACATGCCATTGATCAGAAATATCGTTTCTTTAGCTATGGAGATGCAATGTTTTTATGCCGACTTGAGAATACAGAGATATGACCAAACCCGTTCACTTCAATATTTTGGCGCGTGACTCACAAAGCCCTGCTCGCCTTGGTCAACTTGATCTTCCACATGGTAGCGTGCAAACACCCATCTTTATGCCAGTTGGAACTTATGGAACTGTGAAGGCAATGACGCCACGCGATCTCAACGAAGCAAAAGCGCAAATTATTTTAGGCAACACCTTTCATCTATGGTTGCGCCCTGGTTTAGATGTCATCAAAAAACATGGCGGCTTACACCGCTTCATGGCTTGGGATAAGCCTATCCTTACTGACTCAGGCGGTTTTCAGGTATTTAGTTTGGGTGCCCTTCGCAAGATCTCAGAAGAAGGTGTGACTTTTGCATCACCGATTAATGGCGACAAACTCTTTATGTCTCCAGAGGTATCGATGGAAATTCAGGCGGTATTAAATAGTGATATTGCGATGCAGTTTGATGAATGTACGCCTTATGAAATCAAGGGCCAACCGACCTCAGAAAAAACGGTTCGCGCTTCACTCGAAATGTCGCTGCGCTGGGGTGATCGCTCACTCAAGCGATTTCGGGAACTCAATACAGGAAATGGCCTATTCGGCATTGTCCAAGGCGGCATGTTCGAGAATCTGAGAGAATTTTCCTTAGAAGCCGTAAGCCAACAAGGCTTTGACGGCATTGCCATTGGCGGCCTCTCGGTTGGCGAACCCAAGCCTGAGTTTGAGCGTATTTTAAATTTCACGGCACCCAAGTTGCCCGAGCATATGCCGCACTACCTCATGGGGGTGGGCACACCTGAGGATCTGATTTTGGGCGTCAGCCTTGGAATCGATATGTTTGATTGCGTAATGCCCACTCGTAATGCTCGCAATGGCTGGCTCTTTACCCGCTTTGGCGACCTCAAATTACGCAATTCAGGCTATAAGGATGATGATCGGCCACTGGACCCTACCTGCACCTGCTATACCTGCCAAAACTTCACTAGGTCCTACTTAAATCACCTCCAAAAGGCAAATGAAATCCTAGGGTCTCAGCTCAACACCATCCACAACTTGTCTTATTACCTCCAATTAATGGCCGAAGTCAGGGAGGCGTTGAGTCAGGATCGTTTTAGCGCCTACCGCGAAGAATTTCACAAGAATCGCCAGCGTGGCGTTGAGCCCGGGGAGGACTAATAGCCCTACCGGCGACTATAGCCACCCAAATCACCCCCAAAGCCCCACACAGTTTAGAATTGCGGGTTTACGGCTTTACTATAAAAGTCTAAAACTAAAAGCAGTTTCCAAATAGTCTTTAACGGAGGTTTTGTATGTGGATTAGTAACGCTTTTGCCCAAGCTCCTGCTGCGGGCCCAGATTCTGGTGGCCTAATGAGCTTCCTGCCATTGATTTTGATGTTTGCAGTTTTGTACTTCATCATGATTCGCCCACAAATGAAACGTCAAAAAGAAACTAAAGCCATGCTCGAAGCATTAGCAGTTGGCGATGAAGTAGTTACTGTTGGCGGCATCATGGGCAAAGTGACCGCATTGAAAGATGCAGTAGTTACTGTTGAAATTTCAGCGGGGACTGAAGTGCAATTGCAAAAAGGTGCCATCACCACTGTATTGCCAAAAGGCACTCTAAAGTCTGCTTAATAAGCTTGTTTAAAAGCATCTCAATATGAATCGCTACCCTCTCTGGAAATATCTAGTTATTGCCGTTGCTTTATTAATTGGCGGACTATATTCGTTACCCAATTTCTATGGAGAGGCGCCAGCGGTTCAGATCTCGTCCGCTAAACCAACTATCAAGGTTGATTTAGCGACACAAGCTCGTGTTGAAAATATTTTGTCTCAGGCTGATATCAGTAACACTGGTATTTTCTTTGAGAACGCTACGAATGTTGGCTCCATCAAAATTCGCTTTAATAACACTGATACCCAACTGCGCGCACGTGATCTTTTGCAGCAAAAAATCAATGTTGATCAAAACGATCCTAACTTTACTGTTGCACTGAATCTACTATCAAATACCCCTGATTGGCTACACGCCATCAATGCACTACCAATGCCTTTGGGTCTTGATTTACGGGGTGGCGTATATTTTCTCCTGCAGGTAGATATGAAGGGGGCCGTACAAAAGAAGGTCACTTCCTTAGCAAGCGATATTCGCACACAATTGCGCGATAAAAATATTCGGCACCAGGGTATTGAGCGTGGTACAGATAGCATCACGATTAATTTTGGCAGCACTGCTGATGCAGATGCTGCTCGCTCGATTTTATTGGCTGCTCAACCTGAGTTAGTTTGGCAAGTAAAACCTACCGGCCTATCACCAAAACTAGTTGGCGAATTTAAACCAACGGCATTAAAAGAAATTCAGGATAGTGCGGTTAAACAAAACATCATCACTTTGAATAAGCGGGTAAATGAGTTAGCAGTTAAAGAGCCGGTCATTCAACAACAAGGTACTGAGCGTATCGTAGTGCAATTACCAGGCGTTCAAGACACTGCGCGCGCTAAGGACATTATTGGTCGCACTGCAACCTTAGAATCTCGCTTAGCCGATCCAACCATTTCTTCAATTGGCATTGGTGAAACACCTCCTCCAGGCATGGATACCTTTCGCTTTGGAGAAAATCGCTTAGGTGTATTTAAGAAATCAGTCATTTTCAGTGGTGATCGCATTACTGATGCTAGTGCTGGCTTTGATCAGAATCAACGTCCTGCTGTAAATATCTCCCTTGATGCAGCTGGTGGCCGTGTGATGCAAGAAGTCACCCGCGAGAATATTGGCAAGCCAATGGGCATGATTTTGTTTGAAAAAGGCAAGGGCGAAGTTCTCACCATTGCGACCATTCAAGGCGAGTTTGGCTCTAAGTTCCAAATCACGGGCCAACCCACAACTGCAAGCGCTAATGACTTGGCGCTCTTACTGCGTGCCGGCTCCTTAGCTGCGCCAATGGAGATCATTGAAGAACGTACTATCGGGCCAAGCCTAGGGGCAGAGAATATTGAAAAAGGATTTAAATCTCTTTTAATCGGCTTTGGTGCAATTGCCATTTTCATGATGGCCTACTACCTACTGTTTGGCACTTTCTCGGTAATTGCTTTAGCAGTGAACTTACTCTTACTGATCTCTGTACTATCAATGTTGCAAGCGACGCTCACCTTACCAGGTATCGCCGCGATGGCTTTAGCACTTGGTATGGCGATTGACTCTAATGTGTTAATTAACGAACGTATTCGTGAAGAGCTTCGCAATGGTGCAGCTCCGCATACTGCTATTGCAGTTGGCTTTGATAAAGCATGGGCAACGATTCTGGACTCCAACGTAACCACCTTAATCGCTGGCCTTGCCCTCTTAGCATTTGGCTCTGGCCCCATTAAAGGCTTTGCGGTGGTTCACTGCTTGGGTATTTTGACTTCCATGTTCTCGGCTGTATTTTTCTCCCGCGGTCTTGTCAATCTTTGGTATGGCAGACACAAGAAGATTCAAAAACTCGCTATTGGCCAAGTTTGGCGCCCACAGGAGAAATAAGTCATGGAATTTTTCCGGATCAAAAAAGATATTCCATTTATGCGCCATGCATTGGTGCTCAATGCAATTTCTTTAATTACCTTCTTGGCTGCTGTTTTCTTCTTGTGGCACAACGGCCTTCATCTCTCGATTGAATTTACTGGTGGCACTGTCATGGAAGTGAGCTATCCGCAAGCCGCTCCACTAGATTCCATTCGTGCCAAGGTTGAGAAGTTAGGGTATGCAGATACTCAAATTCAGAACTTTGGTAGCTCACGAGACATCATGATTCGCCTGCCCTTACAAAAAGATACTGAAGGCAAGCTTATCTCTTCTGCAGATCAAAGCGCAGCTGTCATGCAAGCTCTTGAACCTGCGAGCAGTGGCGCTAAGCTGCAGCGCGTAGAGTTCGTAGGGCCACAAGTTGGCCAAGAGCTAGCGATGGATGGTTTAAAAGCCTTGATCTTTGTGATTATTGGCATTGTGCTTTACCTATCCTTCCGCTTTGAGTGGAAATTTGCAGTAGCCGGCATCATTGCGAACTTACATGACGTAGTCATCATCCTAGGATTCTTTGCATTCTTCCAATGGGAGTTCTCGCTCTCTGTCTTAGCAGCAGTGCTAGCGGTTTTGGGTTACTCCGTAAACGAATCTGTGGTGATCTTCGACCGTATTCGTGAAAACTTCCGCAAATATCGCAAGATGAACACCCGCGAGATTATTGACAATGCGATTACCAGCACAATCAGTCGAACTGTCATTACTCACGGCAGCACTGAGATGATGGTTCTAGCTATGTTGATATTTGGCGGCCCAACGCTGTTCTACTTTGCCCTAGCGCTGACGATCGGTATTTTATTCGGCATCTATTCTTCAGTATTCGTGGCTGCAGCCTTAGCAATGTGGCTTGGAGTAACACGTGAAGATTTGGCAAAGGGTGATAAAAAGCCGGATGACAGCACCCGTAACGATGACCCTAATTTTGGGGCACGCGTTTAAATCAAACTAAGCTCAACTGAAAGAGAAGTTTTTTTGATCAAGGGCGGCTAATAGTCGCTTAGTTGCCCCTTGATGTTCAATTGAGTAAGTTTTTGCCGCTGTACTCATCTTGCTAAGCTCAGCAGTATTTAATAGTAAGGCCTTTAGAGCTTCCTGCAATGTGATTGACTCGCCCCACAATAAGTCGCCCTCAATACGCTTTGCGGCACCGGCTTGGATTGCATCTAAGGAGGCCTGTTGAAAGTTGTATGTATGCTCACCCAAAAGAACGGGGCAGCCAGCAGCACAAGCTTCGATGAGATTTTGACCACCAAAGGGCAAGAGACTACCGCCCATCAATACTAAATCGGCAGCACTGTAATACATTGGCATTTCTCCCATCGAGTCACCCAAAACTACATCTAAGCGGCTGCAATCTTTTGGGGGTTCAAGCCACTCGGTGCGACGGCGAAACTTTAAACCAGTCGAATGAATGATATCGGCAACTTCTGTAAAGCGCTCAGGGTGGCGTGGCACCAAGCAAAGCAAGGGCTGAACCTCAAAAGAATTGCTCAGTAGTAAATCTTTCCAAGCCTTGAGAATAATTGCCTCTTCACCATCACGCGTACTGGCGGCACAGACCATCAAACGCTTACTAGTGTGTAGCTCCTGTCGCCATAGCTTGCCTTGCGCTACTAACTGAGTATCGAGAGGGATATCAAACTTGAGATTGCCAACGATGCTGATATTTTTTACACCAAGACTGCGGTAACGCTGGGCATCAAAATCTGTTTGCGCCAAGATACCTGCAAAGGCTTGAAAAAGTGAGCGGCCCGCTTTACCAAAATGATTTACGCGACTAGCGCTTCGCTGCGAGAGGCGCGCATTAACCAAGAACAAAGGCAGGCCGATTTCTGCACAACGAAAGACGACAGTTGGCCACGCTTCGGTCTCCATAAACAGCCCAAGCTTTGGCTTAAATGTATTTAGAAAATGTTCAACTGACCAACACAGGTCATAAGGCAAATACACCTGCCGTATCTGGCCAGAAGTAATTTCTTTGGCAAAGAGTTGCTTGCCAGTACGACGGCCATTTAAAGTCATATGCGTTAGCAAAATCGTTTCGCCTCTCGCTAGATAAGCCTCGATTAATGACTGAGCAGCACGGGTCTCTCCGACTGATACTGCATGGATCCAAATGGATCCTTGAAGAATAGGTTTTTCGTATCCAAAGCCAAGACGCTCAGGAATGTGGTGCATATACGCAAAAGAATGGCGCGCGCGCCATGCTAAGCGAACAAAAGCCAATGGCAATAAGAGATGCCATAGCAATTGATAAACAGTAAACCAGATTAGGGGACGTTGCCCGTAATCTGAAGCGGAGCTCACGCTCACTTTTTGAGGCGTTCGGTCAATTCAACCGCCTTACCTAAATATGTAGATGGAGTCATTTCAAGTAAACGTGCTTTAGCATCTTCCGGAATCTTCAAGCCACGGATGAAATTTTGTAAATCTGCTTGATTAATCCCTTTGCCACGGGTCAAGTCTTTTAATTGCTCATAGGGATTTTCAATACCATAGCGACGCATCACAGTTTGTACTGGCTCAGCCAACACTTCCCAGCACGCATCTAAATCTGCGGCAATCGCTGCGTGATTTACTTCCAGCTTACCAAGGCCACGCAAGGCGCTGTCATAAGCCAATACGCTGTGACCAAATGCTGGGCCCAAATTACGGAGAACTGTTGAGTCAGTGAGGTCGCGCTGCCAACGAGAAATGGGTAACTTTTCTGCAAGGTGACGGAGTATTGCATTGGCAACGCCTAAGTTACCCTCGGAGTTTTCAAAGTCAATTGGGTTAACTTTATGTGGCATGGTAGATGAACCAATTTCGCCAGCCTTAGTGCGCTGCTTAAAATACCCTACAGAAATATAAGCCCAGAAATCTCGGTCCATATCCAAAAGAACCGTGTTGGCACGGGCAATGGCATCAAACAACTGTGCCATACCATCGTGGGGCTCAATCTGAATGGTGTAAGGATTGAAAGTGAGGCCAAGACGCTTCTCCACTACATTTTTAGAAAAGCCCTCCCAGTCAAAGTCAGGATAAGCAGATAGATGTGCATTGTAATTACCCACAGCACCATTCATCTTGCCAAGTAATGGTGCTGCAACAATGGAGTCGATTGCACGCTCTAAACGTTTTGCGATATTAGCAATTTCTTTACCAAGTGTGCTCGGTGATGCAGGTTGTCCATGTGTACGTGATAACAAGGGAACCTTAGCATTTTCAAGGGCGAGCTTGGTTAATGTCTCAAGTACTTTTCTGAGTTGCGGCAAGAGTACTTCATCACGTGCACCGCGCAACATCAAGCCATGCGAGGTGTTATTAATGTCTTCGGAAGTACAAGCAAAGTGAATGAACTCACTAGCCTTTAATAAATCGGGGCGACTGGCAACTTTCTCTTTTAAAAAATATTCAACTGCTTTGACGTCATGGTTAGTAATAGCTTCAATATCTTTAATACGCTGTGCATCAGCATCAGAAAAACTTTCTGGGAGAGATAACAAGAAAGCTTCGTCGGCCGCACTGATTTTTGGCACATCAGGAAGTCCAGCCGCTGCCAATGCTAGTAACCAATGAATTTCCACAAAGACGCGCTGACGCATAAAAGCCGCCTCAGACAGCCAAGGACGCAAGGTATCTAACTTTCCGGCATAACGGCCGTCTAAGGGAGAAAGGGCATTTAGGGTAGAAAGCGGCTGACTCACGAGTATTGCCTTTGCATTGAATATGACATAAAACCTAATTTTAATGCGTTCCGAGGTAAAGCGCGCCCCCATTAGGGTCGCTATACTGTGGCCTATGAAACTAATCGGATCCCTTACTAGCCCCTACGTACGCAAAGTACGCATCGTTTTTTCAGAGAAAAAGGTTGATGTTGACCTCGAATTAGAGAACGTTTGGGCGGCAGACACCAAAATAGCCAATTCCAACCCTTTGGGGAAGGTTCCCTGCCTCATTCTGGACGATGGCGAGGCTCTCTATGACTCTCGGGTTATCGCCGAATACGCTGACGCCCTAAGCCCAGTGAGCAAGCTCATTCCAGTTGATAGCCGCGAACGTGCGAGCGTGAAAACCTGGGAAGCCTTGGCGGACGGAATTATGGATGCTGGTATTTTGGCCCGTCTAGAGCGCACATGGCGCCCAGCCGACCAACAAAGCTCAGCTTGGGTCGATCGGCAGATGGGCAAGATCCAGACTTCCCTGCGTCAAATGTCAGAAACATTAGGCGGGAATGCTTGGTGTCGTGGCAACCAAATAACACTCGCTGATATTGCAACAGGTTGTGCACTTGGTTGGTTACTACTCCGTTTCCCTGATGTGAAATGGCAAGTGCAATATCCAAACTTAGATCGCCTCTACCAAAAATTATTACAGCGACCTTCTTTTATGGAGACTGAACCGCCAGCGGCGTAATCAGATTGAATTACTTGTCGGAATTAGGCAGAAATAATTCCACCACCCAAACAAATATCGCCGTCATATAAAACGGCTGATTGTCCTGGTGTTATCGCCCACTGCGCTTCTGGAAAATTCAGACTGAAATTTAATGGGATATCGCCTGCATTTAATACGCATCCTGAATCAGTTTGACGATAACGAGTCTTTGCAGAGTAGTTTCCAGAAACTGGGGCAGAGCCTGCAATCCAACTTGCATCAATAGCCTCTAGCTTATTCGCCAGTAACCAAGGGTGCTCATGGCCCTGCGCCACATATAAAGTGTTGTTTGTCATATCTTTACGCGCTACGTACCAAGCATCACCATTGCCATCCTGGCTACCGCCCAATCCTATACCTTTGCGCTGGCCTAAAGTGAAAAAGGCCAAGCCCATATGTTCACCAACCGTCTTACCATCAGGCGTTTTAATGGGGCCAGGGGTACGTGGCAAGTACCGGTTTAAGAATTCTCGAAAGGGACGCTCACCAATAAAACAAATTCCAGTGCTATCTTTTTTACGCGCATTATGCAAACCAATTTTTTCGGCAATCTTGCGTACTTCTGTTTTAGGAATTTCTCCTAGTGGGAATAAAACATTTGCTAATTGCTGTTGCGTTAAACGATGCAAAAAGTAACTCTGGTCTTTACTAGCATCAACGGCTTTTAATAATTGAACTTTGTCACCCTCATTTCGTACTCTAGCGTAGTGCCCAGTAGCAATTGCATCCGCGCCTAAACTCATTGCGTGATCCAAAAAGGCTTTAAATTTAATTTCAGCATTACAGAGAACATCTGGGTTTGGGGTTCGCCCTGCAGCGTATTCACGCAAGAACTCAGCGAATACACGCTCTCGGTATTCCGCAGCAAAATTGACTGCCTCCACATCGATTCCGATCAAGTCAGCGACTGAGACAACATCAAGCCAATCCTGGCGGGAAGAGCAATATTCGTCGTTATCGTCATCTTCCCAATTCTTCATAAACAGGCCAACAACCTCATAGCCCTGCTGCTTGAGCATCCAGGCTGCTACTGACGAATCTACCCCTCCAGACATACCAATAACGACTTTGGAGTAGTTTTTAGGAGATTTCAGGGGGCTTTTAGGAGGCATCACAGAAGAAAAGGAATATTCAGTAAAAAAATGCGAAAATGAACCATAAACAGATAGACCCCATTGTAGAAGTCTCAACCCGACTTCACAGGATTGTAGGCAAAACAAGAGCCAGCAAACCTAGGGGCTAAGGAAATAGGTAAAACCTACCTTGTTTATCTATAAAATAGACTTTTTAAAAATTTTGCTTTTGGAGACATGCCATGCGCATAGGAGTGCCGCTGGAAACAAGGCCCGGGGAAACTCGAGTAGCCGCCACACCAGAAACCGTAAAAAAACTGATCAGCCAGGGTCATAGCGTCCTTATTCAAAAAGATGCTGGTGTTAAGGCTAGTCAACCAGATTCAGCTTATGAAGCTGTAGGCGCTACTGTAGGTAGCGCTGCTGATGCATTTGGTGCCGAGATCGTGCTCAAGGTGCGCGCTCCCGAAGCGGCTGAGCTTAAACAAATTAAATCTGGTAGCGTGCTCATCGGCATGCTCGATCCATTTGATAACGACAACATTGCTGCAATGGCCACACAAGGTGTGACAGCATTCTCTTTAGAAGCTGCCCCTCGTACCACTCGAGCTCAGAGCATGGACGTACTCTCATCACAGGCAAACATTGCTGGATATAAGGCTGTCATGCTTGCTGCAAATGAATATCAACGCTTCATGCCAATGTTGATGACTGCTGCTGGCACTGTTAAAGCAGCTCGAGTACTTATCTTGGGCGCTGGTGTTGCTGGCTTGCAAGCAATCGCTACTGCAAAACGTCTTGGTGCCGTCATTGAAGCCTCTGATGTTCGTCCTGCTGCTAAAGAGCAAATTGAATCATTGGGTGGAAAATTTGTTGATGTTCCTTATGAAACAGATGAAGAGCGTGAAATTGCTAAGGGCGTTGGTGGCTATGCGCGCCCAATGCCAGAAGCCTGGATGAAGCGCCAAGCAGCACTAGTTGCTGAACGCGCCCAACAAGCTGATATCGTGATTACTACCGCGCTAATTCCAGGCCGCAAGCCGCCAGTCTTATTACACAGCGATACCGTTGCTAATATGAAACCGGGCTCTATCGTGATCGACATTGCTGCCGGTCGTGGCGATAACGGATCTGGCAATTGTCCACTTACTCAAGCCGATAAGATTGTTGAAGTGAATGGCGTCAAGATTGTTGGCTATACCAACCTTGCAAGCATGGTTGCAGCAGATGCATCAGCACTCTACGCACGTAACTTGATTGACTTCATGAAACTCATAGTTGATAAAGAAGCGAAGTTAGTCATCCCGACTGATGACGATATCGTTACTGCCTGCTTAATGTGTCGTGATGGTCAAGCCATCCGTAAAAACTAATAAACAAATTTAGACTAAGGAAATATCATGGATCTCGCTGCTTTTCAAAGCATCCTCACAGTCCAAAACATCACTGTGTTTGTATTGGCTATTTTTGTTGGCTACCACGTGGTTTGGAACGTTACCCCTGCATTGCACACTCCATTGATGGCTGTTACTAACGCTATCTCTGGAATCATCATTGTTGGCGCACTTCTACAAACGGAAGTGATCGGTGGCGATGAAATCACGCTCACCAGCATCATTGGTGCTGTTGCAGTATTCCTAGCTTCCATCAATATTTTTGGTGGCTTTATGGTCACCCGTCGCATGTTGGAGATGTTCAAGAAGAAAGCTCCTAAAGCAGATGCGGCTGGAACTAAATAAAACTAGAACAAGATCTATATAGAGACCAAACTTATGTCAAACATAACTGCAATTTCATATCTCATTTCCTCGGTGCTTTTTATCCTTGCGTTGCGAGGCTTATCTTCACCAACCACTTCGCGCCAAGGCAACACATTTGGCATGGTTGGCATGTTGCTTGCTGTCATTACTACATTCTTTATCCCTGACTTTAAGCCAGTCTTTTCACTCATTATTGGGGCTGTTGTAGGTGGCGCAATTATTGGTACGATCGCAGCCAAACAAGTGCAAATGACCAAGATGCCTGAGCTCGTAGCATTAATGCACTCATTCGTTGGCCTATCAGCAGTGCTTATCGCGATTGCCGCAGTATTTAATCCTGCACAAGCCCATACTGGTGCCCAAAAGATTGAGCTCTTTATTGGTGCATTTATTGGTGCGATTACCTTTACTGCCTCTGTCATTGCTTTCGGTAAATTGTCTGGCAAGGTAAGTGGCAAGCCGGTCACTTTCTCTGGTCAGCACTTGCTTAATTTGATCTTAGCTATTTCGATGGTTGGTGCAGGCATTACTTACTACATGGGTGATAGTCACGCTGCCTTCTTGGCGATGTGCGCAATTGCATTGGTATTGGGTGTGACCTTAATCATTCCTATTGGCGGCGCTGATATGCCCGTTGTGGTCTCTATGCTTAACAGCTATTCTGGTTGGGCTGCTGCTGGTATTGGCTTTACTTTGAACAACCCAGTGTTGATCATTGCTGGTGCTTGTGTAGGCTCTTCAGGTGCGATTCTGTCTTACATCATGTGCAAGGCAATGAATCGTTCTATCGTTGCGGTGTTACTCGGCGGCTTCGGTGCTGAGGCTGCTGCCGGCGGTGCTGACGATGGCGCCCCTAAGAACTACAAGACTGGTTCACCAGAAGATGCTGCGTTCCTCATGGAAAATGCGGACACAGTGATTATTGTTCCTGGTTATGGATTAGCAGTTGCCCGTGCGCAGCATGCTCTGAAAGAGTTAACTGAAAAGTTAACGCATCATGGCGTTACTGTGAAGTATGCAATTCATCCAGTAGCTGGTCGTATGCCTGGACATATGAACGTTCTCTTGGCTGAGGCTGAAGTTCCTTACGATCAAGTGTTTGAGATGGAAGATATCAACAGCGATTTTGGTCAAGCTGACGTTGTACTAGTTCTGGGCGCAAATGACGTGGTTAACCCAGCAGCTCGTACGCCAGGTAGCCCGATCTTTGGCATGCCGATCTTGGAAGCTTTCAAAGCCAAAACGATTATTGTCAATAAGCGTTCAATGGCTGCTGGTTATGCTGGTCTTGATAACGAACTTTTCTACATGGATAAAACCATGATGGTCTTCGGTGATGCGAAGAAAGTTGTAGAAGATATGGTCAAGGCAGTGGAATAAAAACCTTACTTTAGTTATTTGAAAAACCGCCTTCGGGCGGTTTTTTATTACGCTAAGATATGCTCAACAAATCCTAAATATAGCGAGACAATATGTATATCAAACAACTATTCATTACCTTTATTTTTTGTATCTGCAATACGTTCTGGATTGGATCAGTCAACGCACAAGTCAACTACCCTAACCGGACCATTCAAATCATCATGCCCTTGCAAGCTGGTAGTGGCGTAGATATCTTAATGCGCCCAATTGCCCAAAAAATGAGTGAAAACTTAGGTCAGGCAATCACGATCGAAAATATTCCCGGGGGCGCAGGCTTAATTGGGACTACAAAAGTAGCACAGAGCCCTTCTGATGGTTATGTTTTAGGTGCATTTAATGACAGCATTCTGACCATGCTACCCAATCTCTATAAAAAGATTGACTACGATCCAGTGCAAAGCTTTACACCCATCTCTGAGGTAGCTGCGATTACTTTTGTTCTGGTTGCCAACCCATCTTTTCCTGGCAACACTGCAGCTGACTTAGTGCGCATTGCTAAAGAGAAGCCTGGCAAGATTGACTATGCCTCTGGTGGTAATGGTTCACCACAGCACATCGGCATGGAGATATTTCGTCAATATACGGGCGCTCCTATTGTGCATATCCCCTATCGCGGCGCAGCTGCCGCAGTTACCGATGTCATGGCAGGACAGGTACCCGTCATGATTAGCGCACTTTCTGTAGTGCTTCCTCATATTAGAGCTGGAAAACTCAAGGTCTTAGGGGTTGCAAGTAAAACACGTTCACCGCTTCTACCAAATGCTCCAACGATTGGTGAGAGCGTTAAAGGTTATGAGTTCTCAACATGGGGTGCACTCTTGGCACCTAAAGGCACCTCCTCCGTAATCATTGAGAAGCTCAATGAATCTTTAGCAACCGCTCTCAAAGATCAAAAATTACGCGAGCAACTGATTCAACAAGGCTTTGAATTTGTACCGCTTGGTCCAGATCATTTAAAAGAGATGATTGCCCAGGGCTTGGCAAAAATGAAGAGGGTCATCAAAGATGGCGGGATTCAGCCGGATTAGAACCTATTCTATAAGCATCTAGTTGAGTAAAAAAACGCCTGGTCTTTTGGACCAGGCGTTTTAGTTTTCTACAGCGAGAAGCTAGAGAGGCGGGGCTATTACATCATGCCGCCCATGCCGCCCATACCACCCATGCCACCCATATCAGGCATACCGCCGCCAGCAGATTCATCTTTTGGCGCTTCGCAGATAGCGCAATCTGTGGTCAACAACAAAGCTGCAACAGAAGCTGCATTTACCAATGCAGTTTTAGTTACCTTAGTTGGGTCGATCACACCTTGAGCTACGAGGTCACCGTATTCGCCAGTAGCAGCGTTGTAACCGTTGTTGCCCTTGCTAGCCAATACTGCATTCACAACTACGCTTGCTTCATCACCAGCATTAGATACGATGATGCGCAGTGGTTCTTCCATAGCGCGCAATACGATGCTGATACCAGCGTCTTGATCAGCGTTATCGCCTTTCAGACCCTTGATACCTTGCATAGCGCGGATTAAAGCTACACCACCGCCAGGAACGATACCCTCTTCAACAGCAGCACGAGTTGCATGCAATGCGTCATCAACGCGGGCTTTCTTTTCTTTCATTTCGACTTCAGTAGCAGCGCCTACACGAATCACTGCAACACCGCCTGCCAACTTGGCAACACGCTCTTGCAATTTTTCTTTATCGTAATCGCTAGTTGCTTCGTCAATCTGAACGCGAATATTCTTCACACGCGCTTCAATTGCTTTAGCATCGCCAGCACCGTCAATAATGATGGTGTTTTCTTTACCGATTTCGATACGCTTTGCTTGGCCTAAATGCTCAAGAGTTGTTTTTTCTAATGTCAGGCCAATTTCTTCAGCAATCACAGTGCCGCCAGTCAAAATAGCGATGTCTTCCAACATTGCTTTACGACGATCGCCAAAGCCTGGGGCCTTAACAGCACAAGTCTTGATAATGCCGCGGATGTTATTCACAACCAAAGTTGCCAAGGCTTCACCTTCAACATCTTCAGCGATGATGAGCAATGGACGGCCAGACTTTGCTACTTGCTCGAGTACTGGGAGCAAATCACGGATGTTGCTTACTTTCTTATCAAATAAGAGAACGTATGGGCTTTCCAATACCGCTACTTGTTTTTCAGGCTGGTTAATGAAATAAGGGGAGAGATAGCCGCGGTCAAACTGCATTCCTTCAACCACTTCAAGCTCATCTTCTAAAGACTTACCGTCTTCAACAGTAATCACACCTTCTTTACCTACTTTTTCCATTGCTTCAGCAATGCGCTGACCAATGCTGTGATCGCTATTTGCTGAAATAGATCCAACTTGAGCAATTTCTTTAGTGGTTGTACAAGGCTTGCTGATTTTCTTGAGCTCTTCAAGAGCAGCAGTCACTGCTTTATCGATGCCACGCTTGAGGTCCATTGGGTTATGACCTGATACAACATATTTCATACCTTCGCGCACAATAGACTGAGCCAGTACAGTAGCGGTAGTAGTGCCATCACCAGCAATGTCAGCAGTTTTAGAAGCAACTTCCTTCACCATCTGCGCGCCCATGTTTTGCAGCTTGTCTTTGAGTTCGATTTCTTTTGCTACAGATACGCCATCCTTAGTAATGGTTGGGCCACCGAATGAACGCTCCATTACAACGTTACGACCTTTTGGTCCAAGAGTAGTTTTTACTGCGTTTGCGAGAATGTTGACGCCTTCTACCATCTTGGTACGGGCGTTATCTCCAAATACAACGTCTTTTGCTGCCATGATTGAATTCCTCTCTTAAATACTGAAATTACTTCTGTACAAC
>Ga0208249_1000205_pt1 | contig 19253 bp, 17 predicted proteins | sample CryBogmetaGMA1M_FD_184546 | JGI IMG/M metagenome (GOLD analysis project Ga0208249, IMG submission 184546) | Freshwater microbial communities from Crystal Bog, Wisconsin, USA - MA1M (SPAdes) | ecosystem: Environmental > Aquatic > Freshwater > Lake | place: Crystal Bog, Wisconsin, USA | collected...
CCCCTGATTCGCGTCCTCCCCGTGGCCGTCCCGCCCGCGGTGTTCCGCCCCGTGGCCTTCCTCCGCGTCCGCCCCGTGCGGATCGTCCATCCCGGCCGGATCGTGGGGATCGTCCGTTCCGGCCCAAGGCCCCCGACGACGACGGCCTGGAGCGGCTCCAGAAGGTGCTCGCGGCGGCGGGGCTCGGCAGCCGTCGCGCCTGCGAAGAGCTGATCACGACCGGTCGCGTCGAGGTGGATCGCCAGGTGGTGACCACGCTCGGTTCCCGCGTCGATCCGCACGCGCAGGAGATTCGCGTCGACGGTGAGAAGCTGCCCAATCCGAAGCGGGTGGTCTACATGCTCCACAAGCCGGTCGGCGTGGTCACGACCAACGCCGATCCGGCGGGCCGTCCTCGCGTGGTCGATCTCGTGCCCGGCGAGCAGCGGCTGTTCGCGATCGGCCGGCTCGACCGGATGAGCGAGGGGTTGATCCTGCTCACCAACGACGGCGGTCTCGCCAACCTGCTCGCCCATCCGCGGTATGGCGTCGAGAAGAAGTATCTCGTGCAGGTCGCCGGCGTGCCGAGCGACGAGCTGCTCGATCGGCTGCGGCGCGGCATCCGGCTCGCCGAGGCCGAGGTGCACGCCAAGCGAGTGTCGATCCGCTCGCAGCACAAGCAGAGCGCCGTGCTCGAGATGGTGCTCGACGAGGGCAAGAACCGCGAGATCCGCCGGATGCTGGCCACGCTCGGCCACAAGGTCCATCAGCTGAAGCGGGTCGCCGTGGGGGGGCTGTCACTCGGCAACCTCCTCCCCGGCCAGTGGCGGCAGCTGACGTGGAGCGAGATCGAGTCGCTCCGCAAGGACGCGATCGCAGCCGTCGGGCCCGACGCCGAACGCGAGCCGCCGCGGCCGCGCGGTCCGGTTCGGGGCCGTCGGCCCGGGGGCCCGCCGCCGCGTCCCGGCATGCGGGGTCGCCCAGACGGGAAGCCTCCCCGGGGCCGGCCCGATGGCAAACTGCCGCGGGGACGGCCCGATGGTCAGCTGCCCCGGGGCCGGCCGGCCGGGAAGCCGCCACGCGGCCGTCCGGACGGGAAGCCGCCACGCGGCCGTCCGGACGGGAAGCCAGTGGGTCGGCCGGATGGTCGGCCGGTCGGGCGTCCTGGAGGCCCTGGAAAGGGCGGGGCAGGGCCCGTCGGCCCTCGGAAGCGAAAGCGGGCCGGCAAAGCCTCGCAGTGGCGGTCTCGGCCTGCAGGCGGGGAGGGGTGACCGATGGCCGCCCCTGCCGTCTGTCATGCCGACCAGGCCACCGTCCTCCGCGTTCGCGTGGTCTCGCACGACCAGGTGGCCGAGGCGACGTGGCGGATCCGTCTCGACTGCCCGGAGATCGCGGCCCGAGCGGTGCCCGGCCAGTTCGCCATGCTCAGGCTCCCCGACCGCTGCGATCCGCTGCTGGCCCGTCCGTTCGCCGTCTACGACGCCTTCTCCGACGGCATCGGGCCGCGGTATGCCGACTTCATCTACCTCGTCCACGGGCGGTTCACGCGGGCCCTCACCGATGTCCGGCCGGGTGACGAGATCCTCGTGTGGGGGCCGCTCGGCAACGGGTTTTCGGCTCCGGCCGTGGAGCATCTCGTGCTCGTCGCCGGTGGCATCGGCCAGACGGCACTGTTGGCCCTCGCCCGCGAGCGGCTGGGGGTGGCCCGCTACGGCATCGCGTCCGGTGAGCCACCGCGGGCCGACCGCGTGACGTTTTGCTGGGGCGCGCGGTCCGCCGCCATGTTCGCGGGCACCGACGACTTCCGGAAGGCGGGCTGCGACGTGCACCTCGCCACGCTCGACGGGTCGGCCGGCACGAAGGGCACCGTGGTGGACCTGCTCGACCATCGCTTCCAAGCCGGCGTCGACGCTGCGGCGACGCGGATCGCCTGCTGCGGGCCCGAGCCGATGATGGAGGCCGTGGCCAGTTGGGCCGCGGCCCGCGGCGTGCCCTGCGAGGTGTCGCTGGAGACGCCGATGGCGTGCGGGATTGGCATCTGCTTCACGTGCGTCGCCCGGATCCGCGACGCGGAAGGCGGCTGGGACTACCGGCGGACCTGCGTCGAGGGACCCGTGTTCGACGCGGCCCGAGTCGTCTGGTGACAGTCGCCTAGTGACAGTCGTCTAGCGACGGTCGCCTGGCGACGATCAGCCGCCCGACTTCGCCGACGTCTTCGCGGCGACCTTGCGGCCCTTGGCCGGCGGCTTCGTGGCCCCGGTGCCCTTCTCGGCGTTCTTCACGCGGGCCGAGAGCCGCGACTTGATTCGCGCGGCGCGGTTGCGGTGGATCGTGCCCTTGGCCGCGGCACGGTCGGTCGACCTCGCCATCCCCTTGAACTGCTCCTTGGCACCGGCGACGTCACCCGAGGTGATCGCGTCGAGAACCTTGCGGATCTTCGACTTGATATCCGACTTGACGGCGCGATTGCGCTCGCGGTTGCGAAGGTTCTGACGGTGACGCTTCTTCGCGCTGGCCGAGTGGGGCATTCGTGGATCCTCGATCGTGGGGGCGTGCGGTGGTGTCGGGAACAGTCCCGGCCGGCGGGGGCAGCGGCCCGGAGGCCGGCTCAGCCGTCGGCACCTTTATCCTTCGCCGAACCCAACTTGTCCAGACGTTGGGCCACATCCCGGTATCCGAAGTCCAGTCCGGCCAGCGCGGAGAGGTATTTCCGGGCCGAGTCGAGGTCGTCGAGGCCCGACGCCAGCACCCCCGCCCGGTAGAGGGCCCGCTTGCGGAGTTCCAGCTCGCGGTCGGTCAGGGTCTCGACCGCGGTCTGGTAGTTCTGCATGGCGAGCTGGTACTGCTTGATCTTCTGGAAGCACTCGCCGAGTTCCAGGGCCACCGTCCCCCGCCGGCGGGTCTCCTTCATCGATTCCTGGAACTGGCGGATCGCCTCGGCGTAGTTGCCGGCCGCCTTGAGCCGCATCGCGAGCTCGTACTTCCAGGTGAGGTTCTCGGGATAGCGGCTGCAGCGAGCCGCGTAGACGTCGATCTCCTGCTTCAGCTGGAGCGACCGGAGTCGCTCGACTGCCGTGCGGTTGTCCGGCGTGTCTTCGCCGGCCAGTCGCTTCTCGGCGAGCATGAGCCGCTGCTTGCCCCAGCGGAGCTGGCGATCTTCGAGATGCTCTTGCACCTTCAGGTCGTTGCCCGAGGCCTCGAGCGCCCGGCGGAGCACCTTCTCGGCCTCCTCCACGGTCGCGTCGCGTTCGAGGAGGTCGGCGAGTTCGAGCGAAGCCTCGATGTCAGCGGGGTTCTTCGCCACCGCCTGGCGGAGCTCCGCCAGCTTTCCGCCCGGGGCGGCGGCCGGGCCGGGCTTGCCCGTGGTTCGGCCGGCCGACTGTCCGCCGCGGCCGATCATTCCCTGGCCGGCGGCGATGGTCTTGTCCACGGAGAGTTCGGCGATCGCCTTCTCGGCCTCTTCGGCGAGCGCCTTCGTGCGGCCGATCCGCCGCCAGCACTCGATCGCCTGGTCGAAGTTGCCCTGGCTCGCGGCGAACTTGGCACACTGCCGGTTCACCTCGGGGTCGGTCGGCGAGGCGTCGAGAGCGGCGCGGAGATAAAACGCCTGCGTCTCCAGGAACATCAGGTTGCCGCACGCCTCGGCCATCGCCAGGAGGGTGACCTGGTCGGAGAGGTTGCCCTTGATGATCTCCACGCCCTGCTTGATGACGTCGCGCCACTGGGCCGACGCGGCGAGTTTCTTGAGCCCCGCCCGCGAGCCGGCCGCGAAGAACGAGGTCAGGCTGCCCGCCTTCTTGCCGCCGGCCTTGCGCTTCAGGGATTCGAGGAGCTTCTGCAGGAAAATGGCATTTCCGGGGTCGCCGATCACGCACTGGGCGAACATGTCGATGGCGTAATCGACGTTTCCCTGCAGCGCCTGGGCCCCCGTCACGTAGCACTTCATCAACCGCGACCGTTCGGCCGCGGGCAGGGCCGCGGTGGACGGGGCCGCCGCGGGATCGACCGGGCCGGGGGCGGCCGCAGTGGACTCATTCGCCATGGTCGGGGACGATTGGGGGAGGTGGTTCTCGCCGACGAGTGTAGTGCGGCCCGCAGGAACACCAAACGCCGGCCCCCCCGGGCCGCGGAACTCGGGTCTCGCCATGGCATCCTCTCCCTCACACCCATCCGGCCGCGTGACCTTCGTGGGCGCCGGCCCGGGCGCGGCCGACCTGCTCACGGTCCGCGCCGTGGAGCGGCTCCGGGCCGCCGACGTGGTGGTGCACGACGCGCTCGTGCCGTCGCTCGTACTCGACGAGATCAATCCCGCGGCGGAGCGGTTGCCGGTCGATCGCGACCAGGAGCAGCGTCCGAGTCCGGGGATCGCGACCGGCAGGCTGCTCGCCCGTCTGGCCCTCGAGGGCCGCGCGGTGGTGCGGCTCAAGGGGGGCGACCCGACGGTGTTCGCCCGCCTCACCGAGGAACTCGAGCCGCTGCGGCAGGCCGGCGTGGCGGTGGAGTTCGTGCCCGGGATCACGGCGGCGCTGGCGGCAGCCGCGGCCGTCGGCGTGCCGCTCACGAGCCGCGACTCCGCGTCGAGCGTCACGCTCGTCACGGGCCGCGAGGCGGATGGCAAGCCGGATGGGATCGACTTCCGATCACTCGCGGACTTGCCGGGCACGATCGCCGTGTACATGGGTGTGGAGCAGGTGGAGCGATGGTCGCGCGACCTGCTCGCCGCCGGGATGCCCGCCGACACGCCGGTGACCATCGTCAGCCGGTGCTCGTGGCCCGACCAGCGCGTCGGCCGCAGCACGCTCGCCGCGTGCGCCGGCGATTTCGTCGCGCAAGGCTGGCGGTCGCCGGCCGTGGTGCTGGTGGGGGCGAGCGCCCTTCCTGCGGCAGGTCCGCTCGCGGGCCGCCTGGTGCTCGCCACGCGGCCGGCCGGCCAGGAAGGGGAGATCGCGGCCGCCGTCCGCTCGGCGGGAGGCGAGTGCCTCAACGTACCGCTCGTCCGCATCGCCGATCCGGCGTCGTGGCAGCCGCTCGACGAGGCGGTGGCCCGGGCCGCGACGTACGACTGGATCGTATTCGCCAGCGGCAACGGTGTCCGTGGCTTCCTGAGGCGGCTCGCCGCGCTCGGGCTCGACGGCCGCAGCCTCGGCACTGCGCGGCTGGCGGCGATCGGCCCCGCCACCGCCCGCCAACTGGAGCAGTCGGGCCATCACTGCGACCTCGTGCCCGCCCAGTTCTCGTCGGAGGGGCTGGCGGCTGCCCTGGCCACTCTGGCGGTGCGGGGACGCTTCCTGCTCGTACGGGCCGACCGCGGCCGCGACCTGCTCCGCCGCGATCTCGAAGCCCGCGGCCACCACGTGGAGGAGGTCGTGGCCTACGACAACGTGCCGCTCGATGCGCTGCCCTCCGAGACGCTGGCCACGATCGACGCCGCTCCGGTGGACTGGGTCACCCTCACGAGCCCCTCGATTGCCGACGCGGCGGCGCGGCTCTTCGGCCCCCGGCTGCAGGACTGGAAGATCGTGACCATCAGCCCGCTGACGTCCGCAGCCCTCGCCCGCCACGGCCTGCGGCCCACAGCCGAGGCGGTCGAGGCCACCGCGACCGGCATGGTCGAGGCGATCGTGCGGCACGAGGCGGCAGGAGTTCGCCCGTCGGCAGAGTCGGCGAAGGCCGCCAATCTCCCCCCGACTTCCCGCGGCTGACCACCGCGAGCCGGGCCTTGAGTGGCCGCCGCCAGGGCGTCGATAGACAGTCGGCCCGGATCGCCGATGCGCGGCGTGTACGGTCGGCTCGAACGGCGGAACAGGGGGCTGTCGATGAAGGGGCGGAAACAACCGGCCACGCTGGTGCTCTGTGCGACCGCACCGCGGCAGGGGCTCACGGGCCGGTCGCGGGCCTGGCTCGATGCCGTGCGCGGGGTCGCGGTGCCCGTGACCTGGGCCGTCGGCATCGACACGCTCGCGGAGGTTGCGGGGCAGAAGGACGCCCTCGACCTCGCGCTCGACATCCCTCCGGCGGCCTGCGGCTCGCGGGGGCGGCTCCGCGAACTCATCCTCCGCGGCCGCGATCTCGTCCCCGACCTCGCTGCGGTGGTGCTTCGCGGTCCGACGCCCGCGGCCAATCGCGGCGTGCTGGTGGAGGAGGGGATCAGGGTCGCCGTCGTCGATGCGTTCGAGGAGGAGGGGCGGGGCAACCGGCGTCCCGCGCCGAAGGGCTGGGCCTGTCGCAACCCGATCTGGGGCCTGTGGGAGGTGCGGGTCACTCCGTCGCGGCCTGCGGGCCTCGCCGGCTGGCTCGGGTTGGGTGGCATGCCGCGGCTCGTGCCCGGCGGGCTGCACCTGCTGCGGACCGACGGCCTGTCGGTGGGCAACAACGGGTCGGCGTTCGTGTCGCCGCGGATGGAGCGGTGGATCGCGTGGGCCGTGCAGCGGCGGTTCCAGGGCACGGTCTCGGTGGTGCCGCTCTCGACGCTGCCCCGGCTGATCGCGGGGACCGACCGCGAGGCGGTGGGCCGCTCGGTGCTCCGGGCGGCATGACCCGCGGCGCGGTCAGGCCTTTGCCCGTGTGTTGATCGACCAGCTCAGGTAGCCGACCAGCAGCCCCGCGAGGATGAAGCCGATGTCGGCCGGCACGCTCACCCGCTGAAAGGGAAACGCGGCCGCGAGATCGGCCACGAAGAGGATCACGACGATCCCCGAAAGGATCAGGCCTGCGAGGGAGAGCACGATCGACGCGCGGGGAGCGCTCCTGGGGCGGCGACGGTTTCAAGCGGGACGGCAATTCCATACCATACCTTCGCCGCTGCCACCATGACACCCACGCCCCCCGAGCACCGCGCCGTCGCCGTCTACACCGGGTCGTTCGACCCGATCACGCTCGGCCATCTCGACGTGATCGGCCGGGCCAGCCGGATTTTCGGCACGATCGTCGTGGGGGTGGGCATCAATCCCGACAAGCACCCGTTGTTTTCGCTCGAGGAGCGGGTCGACCTGGTGAAGGCCGCCGTGGCGGCCTTCGGCAACGTCCGGGTGGAGCTGTTCAGCGGCCTGTCGGTGGCCTTCGTGCGGGAGCAGGGGGCACGGGTGCTGCTCCGCGGTGTGCGGTCGCTGACCGACATCGAGGCCGAGTTCACCATGACCCTGGCCAACCGCAAGCTCGACCCCTCGGTGGAGACCGTCTTCCTGATGGCCGACGCCGCCTACTCGCACATCTCGTCGTCGCTGCTCAAGCAGATCACGCCGCTGGCCGACGACGAGGCGCTGTCGAAGTTCGTGCCGCCGCCGGTCGTGGCGGCGCTACGACGGAAGCTCGCCGCGGGCTGAGCGTGTTTGAAGTGGCCGCAGGTTTTAAGTGGCCGCAGGTTTTCAACCTGCGGTGCCTGATGTCGTGTGCCGCGCCGCGTGGGGCCGCCCATGCCCCGTCGCCGGACGCTCGCGGATGCCATCGTGGCATCCGCTCGCTCGCTGCTTCCTCCGCTTCGCCATCCTGGCTGCGCGGAGGAAGCAAACGCCGGCTCCCGGGGCACGGGCGGCCCCACGCTCCGTGTGCTCGATGAGGCAGCCGGCTCGGACTGGTGCCGAGTAGTCACGGGTTTGAAGTGGCCGCAGGTTTTAAGTGGCCGCAGGTTTTAAGTGGCCGCAGGTTTTAAGTGGCCACAGGTTTTAAGTGGCCACAGGTTTTAAGTGGCCACAGGTTTTAAGTGGCCACAGGTCTAGAGTGGCCGCAGGTTTTCAACCTGCGGTGAGGCCAGGCCCGGGGTGGTTCTTGTGCAGGTTGAAAACCTGCACCCACTTGGAAAACCTGCAAACCTGCAGCAGCTTCTTCTGCCGCGGCGACGTCAGTTCTGGGGCGTACCGCCTTCGAAGTGGCGGCGGAGGTAGCGGGCCCGCTCGATGTTGCGGTCCTTGGTGTCGAGCTCGACGCCGCGGATCTTCTGGAGGTGCGCCGGCTGCGTGCGGACGAGCAGCGAGTTGATGTCGGCGATCTTCACGTCGCCGATCAGCCCCAGAAGCACCCCCATCCGCACGCGCGAGAGGAGCTGCATGGTCTCCTCGGCGGTGATCGTCTGGGCGGTGCGGAGGATGCCGTAGGCGCGGCTCACCTGGTCGTGGACGTTCTGCTGCGTCTCCCGCACGAGAAACTCGCGGGCCCGGCGCTCGTAGTCGATCAGCACCGGCACCACGTCGCCGACCTGCTCGATCAGCTCCTCCTCGGTCTTGCCGAGCGTGGTCTGGTTGGAGATCTGGTAGAAGTCGCCCATCGCCTGCGAGCCCTCGCCGTAGAGGCCGCGGACCGCCAGCGAGATCTTGTGCAGGCTGCGGAACACCTTGTCGATCTGCCGCGTGATCACCAGGGCGGGCAGGTGGAGCATCACGCTCACGCGAATGCCGGTGCCCACGTTGGTGGGGCAGGCGGTGAGGTAGCCCCAGCGCGGATGGAAGGCGTAGGGCACGACGCGGCCAATCTGGTCGTCCACCCCCTTGATCTGCTCCCAGGCGCCCCGCAGGTCGAGGCCGCTGTGCATGCACTGGATGCGGAGGTGGTCCTCCTCGTTGATCATCAGGCTCACCTGCTCCCGGTCGTCGATCGCCACGCCGCGGGCGCCCTGGGCATCGGCATGCTCGCGGCTGATCAGCTGCCGCTCCACGAGGAACTGCCGGTCGATCTCCTCGAGGCGGCCGACGTCGATGTAGTCCAGCTGGCTGCCCACCGCCGAGGCGGCGATCCGCTCGCGGAGGAACCGTTCCACGTCGCCCCGGTCCTGGTCCGACATCCGGCTCACGAACGGATAGTGGGCCACGTTGCGGGCGAGCCGTACGCGGCTGCTCATCACGATGTCGGACTCGGGACCGGTGCCCCGGAGCCATTCGCCGACGTCCTCGGCGAGGGTGTCAAGTTTCATCGGTCGCCCCGTCGGCCTTCGGGGGCCGTGCCTCGCTCCGCGGCCCCACGAGCCACGTGTCTTCGATCCCGCGGATCGTGTCGCGATCCTCGCGGGCCCGCTCATACGCCTCGCAGGCGATCGCCTCCTGCATGCTGCGGCGGAGCCCGATCACGCGGGTCAGCTCGTCGGTGCCCTCGGGCAGCGGCTCGGCGGGGGGCGTCGCGGTCCGCTCCGGCCGGCGGCCCGTGTGCTGCGTCCCGCCGTGGATGTTGGCGATCAAGGGCTCGAGTTCCTTCTCGAAGTGGACGTAGTCGTGGGGACAGCCGAGCCGGCCCTGGTTGCGAAACTCGAAGAACGTGATGCCGCACATCGGACAGGCCTTCTTGTCGAGCAGGGCGAGTTCGTCGGCTGTCTGGCCGACCGCGAGCGGGCCCGTGAGGCCGCCGCCGGTCGGTTTCTCCTCCGCCTCCTGGGCCGCCTCCGACTGGTTGAGGTAGATCCGGGCGTGATCCTCGCAGAGGTGCAGTTCGCGCACCTCGCCCGTTTCCAGTTCGGTGATGTGGAAGACCGCCTGCTTGTCGCACTGCTGGCACTGCATCGACTGCTCCTCGCAACCCAACGGAATCATAGCGGGTCGCGGGCCGATGGTCGCCCTCGGGCCGTCTGCCGCCGTGTTGTTGGCTCGCGGGGCCGGGGGTAGGCTTCTGGCCACCTGACCTGGCCCCGCCCGGCTGCCCCCCCATGCCCCACCTGCCGGACAGATCGGATTTCGGACAACTGGTGCGGGGGCTCGCGCCCGCGACGGGCCGTCGCCTCGTGCCCGTCTACCGGCGGCTGTTCGCCGACGGGCTGACGCCCCTCTCGGCCTTCGCGAAGCTCGATGCGGGCGCCGCCGCGTGCCTCTTCGAGAGCGTGGTGGGAGGGGAGAAGGTGGGCCGCTACAGCTTTCTGGCGGCCGATCCGTTTCTTCGGTTCGAGGCCCACGGCACCGCGGTGACGGTGTCGGGGGCGGGCACCGAGGAAACGTTCCACTGTGCCGATCCGCTGGCCGAGCTGGAGCGGCGGATGGCGCCCTACCGGGTGGCGCGGCTGGCCGAGCTCCCGCCGTTCACCAGCGGCGTGGTCGGCTACGCCGGCTACGACACCGTCCGCTACGTGGAGCAGCTCCCCGACGCGCCTCCCGACGACCGCGGCCTCCCCGACCTCTCCTTCGGCTTCTACGACCGCATGGTCGTGTTCGACAACGTCACGAAGGCGATCGACGTCGTCGTGCTGGCCGCGATCGATGACGACGCCGAGGCCGCAGTGGACCGGGCCTACGCGGCCGCCTGCCGGCGGATCGACGACACCATCGCCACGCTCTCCGCGCCGCACGATTGGCCCCCGCCGGCCGACATCGGCTCGAAGCGGGAGCCCGCCTGCCTGGCCGACGGCACCGCCGTGTCGGCCTTCGATCGCGAGGCCTTCCTCGCCGCGGTCCGCACCTCGATCGACTACATCCGCGCCGGCGACATCTTCCAGGTGGTGCTCAGCCGCCGCATCGACCTGCCGTTCACGGCGGCGCCCCTCGAGCTCTACCGCACGCTCCGCGTGGTGAACCCCAGCCCCTTCATGTTCTATCTCCGGTCGCCATCCTGCACGCTCGTGGGCAGTTCGCCCGAGATCATGGTGCGGTGCATCGACGGCGTGGTGACGGTCCGGCCGCTCGCCGGCACCCGCCGCCGGGGAGGCACGCCCGAGGAGGATCGGGCGCTCGCCGAGGAACTGCTCGCCGATCCGAAGGAGCGGGCGGAGCACGTGATGCTGATCGACCTCGGCCGCAACGACGTCGGCCGGGTGGCGGCGATCGGGTCGGTGGCGCTCTCGGACGTGATGGTGATCGAGCGCTACAGCCACGTGATGCACATCACGAGCAACGTGACGGGCCGGCTTGCCGAGGGGCTTTCCGCCTTCGACGCCCTGCGGGCCTGCCTCCCGGCGGGCACCGTGTCGGGGGCGCCGAAGATCCGCGCCATGGAGATCATCGACGAGCTGGAGCCGGTCCGCCGCGGGCCCTATGCCGGCGCCGTGGGCTATGTGGACTTCAGCGGGGCGATGGACACCTGCATCGCCCTGCGGACGGTCGTGATCGCGGGGGGGAGGGCCTCCGTGCAGTCGGGGGCCGGCGTGGTGGCCGACAGCGATCCCGAGAAGGAGTTCGAGGAGACGCTCAACAAAGCCAAGGGGCTGCTCGTCTCGATCGAAATGACCAACGAGCGGCTGGCCGCGGGCCAGACGGCTTGACCGCGAGGCGCCGATGATCCGCTGCGAACGGGCGACGGTCGAGCGATCCGGCCGGGTGGTCGTGGAGTCGCTCTCGCTCGCCGTCCTCCCCGGGCAGGCGGTCGCGGTCGTGGGCCGTACAGGGGCGGGCAAGAGTTCACTTCTCGCCGCCGTGGCCACCGTCCTGCCGCTGCATGCCGGCGCAATTCTCGTTGACGGCCACGCGGTGGGCCGCGAAGCCGAACAGGTGCGGCGGCGGGTCGGCTACGTGCCCGACCGGCTGCCGGCCTGGCCGGGAGTGCGGGCCGCCGAGTTTCTCCGGGTGTTCGCCGCCGCCGCCGGCCTGCACGGGCAAGGCCTGCGGATGGCGGTCGATCGGGCGGTGGCGATGGCGGGCCTCGAGCGGGAGCGATCGGCGCCGCTCGATGACCTCCCGGCGGGGCATCGCAAGCGGATTCTCATGGCCCGGGCGCTGCTCCACGATCCCCAGGTGCTCGTGCTCGACGATCCCTTCGGTGGCCTCGACGCCTTCGAGCGGCGGGAGCTTGCCCGGCTGATCGCCGATGCCCACCTCATCGACCGCACGGTGCTCGCGGCCATCGATGACGCCGACGTGCCGACCTGCTTCACGCACCTCGCGGTGCTCGCCGAAGGCCGGCTCGTCGCCTCCGGGCCGGCCGACCCGGCCGCGTTCGCCACCGGGCGATCGTGGCGGTGCCGGGCCCTGTGCCACGGGGCCGCGGAGCGGGCGGTCGCGGTGCTCGAGGCTGCCGGGGTGACGGCGGCGAGCGTGGAGGGGGACGCCGTCATGTTCAGCGTGGCGGGGGCACGGGCCGGCATCGGCCCCGCGGCCGCGGCGCTCGCGGCGGCGGGGATCGACGTGGCGTGGGTGGGATTCGACCCGCCCTGGGCGGCGCAGCTCACGGGCTGAGTCTGCCGCAGTTCACCGCTCGTGCGGTCCACGGTGTGCGTGACGACGCACTGTCAGCCGCAGGCGGCGGCGAGTTCGGCCGTGTAGGCGGCGACGTCCGCGAGCATCTCGGGCGTGGGCCGGCCGGCCGCGTCGGAGATCCGGCGGACGAGCGCCGAGCCCACGATCACGCCGTCGGCCACCGCGGCCACCGCCTTCACTTGCTCCGGCCCCGAGATCCCGAAGCCCACGAGGATCGGCACGTCGGTTTTCGTCTTCAGCCACGTCACGCGGTCCACGAGGCCTGGCGGCAGGTCGGTGCGGGCCCCGGTCACGCCCGCCACCGACACGCAGTAGAGAAACCCGGTGGACTTCTTGGCGATCGCCTCGGCGCGAGCCGGCGGCGTGGTGGGCGTGACGAGCCGCACGAGCGCCAGCCCCGCCGCGCGGCAGGCGGCGTCGAGGTCGTCGCTCTCCTCGAGCGGCAGGTCGGGCACCACGAACCCGGCGAGGCCGGCGGCGAGGGCGTCGGCCACGAAGCGATCAATCCCGCGGCGGAAGATCAGTGAATAGCTGGCCATCGCCAGGATCGGCATCGGCGTATGGGCCGATGCCCGACGGGCCGCATCGAACACGTCGGCGAGGGTGAGCCCCTTGCCGAGCGCCCGGGTGTAAGACGCCTGGATCACGGGGCCGTCGGCGATCGGATCGCTGTAGGGCACGCCGAGTTCGCAGAGCGACGCCCCGGCCTTGCCGAGCGCTTCGAGGATGGCGACGGTGGCGTCGGCATCGGGATCGCCGGCCGTGACGAAGGGGGCGAGGGCTTTGCGGCCCGCGGCCCGATTGGCCGCGAACATCGCTTCGAGACGGGCGATCGGCGGCGCGGAGGCCGTGGTGGGGGTCATGGATGCTTCCTGGTGTTGGTCAGGCCCTGCCGCCGTCGGCCGTGAGACCGCGGAGTCGGGCGATCTCGGCCGCGTCCTTGTCGCCCCGGCCCGAGAGGCAGACGACGATGATCTCGTCGGGCGACCGCTTCGCCGCCTCGCGGGCCGCCCACGCGAGGGCGTGCGAGGTTTCCAGGGCCGGCAGAATGCCCTCGTTGCGGGCGACGAGGTCGAAGGCGTCGAGGGCCTCGAGGTCGGTCACGCTCGTGTATTCGACGCGGCCCATGTCGTGCCAGTAGCTGTGCTCGGGGCCGACCCCCGGATAGTCGAGGCCGGCCGACACCGAGTGCACGTCGGCGGTCTGACCGTCCTGATCCTGGAGCACGTAGGAGAGCGAGCCATGGAGAATGCCGGGGCTGCCGTAGGAGAGGCTTGCGGCATGGTCGCCGGCGCTGCCCGAGCGGCCGCCCGCCTCGACGCCCACGAGCCGGACCTCGGGATGATCGACGAACGGATAGAACATGCCCGCGGCGTTGCTGCCGCCGCCGACGCAGGCCACGACCGTGTCGGGCAGCCGGCCGAACTGCCGGCGGCTCATCTCGATCGTCTCGCGACCGATCACCGACTGGAAGTCGCGGACGATCCGCGGGAACGGGTGCGGGCCCACGACCGATCCGATGATGTAGTGGGTGGTCTCGACGGAGCCCATCCAGTCGCGCATCGCGTCGTTGATCGCGTCGCGGAGCGTCCGCGACCCGGTCTCGACGGGCCGCACCTCGGCCCCCATGAGCCGCATGTTGCGGACGTTGGGCGCCTGCCGGCGGACGTCTTCCGAACCCATGTAGACCACGCACTCCAGCCCGAACCGGGCACAGGCGGTCGCCGTGGCCACGCCATGCTGGCCCGCGCCCGTCTCCGCGATGATCCGCCGCTTCCCCATCCGGATCGCGAGCAGGCCCTGGCCGAGGGTGTTGTTGATCTTGTGGGCCCCGGTGTGCGAGAGATCCTCCCGCTTGAACCAGATCTGCGCCCCGCCGGCGAGTTTGGTGAGCCGCTTGGCGAAGAGCAGGGGAGTCGGGCGGCCCACGAAGGCCGAGAGCAGGCCGTCGAGTTCGGCCCCGAACGCGGGATCGGCGATCGCCTCGGCGTAGGCCCGCTCAAGCTGGTCGAGGGCGGCCGAAAGGGTCTCGGGCACGTAGCGGCCGCCGAACATGCCGAAGCGGCCGTAGGCGTCGGGCACACCGGAGAGCGTCGGGGCGACGGAAGTGGATGCCATGGCGGGATTCCTGCGGCAGCCGCGGGGCGGGGCCGGCCGGACGGCCGGTTGCTCGGCGTTTCCCCGCGATTGTAGCCTGCTGGCGTTCCCCCACCATCCGCAGCCCGTCTCCCCGCACCCGCGATGCCCGAACTGCCGGAAGTCGAGACGATGCGGCGCGGCATCGCCGCCATCGCCGGCCGGCGGATCGCCGCCATCGCGTGTCCGCGGAGCCGCGTGCGGCCACTCTCGATCGAGCCGGCCCCGTTGGCGCTCGCCCGGCGACTCACCGGCCGCACGATCGCCGCCGTGCATCGCCGCGGCAAACGGATCGTGATCGAGATCGCGGCCGCCCCGGGGGACGAGCGGCGGTGGCTCGCGATCGAGCCGCGGATGACGGGGCTCATGCTCCTGGTCGATCCTCCGACGACCGAACACGTGCGGCTGGTGGTCGAGTTTGCCGACCGTGGCCCGGAGCGGCTGACGTTCTGGGATCGCCGCGGCCTGGGCACGATCCGCCTCTTCGACGACGCCGGTCTCGAACGCGCCTGCGGACCCCACAAGCACGGCCCCGACGGCCTCGTCGTTACGGGCGACGACCTCGCCACCCGGCTGGGCGGCTCACGGCGGGCCGTGAAGGTAGCCCTCCTCGACCAGCGGGCCGTGGCGGGCATCGGCAACATCTACGCGGCCGAGATCCTCTTTCGCTGCGGGATCGATCCGCGGAGCCGCTGCCGGCGGCTGAAGCGGTCGCACTGGCAGCGGATCGCGGAGGAGTCGCGCCGCGTGCTCGGCGAAGCGGTGCGGCTCGAGGGCTCGAGCATCGGCGACGAGACCTACCGCACGGCCGACAACCGCGTGGGTCGGTTCCAGAAGCGGCATCGCGTGTATGGCCGCGAGCGGGCGGCCTGCCCGGGCTGCGGAACCGCGATCGCGCGGATCGTGCAGGCCCAGCGGGCCACGTTCTTCTGCCCGACGTGCCAGCGGCGTCCCTGACACGGGCAGATGCGGTTTCTCAGGAAGCCCAATCGCGTGAGCGATGGGGACCTGTGACCCCGGCCCCGCTCGGGGCTGCCCGTGTCCCGTCGCCAGACGTTCGCGTCGGGCATCGTGCCCGACGCTCTCTGCCTGTCCGCTGCGCTTCGCCATCCTGGCTGCGCTTGCTTCCAGAGCCCGGCTCCCGGGCACGGGCAGCCCCGAGCTCGCCGTATGGTGGCCGCAGTTCGGGAAAGTGGCCGCAGGTTTTTTTGCCTGCGGAACCCGCGCCCAGTGCCGCTTCCGGTGCCGGTTGGAAACCCGCACCCACCTTGGCCACGTGCCCGCTCGGCGATGTGGCAGGCATCGTTCGGGTGGCGTAGGCTGATTCGTGGTGCTGTGGTCTGGCCTCACCCCGCTGGCTCCGAGGAGCGTGATCATGCTGTCGCGACGAGACCTCCTGCGATCGACCGCGGCCGCGGCGCTCGTGCGTAACCCGTTTGTCGCTGCGGCCGATGCGGCGACCGCTCCGTCGGCCGAGACGCTCGCCGGCCGCCTCCATGCCTCGCTCACGCCGGCGCAGCGGACCACGATCTGCTTTCCCTGGGATCACGTGCATCCGAAGTTCGGCCTGCTGCGGACCCGCGTGGGCAACAACTGGAACGTGACCGCGCCCGAGGTGAAGGGGGACTTCTACACGCCCGAGCAACAGTCGCTCGTCCGCGCGATCTTCGAACGGCTCATCGAGCCCGACTGGCATGCCCGCTTCGACCGCCAACTCGAGGACGACACGGGGGGCTTCGGGCACGGCCAGTCGGTGGCCCTGATCGGCGAACCCGGCAGCGGCAGGTTCCAGTTCCTGCTGACCGGCCGTCACATGACCCTCCGCTGCGACGGCGACTCGGCGGAGCACGTCGCCTTCGGTGGCCCGATCTTCTACGGCCACGACACGGGAGGCGGCACGGAGGAGAAGGATCACGCGGGCAACGTCTTCTGGCCACAGGCCGTGGCCGCCAACGGCGTGTTCGCCATGCTCGACGGCCGCCAGCGCGCGGTGGCGCAGGTGGCCAAGACGCCGGCCGAAAACGCGATCGCGTTCCGTCGTGGCGGCGCGGAGCCTGCGGGCATTCCGGTGTCGGAGCTCTCCGCCGACCAGCGGGGCGAACTCGAGCGGGTGCTCGGTGTGTTGCTCGAGCCTTACCGCACCTCGGATCGAGACGAGGTTCGCGGCTGCCTCGCCACGCAGGGGGGCCTCGATCGCTGCCGGCTCGCCTTCTATCGCGACGACGACATCGGCGGCGACGGCGTCTGGGACAACTGGCGGCTCGAGGGGCCGGCGTTCGTCTGGCACTTCCGCGGCGCGCCGCACGTGCACGTGTGGGTGAACATCGCCGACTCGCCTGCCGTTTCCACCAACGCCTGAGCGCCCGCCGCCCCGCATGACAGACTGCTGCATCATCGGTGGGGGCATCGTCGGGCTGTCGATCGCCCGCGAACTCGCGGGCCACGGCCTCGCCGTCAGGGTGCTCGCTCGCGAACGCTGGCGAAACACGGCCTCGTGGGCCGCCGCCGGCATCTTTCCGCCGGCGCCCGAGCATCCCGGCGCCACGCCCAACGAACGGCTCACCGCCTGGAGCGATCGGCTCCACCGCGAGTGGGCCCGCGAGCTGCTCGATGAGACCGGCATCGACACCGGCCTGCGGGCCTGCGGCGGCCTGCACGTGTGCCGCGATGCACCGGGCCGGGCGCGGCTCGAGGCGGACGCGGCGGCGTGGCGGGGCCGGGGGGCGTCCTGCGAGTGGCTCGACGCCGCGGCGCTCGCCGTCAGCGAGCCCGCGCTCGCCTCGGCCGTGCAGCGCGGGGCGGTGCTGGCGGGATACGTGCTGCCGGAAGAAACGCAGATCCGGCCACCTCGCCACCTCGAGGCGCTCGAGCGGTCGTGCCGCCGCCGCCGCGTGGTGATCACGGAGGGGGCCACGGTGCGCGAACTCGCGGTTCGCGGCGGACGTGTGGAAGGCGTGGTCGCGGACGTGGAGGGAGTCTGCGAAACGCTGCGGGCCGGGGCCTACGTGCTCGCGGCCGGCGCGTGGTCGGGCGCCCTGGCACGGACCCTCGGCGTGGCGATCGAGACCCGGCCGATCCGCGGCCAGATCGTGCAGCTGCGAATGGCGGAACCGCGACTCGTCCGCGTGGTCAACCGCGGGCTCGATTACCTGGTGCCCCGCGAGGACGGCACGCTGCTGGCGGGCTCGACGCTCGAGGACGTCGGGTTCGACGCCTCCACCGAAGACGCGGCGCTCGCCCGGATCGTCGAGTTGGCCCGCGAGCTGCTCGGCGACCTCGTGGCTACGACACCCGAGAAGTCGTGGGCTGGTCTCCGCCCCGGCACGGTCGATGGCCTGCCCACGATCGGCGCCGCACCGGCCTGCGGCAATGCGTTCGTCGCGGCCGGCCACTTCCGGGCCGGGCTCCATCAGTCCACGGGCACCGCCGTGCTGATCGCCGATCTCGTGGAGGGCCGCCCGCCCGCGATCGACGTGGCCCCCTTCGCGCCGCTCCGCGAGCGCCGGCCGCCGACGAAAGACTCCGTCGCCGCGCTGCTCGCCCGCGCTCGCGATGAGGCCTGAGACGGCCGCCGCGTGATCCTCGCGCGTCGTCGCGGCACCGCAGCCGGCCGGAGACATGCTCGGCGCCGGCGGCACTTGTGAGTTCAAGGCCCCAACGGAATATCGGCGCCCAGCGTCCACAAGTGTCACCGGCTTCTGCGCGTGCCTCCGGCCGGCTGCTTCCCCTTCCGGAGTCATCTGCGAACGAGGATGCAGCGAGGGGCTGCTCGTGCCCTACCCACCAGGCATGAACTCAGCGAGGGGCTGACCGTGCCTCGGGAGCCGGCGTATGTCGACAAGCGAAGCCAGGATGGCGAAGCGCAGGCGACATCCGAGAGAGCGAACGGCACGATGCCGTTCGCGAACGTCCGGCGACGAGGCATGGTCAGCCCCGAGCCCCGCGAACGTCCGGCGACGGGGCGTGGGCAGCCCCGAGCGGCGCGGTGGGCAGAGATCCCCATCGCTGACGCGATTGGGCTTCCTGCGGAGCGAACGTCCGCATGAGCGGTCGTCAGGCGGCCAGCGGCGAGAGGCGGCGGTGGATCGCCTCGATGTCACGGTGCCCCAGCGACCGGTCGGGCCGCGCCGTGGCCACGATGGCGGCCAGGTCGGCCAGCCGGAGCATCGCCGCGGGAACGCCGCCACCGATCTCGTGGATTACGTCGAGGATGCTGGCGGACGCGGCGACGTCGATGCCCGCGGCCACGAGCACGGGCTCGACCACCAGCCTCGATTCGTCTGGCGACAGCGGTCGAAGGCTCGCCCGGAGGTGGATCGCTCGCTCCACGGCCGTGTCGCGGGAGACGAGCGTGAGCAGCCGGCCCTCGCCGGCGAGCACGAGCCGCGCGGGCGAGGCCCGCAGCCGGCATGACGCGAGCAGTCGCGTGAGGTCGCCATCGGCGGCGCGATGGGCGGCGTCGGCCACGACCACGTCCGGCAGGTCGCCGGGCCACGGTGCGGCGGCCTGAAGCCATTCGGGTAGGTCACGGCATTCCACGCTGCGGCCCCGCTGTCGCTCCCCCGCCGCGACCGCGTCCAGCACCACCGACTTGCCCACGCCCTGCGGGCCGCAGAGCAGGGCCACGCCGCCGGGGCGATCGACCGCGGCGGCGATCTTCGCGGCCGCGGCCCGCTGCGAGGGGGTGAGCGCGACGGTGGTACGGCAGGCGGGCGTCATGGCTGGCTTCCGGCGGTGGTGGGAACGAACGAGACGACTTCGCCGAGCGGCTCGACGCCGATCGCCTCGAGCGAGGTGCACCAGGCCGCGGGCGGGCGGTGGCCCGAGCGGACCACGAGGATCGCCGCATCGCACCCGCACGACGCCACGAGCAGCCGTTGGCGATTGATTCGCCCCGGGGGAAACCAGACGCCTCCATCGACGATCACGATCCGCTTGTCGTGCGGCGCTCCTGCCGAGGCGATGGCGACGGCCGGGCATTCGACCGCGTCGCGGCCCCGGTCGCGGAGCACGCGGACGAGACCGACCGCGAGGGTCGAG
>Ga0208249_1000208_pt1 | contig 19232 bp, 13 predicted proteins | sample CryBogmetaGMA1M_FD_184546 | JGI IMG/M metagenome (GOLD analysis project Ga0208249, IMG submission 184546) | Freshwater microbial communities from Crystal Bog, Wisconsin, USA - MA1M (SPAdes) | ecosystem: Environmental > Aquatic > Freshwater > Lake | place: Crystal Bog, Wisconsin, USA | collected...
GGTTCGCGACATGCTGTCGCACACGAGCGGCCTCCCCTTCATGAGCCCCGTCGAGACGCCCACGCTCGACACGCTGCCGCTGGCCGTGGCGGTTCGGTGCTACGCACAAATGCCGCTGCTTTTCGAGCCGGGCTCGGCCTACGGATATGCCAACGCCGGGATCAACACGACGGGCCGGATCGTCGAGGTGGTGGCGGGGATGCCGTACGAGGCGTTTCTCGACGCGCGGATTTTCCAGCCGCTGGGCATGAGCGACACGACGTTCCGCCCGACGGCCGCTCAGGTCGCGCGGATCGCCACGGCCTACCGGCGCGACGACGCGACGGGATCTCTCGTTCCGGTCTCCATCGACCAACTGAAATACCCGCTCGACGGGCCGGGCCGGTTTCCGATGCCCGGCGGCGGGCTCTTCTCGACGGCGGCCGACTGCGGCCGGTTTTGCCGGATGCTGCTCGGCATGGGAGCCGTGGGCGACGTGCGGATCCTGTCGGAGGCGGCGGTGCGCGAGATGCGGTCGCGGCAGACGCCCGCGGAGGTGAAAGAGGCCTACGGCCTCGGCGTGCAGATCCGCGCCGACGGCCGCTACGGCCACGATGGGTTCTACGCGACCGACCTCGCGGTGGACGATGCGGGAGGGATCGCCACGGTGTGGCTCGTGCAGGATGCGAGCCCGAGCAGGCTGTCGAACGCCTGCAAGGACGCAGTCGACCAGTGGCTGGCGATGCGGCCGTGGAGATAGCGAACGCATCGCTGCCGCCAGCGGGGGAGTCCGCGTGCTTCTAGCCTTCCGGGAGCGGGCGGCCCTTCGTTTCGGGCGCGAACGGGAGGACGGCGAGCCCCAGCAGGAAGATCAGGCACATCAGCAGGCCCGCCGGCCGCATCGGCTCGGGCGACCCGGCGAACACGCCGCTCGACAGCTGGCCCAGCAGGAACGGGCCGCTCGCCGCCACGAACCGGCCGACGTTGTAGCAGAAGCTCGTGCCCGTGCTCCGCAGCCGCGTGGGAAAGAGCTCGGGGAAGTAGATGGCATAGCCCGCGAACAGCGAAAGCTGGCAGAAGCCCATGATCGGGAGCATCCACCAGAAGTCGCTGATGTCGTCGAGGTAGCGAAAGACCATCATCGTGGAGAGCATGGCGGCGATGAAAAAGATCGCGAAGAACGCCCGCCGGCCGAGCCGCTGACAGATCCGCGCCGCCACCATCATCCCGGCGAACGCCCCCACCTGGATCATCATCGAGGCGATGCCCGACCAGATGGTGAGCCGGCCCGCGAGGTCGGCCCCCGTGAGGCCCTGGGCCTCGAACGTCTTCTTGAGCACGCTCCGCTGGAGGTCGATGGCGAAGAATCCGATGCCCCACAGGCCGATCACGCCGGCGCACGCGAGGAGCATGCCGATGACGGCGTTCTTTCGCCAGCGCGGGTCGGCGAAGAGGGCGCCATAGCCCCCGAGCGACGTTCCCGCCGCGGCGGCCTGCTTCTTCATCTCCTGCCAGCGCTCCGGCTCCTTGAGGCCCGAGCGGATCACGAGCGCGAGCACCGCCGGCAACGCGCCGATCACGAACTTCCAACGCCACGGCTCCCACCCGCCGATCAGTCCGTTCTCGAACGACTGCTGCGCGAGGCCGAGGCCGATGCCGATCAGGGCCGCGCCGAAGTTGCCGACCGCGGAAAGCGCCTGCAACAGGCCGAGCGCGTAGGGCCGGGCCCGGTCGGGCATCACCTCGGCCACGAGCGCCACGCCCACCGCGAACTCGCCCCCCACGCCGAGGCCGGTGATGAAGCGGTAGAAGGCGAAATCCCAGAACCCCCGCGAGATCGCGGAGAGGCCGGTGCAGAGCGAGTAGATGAGGATCGTGATCATCATCGTCTTGGCACGGCCGATGCGGTCGCCGACGACGCCGAAGATCAGGCCGCCCGTCGCCCAGCCCGCCAGGAAGATGCAGGTGGACAGACCGCCGTAGAAGTCGACGGCCTTGGAGTCGGCCGCGGCGTGGGCCGTCGCGAGGAGCGATTCCATCGCAGGCTTGCGGGCGAGGTTGAAGAGTTGCTGGTCGAGGCAGTCGAAGAGCCAGCCGAGCGCCGCCACCACGAGGACGAACCAGTGGTAGCGGGTCATCCCGGCGTACCACGGCCCGTCTGCCGGGCCACCCGGCGCCCCGGATGATGCGAAGTGCGGCAGATCGGCCATCGTTCCCCCGCGATCAGTCCAGGCAATCCTCGATCCGCCGCATGTAGTCGATGCTCTCGCGGGCGATTCGTTCCGGACCGGGAGCATAATCGAAGACCTCGACGCTCACCCAGCCGGCGTATCGAATCCCTTCCAGGGCGGCGAAAATCGGTTGAAAGTCGACCGCCCCGAATCCCGGCCCCTGGAGGTTCGGGTCGTTGGCGTGGAAGTGCTCGAGGTGCCGCGCCGACGCCACGATGATCTCGGGGATCGGCTCGGCTTCCGCGGCCATCGCCTTCACGTCGAGGTGCAGCCGCACGTGCGGCGAGCCGATGCGATCGATGAGACGGCAGGTCTCGGCCGCCGTGGTGAGCACGTCGGTCTCGGCGGGCGAGAGCGGCTCGATCGCCACGACGGTGTCGGTCGTCTCGAGCGCCGGCACGAGCCTCGAGAACACCTCGTGCATGTGATCGAGGGCGTCGGCCGGCGACACGCCGGGCAGGAGGCTCCGCTGCCTCGGCGACCCGAACACGAGCACGCGGCCGCCGAGGTCGTGACACAGCCGCGCGAGCTCGCCGAGATACTCGACCGTGCGGACGCGGACCGCGGCATCGGGATGCGCGACGTGGAAACCCTCGGTGCGGGCGAGCAGCCAGTGCAGGCCGACGCAGTCGAGGCCGGAGCGGGCGATCGTGCGGCGGAGCTCGGCCCGCGCCGCGGGCGAGATGTCGGTGGCGAGTGGCGCCAGCGTGAACGGCGCCAGCTCGATGCCGCCGTAGCCGCAGGCCGCGGCGAAGTCGCACGCCCTCGCGAGCGGCCAGTCGCCGAATGTCTCGTTGCAGATGGCGTAGCGGAGGGGGGCGTTCATCGCGGGTTCCAGCGCACGGACGTCAGCCGGCCGCGTCGCGCACCTTCGCCGCGCGACCGGTCTTCGCCGAACGATAGCAGGCCTCGACGATGGCCACGGCCTTGCGGCCCTCGGGGCCGTCGAGTTCGGGCGTGCGGCCGGCGCGGAGGGCCTCGACGAAGGCCTCGAAGTTCCGCGTGTGGCACGCACCGTTGATGGCCGTCGGGTCGGCCGCGCCGCCGCTCGTGCCGCTGGTGCCGCCGAAGCGGGCCCGGGTCGCGTCGTCCGCGGGCGACTCGCCGCGGAACCGCCACGCCACGAGCTGCTCCTCGAGGATCTCGGCCGTGCCGTCGCGGCCCCCCACGAGGAACCGGCGGAGCTGCCCGGGAAAGAGGCTCGTCGCGGCCAGCAGCTGGCCGAGGGCCCCGTTCCTGAAGCGCAGGATCGCGACGCACGTGTCTTCCACCTCGAGCCGCTCGGCGTCGTGGGCCCGCACCGCGGTGAACGCCACGACGCTCTCCACCGGGTTCTCGTGTCTCGCGAGGCCGGTCATCGTCGCGCCCGCGATCCACTGCAGGGCATCCACGCCGTGGATCGACTGGTTCATGAGGGCGCCGCCGCCGTCGAGGGCCTTCGTGCCCTGCCAGCGGCCGGGCCCGTAGTAGGCGTCGTCGCGCCACCAGGGCACGGAACTCGCCGCGATCGCCAGCGTGCCGAACCGGCCCGCGGCCGCGGCGTCGTACACCGTGCGGACGACGGGGTTGAACCGCTGCGGGAAGATCGCGCCGAGCGTCACGCCCGCCTTCGCGGCGGCGGCGATCATGCGGTCGATCCGCGCGAGGGTGATCTCGAGGGGCTTCTCGCAGATCACGTGGACGCCGCGGCGCACGGCGGCGAGCGCGGCCTCGAGGTGCGCGCCCGACGGCGTGGCGACGGTGACGAAGTCGGGCTTCTCGCGGCGGAGCATCCGAGCGGTGTCGGCATGCCACTGGCAGCCGAACTCTGCGGCGAAGGCCCGTCCCTTCTCCTCGGTGCGGCAGGTCGCGGCGACGAGTTCGACATCGGGGATGTCGGCGAGGGCCCGCGCGTGCATCCGCGCGATCGCCCCGATACCGATGATGGCCGCCCGCATGCCGCGCCTCCGCACCGGGCGGTGATCGCCCGCGTCGCGCACAGTGTCACTGCGGCGGGTGCCCGAAACAAGCGGCCTGGCGAGAGTTGCCCGTTGTCAGGGAAGGATCGGCGTGCGCGGATGGTCGCCAGGACGGCGACGCCGGCCGTTGGGCGGACCGCATGGTTTGCCCGACGGCCGTAGCACGCCGATGTCAGGGAAGGATCGGCGTGCGCGGATGGTCGCCAGGATGGCGACGCCGGCCGTTGGGCGGACCGCATGGTTCGCCCGACGGCCGTAGCACGCCGATGTCAGGGAAGGATCGGCGTGCGCGGATGATAGAACCAGTCGAACAGCCGGTCGTGCAGGCGATGGATGTGCGGGTGCGGGCCGTCGTCGCGGCTGCCGGTGCGCGGCGCGCAGGGGCCTCCGTAGATGGGGCCACACGTCGGCCCCCCGCGGACGCCGACGAGGTCGGAGGGGTGCGGCGGCTGGCTGGGGTGGCACGGTGGCGGCGGCACGCACGTGGGGAGCAGCCGCGGCTCGCCGCAGTAATGAAGCGGTTCGAGCGGCGCGTACCAGTCGCTCGGCGTGTCGGAGCGGCGCGGAAGCAGCTTCGCGATCACGGCCTCGGCATCGGGCCCGGTGGTCGCGGGGTCGATTTTCTTGGTGCCGAGAAGCGGGTCGGACGTGGTGGACTTCGCGGGAGCCGCACCCTCCGCGCGGGAGGCCGGAGCGGCGTCGGCCCGCGGTGCGTCGGCCCACGCGGTGCCGGCGGTGGTCGCCACGAGGCACGCCAGCGCGAGCGCCGTGCGACGGACGGTGATGGTCGGTATCATGCGACGGCGCCCCCTTTGCCTGACGTCAGTGATCGGCCGCCGCCGCCGCCCCACTGGAGAAGCTGTGGAAGGCGGGTCGCGACGGTGAGAAGCGGGGCGAGATCGGGAGCCGGGGCAAGGGTGCCGCTTCGCGAGCGCGTCGTTACGGGTTGCCACTCCCCATGCACCTTCCCGATCCGGCACGGCTCGTCGCCACGCTCGCGGACACCGGGCGACGGCTCGTGATCGTCGCCGCCGGCGGCGGTTCGCCGGCGATCCCGCACCTCGTGACGACGCCGGGCGCGAGCGCCGTCGTGCTCGAGGCGCTCGTGCCGTCGGCCCGCGCCGCGGTCGACGGCATGCTCGGCGGCCCGCAGGAGTCGTACTGCGCGACCCGCACCGCGCGGCGGCTGGCGGCGGCCGCGTGGCAGCGGGCGGGCCGGCTCGCGGCGGCCGAGGGCGACGTCGATGCACCGGCGCGTGCCGTGGGGGCGGCGGTCACGGCGAGCCTGCGGACCTCGCGGCCCAAGCGCGGCGACCACCGCGTGTGCGTCGCCGTGCAGACGCTCGCGGCCACGCACGTCGCCGAGCTCGTCCTCGACAAGGACGCCCGGTCGCGTGGCGACGAGGAGACGATCGCCGCCGCGCTGCTGCTCGACCTCGTGATCGACGCGTGCGCCGCGGGCGGCCCGGGCGGCCTGTCCGGGCTGCGGCCCGGGGAGGTGGTGCGGCGCGACGCGGTCGCCGCGCCGCCCGCGTGGCGGGAACTGCTCGCGGGCGTTCGCCCCGTCACCTGCGGCGCGCCGGGAGGCTGCCCGGCGCCCGCGGCCGGCGGGCTCGTCTTTCCGGGCTCGTTCAACCCGCTCCACGAAGGCCATCGCCTCATGGCCCGGATCGCCGAGGAGATCGCCGAGCGGCCGCTGGCCTGGGAGATCTCGGTCACGAACGTCGACAAGCCACTGCTCGATTATGTCGAGATCCGCGACCGCGCGGCCCAGTTCACCGACCGGCCGCTCTGGCTCACGCGGGCGGCCACGTTCCTCGAGAAGCTCGACGTGTTCCCCGAGAGCACGTTCGTGATGGGCGCCGACACCTACGTGCGGCTCGCCGACCCGCGATACTACGGCGGCTCGGCCACGGCCGCGGAGGCCGCCGTCGAGGCGATCGCGGAGCGGGCCCGCGGCCTCGTGGTGTTCGGCCGGGTGCGCGACGGCGTCTTCGAGGACGCCTCGCACCTCGACTTGCCGAAGCGGCTGCGCGACGTGAGCTACTTCGTGTCGCGGCGCGAGTTTCGCCTCGACGTGTCGAGCAGCGAACTCCGCCGCCGGGCGCTCGCGCGGGAGGACGCGGCATGCGACGAGTGACGACAGCGTGGCTCGCGGCGTGCGGCGTCATGACGCTCGTGGCCGCCGCGGCCGGGGCGCGGGCCGACGCCCTCGGCGACCGCCTCGCGCCGCACGTCGGCCAGGCGCTCGATCTCGTGGAACTCGGCACGGGCCGGCGGTTCGTGCGGCCCGTCCTCGAGGGCGTGCAGGCGCGGGACGGCCGCGTGACGGCGCTGCGCGTGAGGGCCGAGGGGGAGACACGGGTCACCACGCTGCCGCTCGCCGGCATCGTGAAGATCGTCGCGGGCCGCGAGACGGTCCACGAGGGGGAGTCGAAGGGCACGTCGGCATCGCAGGCGAAGGCGCGGAAGGCCCGGGCCGACTACGAGCAGAAGACGGCGGCGTCGCTCGAGCGGATGAAGGCCGCGGGGGTGACGCCGTGGCCGCCGCTTACGGCCGAGGAACAGGCGGCCGAGGTGCAGCAGCTCGAGGCCTTCATCGCCGAGGTTCGCAAGCTCTTTCCGCGGCTCCAGGTCGTGCAGACACACGAGTTCATCGTGGCCACCGACATCCCGCCGGCCCAGATGGCGGGCTACGTGGCCGGCCTCGACGCGATGCACGACGCACTGTGCGACCTCTACGCCATCCCCCGTGGCGAGCCGGTGTGGCGGGGCAAGTGCCTCGTGATCGCGTTCCTCTCGCAGGACGATTTCCTCGCCTACGAGGAGCGGTTCCACGACGTCGCCGCCGCCGACTACCACGGCCTGTGCCACCAGTCGAGCGACGGTCGCGTGATCACCGCCTGCCATCGCGGTGGCGACGCCCCCGCCTTCGCCCACATGCTCGTCCACGAGACGAGCCACGGCTTCAATCACCGCTGGCTCTCGGCCCAGCGGCTGCCCAGTTGGCTCAACGAGGGAATCGCCGAGTGGGTGGGGGCGAAGGTGGTGCCCGCGAGCGATCAGGTGACGCTCAAGGAGGCGCAGGCGCTGCAGTTCATGCGGGCCCGGGGCGACCTCGGCCCGGAGTTCTTCGATCGCCATCCGATCGACGCCGTGCAATACGGCATCGCCTCGGGGCTCGTGAGATTCCTCGTGAAGCAGGACCCGCGGAAGTTCGCCACCTTCGTGCAGGGCATCAAGGAGGGCGCGCCGGCGGAGGAATCACTCGAAAAGGCCTACGGCGGCACGCTCGACGACCTCGTCAAGGCCTACGGCACCGCGATCGGCGTGCCCGCGCTCGCCCGGTGAGCGGCACGGCGGTCAGGCCCGCACGCGGCGGGCGAGGTTGCGGGCCAGGCGGTCGAGCGTGACGCTGCGGTCCTCCTCGAGGCCGATGTGCACCCGGATGATGCTCATGCCGGAGGCGTCGGCGAGGGCCTTGGCGAGCGCCTCGTCGAACTCCCCCTCCGTCCGCACCTCGTAGCCCGTGCCGCCGCCGAGCACCTGCGGCAGCAGCTGGTACTGCCACGGGTTGATGTCGTTGAACGAGCCCTCGTGCAGCAGCCGCTCGGTCCCGTAGCCCTTGTTGTCGAGCACGATCACCGTGAGCGCCATGCCGCGGCGGACGACCGTGGAAAGCTCCATGCCGGTCATCTGGAAGGCGCCGTCGCCCACGAGCGCCACCACGGACAGGTCGGGGCGGGCCGTCTTCGCACCGACCGCCGCCGGCACCGCGAAGCCCATCGACGTGTAGTAGGCCGGCGCGATGAACTTGGTCTGCCCGCGGATCACCAGTTCGCTCGCCGCGAAAAGCGCATCACCCACGTCGGCGATCACGAGCGTCTTGTCGTCGAGCGACTCGTCGAGGCGGCGCACGAGCCGCGTCGTCGTGATCGGGGCGTCGGGCACGAGCGTGAACGGCCCGGCGGCCGCGGCGGGGCCCGGGGGCAGCGGCCGCCGGGCGGCATGCGGGCGGGCGGCGGCGAGGCCGCGGATGAAGTCTGCGAGGAGCACGTGGTGGAAGTGGTGGTGGCTGATCCGCAGCTCGTCGCTCGTGGCGAAGATCGTCCGCGTGGCGTCGAGCTTGGCGGTGAAAATGCCGAGATCGATGTCGGTGAGCAGCGTGCCGAGGAGGATGAGGCAGTCGCTCTCCTCGACGAACTCGGTCACCTCGCGGCGGCCCATCGCCCCCTCGTAGAGGCCGATGTAGAGCGGGTGCACCTCGCTGACGACGCTCTTGGCGAGCATCGTGGCCGCGATGGGGATCCCGCTCGCCTCGGCGAGCGCGACCGCGTCGGCCTGGAGGCCATGCCGGTGCAGTTCGATGCCGGCGATGATCACGGGCCGCTTCGCCTCGGCGATCCGCCCGGCCGCCTCCTGCAACGCCTCCGCGAGCGCGTTGGGGTCGCTGCGCAGCGGCGGAGCGATGTAGGGGCGGATGTGCTCCGGCACCACGCCCACGATGTCCCTCGGCAGCTCGATGTAGACGGGCGCCTTCGTACGGTGGGCCGTGTCGAGGAGGAAGTCGATGTCGCGGAAGGCGGTGGCCGGGTCGGCGATGTCGCGGCTGGCCGCGCAGATCTTGTCGAACACCTCGAGTTGCGTCCGCCACTCGCGGACGCGGTGGTGAAGGAGCGGGTTGTTGGCCCGCTCACCGAGGCCCGGGGCGCCGGAGATGAGCACGACGGGGCTCTTCTCCGCCGAGGCGCCGGCGATCGAGTTGGCCAGCGACAGCCCTCCCACGCCGTACGTCACGCACACCGCCCCCATGCCGTTCACGCGGGCGTAGGCGTCGGCGGCGAAGCCGGCGCAGTCTTCGCGGGTGCAGTTCACGAGGTCGAGCGGGCTGTGCTCGAGCATGCTGTAGAAGGCGAGCACGTAGTCGCCCGGCAGCCCGAAGACGTGGCGGATCCCGTAATCGGAGAGCCGGCGGATCAGGTACTGCCCGATCGACAGGCTCGTGACGCTCTCCGCCCGCTCGACCGGCGGCCGCGTGCCGAGAGGACGGGCGAGGCCGTTGTCGAGGCTCGATCCAAGGACGATCGACATGGTCGCCTCCCGGACGTGAAGTCCCTCATCGCGCGAGCCGTCGCCTCCTCGCGGCGAGCATCGCGAGCCAGAAGCCGAGGAACCCGGCCACGCAGCCGAGCACCACGAGAAGCCGCCGGGGATCGTGGTTGAGTTGCCACGCACCCACGGCGTGAAGACAGCCCCACACCACGATGGCGATCATGATCCAGCGGAGAATCCGCTCGGCGCCAGGGGGTGATTCGCGGGACGTCATCGATGCATTTTACGCCCGTCCCGCGGCGGCGACCGGGTCGGCGCCAACGCACAAAAAAAAGGCCCCCGGAACGGCCCAGGTACCAGGGGGGCGGAGAACCTGGACCGTTTCCGGGAGCGATTGGACGGACAGTGCCGAGGGCCTCTCTCGAGGTCGGCGGCCGGCTTCCGTGCCGCCGCCGACTTCGAGTGGGGCGGGTGAGTCACCAGCCCCTTGGCCTTCAGGCGGAGCGGACATTAGGGGGCGAGTTTTGTGGGGTCAATGCCGTTTCAGCGCGTGATTTCCACCGATTTTCGGCGCCGCCGGCCTCCGCCATCCTGCCCACGCTGCCGCCACGCCGACGACTGGCGAGGAGGCGCGGGCTGGGGTGAACCGGGTATGATCGCCGCGAGACCGGCCCGGGCGGCTGCCGCACCTCCACGGCACGCCCTGCCGGCACCGCGTGTGCGAGGAACCTGCCCCATGACCCTGACCATTCCAGTGGCGGCCGCGATTCCCGGCGCCGGCGCCCCACCGACCGCCGAGGCCTGGGCCGCGGCCTTCGCAGCGGCTCTGCCCTACGACGACTTTCTCGCGCGGCACGCCACGCCCGACCAGCGGCAGCGCTGGGCGGCGGTGCACGGCCGCGTCGCCCTCACGCCGGCGCAGCGCACGCTGCTCGGCGGGTTCGTGCGGCGGATGCCCGTGCTCGTGCTCGCCGGGGCGTGGTGCGGCGACTGCGTGAATCAGTGTCCGATCTTCGCCCACTTCGCCGCCGCCGCACCCGTGATCGACGTGCGGTTTCTCGACCGCGACGCGCTGCCCGCGATCGCCGGCCATCTCAAGGTGTGTGGCGGCCAGCGGGTGCCGGTCGCCGCCTTCTTCAGCGAGGACTTCGCCCCCGTGCTCACCTACGGCGATCGCACGCTCTCCGCCTATCGGGCCGCGGCCGCCACGGAGCTCGGATCGTCGTGCGCCTCGGGCGCCGTCCCGCCGGCCGCCGACGCCCTGTCGGCAGTCGTGGCCGACTGGCTCGACCAGTTCGAACGCGTGCACCTGATCCTGCGGCTGTCGGCGCGGCTGCGGGAAACGCACGGTGACTGACCATGAGCAGCCGCGAACGCTGGACCGTCTATCCGCTGCTCTTCCTCGCGATCGGCCTCGCCCTCCGCGCGGTCACCGTGCCTCCCGAGAGGCTCGACGTGCGGGCGGTGGAGGCCGAGACGCTCACGTGCGGTGAGATCATCGTGACCTCGCACGACGGTGTCCGCGTCGTCCACATCGGCCGCGTCAAGGGGGGCGGCGGCGGCCGGATCGAGGTCAACGACCAGGCGGGGATCGAGGCGATCGCGGTCGGCACGAGCCCCGGCGTCCGCGACGGGGGCATCGAGTTCTTCGACGCGAAGGGCCGGCAACTCGGCCGCCTCGCCGGCACGCCACCGGTGGCACCACCGCTGCCGCCCACGCCCGCCGCTGAGCCCGTTCCGCCAGCCGAACCGACGGCGCCGTCGGAGCCGCCGCTCGTCGCACCGGCACCGGAACGCTGAGGGCCTCGCTCCGCCGCTGGAACGTCCTCTCGAATACACCCGGCAGGACTCGAACCTGCAGGCGGCTTTCTGGCGTCGCGATCCCTTCGGGCCTCGCTCCGCCGCTGGAACGTCCTCTCGAATACACCCGGCAGGACTCGAACCTGCAGGCGGCTTTCTGGCGTCGCGATCCCTTCGGGCCTCGCTCCGCCGCTGGAACGTCCTCTCGAATACACCCGGCAGGACTCGAACCTGCAACCCTCGGTTCCGAAGACCGATGCTCTATCCATTGAGCTACGGGTGCGAGCCGTCAATCGTAGCGATTGTGCGGCCGGGTCAACCGGGCGGGCCGGCTGCGGAATCGCGGCTGGGCCGCCGTGGGTCGTGTATCCTTGGCAGAAAGGTGGGTTCGCACCGACGGAGGCGGGTGGCAGGAACCCGCGGGGCCCGTCCGCGGACGCGTTCACGGCATGGCACTCATCACTCTCCGCGTGCTCCACGGCGCCGACCGCGGCCGTGTGTTCGCCGACATCCCCACGCCGGTCACGATCGGCCGCGAGGAGGGCAACTCGGTCCAACTCAATGACGAGCGGATCAGCCGCTACCACCTCAAGCTCCAGGACGACAACGACAAGATCGTCGCCACCGATCTCGAGAGCACCAACGGCACGAAGGTCAACGGCGAGGAGATCCAGGTGCGGATCGTGCGACACGGCGACATGATCTCGCTGGGCCGTTCGCTGCTGCTCGTGGGCTCACACACCGACATCGACCGCCGCATCGCGGCCATCGCCGCCCGCGACGCCCCCGCGGTGGCGGGCGAGGCGAAGCGGATCAAGGAACGGATGCGGCAGATCGCCGAGCACCACTCCGACGTCATCGAGGACGTGTCGGCCGTCCGCTCGCCGCTCCTGCCCGGCGGTCCGCCGCCGCTGCCGGAGCGGCTGAGCCCCGCACAGTCGGCCGAACTCGTCGAGCTGCTCGAGTACGTGCAGGGCGTGCTCCGCGACGCGACCAGCGGCGCCGTGATGCGGGCCGGGGCGGAGAAGGTCGAACTCGAGTTTCCCGACTGGCAGCGGGTCCTCGAACTCCAGGCCCGGCTGGCGGTGCTGCTGCACGGCGTGGGCGAGCCGCCCGCCGGCTGACCGGGATCGCGTCCGTCACGAGGCCCGCCACCGCGATACAATGCGGCCTCCCCGCGCGAGGCCCATGGATGAGCACGCAGTCGTTCGCCCACCTCCACTGCCACAGCCACTACAGCCTGCTCGACGGCGCGAGCTCGATCGAACGGCTGGTCTCGCGGACGGCCGAGCTGGGGATGAACGCCCTGGCGATCACCGACCACGGCAACCTGCACGGCGCGCTCGAGTTCTACGAGACCGCGAAGAAGGCGGGCATCAACCCGATCATCGGGTACGAGGCCTACATCGCCCCCGGCAGCCGCTTCCAGAAGGATGCCGGCAGCCAGCGGGATTCGAGCTACCACCTCACGCTCCTGGCCCGCGACCGCACCGGCTTCGCCAACCTCCTCAAGCTCGCGACGAAGGCCTACCTCGAGGGCTTCTACTTCAAGCCGCGAATCGACCGGGACCTGCTCGCGGAGTTCGGCGAGGGGCTCATCGTGCTCTCGGGCTGCCTGTCGGGAGAGTTCAGCCGGGCGCTCATCGGCACCTCGCGGGAGCAGCGGGAATCGCTCGCGCAGGCCCGCGACGTGGCGGGCTGGTTCCACAAGACCTTCGGTGACCGCTACTTCATCGAGATCCAGGACAACGGCCTCGACGTGCAGCGGCAGGTGACCGACGCGGCGCTCGAGATCTCGCGGGAGCTCGGGATCCCGGCGGTGGCCACCTGCGACTGCCACTACGTCAACCGTGAGGACGCCGAGGCGCAGGACATCCTCCTGTGCGTCAACACGGGCCGGTTCCGAAACGACGCGTCGCGCATGCGGATGGACTCGAGCGAGTTCTACCTGAAGAGCCCCGACGAGATGCACGAGGCGTTCGCCGGCCTCGACCGGCCGTTCGTGGCCGCCGCCGTGGGACGCAGCCAGCAGATCGCCGACTCGGTGTCGATCGAGCTCGACCTCGGCAAGCGACACTTTCCCGGGTTCGACGTGCCCACGGGGCGGACCGCGTCGGAGGAGCTCCGCCGGCTCTGCCTCGAAGGCCTCCGCGAGCGGTACGCCGCCGTGCCGAAGCGTTGGGCCGACGGCGGCGTGCCCGCCGACCCGACGACGGCCGCCCTCCACCCGGTGGTGCTCGAGCGGCTCGACCGCGAGCTCGCGGTGATCGACACGCTCGGGTTCGCCAGCTACTTCCTCATCGTCTGGGACTTCGTGCGGCACGCCCGCGAGCAGGGCATCCCGGCCGCGGCCCGTGGCTCCGGCGTGGGGGCGCTCGTCGCCTACTCGCTCTACCTGTCGCACGTCTGCCCGCTGGAATACGACCTCCTCTTCGAGCGTTTCCTCGACGTCAACCGCCGCGAGGCGCCCGATATCGACATCGATTTCTGCAAGGAGCGGCGCGGCGAGGTCATCGACTACGTCAAGAGGAAGTACGGCGACGCCAACGTGGCCCAGATCGGCACGTTCGGCACGCTCGCCGCCCGCGCGGCGATCCGTGACGTGGGCCGGGCGCTGGGCATGCCCGTGCCGCGGGTCGACCAGATCGTGGCCCTCGTGCCCGACCAGCTCGGCATCTCGCTCGAGGACGCCGCCGCCGACGGTTCGCAGCTCGCCGCCGCCTGCGACACCGACCCCGAGGTGCGGGAGCTCGTGCAGCTCGCGAAGCAGATCGAGGGGCTCGCCCGCAACGTGGGCACGCATGCCGCCGCGGTCGTGATCGCCGACCGGCCGCTCGTGGAGTACGTCCCGCTCTGCCGGGTGACGGGCAAGGAGGAGGTGATCACGCAGTGGGCGATGGGCGACGTCGAGCGCGCCGGCCTGATGAAGATGGACTTCCTCGGTCTCCGCTACCTCACCGTCGTCGCGAAGACGCTCGACATCATCCAGGCGACCACCGGCGTCCAGCCCGACCCGTTCGCGTTTCCGCTCGACGACCAGGCGACCTACGCCACGCTCTGCCGCGGCGAGACGAAGGGGATCTTCCAGCTCGAGAGCGGCGGCATCCGCGACCTGCTCCAGCGGATGAAGCCCGATCACTTCCTCGACATCGTGGCGGTCAACGCCCTCTACCGGCCCGGTCCGCTCGAGGGCGGCATGGTCGACGAGTACGTCAACGTCAAGCATGGCCGCAAGCGGGCCGAGTTCCTCCACCCCGTCATGAAGGACGTGCTGGAGGAGACGCACGGGGTGATGGTCTACCAGGAACAGGTGATGCGGATCCTGGAGCGGCTCGGGGGCATCGAGCTCTCGAGCGCGTACACCTGCATCAAGGCGATCAGCAAGAAGAAGCTCGAGATCATCGCCACGTTCCGCGAGCAGTTCGTGAAGGGCTCGCAGGAGAAGGGGCTCTCGAAGCAGCAGGCGGAGGAGGTCTTCGCGCTCATCGAGAAGTTCGCCGGCTACGGCTTCAACAAGAGCCACTCCACGGCCTACGCACTGCTCGCCTTCCAGACCGCCTACCTCAAGACGCACCACCCGACCGAGTTCATGGCCGCCCTGCTCTCGGGCGACATTCCCGGCCGCAACTTCAAGAAGAAGGACTCGCTCGTCGAGCACGTCGAGGACTGCCGCCGCATGGGCATCGAGGTGGCGCCTCCCGACGTGAACGCATCGGCCCCCGACTTCAGCGTGGCCGGGGGCCGGATCCTCTTCGGCCTCGCGGCGGTGAAGGGCTGCGGCGTGCAGGCCTCCGAGGCGATCGCCGCCGAGCGGGCGAAGCACGGACCGTATCGCGACCTCCACGACTTCTGCGGCCGGCTCGACTCGTCGGTCGTCAACAAGACCGCGATCGAGAACCTCGCGAAGGCCGGTGCCCTCGACTCGCTCGGCGGCCACCGTGGGGCGCTCGTGGCCGGGGTCGAGAAGGCGATGGCGGCGGGGGCCGCCCACCTGGCCGATCGGAAGAGCGGCCAGAAGAACCTCTTCGCGGCGTTCGACGAGCCGCAGCCGGCGGCGGCCGCCCCGGCCCCGGCGGGCCTGCCCGACGTGCCGCCGCTCTCCGACCTCGAGACGCGGTCGAACGAGAAGGAGGTGCTCGGCTATTACATCCACAGCCACCCGCTCGCCGAGTACCAGGCGGTGCTCCAAGCCGTGTCCACCCACGGCACCGGCGACCTCGGCGCCGCGAAGGCGAAGGACGACGTCGTGATCGGCGGCCTCGTGGCCGCGCTCAAGCTCTCGAACACGAAGCAGGCCCGCCCCGGCTCGACGCACACCCGCTACGGGATGTTCGACCTCGAGGACATGGACGGCCTCGTGCGGAGCATCTGCTGGCCGGAGGACTATGCCCGCGTCGGGGCTCACCTCCAGCCCGACGCCGTGGTGCTCGTCGCCGGCTCGATCGACCGGCGTGCGGGGAGCGAGGAGACGAACCTCATCGTCAATGAGCTCCTCCCCATCGGCGACGTCTGGCGGCTGCAGCCGCGGGTGGTCACGGTGCGGATCGAGGAGGCGGCGCATGACGGAAGCGTGATCGACCGTCTGGCCGAGGTCTGCCGCCGCCATCCCGGCAAGTCGGCGCTGCGGCTCGTGCTCGACCTCGCCGACGGAACGCGGGTGCTCCTGGAGGCCGACCGCGATCCGGTGGCCTGGTCGGAGGGCTTTCACCGGGAGATCCTGGGCCTCCTCGGCCCCGGCTGTGTCCGGGCGCCGGTGTCGTTTGGTGGTCGCCGCGACGAAGCCACACGGCGGGGACCGACGGGCCGCGCGGCCGCCGGAGTGGGCTGACAGCCGTCCCGCTCGCCCCAAACCTCGCATTGCCCTCACGGCAGGGGGCCACTACGCTCACGATTTGCGGTGTGGCCGGATGCCGTCCGTACCCCACGGTCCCGGGTGAACTCGATGCATACGTCCCTTCGTCGCTTCAGCCGTTCGAGCCTGATTCCGTTCATCGCCTGCCTGGTGGCCGTCGCGCCCGGGGCCCCGGTCTTCGGCCAGTTCGGCGCTGGAGGCGGGTTCAATGCCGCCGGCGTCGTCGTCGACGCCCACGGCGTGCTGCGGACGACGGCCGTCGCCGATCCCGGCCTCACCGGGGAGCAGCGCAGGGCCGCCGTGGCGGCGCTGCCCGGTGACCTGCAGAAGAAGGTTCCGCTGCGGAAGGTGGCCCTCTCGCGGCTCGAGGCGGCCTTGGCAAGGCATGCGGCCGACGGCCGCGGCGTGCCCGATGAGATCCAAAAGCTCGCGGGGCTCACCCGGATTCGCTACGTCTTCGTCTACCCCGCCAAGGACGGCAAGCCCGGCGAGGTCGTTCTGGCCGGCCCCGCCGAACCCTGGCTGATCGACGCCACCGGCCGCGCGGTGGGCGCCGAATCGGGCCGCCCGACCCTCCTGCTCGAGGATCTGGCCACCGCGGTCCGCGCCTTCGCCCCGGGCCATCCCGGCGACCGGCTCATCGGCTGCTCGATCGACCCGACGAAGGAAGGCCTCGCGGCCATGCAGGACTTCCTCCGCAAGGTCGGCCGCGTGAATCCGCAGGGATCCGCCGACGAGATCGTCGCGGGGATGAAGCAGGCCCTCGGCCCACAGACGGTGACCGTGCAGGGCGTGCCCGCCGGCAGCCACTTCGCCCAGGTGATGGTCGAGGCCGACTACCGCATGAAGCTCATCGGCATCGGACTCGAGTCCCCTCCGGTGAAGATGCCGACCTGGATCGAGCTCGCGAGCGCCGGGGCGGTGGCAGCAAATGCCCTGCAGCGGTGGTACTTCGTGCCCGACTACGGATGTGTGCGGATCGCCGAGGACGACCTGGCGATCGAGATCGTCGGCGAGGGAGTGCAGCTCCTGGGGGCCGACGAGGTGGTCCGTCCCGACGGCACGCGGCTCTCGGCCACGCGATCGGACCGGGCGAGCAAGACGTTCACCGAAGCCTTCACCCGCAAATACGTTGAGATCGCGGCACGCAGCCCCGTCTACGCGCAGCTGCGGACGGCGATCGATCTTGTGGTGACCGCGGCCTACCTTCAGGAACACGACGCCTACGGCAAGGCGGGCTGGGCCGCGGAGAAGCTGCTCGACGAGAAGACGTGCCCCGTCGAACGGCTCACGCCGCCGGCCCAGGCCGAGACCGCGATCCACGCCGTCTGGAAGAACAACCGCCTCCTCACGCCCATCGGCGGCGGCGTGACGATCAATCCCCGACTCGCGCTCGATGCCCCGAACCTCCTCATGGACGAGAAGGGCGAGGTCGGCGCCGCGCACGCCTCGGCCGGCGACCTGCCCGCCGAAGGGTGGTTCTGGGACTGACCTCCGTCGCGTGCTCGGGGCTGCCCATGCCCCATCGCCGGACGTTCGCTGCGGGCATCCTGCCCTCCGCTCACTCGGATGCCGCCTGCGCTTCGCCATCGTGGCTTCGCTCGGCGGCATACGCCGGCTCTCGGGGCATGGGCAGCCCCGAGCTGAGTTGAAGGTGCGCCGACGCAGGCGTCGATTCCGCGGCAGATGAGCTTCGCTCGCGGCCCCTCATGCAGCGCGTTCGGCAAGGGGTTGCCCGTGCCGACGAGCCGGCCTCGCTGGCAAGCGCAGCCAGGATGGCGAAGCGCCGCCGGCTCGGAGTGAGCGGAGGGCGGAGCCCGAAGCGAACGTCCGGCGATGCGGCACGGGCAGCCCCGGCCCCCGCACCACCTGCCTCCTTTGCCCTGCGTCAGACCTTCACGCGTTCGAGGTAGTCCCCCGTGCGGGTGTCGATCTTGATCGTGTCGCCCTGCTCGATGAAGGCGGGCACGACCACCTCGGCACCGGTCTCCAGCTTCACGGGCTTCGTGAGGTTGGTCGCGGTGTTGCCGCGGATCGCCGGCTCGGCGTACTCCACCTTCAGCACCATGTGGTTCGGCGGCTCCATCGAGATCGGGTTGCCGTTGTAGAGCAGCATCGAGCAGACAGTGCCTTCCTTGATCCACTTCCAGGCATCGTCCACCTGTTCCTTGGAGAGCTCGTACTGCTCGTAGCTCGCCTGGTCCATGAACACGAACTGCTCCCCCTGCTTGTAGAGGAACTGGGCCTCGATCGTGGCGATGTCGGCCGCGTCGAGGGAGTCGCCGCTCTTGTAGGTCCGGTCGAGCACCGTGTTCCGCAGCAGGTTGCGCAACTTGCACTTGTAGAGCGCCTGCCCCTTGCCGGGCTTCACGAAGTTGCACTCGATCAAGATGTACGGATCGCCGTCGATCTGGACCTTGAGCCCCTTTTTGAACTCGCTCGTGTTGTAGGCTGGCACTGTCGCTCGTCGCTCCTGTGGATGACCGCGTTTTCCTTCCGGGTTCGCCGCCCGTATCCTTGCAGGTCGTCAAGAGTGGCCGCGCTGGTGCAGCCTGTCAACTTCGGTCGCCCGCCGCCGATGTCCACCGCAGCCCCCCTCCGCGCCGCTCCCTCCGCACGCTGGCAGCGGGAACTCGCCGACGCGATCCGCGACCCGGCAGAACTCTGCGCCGCCGTCGGACTCGACCCGCGAGAGGTGGGAACCTCCGGCGCCGCCGGAGATTCCTTCCCGCTCCTCGTGCCGCGACCGTTCGTGGCGCGGATGCGGCGGGGCGACCCCCACGACCCGCTCCTCCTCCAGGTGCTGCCCCGGGCCGCCGAGGAACGTGACGTCGCCGGATACACCGCGGATCCGCTGGGCGAGTCGGCCGCCCTCGCGGCGCCGGGACTCGTGCGAAAATACGCCGGCCGCGCCCTCGTCCTCGTCACCGGCGGCTGCGCCGTCAACTGCCGCTACTGCTTCCGGCGCGAGTTTCCCTACGCTACCAGCGGCGCGACGCGACGCGGGATCGACGAGGGCCTCGCCGCCATCGCGGCCGACCCGTCGCTCTCGGAAGTGATCCTCTCCGGCGGCGATCCGCTCCTCGCCGACGACGGGTTTCTCGGCGGGATCGTCACCCGTCTCGATGCCATGCCGCACGTCCGCCGCCTGCGGATCCACACCCGCCTGCCCGTGGTGCTGCCGTCACGGGTCGATGCGGGCCTCGTCGCGGCGCTCGGCGCGTCGCGGCTCGCCCGCGTCGTCGTGCTGCACGCCAATCATCCGGCGGAACTGGACGACGCGGTCGCCGCGGCGGTGCGGCGCCTCGCCGCCCTGCCCGCGATCGTGCTCAATCAGGCGGTCCTCCTCGCGGGCGTCAA
>Ga0208249_1000209_pt1 | contig 19137 bp, 16 predicted proteins | sample CryBogmetaGMA1M_FD_184546 | JGI IMG/M metagenome (GOLD analysis project Ga0208249, IMG submission 184546) | Freshwater microbial communities from Crystal Bog, Wisconsin, USA - MA1M (SPAdes) | ecosystem: Environmental > Aquatic > Freshwater > Lake | place: Crystal Bog, Wisconsin, USA | collected...
CCCGCACGCGTCGAACCGCTGCACGAGGTAGTCGGCGACCCGCCCCTCGAGGTATTCGGGCCCCGAGACGTCCCGCCCCATCGGGTTCACGCTCGGTCGGCGAACGAGGTCGGCGAGGGTCGCGACATGGTCGATCATGGTCCATCTCACCCTACCAGACCGGTTTCCGGCGCGGGGGAAAATCCTTCCCTGCCCCGGAGCCAGCGAGGTAGAATTGGGGGTCTCGGCGACCGTGCGGCGGTCGTCTCTCGTCGCCCCGGCTGCCCGGCGGCCCGCTGCGAATCCCGGCGGCCCGTCGTTCTGCTTCCACCCCGGTGATCCATGCGTCCGCCCCCCCCCGCATCCGCAGCCGCATCGCTGGCTCCCCTGCCGGCTCCCCTGCCAGATCGCCTGCCGGCTCCGGCGCCGGTTCCAACGCCACGTTGCGCCGCGGGGTGCCCGCGGCTTGCCCCCCATCCGACGCCGTCGCGTGCGCGCCGGGCTGCTCGGCCGGCGGCGCACCTGCTCGCGTGCATCGCGTGCGCGGCGGTGATCGGGGTGGCGCCAGCACCGGCCCGGGCCCAGGCCACCGGCGTCCCCGGGGCGTCGCGCCAGGCCGACGAACAGGCCATCCGTGCCGCCGCGAAGGACTACGAGCGGGCGCTCGACCGCGGCGACGGCCGGGCCATGGCCGCGTTCTGGACCGCCGACGGCGACATCGTCGACGACCACGGTCAGGTGCAGAAAGGACGGGAGGTCGCGGCCGCGACGACCACCCCGCGCGACGACGCCATTCAGCCCAAGATCGAGATTCGCGAGAAGAGCCTGCGGTTTCTCTCCGCGGACGTCGCCGTCGAGGACGGCACCGTGGCGGTGACGCCCCCCGGCGCCGCGACGTCGTCCACCGGCTGGTTCACGGCGCTCTGGGTGAAGGCCGACGGCGGCTGGAAACTGGCGGGGCTGCGGGAATCGCGGATCGAATCACCCGCCGACGCGCCGAAGCTCGCGGATCTGGAGTGGATGGTGGGCGAGTGGACCGCGGTGGAGGAGCACCCCGATCGTGGCGACGATCTTGACACCACCGGCGCGAAAGCGGGGCGTCAGGCTCCGGCGACCCCGCGGCCCGCGGCCGCCGGCAGGCCGACGATCGACGTGTCGGTGCGCTGGGACGTCGGCCACGCCTTCCTGCTGCGGGAGATGACGATCACCGCACCGGCCGCCGAGACGGAGGGCGAACGGCCGGCCGTGCGGCTCATGCAGCGGATCGGATGGGATCCGCTCTCCCGGCAGATCCGCTCGTGGTCGTTCAGTTCCGACGGCGGCCACGGCGAGGGCGCGTGGACCCGTGACGGCGACGTCTGGATCGCCCGCACCACCGCCGTCCTGCCCGACGGCACGCAGACGTCGTCGATCAACATCTACTCGGCCGACGGCCCCGACCGCTGCGTGTGGCGGTCGGTTCCGACGCACATCGGCGGCGAGCAGATGCCGCAGGTGCTGATGACGCTCGTGCGCAAGAAGGGAACAGAGCCCCGATGATCCCCCGGACGTCGACCGCAGAAACCCGCCTGTCCGGCTCCGCCACGCCGTTCCGGCAGCCCCCCGGCGGCGTTCTCCGGCGGATGCTTCTGGCGGCGTGCCTCACCCTGCTGGCGGCGCGCGTGGCGGTCCCGCAGCCGGCCCCGGGCGGCGCCCCTGCCCCGCGGGTTCCGACAGCGGAAGCAGCGCCTGCCCCGGCGGCCACACCGGCGGCCACACCGGCGGCCACACCGGCGGCCACACCGGCGGCCGACGCCGATGCCGACGACGGCGACATGAGCCGCAAGGCCACGATCATGAACAGCCCGCGGTGGCGGCGGGCCATCTTCGAACTCGGCGAGTGGCTCTCCTCGCAGGAGATCTATTCGCCGCAGGAGGTTCGCACCATCAAGGCCGACTTCAACCGTCGGGTCGCGAAGATGTCGGCCAGCGACCTCGAGTATCTGCTCGACGATCTCGACGCGAAGTTCAAGATCCTCGACACCGCCGAGGCCCGCGACGCCCGGGCGTGGGTGGGGCAATACCTGTCGGTGCTCTCCGACCATCAACGGGCGAAGGTGCTCAAGGAGGTGCCCGACGTCGTGAAGATGACCGCGGCGCAGCTCCAGCAGGAGATTCTCCGGATCGAGCAGGCACGGGCGTCGCTGCAGCGGCAGCAGGCCGCGTTCGACGGGGGTCGTCAGCAACTGGTGCAGCAGGCGCAGGCTGCCCGGCAGCTGACGGCCCAGGCGTCGGTGGCCGCCATGCGTTCGAGCGGCGGCGGCGCCTCCTACTCCCCATACCGCGGGGGCGGCGGGGGCAGCCCGCCGTTCGCCAACACCGGCGGCAGCGGGATGACGCTCACGTCGGGCCCGTTCGGCGCCTTCGTGTCGATGAACCTCGGCGGGTTCTAGTGTCCTGAACCAGAAGTTCAGGACACTCGAAGTTGGCAGCCAGTGGAAAAAGTCCTCCGGACGTTTTTCCACGGATGAAAACCTCCGGTTTTCACGGGTGCTGCGTGAGCGCTCGTCCCTGACGCGCACGCGTCGATCCGTCGAGACGACCTCTCGAGGCGAAGGCGCCGCTCTCCTTCAAGCCGGTGGAGGGGCCGCCCGTCGCCCCGTGAGACGGCGTAGTTGGCCAGCGCAGGCAGGATGCCGGAGCGCAGCCAACTCCGAGTGAGCTCACTGGCCGTGGAAAAAGTCCTCCGGGACTTTTTCCAGGCACGAAAACCTCCGGTTTTCACGGGAGCGGCGCTCCCGCGATCGCATCCATGCGACCGAGCAGGCTGTTTATCCACAGCCTGCTAAAGGCTGGAAGCCGGAAGCGAACGTCCGGCGAGCGGGGTGACGGGCGGCCCCGGGCGTCACCCCCCCGAGCCGGTAACACACCGCGTTCGTCTCGAGAAGCAGCCGTTCGTGGGTCTCGATGTCGCTCGATCCCGGGTTTGGGCGGCCGGGACTGCCGTGGAGGGGCCGCCCCGCGACCGTCGCTTCCCCCGGGACCGCCCGGCACGACCCGTAAAAAACGCACAGTCTCGTCGGCCGCGAGGTCCGGCGGTATAACTGTGTCGTTCCAGCCGTCGGCCCGCAGGGCGGGCGGCCTCCGCGAACATCGATTGCCCGGCCCCTCGCCGGGCTTTTTTGGCGATGACTTCGTGACATTTTTCACGAAGTCGTCTCCGACGGCCGATTTTCGCATACGAACCCGCACACACGACGGTCGTCGCCCGCCCCCTGTCGCCCTTCCCGACACGCCCAGTCCCACGAGCGCAGCCATGGATGCCATCCTGCCGGTCCTGCTGTTCGTGGCGATCGCGGCAGCCGTCTCGGTGGGACTCGTGACGGTGGCCCAGCTGGTGGGGCCGCGGCGCAGCGGCGCCGTCAAGGAGATGCCGTACGAGAGCGGGATGGATCCCATCCACGACACCCGCCGCCGGTTCGACGTGCGTTTCCACCTCGTGGCGATCACGTTCCTGGTGTTCGACGTGGAGCTGCTGTTTCTCTATCCGTGGGCGGTCGCGAGTCGCTCCGCCGCGGGGATCGACGCCGCCGTCGCCGACGGTGTCGTCTCGTGCCGCGGGCTGGTGTTCGCCGGGGCCATGCTGTTCATCGCGATGGTGGTCGTGGGCTTCGCATACGACTGGCGCAAGGGGGTGTTCCGATGGCGATAGGTCCGATGACGGCGGGTCCGATGACGACGGCATCCTCGCCGGCCGGCGGCCGGCTCGAACTGCCGGAGAACGTCGTCGTCAGCCGGCTCGACGAGCTGGCCAACTGGTGCCGCAAGAACAGCCTCTGGCCGATGCCCTTCGCCACGGCCTGCTGCGGCATCGAGCTCATGGCCACCGGCGCCAGCAAGCACGATCTCGCGCGGTTCGGGGCGGAGGTGTTCCGCTTCAGCCCGCGGCAGTGCGACCTGATGATCGTGGCGGGCCGCGTCGTGATGAAGATGCTGCCGGTGCTGCAGCGCATCTGGCAGCAGATGCACGAGCCCAAGTGGTGCATCTCGATGGGCGCCTGCGCCAGCACCGGCGGCGTCTTCGACACCTACGCCGTCGTGCAGGGAATCGACCGCTTCATCCCGGTCGACATGTACGTGCCGGGCTGCCCCCCGCGGCCCGAGCAGCTCATCCAGGCGATCATCGACCTGCAGGACAAGATCCAGGCCGAGGGCACGATCACCGGTCGCGAGTTCGACACGAGCCAGCGGCAGCTCCGCAAGCGGGCCCTCGTCGAGGCCGACGAGTTTCTCGTGCTCGACGCCGCCCGCAATCCCAACGTGCAGCGGAGTCTCTCGGCAGCCGCCCGCACCTGACGTACGACAGGCCGCGACGGCCTCCCCCCGTCCATCCGCACCGCGTTTCAGCCGCAGTCACCCTCCTTTCCGATCGCCGCCTCGATGCCCTACGTGCCGCCAGCAGTCGACGACGTCCTCGCCGCGGTGACCGGCCGGTTCGGCGGCCTGGAGTCGGGACGCTTCCGCGACCAGACGAGCCTGACCGTGCCGGAGTCGCAGTCGCTCGAGGTGCTCGCGTTCCTCAAGGAGCTCGGCTTCGACCTGCTCATCGACGTGACCTGCGTCGACTACCTCGAATACCGCGGCGCGAAACACCGTTACGGGCTCGTGTACCTGCTGACCTCGACGACCACGAACCAGCGGCTCACGGTGCGGGTCTTCGTCGACGATCCGACGTCGCCCGACGAGGCCGGCCCGACGGTGCGGAGCGTCGTGCCGCTGTGGCAGGCGGCCGACTGGCTCGAGCGCGAGGTGTGGGACATGTTCGGCATCCGCTTCGCCGGCCACCCCGACCTGCGGCGGCTGGTCATGCCCGAGGAGTTCACGGCCCACCCGCTGCGGAAGGACTATCCGCTGCAGGGCCGTGGCGAGCGGCACAATTTCCCCGTCATCTCCCGCGACCACAGCTGAGGCCGGCCGCCATGTCCATCGCTCCCCCGCCCCGCGTCCCGCTCGCTTCCGGCCCCGCCGCCGCGCCGGCCGCCGAGCGGTCCGAGGACTACCTCTGGACGCTCAACTTCGGCCCGCAGCATCCCGCCACGCACACGACGCTGCGGCTCGTGCTCAAGCTCGAGGGGGAGCGGGTGGTCGACGCGATGCCGGAGATGGGCTACCTCCACTCCGGGTTCGAGAAGATCGGCGAGCACCTGACGTTCAACCAGTACGTCACGGTCACCGACCGGATGAACTACATCTCGCCCATGGCCAACAACGTGGCCTGGCACCACGCGGTCGAGAAACTGCTGGGCATCGAGCTGACGCCCCGTTGCCGCTACATCCGCACGATCATCACGGAGCTGGCCCGGATCAGCGACCACCTGCTGTGCAACGGCGCGGTGGGGCTCGACACCGGCGCGTTCACCTTCTTCCTCTACGGCTTCTACCAGCGCGAGGTGATCTACGACATCTTCGAGACCCTCTGCGGGGCCCGGTTCACCAACAGCTACACGCGGGTGGGCGGGGTGTCGCAGGACTTCACCCCGCTGGTGATCGAGAAGATCCGCACGTTCCTCAAGACATTCCCCAAGACGCTCGCCGACATGGAGCGGCTGCTCACCCGCAACCGCATCTTCGTCGACCGGACGAAGGGGGTGGGCGTGCTCTCCCGCGAAGAGGCCATCAACTGCGGGGCCACCGGCCCGGTGGCCCGGGCCAGCGGCGTGGCCCGCGACCTGCGGAAGGACGAGCCCTACCTCGCCTACGCCGATTTCGACTTCCAGGTCTGCTGCGCGTCCGCCGGCGACTGCTACGCCCGCTACCTCGTCCGCATGGCGGAGATGCGGGAGAGCCTGCGGATCGTCGCGCAGGCCCTCGACAATCTGCCGGAGGGCCCGGTGAACGTGGGCATCGACCAGCGGGCGGCGCTGCCCACGAAGCGGCAGGTGTATTCGACGATCGAGGGCACGATCTCCCACTTCGAGCTGTCGATGAGCAACCGCGGCTTCGAGGTGCCCTGCGCCGAGTCGTACGGTGCGATCGAGGCCCCCAACGGCGAACTCGGCTTCTACCTCGTCGGCGACGGCGGGGAGTGCGCCTACCGGGCCCGCTGCCGGCCGCCGTCGGTGTCCCACTTCTCCCTCTTTCCCCGGCTGATCCGCGGCCACACGCTCTCCGACGTGGTGGCCGTGCTCGGCAGCCTCAACATCATCGCCGCGGAGCTGGACCGATGAATGCTTCCGTGGCGGCGTCGACGACGAGGAAGGGGTTGCCCATGCCGTCGAGACGGCGTTGGCGGCAAGCGGAGCCAGGGATGGCGAAGCGCGGCCGGCATCGAGTGAGCGGAGGCCGGGACGGCCGCAGCGAACGTCCGGCGAGGCGGCATGGGCAATCCCTTCCGGAACTCCACGCATGATCGCCCACAAAAAAATCCTCACCGACGAGATGGTGGCGAAGATCGAGGCGCTCGCGCCCCGCTATCCCAACCGCCGCGCGCTCACGCTGCCGGCGCTGCACATCGTCAACGCCGAGCTGCGACACGTGCCGCTCGACGCGGTCGTGGAGATCGCGGCGTTGCTCGGCCTCGCCCCGGCCGAGGTGCAGGACACCCTCACCTTCTACCAGTTCTTCCACCAGGAGAAGCCCCACGGCAAGGTGCGGGCGTTCGTCTGCCGCTCCGTCTCCTGCGCCCTGCGGGGCGGCGACCACCTGCTCGAGCACCTCTGCCGGAAGCACGGCGTCGAGCCCTACGGCACGACGTCCGACGGCGAGCTGACGATCGAGCCGGCCGAATGCCTCGGCGCCTGCGACTTCGCCCCCTGCATCCTGGCCAACGACGACCTGCTCAAGAACATGACACCCGAGGCCGCCGAGGCCGAGCTCAAGAAGCCGCGCGCGAGGGCCACCTGACATGACCACCGCATCCCAGCCCGTACTCCTCGAGGCGGTCGGCGTGCCCGACGGCCACACGATCGCCAGCTACCGGAGCCGGGGCGGCTACGCGCCGCTCGAGCAGGTGCTCGCCGGCAAGCAGCCCGCCGACGTGATCGAGATGGTGAAGTCGTCGGGGCTCCGCGGCCGCGGCGGCGCCGGCTTTCCCACGGGGCTCAAGTGGACCTTCCTGCCGAAGGACCACCCCGGCCCGATCTACCTCTGCATCAACGCCGACGAGAGCGAGCCGGGCACGTTCAACAACCGGATCCTCATGGAGGACGACCCGCACCAGGTGCTCGAGGGGATCATCCTCTCGTCCTACGCGACGCGGGCCTCCACGGCCTACCTCTACCTGCGGTACGAGTATCCGCAGAGCTGGCACCGGCTGCAGGCCGCGATCGACGAGGCGTATGCCGCCGGCTATCTCGGGAAGAACATCCGCGGCTCGGGCTTCTCGCTCGACGTCTATCTCCACCGCGGCGCCGCGGCCTACATCTGCGGCGAGGAGACGGGCCTGATCGAGAGCCTCGAGGGGAAGCGGGCCTGGCCGCGGATCAAGCCGCCGTTCCCGGCGATCGAGGGGCTGTTCCGCAAGCCGACGGTCGTCAACAACATCGAGACGATGGCCTGCGTGGCGCAGATCGCCCGCCGCGGCGTCGACTGGTTCAAGTCGATCGGCGTGCCGGCCGACCCGAACAACCCGCGGGATCCGGGCTCCTACGGGCCGAAGCTCTACTGCCTCTCCGGCCACGTGGAGAAGCCCGGCTGCTACGAGGCGCCGCTCGGCATCACGGCGCGGCAGCTCATCGACGGACAGGGCGGCGGCGTCTGGAAGGGCCGCCGGGCGAAGGCGGTGATCCCCGGGGGCATCTCGATGGGGCTGATGACGGAGAGCGAGCTCGACACGCCGCTCGATTTCGCCGGGCCCGGCAAGGTGGGCTGCCTCGGTCTCGGCACGGCGGCCGTCGTCGTCATCGACGACCAGACGAGCATCGTCGACTTCCTGCACAACTCCTGCCGGTTCTTCGCCCACGAGTCGTGCGGCCAGTGCACCCCCTGCCGCGAGGGCACGAGCTGGTCGCTGCGGATGCTCGAGCGGATCAAGGCGGGCAAGGGGCGGCTGCGGGATCTCGACCTGCTCGCCGAGATCGGCGGCACGATGGGCATGATGCCGGGCAGCACGATCTGCGGGCTCGCCGACGGCGCCGCCTGGCCGATCAAGAACGCCATCAAGAAGTTCCGCGGCGAGTTCGAGGACTACATCAAGCGCACGAATCCCTCGGGCTGGATGGTCACCGACCCCGTTCCCGCCCTCCAGATCGTGGGGGCCCACTGATGCCCACCGTCATCGTCGATGGACAGGAGATCGAGATCGGGGCCGACGAACGGCTCAACTGCATCGAGGCCGCGCGCCGGGCGGGCAAGGAAATCCCGCACTACTGCTGGCATCCCGGGCTCTCGGTGGTGGCCAGCTGCCGCATGTGCCTGATCGAGACGGGCAGCCGCGACGCCGCCACCGGCAAGATCACGATGGTGCCGAAGCTCGTGCCCGGCTGCCAGACGCCGGTCAAGGACGGCACGGTGATCGTGACGGAAAGCCAGCTCGTCAAGGACAGCCGGGCCCGGGTCGAGGAGGCGCTCCTCATCGACCACCCGATCGACTGCCCGATCTGCGACAAGGCCGGCGAGTGCCTGCTGCAGGACTACCATTTCCAGCACGGGCAGGCGGAACGGCGGGCCGACCTCCATCCCTTCACGAGCCGGCGACGCGACGTGGGGCCCACGGTCACGCTGTTCGTCGACCGCTGCATCATGTGCACGCGCTGCGTGCGGTTCACCCGCGAGGTGTCGGGCACGGCGGAGCTGATGGTGACCAGCCGCGGCGCCAAGGAGGAGATCGACGTCTTCCCGGGCCACCCGCTCGACAACAAGCTCTCCGGCAACGTCGTCGACCTCTGCCCCGTGGGGGCGCTCGGCGACAAGGACTTCCTCTACCAGCAACGGGTCTGGTTCATGAAGCGGGAGGCGAACGTCTGCGGAGGCTGCTCCGCCGGCTGTTCGATCCACACCGAGCACAATCAGGACACCATCTACCGGCTCAAGCCCCGCGAGAATCCGCACGTCAACGGCTGGTGGATCTGCGACGAGGGGCGGTACGGCTGGCACCACGTCCACGACCCGGCGCGGATCGTGGCCGCCGGTCGCCGCGCCCTGACCGGCGGGGCGTTCACCACCGTCGAATGGCATGACGTCGTCGGCCGCCTTCGCGACGACCTCAAGTCGGCCGGCCGGCTGGCGGTGGCGGTGTCGCCGATGCTCACCGTCGAGGAGGCGTGGATGCTCTGCGCCGTCGCGCGGTCGATCGACCCCGAGGCGTTCCTCGCCGTCGGTCATGTGCCGCGGCAGGGGGCCGACGAGACCTTCCCGGGCGGCTTCACGATCCGCGGCGAAAAGTGCCCCAACCGGCTCGGCGTCGAGGCGGTCGTGGCCCTCTTCGACCCCGCGGTCCGTTCCTGGGACGACCTCGTCACCCACGTCCGCGGCGGCAAGGCGAACGCCGTCTGGATCACGGCCGCCTATCCCGGCCCTTGGCTCGACGAGGCCGCCGCGGCCGCGTTCGCCGGCCTCGATTGCCTCGTGGTGCAGGATCTCTTCGAATCCCCGCTCACCGCCCTGGCCACGTGGCAGCTCCCCGCCGCCGGCTTCGCGGAACGGGCGGGCACGTGGGTGAACGTGGCCCATCGCGCCCAATCGTTCGGGCAGGCTGTGAGGCCCCCCGCCGGCGTCTGGCCGGAGGGCCGTCTCTTCTGGAACATGCTCGGTCGGCGCGGGCTCTACGATCCCGACGCCGTGCGTCGGCAGGTAGCCGAGTCGTCCGCGGCGCTCGTGGCGCTCGCCGGCGAGATCCCACCCCACGGCGTCGATCTCCGCATCGCCCAGCTCGCCTGACCCTCGTCGCAACGTCCGGCCACCGTCGGAACCATCCGCCGCCCTTCATGCCCGCATCCCTCTCCCGCCGCGTCCCCGCGATCGACATGCCCCGTTCCGGCGACCTGACCACACCGACCGTCCCCTTCTCGTGCCTCCTCCCATGAACCTGCTCCCCTCCCTCGAGACGATCGCCGCGCTGGTCAAGATCGGCCTGCTCATCGGCGGGCTGATGACCGCGGCCGCCTACCTCGTGCTCGTCGAGCGCTGGATGGCGGCGTGGGTGCAGGACCGCAAGGGTCCCAACCGCGTGGGCATCCCGCTGACGAAGATCCGCCTCTTCGGACTGGGCCAGCCGCTCGCCGACGGCCTCAAGATCATCCTCAAGGAGGACTTCACCCCGCGGCACGTCGACAAGGTGCTCTACACGGCGGCGCCGCTCGTGATCCTGGCGGCCTCGCTGGCGATCTTCGCGGCCATTCCCTTCGGCAGCGTGCTGCCGCCGCTGGGCATCCCCGGGCTGCCCGACCCCGTCCCCTTCCTCGTGGCCCCGGGCCTCGACGTGGGCGTGCTCTGGGTCTTCGCGCTGTCGAGCATCGCCGTCTACGGCGTGCTGCTCGGCGGCTGGGCGAGCAACAACAAGTACGGCTTCCTCGGCGGCCTGCGGTCGAGCGCGCAGCTCGTCGCCTACGAGATCCCGCTGGGCCTCGGACTCCTCGGCGTGGTGCTCGCGGCCGGCTCGCTCAAGCTCGACCGGATCATGAGCGCGCAGGCCGAGACCGGCGTCTGGTACGCCTTCGCGCAGCCGCTCGGCTTCATCGTCTTCCTCGTGGCCAGCTTCGCCGAGGCGGCCCGGCTCCCCTTCGACCTCCCCGAGGCCGAGCAGGAGCTCGTCGGTGGCTACCACACCGAGTATTCGGGCATCAAGCTGCTGCTGTTCCTCGTGGCCGAGTTCCTCCACATGATCACGGCGGCGTTCCTGATCGTGATCATGTTCCTCGGCGGCTGGCACCTCTGGGGAGTGACCGGCTCCGCGCAGGAGGTGACATGGCTCGGCGCCCTCGTCCGCTTCGGCGTGCTCAGCGCGAAGATCTTCGGGGTGATCCTCTTCTTCATGCTCGTCCGCTGGAGCTGGCCGCGGTTCCGCTTCGACCAGCTGATGAACCTCGCCTGGAAGGTGATGCTCCCGCTGGGGCTCGCGAACCTCGTGACCGTGGCGACCGTGGAGGAGTTCCGGCCGCAGCTCGCGGCCGCCGTCGGACCGGGCTGGGCGCAGGCCGCCGCGATCGCCGTGCCGTGGGGGGTGTTTTTCCTCGGCTGGATCGCCGCCGGCATGCTCACGCCCTCCGGCACCGACAACCGGCCGATCCGTGCGCCCGGCCCGCTCGACCCCGAGCACGATCTCGGCGATCATGCCCCGCGCGACCGCGCCCTGGTGGAGGCCTGAGATGAAGACGACCGACCCCGCCATCACCTGGATCGAGGAGAAGCCGCTGGGCCTGGCCGAGCGGCTCTATCTGCCGCTGTTCGTGCAGGGCCTCACCACCACCGCCCGCCACCTCGTCAGCCCGAAGGTGACGGTGAGCTTCCCCGACCAGCGGCCGACCGTGGGCAACCCGCTCATCTACCGCGGCGTGCACCGGCTCAACCGCGACCCGGAGGGCCGCGTGAAGTGCGTGGCCTGCTTCCTCTGCGCCACCGCGTGTCCGGCCCACTGCATCGACATCGTGGCCACCGAGAGCCCCTGGCCAGACCGCGAGAAGTATCCCGAGAGCTTCAGCATCGACGAGCTGCGGTGCATCTTCTGCGGGATGTGCGAGGAGGCCTGCCCCGTCGACGCCATCGAGCTCACGAGCCTCCTCGACCTCACCGGCAAGAGCCGCGAGGAGATGATCTTCGACAAGGAGAAGCTGCTGGGCGTCTATGACATGACCAAGGACGCCGAGCCGATGAAGTCGGCGAGCCTGGGAGGGACGCTGTGAATCCCGTCCCCCTCGCCTCCGGCGGCCTGCTGGCCGGTGCCATCGTCGCCACCGCGGCGAGCCTCTGGATGCTCCTGCCCAACGGTCGCGAGTTCCAGTCCACCCGCCGGCTGGGCCTGCTCCTCGGCGCGGCCGCGATGCTCGCCTTCGTCGCCGCGGGCCGTCGGCTCGGCGGACTCGGCGAGGAGGCGGTGTTCCTCCTCGTGTCGCTCGTGGCGGTCGTGTCGGCGGCGGCGACGATCGTCTCGAGGTCACCCGTGTACGCGGCCATCTGGTTCGCCCTGTCGCTCACGGGAGTGGCGGGCGTGCTGCTCGTGCTCGGGGCGCAGTTCCTCGGCGTCGCCACCATCGTGGTCTACGCCGGTGCGATCCTCGTGATGTTCCTCTTCGTGCTCATGCTCGCACAGCCGGCGGGCCTCGCGCCCTACGACCGCGTGTCGAACGAGCCGTTCCTCGCGGCCCTGGCGGGCGCGGTGCTGCTGGGCGTGCTGTCGCTGTCGATCGGCCGTCTCTCGGCCGGCGTGCCCGCCTGCTGCGCTCCCCCCGCACGGGCCGCTGCCGCGGCTGATGCCGCCGGTGCCGCCACCGACGCCCCCACCGCTGCGGGCACGACGCCCGCGGCCGCCGCCGACCTCGCGGCCGGCCCGCCGGCCGCCGTCGCCGCCGACCCCCTCTCCGACAACCAGGTCGCCCGCCTCGGCGCCGAGCTCTTCGGCCGCCACCTCGTGGCGGTCGAGGCGGCCGGCGTGCTTCTGCTCGTGGCCCTCATCGGAGCCATCGCCATCGTGTCCCGTGGCGAGGCGGCGCTGGCCGCGGAGGCCGACGCCGTGCGGGCCGCCGACCGGAGGACCAGCCGATGAACGCCGCCTCGCTGCCGCTCCTGCAGAACGCCCTCACCGTGGGCGCGATCCTCTTCAGCCTCGGGCTCGTGGGCATCCTCACCCGCCGCAACCTGATCGTCATGTTCCTGGCGGCCGAGATGATGCTCCAGGGCATCTCGGTGAGCCTCGTGGCCTGGAGCCGCTATCACGGCGATTTCGGCGGGCACGTGCTCGTGATCTTCGTGCTCACGGTGGCCGCCTGCGAGGCGGCGGTGGCCCTCGTGTTCGTGCTGCAGGCCTTCTCGCGGACCGGCCGGCTCGACGCGGCCGCCTGGCAGTCGCTCCGCGAGGCGACCGTCGGCCGCACCATCGACCGCGAACTCCCCGCGGTCGACACCGTGCCGCCGCGGTTTCCCACGCTCACCCCCGCCGGCGTGCAGCCCGCCACCGACGCCGACGACGCCCTCGAGCGCGAGCACGTCTGACGCCCGTCCCCCCCGCGGGTCGCCACCACTCCGACCAGCCTACCGCCATGAACAACCAGAGCCTCTCCCTGCTGCTCGTGCTCGTGCCGCTCCTGCCGCTCGTCGGCGCCGTCGCCACGGTGCTTCTCGGCCGCCGACTCGGCCGCTCGGCGCACCTGCCCGCGGTGGCCGGCATCGGCGCCGCGGCCGCGGTGGCGATCGTGCTGCTCGGCGTGACGGCCCGTGACATGTCGGCCACGCACGGCCCGGTGGAGACGATCTCGACGCTCTGGCAATGGGCGTCGATCGAGGGCGCGGCCGCCGACGCCTCCGGGGCCGACGCGGCGGCCACCCGCGGACTGTCGATCCCGGTGGCGGTGCGGCTCGACCCGCTGACGGCCACGATGCTCACGATCATCACCTGCGTCGGCCTCCTCGTGGCCATCTACTCCACCGGCTACATGCACGGCGACCCGGGGTATCCGCGGTTCTTCGCGCTCGTCGCGATGTTCGTGTTCTCGATGGCGATGCTCGTGATGGCGAGCAACTTCCTCCTCGTCTACGTCTTCTGGGAGGCGGTGGGCGCCTGCAGCTACCTCCTCATCGGGTTCTGGTTCACGAAGCCCGAGGCCGCGAAGGCGGCGAAGAAGGCGTTTCTCGTCAACCGTGTGGGCGACTTCGGCCTGGCCGTGGCGACCTTCCTCATCTGGATGAGCTTCGGCACACTCGACTTCCACGACACCCTCTCGCCCCAGGGGGTGATCGTGCCGGGCGTGCTCGGCCAGACGAGGCTCGCCGATCCGGACGGCTATTTCCTCCCCGCCGCGGCGGGCTTCAGCGGGGCGGCCGTGGGCACGGCGATCTGCCTGCTCCTGCTGCTCGCCGCCTGCGGCAAGAGCGCCCAACTGCCGCTGCACGTCTGGCTTCCCGACGCGATGGAGGGGCCCACGCCCGCCAGCGCCCTGATCCACGCGGCCACGATGGTGACGGCGGGCATCTATCTCGTGGCCCGGACGGCGCCCCTCTTCGTCGCCCACCCGGGCGCGCTCACGCTCGTGTCGATCGTGGGGGCGACGACCGCCCTCGTCGCCGCGCTCATCGGCACCGTGCAGAACGACCTCAAGCGGGTGCTCGCCTACTCGACGATCAGCCAACTCGGCTACATGTTCGCGAGCCTGGGCACGGGCACGCTGCTGGGCTTCACAGCCGCCATCTTCCACCTGCTCACCCACGCCTGCTTCAAGGCGCTCCTGTTCCTCGGCGCCGGCTCGGTGATGCACTCGATGGGGGGCGTCATCGACATGCGGCGGTTCGGCGGCCTGCGCCGGGTGATGCCGATCACGGCCGCCACGTTCCTCGTCGGCTCCGCGGCCCTGGCGGGCGTGGCCCCGTTCGCCGGCTTCTTCAGCAAGGACGAGATCCTCGCCGCGCTCCACGCCAAGGGCTGGCCCGACGCGCACGGCGGCCATGCCGACCACGACGACGCGGCACCCACCGATGGCCGGGCCGCCGTCGGGCGGCCCGTGCGGCTGGCCTCCGTCGGCCCGGTCTCCTTCAGCACGGCACGGCGATCGCCGGCCGCCGCGGGCGACGCTCCCGCCCGGGATCTCCCCGACGCCGACCGCGACGCGCTCGCCCTCGTCGCGCCCTCCGCCGGCGGCCGCGACCGCGGCGTGCCGCTCGACGCGCTCGACACGCCGGCGACCTGGCGGCTGCTCTTCTGGATGTCGCTCGTCACCGCGGGACTCACCGCCTTCTACACCTTCCGGGCGGTGTTCATGACGTTCACCGGCCCGCTCCGGCTGCCCGAAGGGGCCGGGCACGGCCACGGGCATGACGATGGCCATGCCGCCGCCCACGACCACGACCACGCCCCCGCGCACGCCCATGACGGCGGTGCCGGTCACGGGCACGGTCATGGCCACGGCGACCATGCGCACGGGGCCGACGGCCACGGCTCCCTCGAGTCGCCGCCGGCGATGACGCTGCCGCTCGTGGTGCTGGCGGTGGCGTCGGCCGGCATCGGCTGGCTGCTCTTCGCCACCAACTGGCTCGCGCACTTCCTCGCGGCCACCCCGTCGCTCACCGCGTCGGCGGTGGCCCGCACCGCCGTGCCGCATGTCTTCCATTGGGATCTGGCGATCCAGGGCACGCTGGCCGCGGTCTGCGGCATCGTCGTGGCCGCCATCGGGCACCTCGGGCGGCGCAGCGACGGCCCGCAGATGGAGCGGTTCCTCGGGCCTCTCGGCACGCTGTTCGCCAACAAGTTCTACGTCGACCAGATCTACGCCTGGTGCATCGTCAGGCCACTGGAACTGCTGGCCGCGGTCGCGGCGATCTTCGACCGCACCGTCATCGACGGCGCCGTCGACGCGGTCGGCGGCATCCCCGGCGCCATCGGCGGCGTGCTGCGGCGCAGCCAGTCGGGCCTGCTGCAGCGCTACGCGCTGGCCGGCGTGCTCGGCGTGCTCTCCATCGTGGTCCTGCTCGCCTGGCAGCTCCGCGGCTGACCTTCCCTCCCGTCGGACCGACTCTCCCCATGAACGGCCCCTCCCCCGGCATCCACCTGCTGCTCGTGATCGCCACGCCGCTCGTCGGCGCCGTCGTGGCCTGGGTGTTCGGCGGCCGCGGCCTCTCCGCCGTGCGGCAAAGCGCGGCCGTCACGGCGCTGCTCACGCTCGTCGGCGCAGGCTGGCTCGTGCTCCGCTACCTGGCGAGCCCCGAGGCCGCCGCCGGGGAGCCCTGGGCCGTGCTCTCCGCGCCCTGGCTCGTGGGGGGCATGTTCGACGTGCGGCTCTCGCTGGGCCTCGACGGCCTGTCGATCTGGATGTTCGGGCTCTCGGCGCTGCTCTCGCTGACCGCGGTGCTCGTCAGCTGGGAGGCCGTCCGCGAGAAGCCCGTCGGCTTCTACTGCCTCCTCCTCCTGCTCGAGGCGGCGATGCTCGGCGTGTTCGCCGCGCGGGACGTGATCCTCTTCTACGTGTTCTTCGAGTTCACGCTCGTGCCCCTCTTCTTCCTCATCGGCATCTGGGGCCACGAGGAACGCCGCCGGGCCGCGGTGAAGTTCTTCATCTACACGCTCGCCGGCAGCGTGCTGACGTTCCTCGGGCTGCTCACGATCGTGCTCTGGAACGCGTCGCATGGCGGCACGGTGACGTTCGACATCGCCGCCCTCACGGCGGGCACGGCGGCCCATCCGCTGCCGATGAGCCGCGAGGGGGGCTGGCTGCAGTGGATCGTGTTCCTCGCCCTGTTCGCCGGCTTCGCGGTGAAGGTGCCGATCGTGCCCTTCCACACCTGGCTGCCGCTGGCCCACGTCGAGGCGCCGACGGGAGGCTCGGTGGACCTCGCCGGGGTGCTGCTCAAGATCGGCATCTACGGGTTCCTGCGGTTCTCCCTGCCGATGCTCCCGGAGGCCTCGGCCGCCGCGGCCCCGTGGCTCTTCGGGCTCGGCGTCGTCGGCATCCTCTACGGGGCGCTCGTGGCCCTGCAGCAGACCGATCTCAAGCGGCTGGTCGCCTACTCGTCGGTGAGCCACATGGGCTACATCGTGATGGGGCTGTTCGCGCTCGAGCCGGTGGCCGTCGCCGGGGCCAACCTGCAACTGGTCAACCACGGCCTCTCGGCGGCCGGCCTCTTCGCGCTGGTGGGCATGATCTACGAGCGGTTCCACACGCGGAGCATCGCCAACCTCGGGGGCATCGCCCGCACCGCCCCGTGGCTGACGGTGTTCTTCATGCTCTTCACCTTCTCGAGCATCGGCCTGCCGGGGCTCAACGGCTTCGTGGGCGAGTTCCTCATCCTCGCCGGCTCCTTCCAGCGGGCCTGGGCGGGCGTGTCGCCGAGCCTGGCGCCGGCTTACCTGACGCTGGCCGTCTCGGCCGTCGTGGGCGTCGTCCTCGGCGCCTGGTACATGCTCTGGGCGGTCGAGCGGGTGTTCTTCGGCGGGTCGCGGGAGCCCCCGCGGCCGGCCGGCGGCCATGCGGCGCACCACGATCACGCCTCCGCCGGCGGTCATGGCCACGATCATGGCGGCCACGCCGACGCCTCCGCGACGGTCGGCGACCTCCGCTGGTTCGAGGTCGCGGCGCTCGCCCCGCTCGCGGCCCTCTGCCTGTGGATCGGCCTCACGCCCGGCACGTTCCTCGCGCCGCCGACCGCCGCCCTCCGCGCCGCCACGGCGCCGGCCCGCGCCGCCTTCGACGCCCGGATGCGGGCGAACGGGGCCGCCGCGCCCGCCGTCGTCGCACCGCGGACGCTGACGGGCCGGCCTCTGCCGGCCGCGCATCTTGCCGGCCTTCCTGCCCTCCCCGGAGCGGAGCGTCCATGAGTTCGTCGATGGTTTCGTCACAGACGTTCGCCCTGCTCGTGCCGGAGATCCTCCTGGTGGTGGCGGCGCTCGTGGCCTTCCTGGGGGCCGCGTTCGCGGGCCTCCGCGCCGGCTGGGCGGTGGCATTGCTGGGCATTCTCGCGGCGATGGCGGTGTCGGGCGGGCAGCCCGCGGAGGGCGTCTGGCTCGCGTCCGGCGGCGTCCGCATCGACGCCTTCTCGTCGTTCGTGCGCTGGGCGGTGCTCGCGCTCGGCGGCATCCTCGCCCTCGTGCAGGCGGGCGACATCTTCCGTTCCGCGATCACCCGCGGCGGCGGCTTCGAGCGGTCCGCGACGGCCGCGGGCACCGGGGAGGAGGCGGGAACGTTCCTCCTGCTGCTCGCCGGGCTGTCGCTGGCCGCCGTGGCGGACGATCTCGTCCTCCTGTTCGTGGGGCTCGAACTCGTCTCGATCCCGACCTACGTGCTGCTCGGCCTCAAGCGGACCGACGCCCACGGTCAGGAGGCGAGCCTGAAATACTTCTTCCTGTCGCTCGTCGCCTCGGCGTTGTTCCTCTACGCCGTGGTCTGCCTCTACGGCATCGGCGGGTCGACGAGCCTGACGGCGATCGGCGCCCGCCTGCGGTCGTCGGCGGAGGCGCAGGTGGCCGTGGCGGGCGTGCTCCTGCCGGTGGCGATCGGGATGACGCTCGCCGGGGCGGCCTTCCGTCTCGCCGCCGTGCCGATGCACTTCTACGCCCCCGACGTCTACGAGGGCACGAGCCCCGGCAACGCCGCCCTGCTCTCCACGCTCCCGAAGGTGGCCGGCCTCGTGGTGCTCGCGCGGCTGCTGGGTCTCGCGATCGCCCCCGACGGCCCGGGGGAGCCCGCGGTGGGTGCGGCGGCCATGGCGCACCTCGCGCTCTACTGGCGGGTGGCGGCCGTACTCGCGGCGGTGACGATGACCGTGGGCAACGTCATGGCGCTGATGCAGCGGAACCTGCGCCGGCTGCTGGCCTGCTCGTCGATCGCCCATGCCGGCTATCTGCTCGTGGGGATCGCGACGGCCGCGGCCGCCGCGGCCGCCCGCACCGACGTGGAGGGCCGCCCCGCCGCCGACATCACCTGGACCTTCGGCCTCGGCGGCGTGAGCGCGTCGCTCTTCTACCTCATGACCTACGCCCTGGCCACGCTCGGCCTCTTCGCGGCGATCGCCTACCTCGGCCACCGCTGGCCCGAGTGGTCGGCGGGCAGCGGCCCGCGGCCGCCCCGGGAGGAGATCTCCTCCGTGGACGACCTCGACGGCCTGTCGTCGACCAATCCCGTGGCGGCGTTCGCGATCACGCTGTTTCTCCTCAGCCTCGCTGGCATCCCGCCACTGCCCGGCTTCTGGGGGAAACTGTCGCTGGCCGTCACGGCGCTGGAGGTCGACTGGAACTCCCCGATCCTGCCGGGCAGTCGCCGCGCCTGGTTCGTGGCGCTGGCCGTGATCCTCGTCGTCAACGCCGCGATCGCCGCCGCCTACTACCTGCGGATCATCGCCGCGATGTACTTCCGCTCGACGCGGCGGGGCGTGCAGTCCGATGGTGGACTGGCGGCGGGTGTGGCCATGCTCCTCTGCACGGCGCTCGTGCTGATGGTGACGCTGCAGCCCCGCGGCCTGTTCGTCTCGTCCACCCGCGCCGGCTCCGTCGTCGAGCGCGGCTCACCCTGACGACGCTCCGAGAAACCTCCCCCGGCGGCCACCATG
>Ga0208249_1000211_pt1 | contig 19079 bp, 10 predicted proteins | sample CryBogmetaGMA1M_FD_184546 | JGI IMG/M metagenome (GOLD analysis project Ga0208249, IMG submission 184546) | Freshwater microbial communities from Crystal Bog, Wisconsin, USA - MA1M (SPAdes) | ecosystem: Environmental > Aquatic > Freshwater > Lake | place: Crystal Bog, Wisconsin, USA | collected...
GTCGCGCACGGTCCGCTGGAGGTAGGCCTGCTCCTCGTGGGCGAACTTCAACACCCACTCGAGCGGATGGGGGGCTGACGGCCGCGGCCCGGCGGCGTTCGGCCGCAGGGCTTCGACGGGAGCGGCGGCGGGGAGCGTGGTGGCCGCAGTGCCGGCCGCAGTGCCGGCCGCGACGCTCCCGCCGTGCTGGGCCTGCACGGCCTCACACGGAAAACCAGCCCGGAGGACGGTGAGCAGAAATACACCCGGGCAAAGCCATCGTCGGAACATGCATCGATCCTTCGATCAGGGCCGGCCGATGGCTTCAGCATACCAGTGGGTGCCCGCGGTCCTAGGAAAAAGATCCGCTCGGGGCTGGCACCGGCGTGGCGTCAGGACGTGCGGGCCCGCGAACGCCGACGGACCGCCGCCACGGCGGGCACCAGGCCGGCGACGATGAGCACGCAACTCGCGGGCTCGGGCACGACCGCCGCGTATAGGCTGGTGGCGACGATCGCGTGGCCGGCCGAGGTGGGGTGGATGCCGTCCCAGCACAGATACTGGGACGGATCCGCTCCCGGAATCGACCCCGCGGCATCGACCACGTTGATCAGCCCGTAGCTGGCCGGGTTGGCGTTGACCGACGTCAGGAGACCGAAAAGGTCGAAGATCTGGACGCCGTTCTCACCGGCGAGGCGGCTGCCGAGCGCGTCGTTCATCGCCTGCGCGAGCGTGGTTCCGAGGAACGCCGCGGTGGGCCCTTGCGCGGCGATGGCGGGCGCGAGGCCCACGTTAGGAACGTCCCACACGACGATGTTGCCCGCGCCCTTGCCCTGCAAGGCGTCGACGATGTCGCCGACGTCCGTCGCGAACTGGCCCGCGGCCGCGGTGATGGTCGTCGTGGGATCGGCACCGCCGGCGATCGCGGCCAGCGCGGCACGCGCGTTGTTGCCGCCGCCCGCCACCACATAGAGGGCGTCTGCCGGCGCCGGAGACGACCCCAGGGACGCGATGAAGGTCGCCGTCTGCGTGAGGAGGCTCGGGGGAAACCCGGTGTTGTTCGCGGGCCCCGTCGTCGCGCCTCCGCAGGCATAGTTCGCGCCGAGCCCTCCGCCGAGAATGGGGCCGGCCACGGAGGCCTGCAGCCCCAGCATCGTCGCGAACTGATAGGCCCAAACGCTCCCGTTGCTGTACTGGTAGGACGTGGCGTAGGGATAGGTGGGAATGAACGAGTTGGAGGTGATGTCGCTCCGGAGGGTGACGTTGAACGGTGGCGACGCGATCGATCCAAAGGCGATCGCGTTGTTCCCTGGATCCGAGAGGCTGTCGCCGAAGATGTAGAGCCCGTTGAACGGGGCGGCGGAGGCTGTGGCGGCGACGCTCGTGGCAACGCAGACGAGCAGAAAAGCACTCGCGAGAGCGGCGGGGCGGTTCATGCGACAGACCTCGTGGTGGAAGTGAACGAACGTCAACATCGATCGACGAGGCAGCACGGTAGACGTCGGACGGGACTTGCACAAGCACGCTCCGGCTGAAATGGCCGGCAGCCCGCGAGCCGGCCGGCGCCGCTCAGGCGACGAGGTCGACGAGCGCCGAGCGGAACCGGCCGAGGAAGTCGGCGATCACCTGCTCGTCGTGGGCCGACGAGAGATAGAGCTTCGTGCCCATCGGATTGAGGAACACGCCCCGGGCGAAGAGCCCGAGCATCAGCCGCCGGCCGAGGCCCGGAGCCGACTGCCAGATCTCCCGCGACGAGGTCACCGGGCCCCGCCGGAACACCACCTGGGCGAGCGGGCCGTCGCCGATCACCGTGGCCTCGAGGCCCGCGTCGGCGAGCGCCTCCTCCATGCCGTGCCGCAGGCAGATGCCGAGATGATCGAGCCGGCGGTGGAAGCCGGGCGCCTCGATCTCATCGAGGAAGGCCAGCGCCGCGGCACACGACACGGGGTTGCCCCCGAGCGTGGAGGCGGTCCAGACGTAGTCGCCGCCGCCGAGCCGCTCCTCGCGGACGATTTCCATCAGCTCGCGACGGCCGCCGTAGGCCCCGAGCGGATGCCCGCCGCCGAGCGCCTTGCCGTAGGCGACGAGGTCGGGCACCACGCCGTAGCGCTCCTGCGCGCCCCCGACCGCCAGCCGAAACCCCGTGACCACCTCGTCGAAGATCAGGATCACGCCGTGCGCCGTGCAGGCGGCCCGCACGGCCTCCAGGAATCCGGGCACCGGTGGCAGGCAGCGGTGCAGGGGCTCCACGATCACCGCGGCGAGCTCGTCGGCATGCCGGGCGATCAGGTCGGTCGCCACCGCGGCGTCGTTGAAGGGGGCCACGAACACCTGGCTCGACTCCGCCTCGGGGATGCCCGCGCCCAGCGGCTCGGGCTCCGGCCAGGGCCGCAGCTCCCGGCCGAACAGGCTCGTGGTGCCGAGGTCGTGCTGGCCGTGATAGGCCCCCTCGAACTTGAGCACGCCGCCGCGACGGCGGGCGCCGCGGGCCAGCCGCACGCACTGCAGCGTGGCCTCGCTGCCAGAGGCACAGAACCGCACCTGCTCGCAGGCGGGGCTGAGCGCCACGAGCCGCTCCGCGAGCTCGAGCGAGCGGCTGGTGACATGCGCGAAGTTCGAGCCATGGGCGACCTGCCGGATGACCGCCGCGATGATCCGCTCGTGCGCGTGGCCGAGGAGGGCCGAGCCCCAGCCCATCGTGAAATCGAGGAACTCGCGGCCGTCGAGATCGCGGATCCGGCAGCCGTGCCCGCTGTCGATCACGGTAACGAGGTCGCGGGGCAGGCCATACTCGCCGTTGGACCCGGCGGGAAATACCCGCCAGCTGCGGTCGGCTGTCGCGGCGGTGTCGGACTCGACGATCGTGGCCATCGCTGCTCCTTCGTGGTGGTCGTGGTCGGGGGCCGTCGCACGGACGGTCACTCGTCGTCCTCGTCTTCGTCGCCGTCTCCGCCGCTGGTCGCCCAGGCGGGGTAGGGCGCGGCCGATCCCTTCGCCGCGTGCCAGAGCACCCGGTTGAGCGCGTCTTCGGGAGCCCGGTCGACCTCGCGGAAGTTCATCGCGGCGCTCGCCAGGGCGCCGGCCTTGAGCACCGGATCGAGGAGCGACTGCGGATTGGGATTCATCCGATCCAGCGGCACCGCGGCCGGCCGGACGGTGAACGGCGTGGGATCGGCGACGTCGGTGAAGCAATCGGTCATCGGCGTGGCGGAGGCGTCGAACTGGTTCAGCGGCGCGAGGCCGAGGATCTGGCCGATCGTCCGCAGGATGCTCGTGGTGTTGTAGCGGGTGTGGACGACCGCCCCGCGCTTGACGTGCGGCCCGGCGAGGTAGACCGTCGTGCGGTAGCCGCTGACGTGGTCCCAACCATCCTGCGGATCGTCTTCGATCGCGAAGATCGCCATCTTCGGCCAGAAGCGGCTCTTGGAGAGAGCCTCCACGATCCGGCCGAAGGCGAGGTCGTTGTCGGCGACGCAGGCCGCCGGGGTCGGGCAGCGCGGGTCGGTTCCGCTGGTGTGGTCCTGCGGCAGGCAGATGATCACGAGGTTCGGATAGGTGCCGCGGCGCTCGCACTCGGCCAGCTCGCGGATCACGAAGTCGGCCCGGAACTGGTCGGGCACGCTCATGTCCCAGCCCACGCAGTCGAGCGGCGAAAAGGCCCGCAGCGACTCGATCGCCGGCTCGCTGGCGAAGATCACGTCGCCCGCGTCGCGGCCCGCCCTCCAGGCCGCGTAGCAGGCGGCGAAGTCGGGGCGGCCCGGCCGCTGCGGATCCCGCCAGCGGACCCGGGGCATCATGTATTCGCCGTAGTTACGGATCGTCTTGCCGCGCTCGACCGCCCGATCCCAGAGGAAGCCGGCCGGCGACCAGGCGATGGCGTCGGTGTCGGCGTCTTCCATGCCGTCGGGATAGCTCCGCGGAAACCCGGCGAAGCTCCGCTCGAGGTAGTTGGTGGCGACGGCCGAGGTGCTCCAGTTGTGGCCGTCGGCCGAGAGGATGCCGCAGCAGTAGGCGTTGTCGAGGAGCACGAACTCGCGGGCGAGCGCGTGCTGGTTGGGGGTGATCTCATCGCCGTAGATGCAGAGCTCGGGCCGCCCGTTTCCCTGGGGCACGTCGCCGAGCACCTGGTCGTAGGTCCGATTCTCCTTGATCACGTAGACCACGTGCTCGATCAGGCTCGGCTCGCCGATCCGCTCCGGGACCGCCCGCGGCGGCTGTCCGGCCCGCGGCGGGAGGAGGGCTTCGCGGATCGCGCCGGCCCGGAGATTGCGGGCCACCCGTTCGGACAGCGGCGCGAGGTCGGCGTCGTCGGGAATCGGCAGGAGCGACACCGAGCCGTGGTAGTGGTGGGAGTTGTAGCCCTCGGTGCCGCCGCGCGGCTTGGGCTTGGAGGGCAATCCCTTGATGTTGGCCACCGCGAGCCGCCGGCGGGCCGGATCGACGACCACCGCCCCCGGATGCCAGCCCACCGGAATCAGGCCGATGAGCCGCGTGCCCCCCTTCTCGTCGGGCTTCCAGTCGAGCACCGCGACCGCGTTCTGGGCGCCGTTGCAGACGTACAGCCGCGCGCCATCGGCCGCGAAGGCGAGTGCGTTGGGCATCGCGCCGTAGAGTTCCGCCGGGGTCCGCTTCGTCCACACCGTGTCGATGACGTCGCCCGTGGCGGCATCGAGAATCGAGAGCGTGTCGCCGGCCGAGTTGGCACAGACGACGTGGCGGCCGTCCGGGGAGACGGCGAGCGCGGAGGCATGCAGGCCCGCGAGCACCTCGCGCACCGCTCCGCTCTCTAGGTCGATCACGCTCACGGAACCCTCGCTGGCGATGTGCCGCACCGGATCGACGCGGACGCGGGTGCCCTTGCCGGCGGGGCCGGTGAGATCGCCGGCGCCGGGACGGCGGCCGCCCCAGTTGCTCACGAACGCGCGGCCGCCCGTCAGCACGACGTCGTAGGGGGCGACGCCGACGTCGAAGGTCCGCAGCACCGCGCCCGTGACCGCATCGATCTCGAACAGCCGGTTGCCGAGGTTGCCGCACACGTAGAGCCGCCCGCCGTCGGCCGACATGGCCAGCCCGCTGGGAATCTCGCGGGCCCGCTCGGGGGCATTGGCCGGCGGCAGCTGGATGGAGTGCGACGGGGTGATCGAGTCGCCGTCGACGGCGAACACCTTCACCGACCCGTGCACGTTGCTCATGGAGAGCCGGCGGCCGTCGGAGGCGAACACGAGCCCCGTGTAGCTCTGGATCGCCTGGCCGTCGGGGGCGAGGTTGCGGTCGGAGTCGTCGTCGCCGGGCGGCCGCAGGGCGTCGTCGGCGGGGGGACGCACGCGGCTCTTGATCGCCCCCGTCTCGGGGTCGATCACGACGATCTCGTTGGTCTTGCCGGAGGTCACGAGCATCCGGCCGTCGGGGGAGAGGGCGAGCACCTGCGGCCGCAGACCGGGCAGCTCGACGCTCTGGCCCACCGGCGTGACGAGCTGGTTCACCGGCAGCACGGTCGTCTCGGGGTCGGCCCGACCGACGGTCGCGGAGGCCGCGGGCTCTTCGGCGGCGCGGGCTGCGGCGGCCGCCAGGGTGGTGAGCAGCAGGACGAGGCAGGGCAGGGGGCGTGGCGCGGGCATGGTCAGCGTCCTCCGGAGATTCGGGCCGAGGAGGGAGTCCCCTCACGGACATACACGCGGGCGTTGAAGGCGATCACGATCCGGTCCTCCGCTCCCTGATAAGGAAGTCCGCTGTGCAGCAGGTACGAGGGGAACAGGAGCAGCAGGCCGTCTTCGATGGGGGCGTCCATCGTGGCCGCGAGATACTTGTTGCCGTAGTCGCGGTACTGGCCCCCGGTGAGCAGCGGGCAGTAGAACCGGCTGCCGCCGTTGGGCGCCCCGCCCGCAGCGGTCCGGCCCGACGAGGCGATCTGCACGTAGAAGATGCCGCACCAACTGCAGCCGTGGTGCCAGTGGGCGTCGTGGAATCCGCCCTCGTTCGTGATGTGGTACCAGCTGTCGACGAAGTCGACCACGAGATCCTGGGGCGCCGCCTCGCGGCCGTTCGCCACCCCGACCGCCACCCGCAGCGACTCGTCGATAAAGCGGATCAGGCGTGTGAGGTTTTCGTGAGGCTCCCGAAACAGGTCGAAGTCACTTTCGAAGAGGCCGCGGCCCGACTTGGCCCCCACCGCGACGTCGCTCTCCACGGTCTTCTGCTGCCGCGATTGAAGCTCGCGGAGGGCGGCTATGATGGCGGCTCGTTCGGCGGCATGATCCTGCCAGCGCCTGGTGAAAAACATCGTCGGCCAGGCCTGGACGCCCTCGAGGGCGAAGCGTTCATCCGTCTGCATCGGTCGTAGTCTCCCTGTTTCCGGCGTTCGTTTCACTTCTCACGGTTTCGCCCGGAGCTGCCGCATGTCGACCCCGCACCTCTCGATGGATGGCCAGGTCTCCCACGCGTTTCCCACGCTCATTGGCAGGTTCCAGTTGGCCGGCACCGACCAGATCAACGAACGCCTCACGGCCCTCGTACTCGAACGGGAAGCGGCACTGCCCTCGACCGATCATGCCAATCTCGGGGGCTGGCACTCGCAGGGAGACCTGCTGGAGTGGCCGGGCGAGGAGATCGCGACCCTGCGGAACGTGATCTCGGAGGGGCTCAACCGCATGGTGCAGGCCACCGCGCAGCTGCCCGAGGTGCAGAGCCGGGGGCCGATTCCGCGGGGCGGTTTCCGAGTGGCCGCCTGGGCCAACGTGGCGCGGCGCGGCAACTACCACCGGCTCCACAACCATCCGTCGAGTTCCTGGTCGGGCTGCTACTACGTGACCGGTGCGCCCGATCCGGCCTCGCTCGCCGGAGCCCTGGAGCTCTACGATCCGCGGCCCTTCACCGAGATGGTTGAGGTGCCCGGCGCGCCCTACGGCCAGCGGATCATCGTCCGCCCCGTGCCCGGACTGCTCGTGATGTTCCCCAGCTGGCTCTACCATTTCGTCCATCCCAGCGTGGCGGAGAGCCCCCGGATCTCGATCGCGTTCAACGCCATGTGGCGGCCCGCATGAGCGATCCCGGGGTCGAAGCCCTTCGCGCCGCCATCACCGCCGGCCCCGACTTGTTTCCGCTGGAAGCGAGCCCAGACGCCTCCGCGATCTGCTTCGTGTCGCTCACCGAGCGGGAGTATCGCGACGCGAGTTTTCTCGACCGGCGCATCCTCCGGCCGGAGAGTCGCACCGGGATCGTGCCGCGCAGCCTGCTCGGGCCGTGCGTCGAACGGCTGCCGCGGGCCTGCGACTTCATCTTCCACGTGTCGCACGCCGGTTCCACGCTGCTCTCGCGGCTGCTGGGGAGCGACGACCGCATCTTCTCCCTTCGCGAACCGGCGATCCTCCGCGATCTCGCCCGCGGCGGCGCGGCGGGCGACGAGGGCCTGCTCGACCTCGTGCTGGCGCTCTTGTCGCGGACGTTCCGCCCCGGGCAGCGGGCCGTCGTGAAGGCGACGAGCATCGTCAACCGGATCGCTCCCGCGCTCATGGACCGCGCGGGCGACGCGCGGGCCCTGCTGATGACCGTGCCCGCCGAAACGTTCCTCGCGGCGGTGCTCGACGGCTCGCCTGGCGACATCACCGCCCATGCCGCCGAACGGCTCGACCGGCTCGCGTCGTTCGGCGTGGCGGAGGGCATGGCGGCCGACGCCCTCGGGGCAGGCGAGGCGGCGGCGATGAGCTGGCTCTGCGAAAACCTCGCGCTCGCGGCGGTCGCCCGCTACACGCCCGACCGAACGCGCTGGCTCGACTTCGATCGATTTCTCGAAGCCCCGGCCGACCAGTTGGCAGTCGCCTTCGCCGCCTTCGGCCTGGAGGCCGACGTGAAGTCGATTCTCGCCGGCGACCTCATGCAACGTTACGCGAAGCGGCCCGATGTCGCCTACGACGCGGCCTTTCGCCGCCGCCTGCTCCTCGATGCCAGTCGTCGGCTCGGCGCCGAGATCGATGCGGGGCTTGCCTGGCTCGATGCCGTCGGCGCCCGCGATCGGCTGGCGGGCACGCCGGTCCGCGTCGCCGCCGGCGAGGGTCACTGACCCACCCGGACGGCCGCACCGGCCGAGCCTGCCTCCGCGGCCGACTCCATGCCCGGCTTGCGGATCGTCGTCGTGTCGAAGAGCCGCCCGTCGAGGTCGAACGACTTCAGCTCGAGCGTCCGGCCGTTCACCGCCACGAACACGAAATGGTGGGAGCGGCGGACGTTGTTCTGGAACGGCGGCCGGATCGGCCCCGCCTGCTCGAGCCCCCCGCCGCCGCCACCGGCGACCACGTAGACCGTGCCGTCGCGTTCCACGACGCGGCCGTCGCGGATCGGCCACGTCCGCTCGTAGGAGTGGATGTGGCCGTTCCAGACGAGATCGACGCCGTAGCGGTCGAAGAGCTTCGTCAGCGGGCGGATCCGCATGTCGCCCCATGTGCTCTTCCCCTTCCAGAGGTTGCCGTAGTCGTCCTCGTCGGAGGAGTACGACGGGTGGTGGTACGACACGAACGTCCAGACCACTTTCGAGCTGCCGTTCCGGCGGGCGCTCTCCAGCGCCGCGAGCTCCCGCTCCAGCCACTCGTACTGCTCGCTTCCCGGGCCGCAGTTCTTGTTGGAGTCGATCGCGAAGAACTTCGCGTTGCCGTACTCGAAGGCGTAGTGGTATTCGGGCGCCGGCACGTTCATGTAGCGGTAGTAGTGGTCGGCGTTCTGCTCGTGGTTGCCAATCACCGGATAGAAGCAGACCCGGGAGAAGAGCGGGCTCATGCTCGCGAAGAACTCGTCCACCCACTGCCGCTTGATCGGCCCCTGGTCGACCAGGTCGCCGGGGATGAGCAGGAAGTTGGGACGCAGCCGCCAGATCTGCTCGGCGAGGCTCCCATTGACCTTGGGGTTGCCCTGCGTGTCACCCATCACGGCGAAGGCGAAGGGGGTTTCGGGGAGCGACGCGGTCTGGAAGGAGCCCACGTCTCCCTCGAGCCAGGTGTCGCGGCCGTCTTCCTGGACGAGCACCTGATAGTAATGGCCCGTCTCCGGCTCCAGGCCGGTGAGTGCGGCGGCGTGCAGGAGGCCGTCGTCGCTCGTCGCCTCCGCCTCGCGGTCGAACCGCGCGGTCTCGCCGAATCGCACGCGGACCTTGGCGGGGCGACTCACCTCGCACATCACGTTGACGCTCGTCCCGGTGGCGTATTGCAGGTAGGGCTTCACCAGGAAGGAAAACGCCCGGGAGGGATCGGGCTCGGGGGGGAGGGCAACCCACGACGCATGGTGCTCGTATTCGTGAGCCACCCAGGCGGGCTTGGCGGCGACGTCGTAGATCACCACCTGCCCGAGCCGCCCGTGCAGCGGAAACAGTTCGTTGGCGGCGGCGTAGGCGCCGAGTACGAGCCGGGCATCCTTCGGATAGAGGATCGGGCCGTGCTGCTCGCGGCTCTCGCCGTCGAGCGTGCCGTTGACCCAAAGCTGCATGGTTTCCCCGTCGTACACACCGCAGACGTGGTACCAGCGGCTCGGCTCGATGGGGGTCGTGCCCGAGAGATAGGTCATCCGCCCGTCGCCGTCATCGGCGCCGGCCGTCGCCAGGGCGAACGTGAAGCAGCGGTTGTTGTAGCCCAGCACCCACCCGGTCTCGGCGTCACCGTTGTCTTGGAAGGCCGAGACGATGCCGCCGCACGGCAGGGTGTCGTCGAGGCTCACGAGCGCCGAGACGGTGACTGCATCGGTGGGCAGCAGGTTCCGCAAGTCGGCCCATGGCCCCTCGGCCACGAACAGATCCTCGCGGCCGTCGAGCCGCAGGCAGCGGAGCCGTCCTGCCGCCTCGGGCGAGGCCGCACCTTCCGGCCGCAGCGCCGGGCCGACCTGGGAGGCGAGCCGTCCATCCCGCAGAAACGCCTTCTCGAAGAGCCAGTGGGCTCGCGGGTCGGGCCCCTCGTGGGCGGCCGAGACCGCGGCGAACACCAGGCACGCCGCCACCGTCGCCGCGCGGACCGAAGCCGTCATGATCGCCCTCCGGGGAAGCCGCGACCCGCGGAGCCTCACTGCGGCTCCACCTTGTCGCCGAGGTTGCGCGAACCGAGGGCGCTGTAGATCTTCGGGTCGATCTGATCGATCAGCAGCTTCACCGACCCGTCGGCGAACACGAAGCTCGCTCCCCCGGGATGACGACTGCCGAAGCTGAACTCGTAGGCGGCGAACCCTGGATCTCCGCTGTTCACCCGCGGGGCGTTGAGTGGCACCCCCGTGGAGCCGAGATGCTCCGACATGTCGCCCCGATTGGCCGTGTCGACGTCATCTCCGCCGTACGCCCAATGGTCTTTCCGCCCCTGATTGTCGTCCGTTTGCTCGTTGAGGATGCCCATCTCCGGCACGGTGCCGAGGTCTCCCTCCGCTTCGCCGATCAAGATCGTGTTGGAGGTGCCGTCGCCGACGCTCTTGATCGCGGATCCGGTCATGCCCCACGAGCGACCTTCCCACTTGATCCGCTGCCCGGGAATCCTCGAGACCATGACGCCGTCGAGATCGGCGATCACCTCGAACGTGCCGGTACCACCCCACGGGGCCGGCGCCGTCATCCGCCGGCGATCGGTCGTGAGCGTCCCCGAGACGCAGCCGAGGTAGTTGATGGGCGCCCGCCGCTGCACGATCCAGTTGTCGCCGGAGATGTCGGCGGTGTTGGCGGGAAACTGCGACGACGGGCAGCGAAACGCGGCCTGAGGCTGCTCGCAGACGTAGATGTTGCGGAACATCCGGTAGTTGAGTTGCATCGCGGCCTGCCCCGTGATGCCCGGAACGGCGTAGGCCCACTGGTAGTTCCCGACCGAATCCTCCTCGAAGGTGAGCAGGTCATAGAGGTTTTGGGCCTCCATGTAGGGCAGGATCAGCGAGGTCCAAGCCGTGCCCACCTCGAACTCGGCCCCGAGCGGGAAGCCCTTGCGGGCGTCGTGGAAGGCGAGCGTGGCGAGGCCGAGCGACTTGATGTTGTTCTGGCAGCTCATCCGCCGCGCCGCCTCGCGGGCCGCCTGCACGGCGGGCAGGAGCAGACCGATGAGCGTGGCGATGATCGCGATCACCACCAGCAACTCGACGAGCGTGAATCCGCGGCAGCCATATGGAGCAGCGGCCTGGGAACGGGACGCGGGCGCGTGGCCGAGGGACGGGGCGGGCATGGCGTTCACTTCCTTGTAGCCGGGGCGGGAACGTCGATATCGAAGACGTTGGGCTCGCCCTTACGGACGACGGCCCTCTCGGGCGTGGTGCTCGGTGCCTCGTAGATGGCGGGGAACAGGTTCCGCACGCCCCCCTCGACCTCGCTCGGCTTGATGTCAGGCGGCAGCGGCTCACCCGCTTTGTTTACCCAGGCCACGAGGATCACCTTGTAGGCGCCGGCCCAGATGCCCGACTCGCCCTGCGGATGCTGAATCAAGTAGTGCCCATCCGCGTCGGTGATCCCGAAGCCGAAGCCGTGGCGGTTCGGATCGAACGCCGCCGCATCGGGGAAGAAGCCCACCTTGCACCCCTTGACCGGCTTGCCGGCGAGTCGCACGGTGCCCTGCACCTGGTGCATCGGAGGCTTTCCGCACCCGGCGGCCACTGCGGTCACGAGGCACAGCAGCCACCGGCCGCCGGTCCGGCGTCGCCGTGAGGCGTCGCCGGACCGGGCCGATGCAGTCAGGTGGGGCATGGCGAGGCTGGGCATCGGGGCTCCTGGGTCAGATCACCGCGAAGACCGACTTCTTCCGACCGGTGCCGACCTGCGACTCCGAAGCCATTGAGGCGAAGGCTGCGTCGCTCGCCGACACCGCCGAGCCTGCAGCCACGGCCGGAGCCTCGGACGACGGGAGGTAGTTGCCGCCGTCGTAGAGGCTGGCCCCGAGCAGGTCGGCGAGATCCAACTGGTCCACGATGCCGTCGTGGTTGAAGTCACCGGTGTCCCACGTCGCCGGGGTGCCGGCGTCCATCTGGCCGCCGCCGACGAAGTTGGCGATGTCGGCGATGTCCACCACACCGTCGAGGTTCGTGTCACCCTGGGCCGCGAAGGCCACGGAGTACGACGAACCGCCGTTGGACACCCAGCCGAGCGTGCGGAACTGGCCGGCTGCCACCGCCGCGGCGACGGCCGCCGACCCGATGCCCGACGTGCCGTTCCACGATCCGTCTCCCTTGGCCGCGTTGATCGCCGCCAGCAGCGAGGTCCGGTTCAGGCCGGTCGCCGCCGTGAGTTTCCCGGCACCGACGTCGATCAGGCCGCCGTTCGCCAGCACGATCGACGCCACGCTCACCTCGGCCGTGCCCACGTCGAGCACCAGTTTCGCCCCCGCCTGAACCTCGACCGGGCCCGCGCCCAGCGCGGCGACGTTGCGGACGATCAGCGTGCCCGCGGTGACGACCGTGCCCCCCGTGTGGCTGTTGGCCCCCGAGAGCACGAGCGTGCCGGCTCCCTGCTTGACGATCCGCTCGGAGCCCGAGTGGGTGCTCGAGTCGGTCTGGGTCTGGCCCACGGCGACGTCGATCACCGTCGCCGAGGAGCCGACGCGGCCCGGCGAACCGGTGTCACCGGCACCGTAGACCGTCGAGGTCGGGTGCACCGCGAAATCGGTGCCCGCCGCGGACGCGGCCCAGTTGGACCCGACGTTGTTGTCGCCGGTCAGATTCTTCAGATAGAAGCTCGAACCCGCCACGTAGGTCGGCCAGCCGCCGGTGCCGTTCTGGGCGTAGTTCGCCGTGTTGCGGACGATGCCCGCCGGATCCCTCATTACGAGCACCTCGTTGGTGAGCGACGGGCTGTTGTCGAGATCGCCCCACACGACCGGAACCACCCCGGCAGACGCCGGCACGTTCCAGGCGGTGCGGAAGTCACTCGCCGATCCCACCCAGCCGTTGTAGAGCACGAGCACGCCACCGGCCGGGATCGTCGTCCCCGAAGGAATCGCGCCCCACTTGATGGTGTCCTCGTCGTCGAGGAACCAGCTGCTCACATCGGCCGTGCTCGAGCCGCGGTTGTAGAGCTCCACCCACTCCGTGGCCGTGTCCCGGCTGCCGGACTGCGTCGAGTTGTACATGATCTCCGAGATGACGACGTCGCCGGTGTCGTTGTCGGCGACGGTCACGACCGTCGACCCGGCGACGAAGCCGGCGGCCGTGGCGGCGATCGTCACCGGCCGCGAGCCGTTGTAGAGCGAGTCGTTCACGATCGTGATCGGGAACGTCACCGACGACTGCCCGGCCGGGATCGTCACGGTGGCGGGCACCGTGGCGGCTCCGGTGTTGCTGCTGGCGAGCGTCACGATCACGTCACCGACCGTCCCGAGGTTCCGAGAGACGGTCCCGGTCAGCGGGGCGTCGCCCTCCGTCGCGGTCGCCGCGGCGGCCACCGACAGCACGTTGGTGTCGGCCGTGGTGAAGTTCCAGGCGGTGGCGTCGGTGATGCCCGGGCTCGGCAGCCCGTCGACGGTGCCCTTCACATTCACGTTGTCGATCGCCCACCACCAGTCGTTGGTGCCGGTGTTGGTCCACCGGAAGACCATCGACCCGTTGTCGGGGTTCGGCACCGAGACCGTCCGGTGCTCATCCACGTTGGCCGCGGTCGCCGTGCCCAGCGTGTTGCTGGAGTCGAGCGTCAGCAGGTTGCTCCAGGTGGTGCCGCCGTCGTAGCTCACATCGAGGAAGCCCTGCATGTTGTCAGGGGTGTAGGGAGTGTAGGACCCGCCGCTCTCCGGCCGGAAGCTGGAGTCGAAGTCGAGCGTCACCGAGTTGGGGGCGACGGTCGTCAGATCGATCGGCGTGGAGAGGAGCTTGCCGTTGAAGCTGTTGTTCGGCCAGACGGCGTAATCGTCCCACTCATCGGTGTCGGCCACGGCGATCGTGCCCGTGCCCTTGGTGAAGTTGGCGCGGTTCTGGCCGCCTTCACCCGTCCAGAAGTTCTTGTTGGCGAAGGTCCAGCCCCGCCATTCCGGTGCCCCGCCGAACGGCATCGCGGAGTTGTCCACGGTCCAGCCGGACGGCGGCGTGGCGGTGAACTCCTGGCCGCCCTGCAGGCCGGAGGTCTCGTAGACCGCCGGGCCGAGCGGCAGCAGCTCGAAGTCCTGGCTGAGCAGCTGGACGCCCGTGGTGGTGGCCGCCAGCGTGCTGAGCACCGCACCACTGTCAACGCGGATGGAGTAGCTGGTCAGCCGCGAGAGGTCCCGGACCGGATTGATGGTCAGCGTCGAGCCGCTGATCGTCACCTCGGGCGAGTTGATGTCGATCGCCATCGCCGCCTTGTTGTCGGAGGCGCGGATGATGTAGACGAACCCGTTGCCCTTCTTGATCGCCTGGTCGTAGGTCACGACGAAGTTGGCCGCAACGGGCACGGCCGTCGAATCGTCGGCCGGCGACAGCGTCGTCGGCTTCGGATAATCGTCGTCGAGCACGCTGATCGTCACCGGAACATTGAAGAAGTCCGTCGCCGTGGCCGTGATCGTGACCGACCGGGTGCCGTCGGCGATCGAGTTGTTGACGGCGGTGATGGCGAAGGTCGCCGACGCCGCTCCATCGGGGATCGTGACGGTGGCCGGCACAGTCGCCCAGGCCGGGTTGCTGCTGGCCAGCGACACCACGACCGCACCCGTGGTCCCGAGGTTGCGGGTCACGGTGCCGATGGCTGTGCCCCCGTTCTCGGAGATCGAGGTCTTGTCGGCCGTCACGGTCAAGGTCGGAGCCGCCGCCGTCGTCACGTTCCAGACGGTCGAGTCGGAGATGCCGGCATACGGGGTGCCCGCACGCTCGCCGCGGATCGCGATGTTGTCGACCGCCCACCACCAGTTGTTGTCGCCGTCGATGTACGAGAAGCGGAACTGTGCCGTGCCGGTCCCCGGGGAGACGAGCGAACTCAGCACCGTGGCTCCGCCGACGTAGCCCGACGATCCGCTGTTCAGCGCGATGTGATCGTTGGTCGCCTTCGTGCCCGAGTTGTTGGGATTGCTCTGGTCGCCGAAGAACAGCAACTGGGTCCAGGTGGAGCCATTGTCGTAGGAGACGTCGACGGTGCCGTACTGCGGGTTCTCGGCCCGATAGCTCGAATCGAACTCGAGCGACAGTGAGCCGGGCGTCACCTCGGAGAGGTCGATCGGCTTGGTGAGCAGGAAGGTGGTCAGATGGCCGGCGTCGTGGTGGACGTCGTCCCAGGCATCCGAGTCGGCCACGGCGACGATGCCGCTGCCCTTGGTGAACCGGCTGCGGTCCTGGTCGCTCTGGTTGCTGATCCATGAGGCCTTGTTCATGAACGACCAGCCATCGAAGCCCGACTGGCTGCCGCCGGGCTTCTGCGAGTTGTCCACCGAGAAGCCGAGCGGGGGCGTGAGGGTGAAGTCATTACCCAGGCTGCCCTTGTCGACCGTGAAGGGCTGGAGCGGGAGGAACTCGAAGTTCTCCGTCTCGAGCAGGGAGGCGGCCGTGAGATCGGTCGACGTGTCGCGGATCGCCCCGTCGTCGATCAGCACGTAGTACTCGGTGAGACCCTTGAGGTTCACCGGCGGATCGATCGTGACGGTGTTGCCGGAGATGGTGACGGAGCTGGAGTTGACGTCGATCGTCGCGGCCAGGGTATTGGTGGCCTTCTCCACGATGTGGATGTTGCCGCTCCCCTTGCGGACGGGCACCGTGAAGGTGGCCGCGAAGTTCGACTTGTAGTCCACGCCCGTGGCGTTGTCGGCCGGGTTGAACGACACGACCTTCGGACCCTCGTCGTCGAGGATCTGGAGCGTGCCGCTCGCCGTCTTGAAGGTGTCGGCGGTGGCCGTGATCGTCACCGTCCGCGTCCGGTCGCTGAGCAGGTTGTCGATGCCGGCGATCTGGAATGTGGCCGACGACTGCCCGGCCGGGATCGTCACCGTGGCCGGCAGCGTGGCCTGCGTGGCGTCGCTGATCGCAAGGCTCACGACGATGGCCCCGGTCGGCACGAGCGGCCCGCTGTTGCGGCTGATCGTGGCGGTCGCCACGCCGCCGTTCTCGCTGATGGCGGTCGGGGCGATCGCGAGCGAGAGTTTCGGCGACTCGGGCGTCGCGAAGTTCCAGAACGTGGGATCCGAGAGGCCGGTGTACGGCGTGCCGACGATGTTGCCGGTGATCTTCAGGTTGTCGGCAGCCCACCACCAGGTGTTGCCCCCCTTGACGTCGAACTTGAAGACGAGCGTGCCGGACGAGGGGTTGTCGACGGCGGCGAACTTGGCGCCCCCCTTGCCGTCGGCGCTGAAGCCGGTGGTGGTACCCGAGACGAGGTGCTCGTTGAGGCTCAGCCCCGTGTCGGCGTTGCTCGTGTTCGTGGGATCGAGCGTGAGCAGCGTCTTCCACGTGGTGCCGCCGTCGTAGCTGACGTCGAGCGTGCCGACCTGCTCGTATTCGGGACGGAAGCTCGAGTCGAACTCGAACTTGATGGAGTTGGCCGCCACGCCCGTGAGGTCCACCGGCTTGGTCCACATGGCTCCGTGGAACGGACCGCCGTTGGGCTTCGTGTCGTCGAACTGGTCGGGATCGGCCACCGCCACCGTCCCCGTAGCCAGCTTGAACTGGCTGCGGCCCTGGTCACCGGCTTCCGCGATCCACGACGCCTTGTCGTTGAGCGTCCAGCCCTGGTACTCGGGCGTGCCGCCGGTGGGCATGGTGGAGTTGTCCTGCACGAAGCCCAGGGGCAGGGTGGGGCTCCAGTCGGCCACGCCGTTGCCGCCGGTCTGGTGCACGAACGGCTGCAGCGGCGAGAACTCGAAGTCCTGCTGGAGGAGCGTGGCGCCCGTAGTGGGGGTGGACGAGGTGTCGATGAACGCGCCCTTGTCGATGTAGATCGAGTAGTTGGCGTCATTCTGCAGGTCGGGCAGGTTGACGTGCACGCTGGCCCCGGTCACCGTGACGTCGGCCGAGCGAACGTCGACCACGGCGTCCGCCTTGCCGGTCGACTGCTTCACGACGTAGATGTTGCCCTGGCCCTTGAGCACGGTTTCGTTGAAGGTGATGTCGAGGTCGGAGGTGATCCCCACGTTCGTCGAGTTGTCGGCGGGGGTCACGCCGGTGACCGAGAGGGCCAGCATCTGGCGGCCTTCGAACTGCTCCGCGGCCCGGAGCGAGGAGAATCCGCTTTGGCGGCGGTTGCGGCGGGAGCCGAACAGCGACTTCAGGGCGGTCTGGAAGGAGACGGCGGTCGACTTGCGGCGGAACGACATCGAAGAATCTCCCGGGAGGCGAAGGGCGCTGGGGTGGGCGGACCAGATGGGCGACGTTATGGGGGCGCTCGATGAGACGGTGGTGAGTCGCTCATAAGATTCCCGCGAGAATCTCATGAGCGTTTCGTGTGCGCTGAAGGCCAGCCGCTGCAACACGCGGTTAGCGGATGCGGGCGGGCCGCTCGGCGTCGCGGCTCGAAGCGTCGATCGGCCGATCGACGTCGACGAAGCCGATCATCATTTCCTGCCAGGTCTGCTCGCCCCAGCGGACGGTGGCCGAGGCATCCGGGTTGGCGGGATTTCCCGCGGAGTTGTCGAACGTGGCTTCACACACGAGCACCGAGCCGGCCGGTAGGTTTCGCGGCGCCGCGAGGACGTAGGTGCTCTGCCACCCGAAGTCGAACGCGGGCACATCGAGCAACACCTCAGGAACCGCCTGTGAGCCCGGCTCCACGAGCGTGTACCGAAACGAGCGGCCCCGGAGGTGCATGTGCGGTGTGAGCGACAAGAGCCGCACCGCGTGGTCGAACCGGCGTTCCGCCCGCACGGAATGGGCCGCAGCCCCGGGCGGAATCACGAATTCCTCATTCGCGATCCCGATCGTGCGGGCTTCGCGGGCGGGCGGCTCCCGCGCGACGATCAGCCCGATCATCGAGCGGTCGGTCGCCGGCGTGCCGTTGGGCGTGTAGTGCAGCTGAAACACGAGTTCGCTGCCGGCCGCGATCTTCTTCGCGGTCCCGGCTGGAAGCAGGCTCGGCATGTCTCCGGGCGCGTAGCCGCAGAGGAAGCCCTGGCCGCCCGACACCACCCGCTCCGGATCGGCCCCGGGAGGCACCACGAACACGAGGATGTGGTGGATCACGCCGGCATCGCCGGGGCGTGCCTCCGCCGCCTGAATCCAGACATCCTCCGCGAAGTTCGTGGGCACCGCCACGTGCACGTAGGGCATCGTGCCCTGCGCCGGAACGCTGGTCGCCGCGGGAAGCTCGAACACGATGTCGGGCGTGCCGATCGTCCACCCCACCGGCCACACTCTCGGCGGCGGTGCTGCGGCGGAATCGCCCTCGGAGCAGCCCTGCGCCACCCAGGCCAGCAGCGTGGCCCGTTCCAGAGCGGTGAGCCGGCGGTCGTTCGCAAACGCGCCGTGCCGCGGGTCGGCGTGCCAGGGGGGCATCCGCCGCTGCTCCACCACCTCCGCCATCATCGCCGCGTGCCTCACGGCATCGTCGAACGTCACGAGATCGAAGCCCCCCGGCTGTCCGGGGCGGTGGCAGGCTTGGCATCGTGCCTGAACGATCGGAGCCACGTCGCGCTGGTAGGTGACAGGCCCCACGTCGGGCATCGGCTCCTGCGCGTCGAGCCAGGCCGCCACGTCGGCCTGCGCGGGCCGCACGCGGGCCGCTCCCACCTGAGTGGCCGCGCCGAGCTTCGCCGTGGTGATCAGGCAGCCCGCCACCGGCGTGGCCTTTACCGTCACGGGCTCGCCGCGCAGCACCGCCTCGACCGCGTCGCGCAGCGGCGTCGCGCGCGGAGCGGGCCGCGAGAAGTCGTAGCCATACTGGTCGTCGATCGCGCCGCGATACCGGATCTCCGCCCGCTGGTCGAGCAGGATCGCCTCGTTCGACCGCTCCACGAGCAGGGCAGCGGCCTGCACGCCTCCCCGATCGAGCAGCACGGGAAACGCGGGCTGCCGCGCCGCGACCCACGACGCGACCGACTCCCTGGTTTCGCCCAAGCCCGAGACGACGGCCACGACGCGAACTCCCGCGGGAGCATAGGCGGCGGCAAGCTCATCGAGCCGCGGAAGATACTTGTCGCCGAGCGGGCAGCCCGGCGCCACGAAGACCAGCACCACCGCTCGCGGAGGCTCCGATCCCGGCTCGCGGTCGGCCGCGACACCCGCCTCTTGGA
>Ga0208249_1000213_pt1 | contig 19057 bp, 18 predicted proteins | sample CryBogmetaGMA1M_FD_184546 | JGI IMG/M metagenome (GOLD analysis project Ga0208249, IMG submission 184546) | Freshwater microbial communities from Crystal Bog, Wisconsin, USA - MA1M (SPAdes) | ecosystem: Environmental > Aquatic > Freshwater > Lake | place: Crystal Bog, Wisconsin, USA | collected...
GTCTGCTTCTTCGCCGTGGTGAGCTCGTAATCCGAGAAGCCAAGCTGCTTGCCGCCCATCACACCAGTCCTGGCCTGCGATCACAGAGCCATTGTCCCGCAAATGGCCTGGGTTTTCCAGGGTCTCCCTAGATGTATTACATAGATTTTAGTTTTACCTTTTGAAGCGGCAATGGCAATGCAGGAAGCGCGCATGAAAAAAGGCACAAGGCAAGCCAGCCTTTGCTGTTTGATTCGGTTCCTTTATCTTTGGATGGGGCCTTGCCAGCTTGGTTGATTATTTTTCTCCAAAGGCCTCCACCTGCTTCAATTTCTTTAAAAGGGACTGAATCTCTTTCTCATGGTTTTCAAACCAATCAGTTGACCAGATCCGGTAAATCTGCCAACCGAGCCCCTCCAGTACCGCCTGGCGGTACTTGTCCCGATCACGCGCTGCTCTGGCTGAGTGATAGGTGGCACCATCACACTCCACGCCAAGGAGGTAGGTATCTGGCTTGTCGGGATGACGGATCGCGAGATCAATGAAGTAGTTCGCCACACCCACCTGGCAGTCCACCTCATAGCCATGGCGTTGGATCGCTTCGGCTACCACAACCTCGAAGGGGCTGTCCGGTTCACGGCCCGAGGGCCGGCCAGTCTCCAGCGACTGACTCTCCACGAACTTGAGGTAGTTGCGGAAGGCGTGTATGCCCTGACTGGAGGTAGCTGTGGGTTGGATCTGATGCGACTCGATCGAGGTCACCAGCTCAATGGACCGCTTGGCGCGGGTGAACAACACATTCAGCCGACGGTGACCCCCCTGTTGGTTGATCGGCCCAAAGCGCATCGCCACCGGCCCGCCAGGCTCAGATGGGCCATAGGTGCACGACACCACAATGGTGTCGCGCTCATCGCCCTGCACCTTCTCCAGCGATTTCACGAACAACTCTTCGCTGGTGTCTTTGAGCTCAAGGCGGCGACGCAGATCCTCGTGATGCAGCGACAGCATCTCCAACTGTTCCCCGATCTCTGAGGCCTGGGCCTCGTTCATGGCGACCACGCCCAAGCTGCGATCCGGGTACTGCTCCAGCTGCTCGAGCACCACATCGCAGACCAGCCTCACCTCAGGCAGGTTCACGCTCTTGGTGTAGCGGGCATCGCTCACGAGGTGTCTGTGAATCGCAAAGTCGCGATCGCAGGACGGGAACACGACCAGTTCACTGTTGTAGAAGTGCTTGTTCGAGAAGGCGATCAAGCTGCCGTGGCGTGAGCGGTAGTGCCACTTGAGCCGGCGCACGGGATGGAAGGTCTTCGTGCAGAGATCCAGGATTGATTCCTCATCCAGCACCTCCGTATCCACGTCGTTGTCGTCATCGCTTTCATCCACCGAAGCGGATCGCTGGAAGAAGGAGGTGGGTGGCAATTGCTTTGGATCACCCACCACCACGCACTGACGCGCGCGGCTGATCAGCCCGAAGGCACGCTCTGGAGGCATCTGCGAAGCCTCATCCACGATCACCAGATCGAACTGTTCGATCGCCTCCCGTGGCACCAACGAAGCCAAGGTGCCTGGCGACATCATCCAGCAGGGTTTCAGTCCCCGCAGGGCTTCCCCGGCGTACTGGAACAGATGCCGCAGCGGCCGATGGCGCTTCTGTTTGCGGCACTCATTGAGGATCAACCCCATCTCGGTGAACTCCCCTCTTAGGCCCCGGTTCACTCCGTCGGGCAGGGCTTCGGCATCGCGATGGATGGCTGCCACCACTTCCGAGCGATCCAGCGCGCGCAGCTCCTCCTCCATTCGCTGGAATCGCTCACGCCGTGCCACCTGCTCGCGGCTGCCCAGCTGCTGGAGCTCTGGGATCGCCTGCCCCATCTGGCGCAGTTGGCTGCGAACCAGCGTCCACCGATAAAGGCGGCTCCACTGCTCACCCTCCACTGATGACCGGAGCAAGTGCTCCGCCAGGCGCCGTACGCCATCAGCAGGAAGCTGTTCCAGCACCTGATGGCGTTCCACCCAGGTGGGATAGAGGTTGCGGTTGGCGACCACCGCTTCCAGCCAACTCTTCAGATCCTTGGCTTTGACGGCGGTGATGTCGTCTGTGCCCCCGCCTCCAATCAGCAAGGGGTTGGGTTGGGCTGTCGCGATGAAGCGTTGGGCTGCCGCCTCTTCCGTGTCAAGAGCGTTCGCCAGCTGTTCAGCCCGTGCACGTTGCTCCGCGATGAACGCAGCTGAGCCCGGCTTGAGGCAATCGTCTTCCACAACCGCGGGCAAACCGGCCTGGCGCAACGCACCGATCCAGCCCATCACCTGCCTCAGCAGTTCTGGTGCGGTTCCCGCCACCTCCTCACCAGCCTTCTGTTGGAAGCTCGCCAACGCCTGGCTCAGCTCCTCTCGGCGGCGATGGGCCAGGGCCAAGTCGATGGGTAGTTGAAGCAGATCCGGCAGGGATGCATCGGGCCTGAGGCCTGCGTCCTGCCACTGCTGCAGCAATGCCCGATAGCCCTGGGTGGTCTCCTGAATGCCCTTGGCCAGCTGAGCGAGCGGGCGCTGCATGGCATCGGTGGGGAGCAAATCCCCCTCACGCATCAGCTCCTGCACCAATGGCGCCAATTGGTGTTGGAGCGTCAGCACGGCCTGGCTCAACGCGGTCTGATCGGCGGTCATCAAGGCCTCAGCCTCTGCTCCCAGAGAGGAACTGGCGACCAGTGTTCGAGTGTGCTCGGCGGCCGAGAGCACTGCCTCCACCTGATCGACCTCCAGGCCACCAGCGAGAAGGGCTTGCAACTCCTGCTGCGGGAATTGATCCTGCCGTTGGATGGTGCTTTGAACCTGCTGCAGCCAGGCCACCATTGCCTCACCGTCCCTGAGGCCCGCTGCTCGCGCCCAGCGCGCAACCGGCTCAACAGCAGCCAGCAATGCCTGGTCCTGCCTGCTCTGCTGGAGCCTTGTCTGCAGTGAGCCGAGGCTTTGCTCCGGAACGGCCGATGGCCAGACCGCGTGCCCCGCTAACGCTCGCAGCGTGCTCTCCAGCCCCTGCCCGTAGGCCGTCAGCACGGCTTGCAGGTCTTCTGCCGTGGCCTCGCGCAACCAACCGCCCCACACGGGTCCATGACTCGCTGTTTCCAGCAGCCGTCTGAGGGATTGCAGTTGCTCGGCCATGGAAAGCAGCCGGTGCGAGGGCAACTCCAGCGACACCATGCGCTTTTTCCAGCCCGGGCCGTAGGACTCCCTTAGCTCGACCACCTTGGCGACATCGCGTAGGGCGCCTGAACGCTGGGCCGGATCATTGGCGCCGATTTCACGCGCCAGCTTCAGCGCCCGCCCGGTGGTTCCCGAGAGCTGATTCAGCAGGTTTTTGAACAGCGGCTGTTTCTCCAGCAGATCGGCGCTCTCCCGCAGGGCGCTGGCCCTGGTTCCCAGAACGACCCGAAGGCCCTGTTGATCCAACGCCTGTTCCCGACGCTGGAGCTCCTGCTCACCATCGAGAGCCACCTGCAGTGCCTTCAGGTCGACGGTCCACAAGGGGCTGGAGCGCAGGGGTATGGCATCGGCGTCCAACGCCAACACCGCCTGCAGCAGTTCGGGGAGCGTCAGCAATTGCTCCAAGCTCGCTGTCTGGCGCAGGTCGCTGGGCATGCAGGCCGTTAAGCCGGCATCAGCCGTCTGCAGCAGCGCCTGGGCCTGATCGAGTTGCTCGGCCCAACGCCCTGCGGCGTTGGCTTCAGCCAGGACAGCTCCCAGGCCGCGCTCACAACAGCGCTTGACCTGCCCAATGGCCTGGTCCAGATCGATGCCTGTTGGCTGCTGGGCAGCAGCCTGATCCAGCTTCAATTGCGCACGGAGGTCCTGGAGCGCGTTGTGCTCTCCCACCAGGGAGCGAGCACGCTGAGGCTCAGCACTCCAGATGGCCTCGCACCGCTGCCGCAGCACCCAATCCGGCTGCGAGCCAAGGTGCTCCACCAGCGGCAACAGGGTGACCAGGCTCGCGGGACTGAACCCTGCCAATTCCAACCCTGTGGTTGAAGCCTCCAGCAGTACCTCCAAGCGATCGGAGGCCTGGGCTGCCTGCCGAAGCCGATGACGGAGCTGCTCCCGCTCGGGCTGCTCCGGGGGGATGGCGCGGCTTCCAAGCCGCCACTGACTGAGCGATGCAACCAATCCCTGAATCAGTCCGACCGGTGGCAATGGATCCGGCCGGCGCACAAAACGCCTGGACACAGCGGTTTCCATCTCGGCATCCGCCTGGAGGGCATCGAGCAAGGTCTGGGCCATACCGGCAATGGCCGGTGATCCCAGGAGTGGGAGGAGATCATCAGCGTCAGCGGCTAACGGGCTTGGCAGCCTGCCAGCAATGTCAACGGACCGCCGGGCGTTCAGGCGGAGTTGCTCGAGCGACCATTCCACTGAGCTGAGCGATTCATGAAGGGCCGTTTCAACGGCTTGCAGTGCCGCCGCCCATTGGCTGGCTTGATCCAGCAATGTTTCTCTGCTGAGGGGTTCGGCAGGGAGCACCCCCACTGGCTCAAACACCGCCTCCAGTTGTTCCCGGTCCAAATCAGTCAGAAGGCGGCCCAATTCATCGAGTAGCTGACTGTTCCTCTCGATGCGCTGTTTGCTGTTGGAGCAGGCATCGCTGATCTCCAGCTCATGCGGGGATGGATCCACCGACGCGGCCGTGAGCTCACAACGCAACCGCAGCTCCTGCCAGAGGAGATCGTGTTGACTCTGCTCCTCGTGCCCATAGGGCTGATTGAGCAACGCTGCAAAGCCGTTCAGCTCCTGGCGCAGCTCGTTGAACACCTCATGAACCCCGTCTCGACGCGGGTGGAGTGGCGTCGGTAAATCGATCCGTTCAGCCAGCTCGTCGTAGACCTGCCGCTTGTTCGCCTTGTCGGATTCAATACGCAAGCAATAAGGCTTCAGCCCAGCTTCAGATAATCGGGTGTAAACAACATCGAGTGCCACCTTTTTCTCGGCGACGAACAGAATGCGTTTGCCTGCATAGAGGGCGTTGGCAATGATGTTGGTGATGGTCTGACTTTTCCCTGTTCCGGGTGGCCCTTCAATCACCATGGAGCGCCCAGCCATGACATCCGCCACAGCAGCGAATTGGCTGGCATCGGCCTGGGCAATCAAGACGGGGACGCGCTCAGCGATCTCCGGTTGATCAACGTGCACGTCCTCCGCGATGATGTCGGCATCTTCAGGAAGATCTTCATTGCTGGCTTCAGCCGCCAAGAGTTGACGTACCAGTGGTGACTCCTGGACGAACTCGGGAATCAGATCCTCATAAAGCCCGAGTCCGCTGAAGTTGAACAGAGCCAGGTTGAGGAACGGATGGACCTGCCAGCCTTCCAGCTCGGAGACAGAGTCATTAACGGCTTTGAAGTATCCCTCAAGGTCAACTGCCTCTGCATTCAGATCCGGCATTGGTAGCTCAATCCCGAAGTCACGCTTCAAACGCTCTTTGAGCGTCACATTGGCGACAGGCGCATCGTCTGAAGCCCCCAAGTAGAATATTTTAGCTCCGCCTCGGTTGGCGGTCTTCGTGAGCTCAACGGGGAGAAGAATGAGCGGCGCAAAAAAGTTCTTGTTTTTCTCTGCCCACTCCAGGCAACCGAAAGCCAGGTAAAGGATGTTGTTTCCTGTTTCTTCGATGGAGCTCTGGGCCTGCTTACGAATTCCTTCGGCCACGCGCTCCATGCGCGGCTCTAATAAAAGAATCCTGATCGCCCCTTGGTGGCCCTTACTCCCTTTGGCGATGGAAAGTGCGTAGGAGGGGTTAATGCCTTGCTGTTCTGCCCAGGCGACAAGATTCTTGGCCGATTGCGCATCTTTCGAGGCTTTGCCGAGATCCTCTAAGACTGCGGCGCGCAACCTTTCATCGGCCTGCGCCATTGCTGCCTTGGACGCTTCGTCGCCAGTTCCATCGGCCAGAATCTGCTGATAGAGCGGGTCCTGCGCCCTCGCTTCCGCAAGCATAGTTTCAACCGCAGCGTCATCAAACGCTGGCTGTTTTCCCTTGGGCGGCTCTGGCAGGGCGCTCAGGCTGTATTGGCGACCACTTGTCAGCCCAGCAAGCACCGCGTGGAGGTTGCAATCAACAAAGCGAAGCAAACGTGCCGTTCGCTGACTCTTTAGGCCGAGATTGAGAAGATTATTTCGCGTTGTGAGGTCAAGAAGCTTATTGCGGAAGCTTTCGAGAGTGGGCAGCAGATACTGACAACTTTCCAGTTGAGACGCCATGGGTTTGTCTACTCTTTTTGTTTTCTGATCTGCCATGATTCCGCCCTCAGCCCTCCATCATCATGTCGTCAAACATACCAGTACTCACAAGCCAATTTTCGGTCAGCGCACCCTTTACTCTTGGGCTATCAGGGTAGTACAGAGGTATCTGAGCGAATGTACGCATGCAAGAAGACTCGGCATCCCCATTGTGCACCCTGGCGCAGCGAACTACGGCAACAAACCAGACGAGGGAACATCGATCGGCGTCAGATTTCATGCAGATCCTGCATAGTCGCTGGTCGGTCAAGCTGCCGGCATAGTCCCTGCAGTGCTGAACGCCCCGCACCTGCGCTCGCCGTCCCATGCGGTAGCTGCAGCCAAATCTGTTCCACCGGCACCGGTTGCTCGCTCAGAGACTGCAAGCCGTGATGCTGCAACAACTGCGACCTGAGGAGTTCCGGGCATACCAGCAAGGCGAGCCGCCGATCGCCAGCCCCCTTGATCCAGGCCTCAACGTCCTGACAGACGTCAGGTTGCGGCTCGACGCCGTGCTGCTGCGCAGATTTCGATAACGTCATCGCAGCTCCAAAGTCTGATCTCGCGCGCGGCATCTGTGGGTGGAGATGAAGAACCTCGTCTAACGTCAGAGCCTGCAGCATCAGTGACAAGGCCTCATCGAACAAGAAGATATGAAATGGACTCCGGAATGACAGGATCAGATCAGATATCCAATGACAGGCTGCAGAGCACGCCGGACTTGAACGCGCCGGTATCGAGGTTGATGCGATCCGGCCGCCGATCGATGCGGTGATCCTTCGTGATCGAGTGGCCGTGCACCACGGTGTAAGGCAGGCCGTGGGGCTGGCTCAGGAACGGCTGGCGGATCCAGATCAGGTCATCGTCGGTCTGTTGCTCCAGCGGTACCCCGGGCCGCACGCCGGCATGCACGAACAGGTAGCCGCCGCGGATCGCCGTGCACGGCAATGCCTGAAACCAGGCCCGGTGCTGCCGGTAGAAGGGCAGCAACTCCGTATCGCCCCCGTTCCACTCCCACACGTCGGTGGCGGCGTCCGCTTCCTCTTCGGCCAGTGCGTCGATCAGCATCTGTTCGTGGTTGCCCCGCAGCACCGTCACCCCCGCCAGGCCCCAGAGGTCGGGGTTCTGCTGCAGCAGCCACACCAGCTCCAGCACCCGGCGGTCGCCATCGGCTTCGGGGGAGCGGTCGATCAGATCCCCCAGCAGGATCAACTCGGCGCCGCTGCCCTGGTGCCTGTCCAGCTCCCGCTGCAGCAGCGTGGCGCAGCCGTGCACGTCGCCAACGGCGACCACGGAGCCCTTGGCGATGGCGGCCGGACGGGAGCGACGGGTGGTCATGGCGGTTGCTGGCGGTGAAGATCGTGTGCTGCTCTTCAGGGGGGCAGTGCTGGGCTGTGCGGCTCGCTTGCGGCGGCCGCTCACCTCGTCCCGTCCTCGTTTTCCTCCCAGACGTTCGTGCTGGAGCGCAGCGACTCGCGGCTGAGGCGCTTGCGGCTGAGGTTGCGGTCCTGACGCAGCAAGGCCCGCTTGTCCTGCAGGAGCTTCAGCTCCCGGGTGGTGAGCGCACTGATCGGCATGGAGCTCATCAGATCGCAGGCGGCCAACAGCGTGGATTCAGCGGCCCTGAAGTCGCCCAGGTCGAGCTGCTCGATGGCGCGGCGCCGCTCCCGGTTGGCCTTGAGCAGGGCCAGCTGCTCGGCCACCAGCGGATCGGTGTCCAGCCCCTTGAGGTCAGCGGCAGGCATCACCGGCAGGGTGAGCGTCTGGATGAGGCTGCGGCGCTCGCTGGCCCCGGGGGCATCCCAGGCCAGGCGGATGCTGGCGATCTCCTGGTTAGGAGACCAGGCGGGCAGCTGCAGGCGCACACCCACATTGAGCTCCTGGCCGGCACGCAGGTTGGGCAGGCGGTAGTTGCCGAACTCGGTGGCATCGAGGTCGTTGAGCACATCCAGCAGCTGCGAGCCGTGCTTGGAGCGGAAACCGAGGCTGACGCGCTTGCCCAGGGTGGTGGCCAGGCCCTGCAGCTCGGAGGCGTAGAGGTCAGCCAGCTGGCTGGGGCTTTCGATGAAGGCGAGGGTGCCGTCGCCGGCCATCGCCATGACTCCCATCAGGTCCTCATCGAAGCCATCGCCCAACCCGAAGGCGCTGGTGCTGATGCCCCGGGCCGTCAGCCCCGCCACCTTGGCGGCGATTTCGCTGTGATCCGTGAGGCCCTCGTTGGCCTGGCCGTCGGAGAGCAGCAGCACCCGGTTGAGAGCTGCGGGATCAAGGTGATTCGCCACCTGCGTGGCGCCTGCAAGCCAGCCGTCGAACAGGGCGGTGCAGCCTCCGCTGTGGATCGTGTTGATCGCGTCGATGAACGGCTGCGGGTCGCTGACGGGGGTGGAGGGCATCACCACCTTCACCTCGTCATCGAAGGACACGATCGACAGGCGGTCGCGGCCGGTCAGCTCGCCGGCCAGGAAGCGAGCGGCTTTGCGGGCGTAGCTGAGTTTGCGGCCGCCCATCGAGCCGGAGCGATCGATCACCAGGGCGAGGTTGAGCGGTGGCCGGGGCCGGGCCTGCAGCTCGGCAGGCAGCTCGGGGGTGGCGACGGTGATCAGCAGTTCCCGGGTGGAGGGCTCGTCGGCGGCCACGGCGGGCCGCAGGGGCCGGAAGCGGATGAGGGGCATGGTCATGGGGGATGCAGGCGGTGGGGCGGTCAGGGGAGGTGGACGCACGCCTTCCATCACCCCGACGACTCAGGGCCGTGGGTTCAGAAGGCGCCGTCCGGGCCGTGGATCAGGGCGGAGCGTCCTCGAGCTGCTCGAGCAGGCGGGCGACCAGGCGGTTCAGCCAGGCCATGCGGCGCGAGCCGGGGGGCGGCACCGACACCGAGTCACTGATCTGCAGCTCCACCCCCGGCGCCAGGGTGAAGCGATGCCAGCGGCTGGCGGCCTCGCGGCTGCCGCCGGAACGGGAAGGGGAACGAGTCGAGCTGCGGGAGGACGGTCGAGAGGACGGGAGGCTGGAAAGGGGCGAACCGAGCAGGGGAAGCAGCGAGGCGCTGCGCTCCAGGGATTCAGCACCGGCGGCTGCCGATGGGGCCTTGTCGGAGGCGGATGGCTGAAGGCTTTGGAGGTAATCGAGGGCGTCGTTGCGCTCGCTGGCCAGCGACGATGGGAACTCAGGTGTGAGGGAGGCGGGGCTGCCATCCCCCTGCAGCTGGCCGAGCTGCTGCTCCAGCTCGTCATCGGCCAGGCCGATCAGGGGAGCAATGGCCGCCAGGCTCAATCCACGCCGAGCCAGAGAACGGATCAGCAGCAACTGCAGCAGATGGCGCCGGCCGTAAACGGCGCTGCGCCCCTCGCGGCCGGGCATGTCAATCAGGCCCTGGGTGGCATAGAGGCGCACCGTGCGAGGCGTGATCTCCTCCCCCAGGCGCTCGCCGGCCAGGGCCAGCAGCTCTTCCAGGCCATAGAGCCCGGGGGCGGCGGGATCGCCGGAGTCCACGGGGGAAGCGAGCAGACTCGAAGAGGCGGGGGTGGAATCATCCATGAACATACTTTTGCACGGTTGCAGTGCAAGCGTCAAGGGATCAGGCTTGCGCTTGCTCGCTCCCGGCCTGTGCCGGCGTGAGTGCATGGTGGGCGCTTGCTGCATTTCCAGGCGGCCTGCTCCTGCGAAGAACCAAGGCGATCAGGCCCCCTCCAGCACCGCTCACTTCCCATGGACGAACCCTTCAGGCCGCCCTCACCTGCAAAGGCCATCTGGCCGCGGTGGTGACTTCAGGGCACATCACAAGGGTGCTGGAGCGCCTTCAGGCGATCCGCCAACCTGTTAGGACCAACGACCAGACCTCATGACCCTCAGCCGCAGTCAGGGATGTCTGCTGGGTCTGGCCATCGGCGATGCCCTGGGCGCACCGGTGGAGTTCTCTCCACCCGGCACCTTCGAGCCGGTGAGCGGTTACCGCGCCGGGGGGGTGTTCGCCCTGGAGGCCGGTCAGTGGACCGATGACAGCTCCATGGCCCTCTGCCTGGCGGAATCGCTGCTGGAGCACCGGGATCTGGATCTGGCAGATCAGCTGGAGCGCTACTGGCGCTGGTATCGCCATGGTGAGAACAGCAGCAACGGCCGCTGCTTCGACATCGGCAACGGCACCCGCTCGGCACTGGAACGCTGGCGCCGGGATGGCGAGGTGGAAGCCGGCGGTCCCGAATCCCTGGGCAATGGCGCCCTGATGCGGCTGGCGCCGGTGCCGATCTTCTGGCAGCACAATCCAGCCCTGGCCGGGGTGAAGGCAGCCCTTAGTGCGCGCACCACCCACGGCCATCCGCTGGCCCTGGCCTCAGCGGCATGGTTCGGCGAGTTGCTGGCCCGTGCCCTGGAGGGATGGTCCAGGGACGAGCTCCTGGCTCCCTGGTGGGAGGGATCTGCGGCTGGGGACCGTGACGGTGAGCTGAAGGCCATCGCGCACGGCAGCTGGCGCCACAGCGAGATTGAGGCCAGCGGCCATGCCCTGCGCTCACTGGAGGCAGCTCTCTGGGCCTTCGGCAGCACGGAGTCGTTCGAAGACTGTGTTCTGGCTGCCGTGAACCTCGGTGATGACGCCGACACGGTGGGCGCCATCGCCGGCCAGCTCGCCGGTGCCCACTACGGACTGGAGGGCATTCCTGAGCCGTTCATCAACGGCCTCCAGCAGCCGGAGCGGTTCATCGATCTGGCGGATCGACTCTGCCGTGGCTGTGAGATGAACTGAAAAGCTGATTATTCCAAGTCAGATCGTGGACTTAAGGACCTGCATCTCAAGGCCTTGGAATAGATAAAGCCGCACCATGAAGTGCTAGTAGGCCAGGTTCAATTCCCTGAATACGATCGCAGCTAAAGCAAAGTCTGCTAACTTCTAAGGGCTGTTGCTGCTGCGGGATCAGAGGTCGCAGGACGGGATCTCAGGCTTTGCGCTTGATGCTGGCGCCGAAGGTTTGCATCGCCTGCTATCTCTGGGCATCGACGATGACGGTGATCCTGCGCATGTCATCTTCCTGAGATCGCCAAGTCATTCCTGAAAATTTACCCTCAGGAATCTGTAGGCCTCCGTAGGCTCCAGCACGCCTCCAGATCACGCCCACCCGCTCCTGATCGGCTCCGCTCCGGGCCGCCCCATGGTCGGGGGGCGCGTCAAGGGTGATACGAGCCAGCCAGCTGGGACGTTGGCTCCGCGCTGCTCCGCATCGGACGAACGGGGCAGGCCCTTGACCCGCCCCCCGCCTGCTGAGGCGTCCTACGCGGAGCCGTCCATGGCATCCCAGTCCCGCAAGATCCAGCTGCAGCAGTTCTCGGCTCCTTTGCTGGAAGCGCTGGCGTTCTGCAGCGAGCGCCATCCGCGCCTGGCGGAGTTGGCGGCCCAGGTGCTGTTCGAGCAGCAGCTGGCAGCGCCGGCGGTGCTCTGCCCGGCCTGGGTGGAAGAGGAGCAGCTTCCCTGGTGAGGGCAGGCGGGGGGCCAAGGCCCCCTTTGTTCTGTGGTCGCGACGCTGTGGGCGATGCCGATGGCTGATTGCAGATGGAGAGTGCCGCCTCTCGACGGTCTCCGCTCTCCGGTGGAGCAGCACTCGGGCCTGGTGCACCAGCTGCTGCAACGCCGCAGGTGCGGCTGGCTCGGGCCTTGCGCAGGCTACGCCCCTCCTGCCGTCGGGGCGTTTGCCAGGCGCGTCCCGTCGCTGCGCCCCCAGGGCTGCTGCTGTCATGGTCCACTCCATCCAATCCCCCTACAGCCGGCCGGAGGAAGATCCGGTGCTGCTGCTGCAATCCACGCTCAAAGCAGTGGAGGCCATGCTCCGGCGTTCTGCTGGGCAGGCGATGCGCCGCTGCTGGATTGCAGTCCCCTATGGGGAAGAAGAAATCACGCGGCTGGAAGAGGAGGTGATCCCGGTGTTGCGCTCCTATGTGGAGCGGGTCGATGAGATCGATCGGCAGCTGGAGGAGGCCCAGGAGGCCGAATGGGCAATCGAGCAGGCCCGCAGGGCTGAGGCTGAGGCCATGGAGGCCGGGGCCGCTTGATCGGCAGGGCCGCCGGGAGCCCCGATCCCGGCATTTCTCTCCATTCCGACCTGGCTGCTTCTGGACGAGCTCGGGCCCGCTTGCCTTGGATGCGGCCTCCTGGCCACCTCCCTTGCCGCCAGACGCCACGCACCGGTGCATCCGCACCGCCAGCAACACCGTACGCTCAGCAGCAGGAGCCGGATCGGCACGGGGCAGCCGGGTCGCAGCAGGGGCAGCGGCGAGGGTCCCCCCAGGCTGCGCTGGCCGTCGCGGTCGGCAAGGGCTGCGCAAGCGGCTCGGCTATCGCCTCACCGCCCTTGCCTGCTCCACTCCGGCCGCGCTGCTGCTGGTGGTACCTCGCCTTCTTCCCCATGGCTGCTCCCCAGGGCCCCGTCTGTGAGATCCGTCTCCTCTGTCTGCATCGCTATCAGCCCGGTGTCCGCAAGGGCGGCGCTGCTCCTGCCGCCATCGAGTGGCTGGGCAAGCGCGGCAAGGCCGTCAAGAAGCTCCGCTTCATTCCGGCGGAGCGGGCCCATGCCATCGCCCGCAAGCTGCAGGGCATGCCGGGCTGCTCGGTCTCGGTGCTCTGAGCGCCGGCCAGGCAATGCCTGCGGGCCCGGCTCAGGCCGGGCCTTTCGTTTGCCAATGGGCCCGGCTTCGATCTGCGGGGTGGGTTATGGCGTCTGCACCCAGTTGTCGAGCTGCAGGCCTGGCACACGAGCGAATTCAGCGGTGTTGTTCGTCACCAGTGGGGACTGTTGACTGAGGGCATGGGCCGCAATCATGGTGTCGAGCGCACCGATGGGTGTGCCCTGGCGTTCCAGCTCAGCGCGCAGGTCGCCATACACCCACAGCGCCGCTTCATCGAAGGGCAGCACCGTGAGCGGTGCCAGAAACATCTCCAGCGCCTGACGGTTGCGCAATGATCCGCTCTTGGCAACGCCGTAGGCCAGTTCGGCTGCCACGACACTGCAGAGGCCGATGTCTCCCATTCGGTACTGACGGAAGCGTTGCAGCACGGCTGCTGGTCTGGCGTTGATGATGTAGATGCAGATGTTGGTATCCAGCAGGATCACGGCTGGATCTGCTCGCAAGGACGATCAGCAGGCTCTTCTGATGGGTCTTCCGGCAGACCATCAGGCGGATGAATGGGTTGAATGGCATCCCGCTTCTGCTGCTCGGGTTGTTCCCGACGCAGTTCAAATCCAGGCTCAAACGCCGCCAGACCTGCCTCCATCGTCTGCCAGGGATCATCGATCGGCAGCAGCAGCACGCCGTTGCCGTAATGCTTGACCGCCACCTCCTGACCCTGGAAGCGGTAGTCCTTGGGCAGCCGGACGGCCTGGCTGCGGCCGGACTGAAACAGTCGAGCAGTGTCCATCGGCCTCTCGTGGTCGCTATCAACGATAGTCACCATCTGGTGGCGCGGTAGCGGCTCCGCTGCCGCCGTGCTCGATCCCGTGCTGCGGCACTGCCGAACTGGGGGCTGCTGCCGTCTCGGCGCCGGCGCACCCAGACCCCCTGGCGGATCAGCCTGGTGTCCTGGGCATTGGCGCGGCGGGCGGCGACGATCGGGCCGTAGCCACGCTTCTGCCTCCTCCCGGCGCGGCGGCGGGCCTGGGGGGCATCAGCGGCAGACACCACCGTGGCGGTGCTGCGCCGCCGCCAGAACACCAGATACCAGGCCATCACCAGCACCGCATTGGAGTGCCTGCAGCCACTGCCCGGCTCAACCGCCCCGGCTGCTGCGGCTCGGCGGGCTGCTTTCACGCACCGCTGCCAGGTACAGCTCGCTGGCGCTCATCGCCTGCAGGTTCACAGGAGCCCCGTTGCCGTCGTAGTTCACCTCCGCCTGGGGGCTGGGGAAGGGACCACCCCGTTGCTGGAACAGAAACGAGAACACCGGATGGCGGCGCAGCTCCTCCACGTAGTCCGCGGCCGAGAGGGCAACGCCATCGGCGCTGAACGGCTGGCCCTTGCCATCAATCGGCTCCAGCCGTTCGCGGCCCTCACCGCTCACCAGCTGGAAGTGGCCGCCGCACAGCGTCACGAAGGTGTCAAAGAAGTTGCCCCGTTCATCACCGCCGACCCGGCCCTCGGCATCGATGAACAGCCGCTCCAGCTGCCGTTCCTTGCGCAGGTTGAGCACCTGGGCGCGGGCGTCATCGCGCTCCTTCTCCACGTTGAGCACCTTGCGGCGGTTGGCGTCGTTGAGCTGGCGCTCGCGTTCGGCCACCTGCCGCTCCAGTTCCTCCCGCTTGCGTTCAGCGTCCTGCAGCCGGGCGTATTCGTCCGGGTTGATCTCGGAGAAACGCGAGAGCTGGGCGCGCAGCTTGCGCAGTTCCCGCTCCAACTCATTGCTCTTGCGCCGCTCGGCCCGTAGCGCCTCCGGCACCACCGGGGCCGATCCGGCCGGGGCCAGCGTGGGATCAGCAGGGTTGGGGTCAGGGTCGCTGGCCGGATCGGGATCGGCCGGGGGCTGGGGGTCGTCCTCCTCCAGCGGATCCACCAGCAGAGGATCGGTGGCGGCAGGGACCGCCGGGGTGGGGCCCTGGTTGGGCTGTTGCTGCAGCTGGCTATAGCGCAGCAGGGCAGGGGCTTGAGCATGGGCCCCCTGGGGGGCGGAGAAAGAAGACGACGGCATCACCCATCACGGCTGTGGTGCTGCAACCACTCCCAGCCAGGCCCTGGGCCTGGTGGGTGGTGGTTGCTTCTGCTCTTGCCAGCTCACACCGGCGGCAGCGGTACGGAGGTGTCCCAGGCGTCGAGAGGCAGAGCGGTAGTGCGGCTCCTCGGCAGGTAAATCCACTGGCCTGCCGGTAGTTCGGTGGAGGGCAGATATGCCGGCACCAGCAACGCCTGGCCCGGTTGCAGCAGGGTTGAGGGCCGGATCGCCGGCACCAGCAAGGCGGTGCCGAGCGGCAACAGCTCGTGTTGCGGCCAGCGGGCGTAGTCGGGGTTGTAGTCACGCAGCACCGCCACGCTGGTCTCGCAGCGGCGGGCCACGATCACCAAGGTGTCGCCAGCCAAGGTGATCTCCGGAGCAGCAGCTCGCAGGGCTGGGTTGAGCCGCCGCAGCGTGTCCACCGTGGTGCCATGGCGACCGGCCAGCAGGGTCAGCGAATCACTGCTGACGGTCTGGATCGTCTGTTGGCTTTCGAGCTGCGGGTTGTAGCGCCGCAGCGTCTGCACCGTCGTGCCGTAACGGCCCGCGAGCAGGGTGAGGGTGTCGCCGGGGCGGAGGACCAGGACGCGGTGGGGGCTGAGGACCAGCTCGATCGCTTCCCCCAGCAGCGGCTGCAGCAACAGCCCGATGCCACCGCTGCCGTAACGCGCCCCGAAGTGCTGCACCCGGCAGGCGGCGAACTGGGCCCGTGGGGCATTCGGGAGTACCCCCTCGGGTTGGAGCAGGGCCAGATCCCCCAGCCAGATCACCCCCTCGCAGGGCGCCACCACCGTGCCGAGCAGGGCCGGATCCCAGGGCAGCGGCTGGGCATCACGAAACCCCGGTGTGGTCCAGGCCAGCTCCCGCGCCAGCCAGTCGAAGGTGTTCCGCGTCGCCACCGGCAGGGAAGCCGCCCGGCAGAGGTACCCGGAGAAGCGCACATCGCCGGGATCAGTGAGCGAGGTGTCGCTGGAACCATCGATCACACCCTCCTGGCGAAGGAAGGCATCGATCACATGCCGCCGGATGGGGATCGGCTCACGGCTGTCGGGCCGGTCCACCTCAAACAGGCAGAGGCGGGCGTTGGCGTAGGGCTGCAGCGCCAGCCACGGGGGAGTGGGTGATGGCAGCTGGTGCATGGGGTCAGCTGCGCACCAGCGTTCCGCGGAATGGGTCAGCACCGCCCTGCCGCCAGTTCTCCAGCCGCGGCAACAGCAGCACCAGCTGGGCGACATGGCCGCTGCGCCGGGAAGAAAGCACCGCTGCGACCGATGGTGCGGCCGGATCCCATTCGGTGTCGCTCTCCTCGAGCAGCAGCTCGGTGGCGTACTCCACCACATCCAGCCGCCGCAGCGGCAGTGGATTCGGCACCACCCCGCCGGCCACGCCTTTGCGACGGCTGCGGATCGGGCGGTTCAGCTCCGCTGGGGTCAGGGCCTGCAGCTGGCCATCGAGGGCAGCAATGGCATCGAGGTGGCGCTGGGCGGTGCAGACGCCGGTGGGGTAGTGCAGCTGCAGGCCGGCCATCTCGCGATGGAGGGCGGCCAGGGCTGCAGCAGACACCGGCAGGGACAGGCCCACCCGCAGGGCCTCACTGTCAGCGGGGCGCCAGGTGCAGGACGGCGGTTCGTTGCAGCAGGGCAGGCTCATGCACACCCTTGCCAGGGGCTACTCAGTCGCCGTCGAGCTCCCGCTGCAAGGCCCCCCAGTCCTCGGGGAAATCGCCACGACGCACCATGCGCGAGAAGGCGGCGTAGCAGTCGTTGCGATCGCCCTCCTTACGGGGAAAGCCCAGCCAGAGGATCAGCAGCAGCCGCTGACCACCCGCCTCGAAGGGCCGGAAGAACAGGCGATAGCGATCCGGCAGGCCCAGGCCCTTGAGGCGGCCGTAGCGGCGCAACGGGCCGCTGAGAGCAAAGCGGCTGGCGTAGGGATCGGCGGCGATCCGCTCCTTGATGCCCTCCATCACCGCCGCCAGCAGTTTCACCTGGGGATGCTGCACAAAGGCAGCGGGGTCGAGCTGCTGCTTGAGCCGCCTCACCTCAGCCTTGAGCTCCGCGTACTGGCGCGCAAAGAGCTGGGGCTGAAAGGCGATCTGCCAGCCATGGCGCAGCAGCGGCGGGCTCATGGTGCGGGCTGGTCCTCGGCGGCGTCGACGCTCACACCGGCCAGCAACTCCTCGTCGTCATCGGCCATCGCCTCGGTGTAGAGCACAGGACCCGCATCTGCCGTGAGGGCCTGGCGGCTGAGGAAATCAAGGAACAGCCCCAGCAGCAGGCTGTCGTCTTCCGCGTCGCCCTGCTCGGCCTGGACGGGGTCGAAGCGCAGCAGCAGGCTGTCGTCGCTGAGCACCTCCACCTGGCCGGCGGCACCGCTGAACTGGGGATGGTCGCGGTAGAAGGCGGCCGGCAGGCGCAGACCGGAGGAATTGCCGATCCGGGCCGGCGTGACGCGATAGGGAGAGGCGGCCATGGCAGCTCCAGCAGCGACGGACTTACGGGTTGTTAGTCCGCAGCCTAGGGCCGGTCAAGCGCCCGCAGCAGCTGGCACCGCAGCCAACCCCAGCTGCTGCCGCAGCTCGTCGGCACTGATCACCCCCCGCTCCTGCAGCACCAGCCATTCCGCCACGCTCGGCTGCGGCTTCTGGGGCGGCACCAGGGGCGTCACCTCGAGTTCGGCCACCGGTCCCTCCGGTAGTTTCTCCCCGGTGAGGCGTGTCCATTGGCGCAACAGGGTGCTGAGCATCGAGAGCTTCTGCTGGGCCAGGGACTGCAGCACCGAGAAGCTCTGGCCGGCCGTGAGCGACACCTCCAGTTCGGTGCGGGCTGGGCCGAGACCGGCGCTGGGGATAAGGGCATCGCGGCGCATGCCGTCCTCCAGCTGCTTCAGGTAGGCGCGGTGTTCGGCAAGCGATCGGCCGGCGATCTCCTCCCAGCGGAAGGTCACCCCCTCGGGCAGGTCCATGAAGGAGGAGGAGGAGAGCACCAGCCGCTGCGGCCGCTGACCAACACCGCCAGCAGCGGCAGTGGAGGCGCTTTCACCGTCGACGCGAGAGAAGCCATAGCGATCCACCATCCCGGTGCGTACCCCCACGGGCAGGGCGGTGCGCGAGAGCAGGTCCTCGTAGTCGCTGCGGCAGCAGTAGTGGTTGAGGTACTGGTGCGCCAGGCCAAGATGTGGCAGCTCCCCCTCCCCGAAGGCCGCCCCATCCACCGAATACCAGAGGGCCGGCAGGTCGTAGCGATGCGGCAACTGCTCCGCCGGCCCGGCCGGGCTGACGCTGTAGCCCGATGGCTCGGCCGGGTCGGGTTCCGCCAGCCAGCTGCTGAGCAGCAGGCCGTCGTCGGTGACGGCCAGGCAGCGGTAGAGCCAGGCCTGGGGGTCGGGGGCGACGGCACCACAGGCATCGAGCACCACCAGCGGCACAGGCGGATTGCCGCTGATGCCCTGGGGCGGCTGGGGATTGAGGCGCGGTTCACGCCACACGATCCGATCAGGACCAGAGCCGCTGACGGCAACAGTGCCGGCTTCTGCTGGCAGGTGCCACTGGAGCAGGTCGGAGCGGGGCACCAGCTGCAGCCGCGGCAGCGAGAGGCGATCACCGCGGCGGATCGCCTCCAGCCGGTCGCCTTCTGAGGGCCAGCGGTGCTGAGGCGGCAGCTGGAGCAGCAGGCAGCCGGCATCCCGCAGGGCCAGCAGATCGGCCAGGAAGAGGAAGACCCCCAGGTCGGTGCCATGGCCGTCCACATCGGTGAGCACCTGGCGGAGCGAATCCGGCAGCGGCACCAGCCAGCGCAGGCGGGAGAGCATCCCGGCATAGGTGCGCAGGGCGTCCCGGAAGAAGCCATTGGGCCGTGCCGCCTCCAGCCGGCGTAGATAGGCCAGCTCGGGCTCCTCCACACCCCGCGGCAGGTAGGCCGGCCGGCGGCTGCTGCCATCGGGGAGCTGCAGCAAGCTCCAACAGTCGTAGACCAGCTGCAGCCGATCGCGAAGGCCGCTCAGGGTGGGGTGTTCCAACCAGGGGGGCTGCTCTGGCCGCTTGGGTTGGACTGCTGCCGTGGAGGAGTGACGCCTGGCCTGGACAGAGCGGCGGCGGTGCTTGGGGGGCACGGGGGGCTGGCCAAC
>Ga0208249_1000216_pt1 | contig 18944 bp, 15 predicted proteins | sample CryBogmetaGMA1M_FD_184546 | JGI IMG/M metagenome (GOLD analysis project Ga0208249, IMG submission 184546) | Freshwater microbial communities from Crystal Bog, Wisconsin, USA - MA1M (SPAdes) | ecosystem: Environmental > Aquatic > Freshwater > Lake | place: Crystal Bog, Wisconsin, USA | collected...
CCTTGCGATGCTCAGGCCCGGTTGTGAATCAGCGATCAGAGGTCCGCTCGATCAAGCCATGAGCGTGGCCCGCCGACGCCGCTGCTCGATCATCGCCAGCACCCCGGCGACGAGGGAAAGGGCACTACCGCCAGTGGCCGGGTCGATCTCGGGAACGGCGTTAAAACGGATCTCGCTAAGACCGATGAGATCACCGCCCCAATTCGTCATGTTCGTGAACTTCACGTGATCCGCGAGAATCGTCTGCCCAAAACTGTAGCTCTCTCCAGCATACGTGGGCGAACCCCCGGTGTATCCGCCACTCGGAGCTTGGGTTAGCGTCTGGGCGGTCAACGTCGCGACAAGGTTGCCGCCCCGATAGAACTCGATGTCTGTCTGACTGACGCCCCGCGCCAGGGTCTGCCACTCGGAGTAGTTCCAGACGTGCATGCCGTCCAACAATTGAGCAGCGTTGAACGCGAAGTCGATCCACTGATTGTCCTTGGAGGTCGCCAGCCAGTAGATATCCTGTCCTGCCCCTGGGCCCGGGGTCGTATCGTTATAATCTGCATTGGTATGCATACCAGCAGTCAAGCCGTTGCCGTTGATGCAATCGACGGCCAACCGCTTGTCGGCGCCAGAGAGCTCGGTCGACGCGGTAACAGAGTCGGGGGCAATCGGCGTCGCCTGAGCGTTACCGCCGATAGCCAGCGCAACGACCATCACAACCACAGCCACCAAACTCAGCTTCACAATCAGAGAAGGTTGCATTTTCATCGTCCTTTGCTTTTTCGCGTCTCTGGCAAAGGCAGTGGCCGGCACTGCCACCGCCGTGAAGACCTGTGTGAACGGCCGATTCATACTTTCAATACTCCTTGGTGTCGTTTGGGTTGCTCTCAATTCGTACCGCGACCGGCCAAGTCGAATCAGGAGACTGTTCCTGCTCGGGCAGGCTGAACAGGCGCAGTCTTTGCGAACCACGCCTGGCAACTTGCCTCAGAAAGTATCGAAAGACCTGATTTCGCGTCGATTGGCGGAAACGCCAATTGACGCGGGACTTCCCAGATGGCGATCCCCCGAAGCGCTTCGAGTCAAACGCCCCCCCTCAAAGTGGGTCGACCTGCCGACGGCCCTTCAACAGACGGGGCCCGGGTGTGATTGGGCTGGGCGAGTGACCCGTGTTGAGCATCGGAGTCCGGCCTTTTTTCGCCATTGGTGCAGAACCGCTCCCTCGCGTCCGCCGGTGCCCGACTCCTCCATCCCGCCTGAGCGAGCGAGGCTAACCGGACGGACACGGAGTGGGCGACTTCCATGACCAGCTTTGGATCCTGCTTGAGGTGAGCCGAACGCCTTGGCACCCTCGAAGCAGGAGACGTTCGGCGACGCCGAGACGGCCCGAGTAGCACACGCGACTCACCCACCCGAGGGCCCGCACCATGGCCACGATCCCAGCCCGGACGGCAGCGGGCAGGCGTTGCCAGGCGGGACTGCTAGTTCAGCCATCTCAGGCGGGATCTTTTGGCCACCATCAGCCCCCCAATCGCTCGGCGAGGCTGGGGGGCCATCAGTGGGGCTGCTTGGCCCTCACCGGTTGGTGCGTGTCAGGGCGGGGCAAGATCCCGATTCCAAATCCGGAAAAAAATCAGAAGCCGATCGTTGATTCCGGTTCGACTCCGCTGGGGGCCCTCCGGGGGTGGGCGACACCGACGGCGGCACCATGCCACTGGCTAGAGCACAGGCTTCATAAGCCGGGTGTCGCCAAGCCGGCTGATGACCGAGGAACCCCTACCCACCTCAGCTGAACCGGCTGTCGTGGCTCATGAAACCAAGAACTCGAACGGGCAGGATTCGATCGTCCGCATCGTCCGCCGTCCGCCGGGGCTCAACCTCCCGAGGCCTTCACCATGGCGAGGATGCCGGCCCTCACCACCTCCGGCAGTCGATCCCAAGCCGCCACCACCAGAGCGAGGTCCGGAGGAAGTGCGCTGGAATCTGCGCTGCTGCTCTCGGTGACCGTGGGTTTTCCTCGGGAAATCGGCGGTTCGTTCGCTTCCTGTCCCCGCCACTCGCTGGTTTTCACGACCGGCTCAATTCTCGAAGAACCCGCTGTGACCCGAGTGGTTGCAGCGGGTTCTGTAGTTTCGTGCGAAACCCCGCAAATCCCCGCGGTCACCTGCTGCGTTGGATTTCGCGTTGCAACAGCGTTGGATTTCGCGTTGCTCTTTTCGCGCTTCGGCTCCGGCCGAACCGGCCCCCCTGCCCCGCCCACCACGTCTTCAAAATGGTGGTCCCGCGACATCAGGTAGTGCTGGGCCGCCACCTTCGGGGAGTGTCCGAGCCACTTCGCCACCACGTGGGCCGGGTACTGCTCGACCCAGTCGGTCGCACAGGACGCTCGGAGATTCTGGAAGATCCGGGGCCAGGGCTTGTGGCCCGCCTTCAGGATGATCCGCTTCAGCGATAGCGGTCGGCTTCGATCTGCCGCACGACCGCCTCGGCCTCCTCCGCCTCGCTTACTCTTCCCGCCTTCCGCAGCAGGATGCCGCGCAGTCCGATCACCTCCCCGATCGCCTCGGTGGAGCGGATATCCGGCTCGGCCCTGTACCGGTCCATCGCCTCGTCGACAACCTTTTCCGCCTCCGGTAGGTCGTCGGTGGCGATGAAACTCATCGCGAGGAGAGACATTGCCTTCAGGGCCGGCTCCCCGGACCTGCCGGACGTCTCTTCGAGAATCCCGATCGCCCGGCGAATCAGAGGGCGAGCCTCCTCAGCGCCGTCAGCGGCGAGCAGGTATTTCGCGAGTGAGACCAGTGCTGCGCCGGTGTCGAGGCTCCGCGAGTCCGCCGCTTCGACCACGGACACTATGCCCCTGCCCTCCGCAATCGCCTCGTCGATCAGGGCGTTCGCGTAGAGTGATTCCGCGAGATAGCGACGGAGCGGGATGGAGGCATCGCCGTCTTCCCCACGCTCCTTGCGGCTGACGGCGACCGCCCGACGATGCACCTCCAGCGCCCGGGCCGCATCGCCGGCGGCCAGCAGATGACGGCCGCGGTCACCGAGCGCCTTGGCCAGAAGCCACGGGCGTGGAGGCGAGAGCGATTCGATCGCGGCAATGATGTCCCGATGAACGCGATCCGACTCCGCCGTCCGTCCCGTCGCGGCGAGCGTATCGGCCCAGAGGTGCATGGCGTTCTGCGTAGGCAGGTGCATCGGGCCGAAGGCTCCGCGGTAATGGACGCTCGCCTCGGATGCGAGCGGATTGGCCTCTTCGGCCCGTCCCGTCGCGAGCAGGAGTCTCGCGAGCGCCACCTGCGATTCGGCCAGATCGGACCGACGCGCTGGAGGGTCCATTCGCTCCCTGATCGCGAGGCTCTGCCGCAGCAGCGACTCCGCCAGGAGCATGTCTTCCTGCATGAACACGATCACGCCGAGCGTGCAGAGGGTCTGGGCGGTGAGCGGGTCGGATGGGCCCAGGGTTCGCTCACGGATGTGGAGCGCGCGTCGCATGATCGGCTCCGCCTCCTGCGACCGGTTCACGGCGTTGAGGAATGAGCCCAGATTGTTGAGCGCCAGGGCCGTGGCCCGATGGGAGCCGCCCGTCGCCTGCTCGGCCAGCGCGACGGATCGCCGAAAGAGCGTCTCCGCCTCCTCGAGCCGCCCTTCCCCCTCGGCGACCTGTGCCACGTCTCCGGTGGCGGCGGCGATCTCGGCATCATCACGCGGAGTCGCACGTTCGAGCTTTGAAAGCAGCTCGCGGGCCAGCGGCGCCGCCGCGGCGTAGTCCTCGGCGTCGAGGTACGCCGAGACAAGCTTGCTCATGGCGATGAGCGTCCGTCGATCACCCGCCCCGTGGGACGCCGTCGCGTCCGCGAACGACTCGCGGGCTTCCTGGATCGAGCGATCCTGCTCGATCACCGTGGACTCGGCCGGAACCGCGGCGCCGGATCCCGGCATCGCCGCGAGCAGTCCAACTGCGAGAACCATGGACAGTGTCGCACTGCGCATCACGCACCTCCCTCTGTCTGATGTCTCCGTCGAAGGATACGGGAGGTCGCAAACGATTCGGCCGCAAACGCTTTTCCCCAGGACCCTCGGTCGGCTCAGCCCCGCCGGACACCTCGCACGTTAAGGTCGGGGGAGCATCCCGAAACCGAGCCACTCCGATCCACTCGTGCGACACCTCCACTCACCAGCTGGGGAGAGCGACGTGACACCCACAACACCGTGCCGGTAGCAATCAAGGCGGGCGACAGACCAGAGTCGCTCCGGCAGTGGGCTTCAGGACGGTGCCTGTCCGCGGATCGCGCGGGGTGTCTTCGCGGGCGGAAAGAGGCAGTTGCCGTCGGGGGAGAGAGTGACGCGGGAGCCTGGGATAAGCTGATAGCCTCTCCGCCCGTGCCATGACGAATCGATTCGAGCGCACGCCATGATGGCAACCCCACCGACTGAATCCGAGTTTCTCCTGCTGATTGCCGACATCAGCGGCTACACCCGATTCATGATGAAGAACCACACGGCGAGGGTTCACGCACACGGCATCATCTCGGATCTGATCGCCGCCGTGATCGCCGAGGTGCGTATTCCGCTCGAAGTCAACAAGCTTGAAGGGGACGCGATCTTCATGATCGCGGCGAGGCAGGAACACGATTGGAACGAGATCGGCGAAATGTTCGGGCAGAAGCTCGCCGAGTTCGTCGTGGCGTTCGATCGCAAGCTCACGGAGCTCGCCAATTCCAACATCTGCGAGTGCATCGCCTGCCAGCAGATGGTCACCCTCCGGCTGAAAGTGATCGGCCACTACGGGATGGCGATCCGTTCTCGGGTATCCGGTTTCGACGAGCTGTCAGGGGTCGACGTGATCGTGTTGCACCGGCTCCTCAAAAATGAGGTACAGGGCTCCGAGTACATCCTGTTGACGGAGCCCGCCTACGGGTTCCTTCGCCCCCCCGGAGATTACGTCGTCCACCGTGAGCGATACGACGACGTTGGTGAGATCGACCTCCGACTGCGCCGGCTGGCCGCCCAAGTCCCTGATGCCGCCCCGAGAAGATTCTCGCTTCGTGATATGGCCCGAAAGATTGGCTACGACATCCGCTACCTGATGGCCCGCTCGAAGCATCCCGCCCCGTAACAAGTCACGCCCCGTTCACCTCCGTGGCTGCTTCTTTGTCGGCGGTGGAGGCGGTGGCGGCCTTCGTTTCGGGCTCCGCCATCTCCGTCGGGATCGCCTCGGCCTCAATGAGGCTCCCCGATCGCTCGGTTTGGCCGGCTGTCGCTCCGGCTACGCCCCCGGCAAAGACGGCACAGTTTCGCCCCCCCTGCCCTGTGGCCATCAAGCGAGCCGGACAAACACCCGCCGTGTCCTCGAGGGGAAGGCGCTACGGAATGTCCTCAACGGATGTCCCGCCCGGCCCCTGCCACGAAGAGGGCGTTTGGGCCGACCATTCCCGCCGGGCCGTAGCCGAGGGGGACGAGGTTTGCGGCGATCCAGGCGTCGTCAGGGACAGTCTCCACGATGATCGCCGGGCGGCAACGCTGAATCGTCGCCAGGGCACCGGTGAGCGCCTGACGCTCTTGGCGTTCGACGTCGAGCTGGATCAGGGCCACGGGGCGGTCGGGCGGAACGAGGTCGTCGATCCGAAGGACAGGCACCTCGACCGTGGCGCCTGGAGGGGCGGTGCCGGGCTCGACGACGCGACTTCCGCCGCCCAGGGCCTTCCCCCCCAGGCTGCACACCATGAGACTCGCCAGGCCGGGTTTCTCCCCGAGGGCCCCGTGATGAAGGCGGACGTTCGTCAGGCCATTGATGGCGATCGTCAGCGAGGCGCAGCGGAAGTTCTCCCGGTTCGGCTCGCAGGCCCACACGATCCCGGCCGGCCCACAGGCCCGCGCGGCTGCGGGGAGCATGTCGCCGAAGAACGTTCCGGCGTGGACGATGTCCCCCAGCCGGCCGTGGTGCTCGAGGGCCGCCACGGTTGGTGGTTCGAACACCCCGCCGATCAGGATCGTCTGAGCGCAGGGGCGATGCATCGAGGATCGCGGGACACAATAGCCACCGTGCCGGTTGTAGGCGATCAAGCAACGCAGGACCTGTGCGTCGGGGCCGTCATAGTCGGCCTGTTCGGGGAAGGTGCGGAGGGTGTTCATCGTCGATGAGGGTCGGCGGCGGTGGGCATGGAGGGGGCCTCGGCAGCCTATCTCGTCCCCTGGCAGAGGGCCACGGGGGCGGTTGTCCTTTGGGCCCGCGTTCTGCCGATCATACAGGCTCGTCAAGGCGAGCCGACCGCCGCGGCCGTTCAGAGGGCCGCCACCCGTTCGTCGAGCCCGGCGGCGATCGCGAGCATCTCGTCGACGGCGGACGGCTCGATGAACTCCCGCCACTGATCGACCGATCTGTCATCGATCGCCCGGGTCGGATCGGTGCCGCCGGTCGCCAGCCCCGCTTTGGAGATTTGAGGGTGGTCGGACCGCTCGTGGGCCATCACCGCGGAATCCCAGTCGAGGCCGAGGTGCCCCACGACGCCGCGCAGGACCGACTCCGGCCTGCTCACGAGGGCCTCGTATCGGACTCCGATCACCGGCAGCCCGAGATGCCGGTAGTGGAAGTAGGCGTCGGTCTTGTGCCTCCAGTAGAGGGCCGCGGCAGCCAGGTCGGGATGTGCCGCGGCTCGGACCAGCCCGATCTCGCGGGCATAGGTGTCGGCGAAGCGCTCGTCGTGGCCGATCCAATGCTCGACCGTCGGCAATCCCCAGGTGTGGAGCCAGGTCTGCTGGCTGTGGCCCCGGAGCTTGACCATCGAGGCGACGGTGTCGAGGAGGCCCCGGAGCATGAACACGATCGCCTCGCCCCGGTAGACGTCGGTGGCCCGGATCGGATGCCCGAAGTCGGTCACCTCCGCATCGAGAAGCGCGCCCGTCCAACGCGGAATCTTATAGCCAACGCGGAGTGTCTCCGCGGGAACCTCCTCCGAGCCGACGCCGGCGAGGATCGCGTAGGCGGTCGCCTCGTCGAAGCAGTGAACGTCACGGTGCGTCCCGAGCAGGAGACGCATGAGCGTCGTGCCGCTGCGCTGACAGCCGACAATGAAGAATCGTTGCCGATCCAAGGAGCCTTCCCTGCCCTTTCCCGCCACGCCGATCCCCACACCCTGATCCTCCATCACCGCAGAGCCGAGGAAACAGCGTAGCGACGGTCGTTCCGACAGTCCATTATCCGAAGGATCCGCTGCGGCCCCAGACTCGTCTCCCCGCCGAGTGTGACCCGTTCTTTACGGCAGCCGACGGTGACTCCGAGCCCCAGACCCTCGAGCGGATCTCTGAATAGGATCTTTGAATCGGCTCTGCGGGAGCTGATCTGGGGAAGCGTGACGCCTCGTCTGCCTGTCATCGGTGGTCCATCGTTTGCGGAAGCGCCATTGACCGTCGTATGTTCGTCTGTGGTTGCCGACGTCCGCGGCGACTCCCTACGATCTCGCCCCATGTCGCCGCCGCTGCAGAGGTTGTGGCCGATGGAACGGGCCTTGGGTTCTGGAAACGAGCGAGGCGGCAGATGCTCCTGGCGGTCGATCTCCTCGGCGGTGCGGTCGCTACCCCGCTCGAACGCCCCGAGCCCGGTACCGGCAGCAATCCACGGATCCGTTTTCTCGGCGGGATCCTCGACGCGGCCGGGGCCCCCCACCTCGCCTCCCGGCTGACGCGGCGCGGGAACGTGCTCCAAGCCCCATCACCGGCGGCCATCGATCGGTTGCAGTGCCCGGGCCGCTGGCTCTACGGCGGCATCTGGTTCGATCATTACGGCCACTTCCTCCTCGAGACGCTCAGCCGGGCCTGGCATCTCGCCGACCTCCCCGGCCCGGTAGTCTTTCACCGACCTCCGGAGCAGCCCGGAGGCCCGATCGCCGCGACGATGAGCGGCTGGCAGACAGAACTCGTCAACGCCCTCTTCGGCACCCCCTCACGAATCCATTTCGTCACTTCGACGATGGAGTTCGAGGAGCTCGTCGTGGCCGAGGCAGGCTGCGTGCTGGGGGATCGCTGCACGACGGATCAGGCCGACGCCCTGGCGACGATCGGCACGCGGATCGAAATACCGGCCCCGGCCGAACGGAACGATCGGAAGCTGTGGCTCTCCCGCTCGACGCTCACCAAAGGATGCGTCATCGGCGAACAGGATTTCGAGACCGACCTGGCGGCGGCGGGCTTCGAGGTGATTCACCCCGAGGCGATACCGCTGGCGGCACAGATCAGGGCTTTCGACGAGGCCCGCCTCGTCGCCGGATTCACCGGATCCGCGTTTCACACCGCGCTCCTGGCGAGCCGCCGCCGCGCCGAACTCGTCCACTTCGCCCGGTTCACTGCGGCCAACCAAAAGACCTTCGAGCTGTGTGCCGCGGCGGCGGGATACCCGAGCCAGTTCCACGATTGTTTCCTCGGGTTCTTCCCCGCTCCCCCAGCGGGAACGTCGGCGATCGCCGCAGCCCTCGATGTCCGCCAGGACTTCGCCGCCGTGCGGCGGATCCTCCACGACTCCGGCGTCTGAGGGCCGGCCCCCTGGCAGGGATCTGCTCGTCGATCGGCACCGGCGTGCCCGCTCCACCGGCTACCCCGCAGCCGTTTCGGTCATGGATGACTTTTTCCACGCGCAGCGAGGGACCGATGCTTGACCGAGCCGAAAAGCTGCCTGGTGGTGCATCACGGAGAAGCGATCGCATGAGCCGAAGCGTTTTGATCGGCATCGCCTGCCTGCTGCCGCTCACCGTTGCCGCCGCCGAGCCGAAGCCCCCCGCCACGGTCGCGGAGCTGTTTGCCGACTTCGATCCCCGGAAAGACGCCCTCGACACCGAGCTGGTGCGGGAATGGGAAAAGGATGGGATTGTGACCCGCACCGTCACGTTTCACGTCGGCACATTCAAGGGCACCCCGGCACGCCTGGCCGCTTTTTACGCCTTCCCGAAGGGGGCGAAGCAGGCGGCAGCACTGCTCCATCTGCACGGTGGCGGGCAGCGGGCGGCGCTCCACGAGGCCGAGTTTTATGCCCGGCGCGGGTATGCCTGCCTTTCGGTGAACTGGGGCGGGCGGGAGATGGAAAGGGCCGTGAACGGCGCCCCAAGCACCGACTGGGGGGCGGTCGATCCGACGCAAAAGAACGTGCCGGGCTACTTCTCCCTCGAGCCCGGCGAAAAGACCATCGACCCGTTCGACTCGCCCCGAAACAACAATTGGTACGTACTCACCCTGGGGGCCAGACGGGGCCTGACGTTCCTGGAGCAACAGCCGGAAGTCGACCCCGACAAGCTCGGTGTGTACGGCCACTCGATGGGGGGCAGCCTCACCCTCTACGTCGCCGGGAGCGACCGACGGGTGCGGGCCGCTGCACCCTCGGTCGGCGGATCGGGGTTCCGGACCCAGCCGTGGCCGCTGCTCCCGGAGGTGACGCTGGAGACACCGAAAGGCGACGTGAAGGTGTTTGAGGCAACGCTGGGATTCGAGTCGTACGCCCCGCGCATCGAAGCGCCGCTCCTCTGGCTCGGCTCCACCAACGACTTCCACGGCATCATGGACGACACCTACCGCACCGGACGGCTGCTCCCCCACACGAATGTCCGCTACGCCTTCACGCCGCACATGAACCACCGCTTCACGCCGGAGTTCGCCGTCACGAGGCCACTGTGGTTTGACCAGCATCTCAAGGGGACCTTCACCTTCCCGAAAACGCCCCAGACTCAGCTGAGCTTCGAGACGACAGACCACGTTCCGAGGCTGGAGGTCAGGCCCGATTCACCGCACGACGTGGCCGAGGTCATCGTTTACTCTTCGTTCGATCCCGATCCGCGGGCGCGGTTCTGGCGGTCGGCCGACGTGGCGAAGGTGGATGACCAGCTGTGGACCGGGCGGCTGCCGATCATGAGCGTGGACCAGCCCCTGTTCGCCTTTGCCAACGTGGTTTACAAGGTGAAGCAGACCGAGTCCGAGCCGTACGCCAGGCCGACCGAGCGGTTCGCCCTCAGTTCGACGCTGCATGCCGTCACGCCAAATGAGGTCGCCGCCAGCGGCGCGACGGTCACCGACAAGGCGGATCCACTGATTGAAGACTTCACGCACGGGTGGCGGGACTGGTACACGCTCTCCATCGACAACCCGCACCACTGGGAGTTTTCGACCCGGAAGCTGGCCGACCCGAAGTGGCAGGGACAAGACGGCCAGCGACTCACCGCCGAGGTCCGGGCCGAGCAGCCCAACGACCTCGTGATCGTCCTGACGGAGAACTTCTTCCGGCAGTACCGGGGGAAGATGCGGGAGTTTGTGGCTGTGGTCACACTCGCTGGCGGCAACGACGCGCAATCGATCGCGCTCGAGCCGAAGGACTTCCTGGCCAGCGACGGCGCGGCCCTCTCGGCATGGCAGAACGTCGATCTGCTCTCGTTCCGGGCGTACTCCGAGAGGGGTGACACCCTTCTCGGCAGCAAGACTTGGCAAGGACCGCAGCCGGTGTTCACGAAGCTGTGGTGGCAAGGCGAGGGTGTGCCAAGACACGAGCGTTGACTGCCCGTGAAACTTTCATCCCTTACCGAACCGGCTGCGGGGTCGCCGAGAGAACCTTCATGAGGGGGGCACGCGGTGGGGATTTTCCCACACCGTCCCGTCGGTGAACTCGACCTCGTCGACGCGGAGCGTCGGAAAGTCACCGTCGAGGTTCTTGCGGTAGAAAAAATCCCGGCGCCAGTCGACGGCCCCCCCCGCGGGCACGATCACTCCTTCGAGCGGAGCGTAGTCCTCGATGTTCTCGATGACGCGCTCCATGGCCCGGCCTCGCTGCTTGTCGGCCCAGAAGTCGATGATCGAATAAGCGACACGCACGATCCCCTTGTTGGAGCGATTGGTCAATCGAAACACCGTCGCGCCCGCCCCGTTCCGAGCGGCCACGAGATCGAGCGGCTTGTCGCCGTCGATCTCGAGAGGCTTGGGACGGTCCGGCTGCAACGCAGCGCAGGAAAGGGGAACGGTCAATTCGAACGGGCACTCGATCAGCACCTGCGCATGGACCACCTTGACGACGATCGCCGCCGGTTCGCGACTGCAGACAAAGAGCGATCGGAGAATGACCCGTTCGGGAGTTTCCGGTAGACGCTCCACTTCCAACTCCACGGACTGTGTGGTCGTGACCATTTCGAACGGCACGCCGCGCTCGTCGATGGCCACGGCCGTCGCCATCGATGCCTCGGGCACCTCCAGATCGACGGGAAGCTGGAACATCCTGGCAGCTTCGGGATCGTCGACGTCGGCTTGGGGTGCGACTCGTTCTCCGATCGAAGCCGCGGCGGCAGGCCGCTCGAAGCGACGCGGCCCCATCCCAGGGGCGTCGATGCGGATCGTTTCCACGGCCCCCGGCAGCCAGCCGACGACGCGGCCGGTGACCTTCACCTCGCGGACCAGAGGACCGAGACGCACCAGACGCCGACTCAGCCAGGCGTGGGTTGGGACCGTCGAACGCATCGCATTGATGCCCCCTTCATCCGACTTGATGAACCGCTGATCGTAGTGCCCCCCCTCGTCATCGTCGATCTCGATCCGACACTGCCCCCGCTTCCGGAAAGCAGCTGTCTGTTGATCCATCAGGCCCAACCTCAGGATTCGACGCCCGGCCTCCGGAATCGCCGCGCAGGTGGCGACGATGCTGATGGACCCACACATGTCCCCGGGGTACTCGACCGGCTGGCGGACACTGACCGTAAACGGACCGACCGAGCATCGCTGCCCGGGGAAGAGACCGGGCATGAGCACGACGACCGGCCGGGGAAGCGGGGCGAGGAGCGTGCCGGAATCGTGGGGCGTATCGGGAACGAAGCCGATGAACTCGAGCGGCGAGACGACGTCCTCGTACGGCTGGAGGGTGATCGCTTCCCACCAAGCGGGAAGGAGAGCGTCATGGAAGCTTCTCGGCGCTCGGGCGAACTGCTGGGAGGCAGCAATTCGCGACACCGGTTCGGCATGGATGCCGACCGCATCACACACCCTTTCCATCGCCTCGAACCGGGAGACGCCGCGCAGGTCGAGCGTCACGCGCCGATCGAGCACTCCCCTGGGAACGAGCCGGGGTTCGAGGCGGAGATCCATGCCTTCGGCGAGCTCGAGGAGCAAGTCGCCAGCCCGCGCCTCGTGGGCGGCCAGATCGGTCTTCCACATCCGATCGAACCGATCCTCGTCGAGCGCTTCGAGGGACATGACGGTCTCGATGACGGGCCTCTCGGCGCGGCGGTACGCCTCCCGCAGCCAACGTTGACGCAACTCCGCTTCGTCCTGATACGAGCGAACGACCCCCTCCCCGAGCGCGTCAAGAAAGCCTGGCTTGGGGGGCCCTTCGGCGGGCCCAGCGCTGCTGCCGGAGAGCATCCGCACGATCTCGAGGCCCGAGAGCGCCCACCCCAGCGAGCGCACGTTCAGCGGCCCGCACCCGGCGACCGCCGCCAGGAGAAAGAGCGAAATGACCCAGACATCTCGCCGGATCCTCAGGTCGCGCCGTCGTGTCATGGCAGCCCTCCGTGGGTGGGATATTGGCATCGTGTTCCTGGACGTGTCGCGCCGGCCGACGCCCAACCAGTCTAGTTGATTTCCGGGAGAATCCCCATCGCACGAGGGGTCACCGTGCCATCGTCCTTTTTATCGCGGAGGGCATCCCCGGCCGAAGGAGTCCAGAGCCCGATCCCATCGGGCAGCCGAAATCATCGGGAGACGCGGCATCGGCCGCGATTCCCTCAAGCGGCACCATCGCCCGCTGCCCGTCAGCCGTCGGGGCCGACGCCGCGAAAAACGATGCGGATCGGCTCGGCGTGCCCCTCCGGCGGGAGCGGCACGAGGACGAAGTCGTCGGTGATCACCGGCTCCCACTCCTCCCCCGCAAGAACTTTCTGCTCGCCGATCCTGCGAGGGAGAAAGGCCACGATCGGCCGGCCGCCGCGCTGCGACCCGTTGGTGTTCACCGTGGCAAACGACGTCGCACCGGCGAGGGGCTCGATCTCGAGCGTGAAGGTGCCGTCGACCTCGGTGAGCGTCTGCTGGAACGACCGCTTGCCATCGGCCATCCGTGCCTCCCAGGCCGGATCGCCGTAAAGGGCGACGACGTCGCGGTCGTGGACGAGCCCCTCTTCGTCGCCGGGAGCGGCCCGGGTCGCGAGCCGGTGGACGAGGGCGTGGTCGTTGCCATGAAAGGCCTCGCAGAGCGTGTACCGCCCCGGCTGTTCGACGAAGTAATCGAGCAGTCCCCAGCCGGCATAGCCAAACCAGGTCGGCACCGTGTAGCCGATCATCTGCCGGACACCAGCGCCGTTCATGAACGCCAGAGCGAGGGCATCAGGGCCATCGATGTGGCCGGCGAGACAATTCCCCACCGGCAGCCAGACCTTCGGATTGGCTGATTCGATCGGGATCTTCCGCCCGACGGTGTCAATGCCCCACAGCTTGCCGCCGCCTGATTGAAACGAGCCGTTGCGGTAACGGAAGCCGATCTGCCAATCGCGCTCGGTGGCGTGGCCACTGGTGACCAACAGATCCGTCTGGCCGTCGCTGAGCCGGGCCGCCAGTGCCGCGGTCGTGTCGTCGGGCCCCTTCACCTCGCGGGCCTCGCCACCGGCGACCTTTCGAACCATCCGGTTGCGCGTCAGCTCACTAAACCACTCCCCCTCGGCAACTCGATCCATCGCCATCTCCGTGCCGGCCGTCACCCGCCGGATGACCAGCGGCGCCGAAGTCTCGGCGATCGCCAGGGCATTGGCAGCATCGAAGCCGGTGAGAATGCCCCACAGGACGTCGCCGTAGGGGTCGTCGTCGATCCGCCGACAGAGCTGGTGAACGGCCGCGACAAACTCCCGGCCCACCTCCTCGGGGCGGGCCACGAAACAGGCATGGCGCGGCCGGTGCTCGGCGAGCTTCTCGAGGGCCTCGTCAGGCGCGGCTCGCCAGGTGATCGTGATCGCGTGGCGCTCGCGATGCTTTTCGAGGAGCCCAGCGACGACCTTCCCCCACGCCGGATCGGCAAGCGTCTCCTCCGAGACGACAATCCCATACCCCGCGGGGCTGTCGGCGGCGCGGGCCGCCGGGAGAGCACCGAGACCCGCGGCCAGCATCATTCCGAAGCCTGCAAGGCATCGCCACGGCGTCATACAAGACCTCTTGAAAGGGGGGACCGTCGTGGACAAGGTGAAAGCGGGGTAGCGGAGAACCGGGGGAATTGTCTCGACTGCCCCCTGCCCCGTCGCTGGATGTCGTGCCCTGGCGACACCATATCGTAGCGGCGGGAGATGGGCCGCCTCGCCGCTCCCGTCACCCGCTTCCCATCCGGCTGTGATTGATCAGCCGGAGAATGACAATCAGGGTCGAGGCGACTCCGGCGAAACGCCGCCGTCAACATCCGTGGCGGGCCTTGACGATCTCCGCCGCCCGCTCGCCGATCACGACGCACGGCGCCATCGTGTTGCCGATCGTCACGCGCGGGAGGACCGATCCGTCGGCGATCCGGAGCCCTTCCAGGCCATGGACGGCAAGCTGTTCGTCGACGACCGCCATTTCGTCGCGGCCCATCTTCGCGGTGCAGGTCTCGTGGTAGTAGCTCAGGGCGTCGTTGCGGATGAAGTGCTCCAGCTCCGCTCCCTTGAGCTCACCCGGCATCACCTCCCGGCCCACGAACGGCTGCAGTGGGCCCGAATTGCCGATCGCCCGGCAGAGCTCCACGCAGGCGAGAGCGACCCGCATATCGTCGGGATCGGAGAGGAGATTCGACTCGATCCGAACCGGGTCGAGCGGCCCCGGACCAGTCAGGGACACCCGGCCACGGCTCCGCGGCCGGGCGACGGCCCCATGGAGCGTCCAGCCCGCCTTCGGCATTCCGAACGCGGCCCGGTTCTCGGCGCTGGCAAACGGGATCCCCAGCTGACAGACGAACATATCGGGGATCGTCAAGCCAGCAGCGCTTCGCCAATAGATCGTCGCTTCGGCCGGATTATCGTGTGGCAGCGGCACCTCCCCTGTCTCCCACACGCAGCTGAAGCCGGCATGGTCTTGGAGATTTTCCCCCACGCCAGGAAGGTGGGCCACGACGGGAATCCCGAACCGCCGCAGCTCGGCTTCGTCGCCGATCCCTGACTGCATCAGCACCTTTGGGGTGTGGATCGCGCCGAGCGACAGGATCACTTCCTGGCCCGCTTCGATGCGGTGGAGCGCACCGCTGGCGAGGATCTCCACGCCGGTGGCGCGCCGTCCGGAGAAGCGCACGCGCGTGACGAGCGCCTCTGGGACCACCGTCAGGTTCGGTTGGCCGAGGACGGGGGCGACATACGACCGGTAGACCGACTGCCGCTTTCCATCGTGGACGATCATGTCGCGCGACGCCGCTCCCCCCTGCCCTTCCATCATCCGGCCATTGGGACTCTCGAACGTCGGGATCCCGACCGACCGGGCCCCGTCGAGGAGGGCCGCGACGAGCGGATGGGGCGTGGGAGCGGGCGCGACGACCATCGGCCCGCCTGTGCCGCGGTAGGCGGGATCGGGAGTGCCGCGCCAATCCTCGATCCTTTTGTAGATGTCGAGCACGGCGGCATGGCTCCATCCCTCGTCGCCGGTCTCGGTAGCCAGGAAATCCCAGTCGCTTGAATGCCCGCGGGCCCACGTCAGGGCGTTGATGCTCGATCCCCCTCCAAGGACTTTTCCCATGTCCATCGGCAGCGCCCGGCCATTCACGGCGGGGCTCGGCTCGGCCTGGAAGTTCCAATCCCGCGCGCTGCCGAGATTCTCGGTCCATCGGCACGGATCAAACACCTCGGGATGGTCGTCGCTGCCCCCTGCTTCGAGGAGGAGGACGCTGACGGCGGGATTCTCGGCGAGGCGGCGCGCGACGACCGATCCACTCGATCCCGAACCACAGACGATGAAGTCGTAGCGGCGCGCCGACAGCATGCCCCCGCGTCCGTCCCGAATCGCTCCGCTCATCGAGAGACTCCGCTGTCGCTCCGGCCAAGAACAGGGGTCTACGATGAACCCACGGGTGGCCGGCCCCCGCATCGTATCCTTTCAATCGTCCTCACTTCCCCGTTCTCTCCCGGCCCCGCGATCTCCGCTCCCCACCATGACACAGGCTGCCAACGTCTCGATTCTCCAGGCCGATCTCGACCGCCCCGACCACCAGGCGGCGGTCGTGGCGATCACCGCCGCCTACGCGCTCGATCGAATGGCCAACGGCGCGCCGCTCCCCGCTGACGTTCTCGAGCGTCTCATCCCCGGGCTGCAGGCCCATCCGACGACGCTCGTCTTCCTCGCCGCCGTCGGCGGGCAGTTCGTCGGCCTGGCCACCTGCTTCGTCGGCTTCTCAACCTTCGCCGCGCGGCCGGTCATCAACCTCCACGATCTCTGCGTCCTCAAGTCCCACCGCGGCCAGGGGATCGGCCGGGCGCTCCTTCGGGAAGTCGAGCAGGCGGCGGTGGAGCGCGGCTGCGCGAAGGTGACGCTCGAAGTCCTCGAGCACAATCGGCCGGCCCGCAGCCTCTATGAAAGCCTCGGCTTCACCCCGGCGGTCTACCGCCCCGAAAATGGCCTGGCCCTCTTCTACGCCAAGAGCCTCTCGGCGGAATGACGGAAAAGGGACCAGCCACCTTTTATGGAGTATCTGGCATCTTGCCCAGAGTTGGTGGCTGGCACCTTTTTTCTCTGCGCGAGCTGCTCGATTCCTGACCGGCTCCCGAGCCGCACAGACGGGCCTCCGCTCCCCCCTTGAGGCGGACTCGTTTTGCCCGTTCGTTCCACACCCCTGCCCGATTCGTCCCAGCGTCGGCAGGATCCCGTCCCTTTCGCCGAAAACTCCAATTGAACTTTTGCCCGTTAGCGCACCACACTTTTGCCTGCTCGGGGCTGTCATTGCCCTGACCGGCTCCCGGGCACATCCATCGGGCGGCACATCGGAGCGATCCGGTGTGCCGCCCGTGGTTCCTGCTTCCCAGAGCCGACGGCTCCCCCTGAGGGGCCTTCTTTCTGGCCGAGGGCCTTTCCAGCTGCGCCGCCTTGAGATCAGTGGGGGGCGAATTAGTGTGGAGGGAGTCCTTCGATCTCCTCGCCCCGCCCCCGGATTCTTTCCATGCGCTCCCCGCTCGCCCCGCGCTTCCTCGTCGGTGCCCTCCTCGTGGCGATCCTTGGAGCGATCCTCGCCGGAGAGATGGCGACTGCCGCCGAAGAGGCTCCGAAGCCCGCTTCGGGCAAGCCCGCCTCGGGCAAGCCCGCCTCGGAGAAGCCCGCCTCGGAGAAGCCCGCCTCGGAGAAGCCCGCTCCGAGCAAGCCGGCGCCGGCCGCCGTTGCCGCCCCCGGCAGCGATACGAGCCTGATCTACAAGTTCGATCCGCTCTCGAAGAAATACACCGCGGTGGCCCGCAAAGATCTCAAAGCCCAGCATGTCTATCAGCGCTTTAGCCCGGCACTGGGGAAGTGGGTGTGGAGCAAGGTCGCCGCCGATGGCACGCTCCGCTTCGCCTTCGGCCCTGGGTCATCGCAGCCAGCGGCCCTCTTCGACATGCCGGTGTCGTCCGAAGAGCGGACAAAGGCCTTCGAGAAGCAGGCCCCGGAGCTCGCCAAGCGGCTGGCGATCAATGGCGCCAAGCCGTCGCTGCGGCTCGGCGACGACGGCCAGTGGTCGCTGATGCCAGATTCGACGAAGGGACGGGTGTACGACCTGGAGAGCGGTCAGCGTTTCGAATGGCACGGAAACCACGTCGTGCCGGTGACGCACGGCACGGGAAGCAACCTCTGGACGCGGACCGGCGGCCGGTATCTCCCGGTGGGGGAGAAACGATTTTCTGTACCGCCGAGCTATCAGTGGTAGGCGGCCAGTAACAGGCGGCAGACGGCTATCCCCGGCGGCCGCCGTCGGCGATTCCGACACCGGCAGCCCGCAATTCCACCAGCGCATTCGAGGCGGCCCGCTGCTCCGCCTCCTTCTTGTTGCGTCCCCAGGCGGGGGTGTAGCGCCGCTCGCCGATGAAGGCGGAGACGTGAAAGCTCTTGGAATGATCGGGGCCGCTCTCTTCCATCACCTCGTAGGTGGGCGTGACGCCGAAATCGCGCTGCGAGAGTTGCTGGAGGAGCGATTTGTGGTTCGCCCCCTGCGCCCCGCTCGACACCTGCGCGATCTCCGGATCCATCCACCGGCTCACGAACAGGCGCGCCGGCTCGATCCCGCCGTCGAGGTAGATCGCCGCCACGACCGACTCGAAGAGATCGGAAAGGACCGACACGGGGACGGCGCTGTTCACCGCCAGCCCCTTGCCGACGATGAGAAACTCGGTGAGGCCGAGATGCTCGCTGATCCGGCCACACGTCTCGCGGCTCACCACGACCGACTTGACGCGCGTCAGATCTCCCTCGAGCGATTCCGGAAAGATCCGATAGAGCGTGTCGCAGACGATGAAGCCGAGAATCGCGTCTCCGAGAAACTCGAGCCGCTCGTTCGAGGCGAGCCGATGGGCAGCCCCCGAAGCGTGCGTCAGGGCGGCAAGGAGGATCGACTCGTCGCGGAAGGTGTGGCCGATCCGCTGCTGGCAGGCGACGAGATCGACAGGCCCGTTCCCCCGGGCCGCAAACGCCACCGTTTCGCTTCCGCGTGACTCACCTCCGCGCAAAGGAAATGCCTCGGCCACGGCTGCGGTGGCCAGGGTTGGCTCCGACTGCGGATCGAGAAGCACGCCGGCATTCGTCGGGGAATCCGCCTCGGAATCCGTCGGGGACTTCCCCCCCGCATCGGCCTGGGGCTTCTTCGCTGCCGCCGGCCGTGTCGCCCGCTTCTTGGCGACCCCTCCATCGGAGGGGTATCCGACAGCGCGGTCTTCCCCCTCATCCTGCTTCGTCCGCTTCATCGTTCGCTCACCGAACCGAAGGCCGCACGATCGGTCGATCGCGGCGTGGGCATCGGTTGGCGGCCGCGCCGCGGCTGAAAG
>Ga0208249_1000217_pt1 | contig 18886 bp, 22 predicted proteins | sample CryBogmetaGMA1M_FD_184546 | JGI IMG/M metagenome (GOLD analysis project Ga0208249, IMG submission 184546) | Freshwater microbial communities from Crystal Bog, Wisconsin, USA - MA1M (SPAdes) | ecosystem: Environmental > Aquatic > Freshwater > Lake | place: Crystal Bog, Wisconsin, USA | collected...
ACAACGTGTATAGACCGCATTCGGCTCTCCAGGGGCGTACGCCCCTGGAAGTCCTCCAGCAATGGAAGGCGGCCTGATCACCCCAACAGCTCTCATAAGAACTGGAGCAACAAGGGGGGTCACGTCAACGGAATGGAGCAGAACCACGCGGCGCATCCGTCAATCCTCCAGGCTGACATCACTCATGGCATAGGTGAGGCCAACGGCAAAGGCTACGTAGAGAAAGTCCGTGAGGATCGGCTCGTCCGATCCGGCAAAGACAAATCCCTGAGGATTTGGACCATCGGCTGCCGGCAGCCTATTGAGGGAAAAGTAGTATTTGGCATAGTATAATGCAAAGCCAATATGCAGCTGGAGCCAGGTCGTAAACAGGGCTGCGAAGTAGATCAGGATCCTCAGCGATGGTGGCAAAGTGCTGACTGAAGTGTGCACATCGTGAATGCATAGGCTCATCACGCCGATGCTCATGAACGTCAGCAGCACCGTTCGCTCGACCATCCTTCTGCGGTTCGCCCGCCAATGGCCGAAGATCTGGCGGGTGGCCTTGATCGAAAGCTGCTTGGCGGATCGGGCGATCGCCGCCAGATCCACCACCATGGCCACCAGAAAGCCGATGGACGTCGCCTCGTCAACCGGCAGTCGGCTCAGCAGGGCAAGGGTGACCAGCGTGCCGATCACCAGGGCGCGCAGACCCCTGTAGCCATCCTGAAAGCAACGGGGATGATCGGGCGGATCCAGGATCAATCGTTGCAGCCTGCTCAGAGCCGATCTGAACACGGACCCTGCGGAGCTTCTCCATCCCGCTCCGTCCATGGTTGCCGGATCCAGCCACATCCTTGCCGGGGATCATGGCGGGATTCAGGCCACGCGTCCAGCCGGTTGCGGGCAGCTCAGCGGGCGAGTCAAATCTGGCGTTGGCCAGGCAGAAATCCCGTTGGAAGTGCATGGCAGGATGTTGCTGCCGCTTCGCTCACAACTCTTCCCCGTTGATGCCGAATGCCGCTGCATCGGAGCCGCCACCCCACGAGCGGGCTGCCGCTCCCGCCCAGTCGCGGAGTCTGGCCCAGCTTCAGGCTCTCCACGCCGGTCACCAGCGGTTCCTGGACGGCCATTCCATCCATCCCCACTGTTCGGCCGAGCGGCTCAGAAATCTGGTCCAGGGTCAGCATCCAATCGCGGCGATCCTGAGCTGCGCGGATTCGAGAGTTCCCGTTGAACTGCTGTTCGATGCCGGTTTCGGTGACCTCTTTGTCGTCCGCAATGCCGGCAACACCTGCACGGGCGCCTCGATCGCCTCGCTTGAATACGCCATCGAAGCTCTCGATGTCAGCCTGGTGCTGGTGATGGGCCATGAGGGCTGCGGGGCGGTGACGGTTGCCTGCCAACCCCACGGCAGCCTGACGCCTGCCCTGCACGACCTGGTGGGCACGATCCGGCAGGGACTGGAGGAGGCAGCGGCGCTCAGCGACCTGCCCACCGCCTTCCGGCTCAATCCGATCCAGTCGGCCCGCCATCTCGTGGAGGGCAGCGAACTGATCCGGGGGCGCCTGGAAACGGGGGCTCTGCTCCTGGAGACGGCCTGCTACACCCTCCGCCATGGCGAGATCGAATGGCTGGGGGCCATGGACGCCAGCGGTGCCTTGCTGGGTTCGAGCCTGGAGGGCCCGTCGGCCTGAGGCCGGGGTTGGCGGGACACCAACCGGTGTCGGTGCAAGCTGGCATCCCAGTCGATGTGGCGGCTGACGTGCAGCCCCAGGGAGCCGGCGAGCTGGCGACCGCTTTCGCTGCCGCCGGTGAGGTGGGCGCCGATCTGGGCGGCCAGTCGCTCGCTGAGGCTTTCCGCCGTGTTGTCTCGCATCATGCCCACCACCCAGTGGCGGCTCCCCAGCGTGGCGCGCAGACGGCCTGGCTTGCTCAGATCGGTGGCCAGTTGCCCCCCCAGCAGCGAGCCGACGGCCATTCCCGTCACGGCACCGAGGGGACCGGCGACGGCCGCACCCAGGGCCATGCCTGCGTCGGAGCCCGCCTCCTCCCCCATCCGTTTGTTCAGCTTCTTCCAGGTGAGCTGTTCCAGGTTGTCGGCCACCTCCTCTGGATGGCCGTCGGCGAGGGTCACCCCCACGATCGAGCCGATCACGGCGCCAAGGACGGAGCCCAGACCCCCCAGCACCACCGCCGTGCCCGGTCCGGCCACGGCCGCGCCGAGGGCGGCCGCCCCACCACCGATGAGCACCTGGCCGACAGCGGCCCCCATCAGGTTGCCGCCGATCTCGCGGGTATGCAGCGCCCAGGGATTGGTCTGCACGCTGGCGGCCACGGCATCGCGCAGCTCGGGGCCATGCAGCTGGCAGCCCAGCTCCGCCAGCGCCAGCTGCCAGCGCACCGAAGGGCAATCGGCCTGCAGCTCCAGGATCAGCGACCTGGACGACGGCCGCAGTTGCCAGCTGCCCAGCCATGGCTGGCCTGGCAGCTGGTCGGCCAGCTGGCTGACCAGCTGGGCATCGCTGTCGGCGCGCCATTGCAGCCTGACGCGTTCTGGTAGTTGATGGGCGATCTGCAGGTGGAGGGGGGCTGGCATGGTCGCCGCGGAGGCAGACAACTGCAGAGCAAGACGATAAGTTGAGCCCAACCTGATCGATTCGCACCACAACCACCCATGCTTGAGTTCGAGACTCTTCTTGCCATGGGCCTCGGGGCTGCCCTCGTCGCCGTCGCCCCGGTTGTGGCCTCGGTCACCGGGCGTGAACACCCCCTTGCCAATTCCATCAGCTCCGCTGGTCGCCGCTTCACCAAGCAGGGCCTGAAGCTGGGAATCTGTGTCGCCGATCGCTCCTCCGCTTTGGTCCAGCGCGTTGGCCATGGCCTGGCCGAGGCCGGGGAGAGCCTCACCGATCTGGTGGCAGAGGCCCGTGCCGATCTCGAAGCGGCGAAGGCCGCCAAGCAGGGCTGAGTCTGCGCAGCCAGCCATCGCTGTGATGAGGCAGCCCAGCTACCAGGTGAGGCACCAGCTTGCCCATCGGGTCCGCGTTGATTTCGGGCAACGCCTCACGGCCGAACAGCTGCGCAGCGTCATCTGGTTGCTCGAGGATCACGATCCCGATGCCCTTGTGCGCCCGGCCGCCGCAGGCCATGGTCTGGTGATCAGCAGTCGCTGCCCCGGGCGTCCCCTGCAGGATCCCCTGCCGCGCCTGGAGCTGTTGCTGGATGCTCCCCTCGCACAGCTGCCCGAACCGCCTCCCCGCGGTGTTCAGAAACTGATCCGCCAGTCCCGCGAGGGCACCGTGCGGCTGCTGATCAGCCTGGCGATCGCCGGCTGGGTCCTGCCGATCCTGCCCGGCACTCCGTTCTTCTTGCTGGCCTGGTGGCTGGGCTGGCGGCCGGAACCCCGTCCCTCGGCCAGCCCGCCCGGAGCGGAGGCGGCTCAGCCGAAGCTGATCTCCAGCCAGGGGGGATCGAGTCGAGCCGAGCGACAGTCCAGCTGAGACCATCCCTCCGGCAGGGGTACCGCCAGCCTCAGGCCACCGCTGCGGATCAACAGCCGGCCCTCGCTGTGGCCCACCTGCAGACCCTCGCGGCCGAGGCCCGGCAGGAACAGACGGCAAAGCCGCTCGTCGCCGGCCGTCAGCCAGCGCCAGGGTTCGGGCTCCAATGGCTGTTGCAGCCAGGGACCGAAGTCCGCCGGTGGATCGCCGGGGGCACTCGCCAGCAGCGGCAGTTGCCAGAGCTGCACCAGCCGTTCCAGCTCCGCCGCCGGCAGGCCTCCCTCCAGCCAGAGCCGCAACCCCGACAGCCCGGAGAGGGACAGCGCCGCGATCCGCCCCCCCAGCAGTGGCAGGTCGTCCATTTCCGCCGACAGGCCCAGGAGGGTTTCGACGCCATCGCCGGCGACCGCCAGCTGGGCCGCCAGCTGCTCCAGCGGTGTGCGCCAGGCCGGCGAGAGCTCCAGGCTTTCCGTCGCCGGCAGTCTGAGCTGCTGGATCCGTTCGAACTGGGCGAGGCGCTGGCGGGTCCTGCCCCACCAGAGAAGCAGCGGCGTCCACAGTCCTTCCAGCAGCTCAGGCCCCCCCCGCAGCAGCTGCAGGATCTCGACCGCCTGGCGGGGCGGCGGCATCACCACCAACAGAGTGGAGTCCGGGGAGCGGTTCTGCCAACAGCGGGCCAGGAACAGGGCCCGCAGCACCGCATCAAGACCGGGAATCGTTCCCAGCGGTGGCCGTTGCCAGTCATCCGGCTCCAGGTCCAGCAGCTCCAGCCAGGGCGCCAGAGCCGGAACGAGCTCCTGCCAGACCGCATCAGCCCAGGTCTGCGGCTCCCAGGGCCGCAGCACGGCAGCCGGCAGCGGCGGCCCGGGGTCATCGCTCAGATCGACAACCTCAACCGGGATCTGCCGCTGGGCGCAGCGTTCATGCAGCGCCCGCGCCAGCTGCCGCCGCTGTGTGGCAATGTCGGCGAGCACCAGCAGCAGTCGGCCTGGCTCAGGAGCCCAACGCAAGATGTCTCAGGTGGCTGGAATCCGCTGCACTATGACTTAAAATCCGCCCACCCAAGACCCTGGTCATCCGTGTTTGAGCTGGAAACCATCCTGGCTTTTGGAGTCGGTGCCGGCCTGATGTCCCTGGCACCGATGGTCCGCCGGCTCGGCAACCAGCAGCTCGGCGACTCTATGAACCACGCCGGACGCTCGATGGCCAAAGGCGGCATCAAGCTTGGGGTCACGGTGGCCAGCGCTGCCGGTGGCGCCGCCCGCACGGTTGCCCGCCACGCGGCCGAAGCGGCAGAAACCTTCGGCGATCTGGTGGCAGAAGCCCGCACCGAGGTCGATGCGGCGCCAGCAGAGCCATCCGCTCCTGCCAAGAAGCCCGCGCGTCGCTCCAGGAAGGCCACCACGATCACGGACGTAACCATCGAATGAACCCGACTGGGTTCCCGACCATTTCCGTTTCCTGCTCTCCCTGCCTTTCCGGTCCGTGTTAGCTGACCCGTCGACGCCTCGCCGCCGAGCCCCGCGCCAGCCCCGACTGGGTCCACGACCACACCTGGTGGCGCTGGCAGCGGAGAGCCAGCTGATCCATGGCCGCGATCAGACGCCGGCCGCCCTGGTTGATCACCTTGTCCACGCCTGTGGTCCGCGCCTGCGGCTGCGGATCCATCCCCATCCCAATGCCCAGCAGAGGCTACGGCGACTGCTGGAGGCCCATCCGCAGATCTGCCAGGTGCGGATCAACGCCCTCGCCTGCAGCTGCGTCGTCCAGTTCAGCGAAGCCGATCAGGCGCCCCAGAGCCCCAGGGATCTGGAGCATTGGCTCAGCAGCCTGCCGCCCGAACAGGATCCACCGTTTCCAGCGACCCCGGAGGCTGGCACTTCGGCAGAGCCGATGGCAGCCGAGGAAGGCAACGAACCCTTCGTCCCCGCCAGGGTCATCCTGCCCGTCAGTTCCCTGGCCCTGGCCCTTTTGGCGGGTCCGCTCAGCCTGCCGCCCCTGGCCGTTGCCGGCTTCATCCTCGTGGCAGCGCAACTCAGTTTCCGTCGCGCCTGGAGCGGCCTGCGGGAGGAGCGCAGGATCAATGTCGATTTCCTTGATGCCCTGGCCGTCATCCTGCACAGCCTGGAGGGATTCCTGGTCGGGCCGGCACTGATGATCAGCATGATCGAAGGCGGTGAAGCGGTCCGGGATGCCACCCAGCGGATCGCCCATTCCGCCAACACCGACCTGCTCGCCAGTCTCCAGGCCGATGTGCGGCGGCTCCTGCCGGAGGGCGGCGAGGAGGTGGTGCCGAGCACCGAGGTGATGGTGGGCGATCGGGTTCTGTTCTTCCCCGGCGACAGCATTCCCTTCGATGGCGTCATCGAAAGCGGTGAGGGCAGCTTTGATGTCGTCAAGCTCACTGGCGAATCGGTGCCACGCGACGCCGTGGCCGGTGATGAGGTTCTGGCGGGGTTCATCCTGTTGGAAGGCTCCCTGGTGATGCGGATCAGTGCCGTGGGGGCAGAGACCCGCATCGGCCAGATCACGGCCCTGATTGAATCCGCGCCCGTTTATGACACCAGGGTCGGCAATTTTGCGGCCCGTATTGCCAATCGCTTTGTGCTGCCGACCCTGGCCCTGGCCGGTGTGTCGTTGTTGTTCAGTGCCGGCAACGTGGCGCAGGCGGCCTCACTGCTGATGTTCGACCTTGGAACCGGCCTACGGGTTTCGGTGCCGACGGCGATCATGGCGGCCCTGACGCGCGCCGGTTCCCAGGGGTTGCTGATCCGCAGCGGTCGTGCCCTCGAGCAGCTGGTCGATATCGATGTGGTGGTCTTCGACAAGACCGGCACCCTCACCCAGGGCCACCCCTCGATCGTGCACGTCGACCTGCTGCATCCCGATGGGGCTCTTGATCACCTCACCTGGCTGGCGACCACCGCCGAGCAGGGTCTCAACCATCCGGTCGCCACCGCCATCGTCCAGTACGCCGAAGCGAAGGCCATCCAGCCGGGACATTGCGACAGCTGGGATTACCGCATTGGCAAGGGTGTCAGCACCGTCATCGCCGGTCAGCAGGTTCTCGTGGGCAATGGCAAGTTGCTGATCGAGGCCGGCATCGAGGTCCCGGAACTCCATCCCGAGCAGGCCCTGCGTTGTTCCACCCCGGTGTTCCTGGCCGTGGATGGTGCTGTGGCGGCGGTCTTCTATGCCGCCGATCAGTTGCGTCCAGACAGCCGCGATCTGATTGCTGAATTGCATCGCCGCGGCATTGAGGCCCACATGCTCACCGGTGATGTTGAGGGTGTCGCCCATGCGGTGGCAGCCGAACTCGGTCTCAACCCCGAGGAAGTTCATGCCGAGGCCCTGCCGGATCAGAAGTCCGAGCTGGTGCGCCAACTGAGTCAGCAGGGACATCGGGTTGCCTTCGTCGGCGACGGGATCAATGACTCCGCTGCTCTGGCCTATGCCGATGTCTCGATTTCCTTCGCCTCAGGCAGTGATCTGGCCCGTGAAACCGCCGATATCGTGCTCACGAACGACAAGGTTTCGGGATTGATCACCGGCTTCGACCTCGCTCGCAGCACCTTTAGTCTCGTCCGCCAGAACATCGGCCTCGTCGGTGTTCCCAACCTCACCGCCCTCGTCTTCGGCACGTTCATTCCGGTGAGCCCGATTGCTGCCGTGCTGCTCAACAACGGCTCCTGCCTGCTGGCAGCCGGCAATGCCCTGCGGGCCCTCGCCTTCACCCCGTCGCCTTTGCCACCAGCCCCGCCCGTGACACCAGCCGCCGCCGAACCTGTCACCCCTAAGCCGATTGCCAGCGCCGACGCCACGCCCCACAGCCTCAACGCCAGTGCCTTGGCCCGCCGGCTGGCCACCTCCCACCAGACCATCAGCGCCCGTCGCCGCCGCGGCGACCTGGCTGACTGGAGCCGGGGTCTGGATCCCGATGGCCTGGCCTGGGTCGCTGCCCCGGAGAAGGGTCTTTATACCCCCCAGGCCTGCTGACACCGTGGCCGTTGCCGCCTGCCTGGAGTTGGTGCACAGCACCAGCAACCGAGTCCGCTACCGCATCCGTTCCAGCACGGCCTTGAACTGGCTGCAGCTGCAGCAGGATCTCGCCCGCCAATTAGCCGGCCTGCCCTTGCACTGGCGCATCAACCGCACGGCCCGCTCGGTGCTTTTCCACTACCGCAGCCCCGATGATGGGTTGATCGATGGGCCGGACACCGCCGCCAACACCCTGCGCCAGGCCTGCCAGCGACTGCTGGCCCTGTTGAGCGCGGCCGGTGCCACCCCGGAGCCGGCGGCGGTGATCCCCATTCACACCCGCCGACGCCCCACGGCTCTGCTGTCGCCTGTTGTCTATCTGCTGAATGGACTCTCTGCAGCTGCCAGCCTGTCGATTCTGCTGCTGGCCAGTCTGTTGATTCTGCTCGGCATCATCGGCATGACCCTGCCCCTGACCCCCGGCAACCTGTTGCTGTTGCTGGCCTACGGCCTGGTGGAACTGGCGATGGTCCTGCGTCGGCCCTTCGTGGCGACGGCGGCGGCTTGAGCGACGCGGTCAAGCGGGATCCCATTGCTGAGTTCGAAGGGATGTTCTACTTTTCTAAAGCCATGCTGATCAGTGCGAGTAAGGCGAGGATGCCATTTCCAATTGCATGGGAGAGAGAGGTGACCCAAAATGCCGTCCACCATGTCCGCCGGCGCCACCTGATGTAGGTGAATGCTAGATAGAATCCGCCAACAAATCCTGCAGAAATGCCCGGGGCCAGCCCAAGGCTTAGGTGAACTGCAGTGAAAGCCGCAATTGAGGCAATCGCTTGAGTGATTGTGCTTAGGCCGAGCATCCGGCATAGTCCAATCGGAGCCGACTGATATACGAGTGTCTCCAGCCATGGGACCACAAAGACCGCTCCAATGAAATACGGACCAAGTGATTCGGGAACATCCCGTTTTGACGCGCCGAAAATCAATAACGGCACACCCACAAGAGCGGAGACAATCAGTCCCTCAACGGCCACCCGCCAGCAGAATTGCCATGGCGTCCTGTGGCGATACCGCCAAAAGAAAGATGCAAAAAGGGATCTCATGTATCGCATGCCAGACGCTGTCCTTGAGTCGCAGTTGCAACCACTCTAAGCTGGCGCTGTCAAACCATGTTGGATGTTTGTCTTCTTGCGCAGGCTTTCGGATAAGGCCGTTGCTGTCCCAGAGGGTCTAATGATTCGCTGCTTCTCAGGCAACTTGGGCCATGCCCTTTGCCCTGGCGATCTCTCCCCAATGCGTGTTCACGCTGGTCAGCCATTTCCAAGCAATCGCTGATGCCTGCCGATCCGTCATCAAAATGGCTAGGTCGCTCCCCGCACTGCTCTTCAGCCAGTGCTGCTATTAAAATCGGTAGCGTTCTATTGCAGGATGGGTCTCGGCTCCCACCGAGGCCACCTGAGGTGGGTGCCTTTTACTGGACAGTTCCAGCCCCTAACATCGTTAACCTCGGGCGGGAGGAACAGGGTTCGGTCTCAGTATAGACCTTATGGGGAGTTCTGCCTCCCAGGGAGCTGTGTGGTCTTACATGGCAATACCTCCAGAGGAAGCGTGCCAGGCTGATCTCAGCTTCCCAGCCATCGCTGTAGCCACGCAGGTACACCTCTTCGTACTTGACCGTTCTCCAAAGCCGTTCAACAAGGATATTGTCGTAGCAGCGCTTCTTTCCTGACCAGCTGATCTTAATCTCCTCAGCCTGCAGCCTGGCAACAAAGGCAGATGACGTGAACTGGCAACCCTGATCGGAGTGGAAGACATCAGGCTTACGGCAGCCTCCCAGCGCCATTTCCAGGGCCTCCAGGCAGAACTCCGTGTCAAGGCTGTTGGAAAGCTTCCAGCTGAGCACGTGCCTGGAGAAGAGATCCACGATCGCCACCAGATACAGAAACCCCTTCTGTAACGGGATGTAGGTGATATCAGTGGCCCACACCTGATCCACAGCCGTAACCTGGCTGAGATCAACCAGGCAGGGAAAGCGCTCGGCCTGAGCCCCTGGAATGGTGGTGCGGGGTTTCTGGTAGATCGCCCGTAACCCCATGCGGCGCATGAGGTTTCGCGCCCGGTCGCGGCAGATTGGGATCCCATCTCTGGCCAGGTAGTCCACCATCCGCCGGCTGCCGCTGCAGGGATCCTCCAGGTAGAGAGCATCGATCCTGGCCATGATCCTGAGCGTTGATTCACGCACTGGTATCGGCCGGTAGTAAAGCGTGGATCGAGGCAGACCGAGCAACACACATTGCCGGCTGATGCTGAGCTTGGGATGGTCGTGATCGACCAGCTTGCGGAGTTCACGAGCATCAGAGCAGCTGAGATTTTTTTTTGAGCCACTCCAGCTCCATCTGCAGTCGGCCGATCTGTTGGAACAGCTCAGCCTCCTTAGCTTGCCCCTCGTTCTGGTCCTTGGTCTTCTTCCCCCTGGTGAAAAGCTCGCTGGCTCCATCCAGCAGCTGCCGCTTCCACTGGCTCACCTGGATCGGATGGATGGCGTGCTCTGCGGCGATCTCCTGAATCGTTTTGCGGCCACTGATCGCCTCCATGGCGACCCTGGCCTTGAACTCGGGACTGTGGGTGCGGCGCTTGCTCATTGCGTGGAGCCCCTTTCAAGGGTGGTGCCCCGCCTCAGAGGTTAACGATAGGGGCTGTCCAGAAAAGCCAGACCACCTCAGAGGCTCTCCCGATGTAAACACTCCGTCCAGATTAATTCAACCCTCCAGGCGATCGCCTGGAGGGTTGAATCCATGCATCACCAGGAGAGCCTCTGCATGCATCCAAAAGCTGATTCTGGCCTGCGAATGTGTGCTCTTACAGCTCAGATCAAGACCATCTTCTCACCATACCCACAATGAAACCAACGAAACTTACAGAGAGCCTGTCATCTTTGGCACGCAATGCCAGCGCACTGTTGCTTACGCTCAGCATGTTGATCATTCCTGGTTCTTTGGTTTCGGCCGCCTATGCCGCCACCCCCGATGTAGGCCTCACCAGCTTTTCGATCAACGCAACACGTCAGGACACTCAGGTGGATAACCTGCAGAAGTCCGGCTACGATGTTGCCGTGCCGTTGAACGTAAAAGAACTCAGCAGCAAGCTTGGAGACGGAAGCTTCCAGATTGCCGATCTGGATTTCTCTTCCTCCTCACCATCCATTCCCGACACAGACAGGCGGATTTCCTTTGAGACTCCCCTGGCAGCATCCGGAGGATCGTCAATGTTATACTCCGTCGTCGCCGGCATCCCCGACGCCACCACTTGCCCGGTTGAGATCAAGGAGACGAAGATCGTTTTCTTTGATAACAAACAGAAATCTCTTGATGCTGCCGCCAAAATCTCCGGTGACGGCTATGTTGTCTATGTTACGGGCAACAAGGATGTCCAGGATGCTGCCAGGAAGAAGATTGAAGCACTGAATTGCCAGCCGAACGCCAAAGGAATTGTCGTCAATGGCAAAACGAAGTTTGTCAGTGTGGACTTCAGGGAAATCTGGCCGCTGCTGCCCAGCGATCTCCAGCAGGCTGCCAAGGCTGAGCCCTTTACCTACAAGCCCGCGGCGGCATCCGACGCTATTTACCTGGTGAATGGCCGCAAGGAGGCCTGAGAAGGACAATCCTCGGGCGGCCTCCTAGGCCGCCCTTTCGTTGTCGAAACATCGCAAAGCATAGGCGCCATGGAATCTGAAAGCATCACATCATTCGTCACACTCATCCTGCCCCTGAGTGTGGCCACAGAACGGTTGGTTGAAATCATCAAGGGCTTGCTTCCCTATTCCTGGCTGAGCGAAAAACAAACTGAGCCGGCGAGGGAGCGCCAACGGAAGACCCGCCTCCAACTCATGGCTGTCGTGGCTGGAATGGCCACGGCATGGCTCTCCAGCAGTTACGTTTCCACTGATCTGCAGGAGGCGAACCACTCCTTTCATGTGATTGTTCTTGGCCTGCTGGCCAGTGGTGGATCTGGCTTCTGGAACTCGGTCTCCACCTACACGCTGGATCTCAAGAACAGTCAGAAAAAATTGATGGCCTCGAAAGAGACCTGAAGAGCTCTGCAAAATCGGTCGGCTATCTTGGCGCTCCCTTGCGACCGCTGCATTCTCTGCGCCCAATCATGTCGGGCAGAAGGGGTGTCAAGAATTCCCCTGAATCAGCTGGTGACATGCTGAGCCACTCCCGGGCAGAACTCTGACGCATGAGTGGCCATAGCCCACGATGGCAGGACTCATCAGGGCCGCCTAAAAGTCTGTACTTTTAGCTCTTGGCGGGGCTGTCGGCCTTTGCTCTGTACTACGGGACTTCCCACTCCGGATGCACGGAAGCGATTCCACCGCAGACGATCAGGCTGGTCCGACCGACCTGATCAGCATCCTTAAGGCCATTCCAGACGGTCGCTACAGACGTGGGTGCGGTACCCGCAATGATTCATGCTGCTGGTGGCGAAGCGGAACTGATCCGACGAACGCCCGCATTGACCGAGTGCGAGTTGAAAATGTGACCATGTCAGGGCGCGTCGGTCGAGCACTTCGGTCCAATGCTTTAGTCGTCGCTCATTCTGCGCCTCGAATTCGGTTTGGCCATCCTCGATTGTCATCCTTGCCCCCCGGAAGTTCGGACAAATATAGGCCTCGGATAGGCTCGGCGATTGGAGTAAACGATGCGTCGTCAATATCTATCGGCGACCGCGTGCCATGGAAGTATACCGCTCCTCCATGAGCGATGAAAGCTCGTAGTGCTTTTCGGACCAATTCTATGGCAAGACATAAACCCCCGCGTTCAGGAAAGATGACACCCCTCTCAATCGCACACCCGGGGGCTTGATGGAGCAGATCAATGCGTCGTTACAGCGAGGCTGTCAAGGCTGATGTGAGGAGGCGGATGACCCCGCCGCACCGGCAAAGCGTGGCCCGGATATCAGAGGAGCTGGGCATCCACGTGATCACCCTCTACAAATGGAGGAAGACGTGGCGGTTGCAGGGAGAGGTGGTGCCGGCATCCGAGAAGGAACCTGATGGCTGGAGCGCTGCTGACAAGTTCACGGTGGTGCTGGAGACCGCTGGCCTGAACGCCACTGAGCTCAGCGCCTACTGCCGGGAGCGGGGTCTGTTTCCCGAGCAGGTGAGCCATTGGCGGCAGGCAGCCCAGGATGCCAACGCCAAGCCGGTGCTGACGATGGCCGAGCAGAAGGAGCTCGAGAAGCTCCGCGCCCAGGACCAGCGCGAGATCAAGGCTCTCAAAAAGGAGCTGCAGCGCAAGGAAAAGGCCATGGCGGAGATGGCGGCATTGCTGGTGCTGCGAAAAAAGTGGGAGGCCTTCTGCTCGGAGGACGCGGAAGGTTGACCAGCGCCGCGCACCGGCGGAAGGTGATCGAGCTGATCGGCGAGGCCAATGTCGCTGGCGCTGGCCTGGTGAGCGCCTGCAGTGAGATTGGCATCTGCCTGCGCACCCTCAAACGCTGGCGGAAGGCCTTTCTGGGTGATGGGGACGGCATGGACCGCCGTAAAGGCAGTCCTCGCCTCGTCGCGCACCGCCTGAGCGAGGAGGAACGTCAGCGGATCCTGCTGACTTGCAACCAGCCGGAGTACGCCTCGCTGCCGCCGGGGCAGATCGTGCCAGCCCTAGCCGATCAGGGGCTGTTTATTGGCTCAGAGAGCAGCTTCTATCGGGTGTTGCACCAGGCGGGGCAGTGCCACCGCCGCGGTCGAGCCCGGCTACCGCAGCAACCGCGCTCCGTGCCGCGTTTGAGCGCGGATCGCCCCAATGCGCTCTGGTCGTGGGACATCACCTATCTGCCGACCACGGTGCGGGGTGTGTGGCTGTACCTCTACCTGGTGATCGATGTCTGGAGCAGAAAGGTGGTGGCCTGGGATGTGGCCGAGGTGGAGTCGGCGGAGATCGCGGCTGATCTGGTGCAGCGGGCCTGCCTCAAGGAGCGCTACCGCCGCCCCAGCGGCTTTGGCAGCCACCAGTGCCACCAGCCGCCGCTGATCCTCCATGCCGATAACGGCAATGCCATGAGAGCGGCCACGTTGGAGAGCCGGCTGGAGGAACTGGGAGTGCTGCGATCGTTCTCGCGGCCGCGCGTCAGCAACGACAACCCCTACTCGGAATCCCTGTTCCGAACGGTCAAATACCGGCCCGACTACCCCAATCGGCCGTTTGCCTGCAAAGCGGAGGCGTGCGAGTGGGTAGCAGCCTTTGTCGACTGGTACAACCACCGGCACCGCCACAGCGGCATCAAATTCGTCACGCCCCACCAGCGCCACAGTGGAGCCGCCAAGGCCATTTGCCAGCAGCGAGCCGAGGTCTATGAGAAAGCCCGCCAAGCCAATCCAACACGCTGGAGCCGAAGCACCCGCTGCTGGCGTCAACCCGTAAAAGTGTGGATCAACAAGCCACCAGAAGAGCCCAAACCGATCCTCGCGCTACCTTTGATCCAGGCCGCCTGAGTGGCAGCCAAGGAGTGACACCTTCCCTGAAAGTCACCGGTGGCAGGCAAAGAGTACCTGGAACCAGAAGTGAGCTTGTGGTGGCCTGGCCACTACAGGGGCTTGTTCGAAGGTGTCGCATCTCCACAGGCATCGTTTGCGGACCTACGCCTCATCTGCAAAGCTCAAGTCACCTCCGCTTCGCTTCTCACACTCGCGCTCAACTTCAGGCCAAGGGCCGAAACGACCTTCAGAATGGTGTCGAAGCTGGGGCTGCGCTCTCCAGATAAGGCCTTGTAGAGGCTCTCCCTGGAAAGACCTGAATCTCTGGCCACCTGGGTCATTCCCTGGGCCCGTGCAATGTCGCCCAGGGCCTTGGCAATGAAGGCCACATCTCCATCAGCCTCCTCAATGCAGGCCTCCAGATAGGCCGCCATCTCCTCCGGTGTTCGTAGATGCTCGGCAACGTCGTATGGGCTGGTCGTGACTTTCATCAGATCTCCTCAGTCAAGTTGTCTGCCAGCAGAAGGGCCTCATCAATGTCCTTGGCTTGTGAGCTCTTGTCTCCGCCAGCCAAAAGGATGATCAACTCGGTTCCCCTCTGCATGTAGTAGACCCTGTATCCAGGGCCGTAGTTGATCCGCAACTCCGACACGCCGGCCCTAACGGGCTTGACGTCACCAGGGTTGCCGCCGATGAGGCGTTCGATCCTGACCTGAACCTTCGCCCTGGCCTTCAGATCACGCAGACCCGCAAGCCATTGGAGGAACCGCTCTGTCTGGCGGACTTCAAACATACGCCAACTGTAGCCGCTTGGCTACGGCAACGCAAGGCTGCCTTGCTGGCTCCATTCAAGGACGACACATCCTTCGAACGCTCCAGATCAGAAGCGGGGACCTGTTTCTAGCATTGAACCAATTCTCTGCACCCGTCTTCTGAATCTGGATGTTGGAGGGCTGTGATTAGCCAACTGCCTTAGTCAAGAAGTCCGGCATTGCAGCAATATCCCCCAGCATCAATGAATGCCATTAAGCGAGACTTCAATTATAATTGCAGCCTGCATTGAGCGGTCAGTAAAGAATCTTTGGGCTTGCATATACGAAGCAGCCGTCCGTCTCTACAAGTAAGAGTTTTATCTAGGCTAAGCAGATCCTCTCCGTCGTCTGTATGAAACTCGTCAACACTATAAAATAACGCCGTCGCTAGATGAATAGCATCCATTTGCTTGCGTAGTCCCAATGAGGGAGTGGATCTGTAGATCTCCCTAGCTTTGCGGGCAATCTGCTGATCAAGCTGGACAGTGCGAACATAGTCTTGAAGAAAAAGATTATCAACTTGTGCAATATTCGCATCGGGCCACGGACGCGGCATGCCATCTTCAGATGGAACCTTGACAACCTCAAGGATTGTGATCGTCGAGATCCAAAGCTGAGCATCTCCCCTCTGCGCAGACTCGAAAATAGACTGTAGGTCCCCAAACCACCTTTCTTCTTGATTGATGAGCCCGATCCAACAGCAAGAATCCCAATAAACTTGCAATTCGTCGTTCATCGATTCTCAGCCCACAATCTTTTTAAGTGATCATGAGGAGATAGCCCTTCGCTGAATTCAGGATCGTGAAGTTCAGATAGATTAACGGGGATTGGATCGATATCAATGATCTCTCCTTTTACTTCAACTTTGATCAACTTTCCACTTCTATCAAAAAAGCAGACCCCTGGAATCAAGACCCTTCTGCTCTCATAAACTTGGCTCCAGTTTCGCCTGCCGCAGATGGCATTGCGAATCTCGGGATCTACAAGCACACAAGGTATTTCTCGTTTATCCAGAAGAGAGTAAAGTACAATTGCAGGCTTGTTGTAGTACGATCGAAGACCTACAACCCTGCCTTCGACCGAACCAAGCTCGCTATGAGTGAAGTCAGTTTCCCTGAAAGTATGTACCGCAAGCTCGGGCTGAAGAACCTCTATCGCACGCTGTGCAGAGGCAGTCTCAATAAGCACGGACTTATTGGAATCTTGCAAGTAGAAATCGGTTTGTCGGATTCCGTTCTGACTCCTCTTCAAAAGACCGTGCAATATCAATTGAGCCTCCGCATCCATCCAGTCTGGCGGATGATGTTCATACATAATCTGATTTAAGCCTTCGGCCAGGAGAGAGGCCGAAGCAATTGCTTCGGCCTCTACCGATTTGCCTGGAATGGCAGAAACTGCCGTGGCTTCTATAGTAAATGGCGAGTTAGTGCTCGCGCTGAGCAGCTGCCATACAATGCCTGCAGATTTACCACCATGCGCACTAACGGCCTTATCGAGAAGCTTGAAATAGTCTAAAACTTGCTGCATAGCATCTGCAACAGTTAAGCTCTCATCGTCACATCCAGATGGATGAATCACTAGTTTTATGGATCCAGTTCTCATGGCTGCAACGCTGAGATCCTATTTTGCAAGATGATTACACGATAGCCATCAACCGGCCCACACTGCAAAGTCTTGTCTCAAAGAGTTACGGTCGTATGATCCGCGACTGTTCCTTGCTAGGAACCCCTTCGCCAGCCACTCGGTGGGCGAAGGTCATGATTCCCTAATATTGCTGCTTCGTCCTTGCTGCAGTCCCTCCAACTCTTTATTGGCAGGTTCCGAGAACCACAGGACCAGTGCCTTTGCTTTCTGCGAACCAAGCCCGATCTCTCCCCAAGGGAATGCCAAGTCTGTTGCTCCTGCAGGCAAGGTGCCGTAACGATTCCCAAATTTAGCCGTGGTTCTCGGACCCGAGAACCACCACAGGCCTCAGCCGGCGACTTGCAGTTCCTTCCCCTCGCGCAGGGCCCTCGCCACCCGCAGCGAACGCAACGCCTGTTGCCGTTCCTGTGGGGTGAGCGTGGCCTGGGGCATCACCACCAGCAGATCAAGGTCGGAATCGGGCCGCCCATCCCCCCGCGTCCTGGAGCCAAACAGCAGCACTCGCCCTGGCCTGGGTTGAACCCGGCCAGGGCAGCCGTCACCGCTCGCACTCCAGCGCCCTGGGGTCGCTCGGGTAGGCCGAGGTGGGCGGTAAGGCCACAGATGGCATCGCAGGGAACGCGTGGTTCGTCCATTCTCACCTAGGGCGGAGTGATGCTGAATCTGCATAAACCTGGGGGCCGCCGGCGCATCAGCCCGTTGGTTGTGGCAGCGCTCCGTTCACTTCGAATTGCTGGCGCCGGAAATGATGCACCGTGTTGTCATCCAAGCAACGGATCGAGACGTCCTGGCCGTTAGCTTCCAGCTGCACCTCCACCTGATCAAACGGTGTGCTGGTGAAGACACAGCAACTGATGGCTCCCACCTGAACCACATCCTCAGCACTGCGCGCTGAGTGGTATTCAAAGGCCTCAATGCCAGCTTCGCGCATCTGCCTGCCAATGCCCTGGCAGAAAGAGCTGTCCACAGGATCACGCAACCTGGCCTGAAGTTCCCTGCTGCCGTGCTCCTGCAATTTCAGGCCCCTTGCGGTACGCACCTGCACTTGGAAGATGGCCTTCCGCATCGCGGTGCTGCGAGGAAAGGGCCGCTCGGGCCCATCCTGAAACACCAGTTCGTAGTACGCCCCCTCCAGCAGACAGCCGAATCGGCTGCGGGATCCATAGAACAATCCCCGCTCCCAGCGGGTGGCAAACCGCGATCCGTGGCGCTTCCGATAGCGAAAGGGAGTGAGCAGCAGGCGATGCCGCACCGCGCACTCCTCGGCGCTGGGAAGCTCCGGCTTGCTGGCCTCCAGAAAGTCCTCAAGCCAGGCCTGCTCATCCAGGCTGTCCGTCGTCCGGCGGGTGGCCTGAGCGCCCTGTTGTTCCACCAGCCGCAGCACCACCCCATCCAGCTGGACGAGAGCCTTGAGATCCGCACTGGTTCTCTGGCTCACGGCCGGCCGCGCATCGCATCGAGGTAGTGCACCAGCTCCACCAGCTGCTCTGGATCCTGCAGCTGCTCCCGCGGCAGGCCTCCCGTGTGGCGGTTGGCTGTGTTGATCCAGTGCCGCATCAATTCGGTGTCGTCGCCCACCAGGGCCGAGAGGCTGCGATGCAAGCGCAGCACCAGGGCCATCATCCGCTGGGTGTGCAGGTCGATGCGACTCTGCGCCCGTGCCTGCTCGAAAAAGGTGCGACTCTTGCCGATCGCCTGGGCCGTCTCCTTGGCCGACAGCCCCAGTTCCTCCCCAGCGCGCTGCAGCGCCTTGCGCAGCACCAGGTTGCCGTTCACCCCGCTGGCCGCCGCACTCGTGAGCTCCTCTACCTCCATGACCCTCACGCCATCTCTCGGCATCATGCCTCAAATGCGGCAGCAAAGGCAATACAGCCTCACCTGAGGCACTGCCTGCACGGTGTCGGACTCGTTTCGAGGGGAGGCTCTGGCGTCGAGCAGGCTCTGACTATGCGTGGAATGCATGGTTCAGAACCATTGGCGGCACTGGGATCCCGCCAAGCCTGAAGGTGCAGATTCGCTACCACGCCGGGCTTCAGGGGGCTGATTGATCGCTTCCTGCTGCCGCTCCTCGACCATTGCCGCCAGGAGCAGGCCCGCGGCAGCCGCGGCAGCAAGGCGATCCTCATCTACCCGATGAATGCCCTGGCCACTGACCAGGCCCGGCGCATCGGCCAGTTCATCCAGGCCAACCCCGCCTTGGCCGGTCTGCGGGTCGCGGGCAGCGACGAGGCCCTCAGCCGCCTGATCGAATGGGTGCCCCAGGACTGCATGGATGGTCTGATCCTGCTCGCCGCTGGCAAGGCGAGCGAGGCGGTGATCGAGGAGCTGGAACGGCAGCGCCCCGTTGCCATCGACCCCTCCGCCCTCCAGATGCTGCAGGAGCGCGGTCGAGGGGCGGCGCTGGTGGGTGCCGCCCGGGTTGATCCGCTCTGGCAGCCGCTGGAGCGGATCCTGCAGCAACAGGTCGGCGCCGCCGGCGACCCCCCCCGTGG
>Ga0208249_1000218_pt1 | contig 18800 bp, 13 predicted proteins | sample CryBogmetaGMA1M_FD_184546 | JGI IMG/M metagenome (GOLD analysis project Ga0208249, IMG submission 184546) | Freshwater microbial communities from Crystal Bog, Wisconsin, USA - MA1M (SPAdes) | ecosystem: Environmental > Aquatic > Freshwater > Lake | place: Crystal Bog, Wisconsin, USA | collected...
CCTCGGGGAGCGTTCGGTGGGGGAGAGGCTTCAGGCTTCGGCGATCCGGCGGCGGATCTCCTTCTTGTCGATCTTGCCGACGCTCGTCCTCGGGAGGGCGTCGACGATGCGGATCTCGGTGAGCACGGCACGCTTGTGGATCGTGCCGTCGTCGATGAAGCGGTGGAGGTGTTTGCCGAGGTCGCGCGGCGTGACGCCGCTGGCAACCCCATCCCGGAGGACGACCTCGGCCCACGGCCGTTCGTCCCACTTGGGATCCTTTTTGGCCACCACGGCCACCTCCTTCACCCCCTCGTGCCGGCTCAAGGCGCTCTCGAGTTCCTGCGAGGAGATCCATTCACCGCCGATCTTGATGACATCCTTGAGCCGGTCGGTGATCCGGACGTAGCCGTCCCGATCGAGGTAGGCGATGTCGCCGGTGTGGAGCCAGCCGCCGTGCCACAACTCGCGGCTGCGCGCCTCGTCGCGGTAGTAGCCCTGGGTGAGCCACGGGCAGCGGAGAACGAGTTCCCCCACCTGCTCGCTGTCCGCAGGGAGAAGCGTGTCGTCCGGGCCCCAGATCCGCGCCTCGACCAACGGGAAGGCGAAGCCGGTGCGGCAGAGGATGTCGAGCTGCGCCTCGCTGTCGGCGCCGGCATGCTCCGGCTTCCAATGGGGCGCCGCCACGATCGGACAGGTTTCCGACATCCCATAGCCCCCCATGATGCGGATGCCGCGGGCCTGAGCCTCGGCGGCGAGCCCCTTGGGGAGGGGAGCACCGCCGATCACGAGCTTGAGGCCGGTGTAGTCGATGCCGGCGGCCGCGGGGTGGTGGAGGAGCATCTGGACGAGCGTCGGCACGCAGTGGGAAAAGGTGATCGCGTGCCGCTTGATCAATTCCGCCAGCCGTTGCGGCTCGTACTTGCCGGGATAGACCTGCTTGAGCCCGAGCATCGTCGCCAGGTAGGGGATCCCCCAAGCGTGAACGTGGAACATCGGCGTGAGCGGCAGGTAGGCATCGTCGGCATGGATGCCGACGGGCTGCTGGTGGGCGGCGAAGGTTGCCCCGGCGGCGAGCGTGTGAAGGACGATCTGCCGGTGGGTGAAGTAGACCCCCTTCGGATCGCCGGTGGTGCCGGTGGTGTAGAAGAGGGTGGCGACGGTGTTCTCGTCGAGATCGGGCCAGTCGTAGCCGCCAGCCACGTCGGCTGCACGCGCCTCGAGAAGCGCCTCGTAGTCGCCGGCGAGGAGGAGCGTTGTCTCCGGCGGCACCCCCTCGTCGGCGAGCGACACCCACGCCCGCACGTCGGGGAGGCTCGCGGCAAGGCCCTCGGCGACGGGGAGGAAATCGGGATGAAAAAGGAGCACCGAATCACCGGCATGGCGGATCGTCCACCCCATCTGTTCCGGCGTGAGGCGGACGTTGACGGTGTGGAGCACCGCCCCGAGCATCGGCACGGCGAAGAATAGCTCGAGGTAGCGATGGCTGTCCCAATCCATCACCCCGACCCGGTCCCCGGCCCTCACTCCCAAGGCCACGAGCATCGCCGCGGCCCGGTCGATGCGGGCGAAGAACTCGGCGTAGTCGTGCTCGCGGAGGTCGCGGTAGGTGATCGTCTGCCGCGGCGCCCACGCCCGGGCCCGCGTGAGCAGATCACGGATGAGAAGCTGCTGAACGGGGGGGACGACCCAGGGCTTGCCGACGGCGGGAATGGTCATGGATGGTCGACTCAACTCGGAAGGCTCGTGCGGGAATGACGGTCAGGGCGCGTCCCCGGCACGGATCCACGCCTCGTTGAAGGCGGCGTGCTTCATCGACTTTCCCCCAGGGACGAAATAACTGTACACGGCGTGGATCGTCCCGTCGGCCCCCTCGATGACCGCCGGATAGTGATACTGCCCCTCGGCCTGCCGCTCGAGATGCCGGACATGGGGCCAGGTTGCCCCCTCGTCCTCCGAAACGCTCACCGCAAGACTCGCGCGCCCTTCGACCGTGTCGTTGTGAACCATCACCCAATGGCCATTCGCGAGACGGACGGCGTCGAGCCCCGATCCCGGATTGGGGAGGTCGAGCGTTCCGACCTTCCCCCACGTCTCGCCGCCGTCGGCCGATTCGCAACTGCGGATCCTTTCGAGGGGTCCGTTCTCGCGCATGTAGGCGACCAGCGAGCCGTCGCGTCGCTCGAGGACCGCCGGCTGGATGTTGCCGAAGCCGATGAGGGGCTGGCTCGCACGCCACGTGCGGCCGCCATCGTCGGAGAGGGCCATCAGCGAAAAGGAGTAGGTGTCGCTGTAGAGGGGGAGGACGATCCGGCCGCTGCGGAGCTGCGTCGGCTTGCAGCGCGGCTGCCACCCGAGGCGTTGAGCGAGCTTGTCGCTTAAAGACGCGTCGATCTCGGCGAAGAACGCCTCGGCGCGCGGCCGGTCCGCAGCCGGCATCGACTCGAGCCGCTCCCTGGCCAGTTCCCGGGCGCGGTGCTGGAAGTCGTCGGGCTTGAGCCACACCACCCCCTGCCAGTCCCAGGTCGGGGCGCCCGCGCCTGCGTAGTCGTGCGAGGTGCGGTAATTGGTCAGCGCCGAGCCCCACTCGTTGTCGAGGATGATCGGCCAAAAGAGCCAGAGCTGCTGCGTGGCATCGATGAAGAGGCAGGTGTTGCAGTCGGGGAATCCGGGGTTGTCGGCGAGCGTGAACGGCTCGCTCCACGTCTCCGCTCCCTTTGCCAGCCGGGCACCGAGGACGACGACGTCGTCGGCCTTCCGCTCGCCCGCGCCGCGGTACCAGGAGACGAGCAGTTGGCCGTCGGGACATTCGACGATCCCCGGCGCATGGTTGTGGCGCTCGTTGAGCGGAAAGACGAGTTCGGCGCGGTGCCGCGGAAGGTCGTCGGCTGCGGCGCCGATGCCCGCCCAGACAACGAGCGCGGGGAGAAGGACTGCGGCGATGCGGTGCAGGCGCGGCGACGTCATGATCGGATCCGGCGTGGGAAAGGAGCGGCTCAGAAGAGGTCGAGCACGTCGCCGTCGGTCGCAGGGAACACGCGGCCGAGCGGATCGCGGAGCTCCGCCCGCGGGGAGAGCCCGAGGGCGTGGAAGAGCGTGGCGTGGATGTCCGGAGGGGTGCACGGCCGGTCGAGGGGGAAGGCCCCGAGTCCATCGCTCGATCCATACACCTGTCCGCCGCGGATTCCGCCACCGGCCAAGGCCACCGAATAGACGCCCGGGTAATGATCGCGCCCGGCCGCGCCGTTGACGCGCGGCGTGCGGCCGAAATCGGTGAGAACGGCGACGAGCGTCGTGCCGAGTGTGCCTCGGTCGGCAAGATCCTCGAGGAGCGCCGACACGCTCCGATCGAAGACGGGGAGGAGCCTCGACTTGAGCCGGTTGAAGTTGTCGCCGTGGGTGTCCCACATGTCGCCTGAGCCGCCGTTGAGATCCCCCGCCGCACAGCACACCTGCACCACAGGCACGCCCGCCTCGGTGAGCCGACGTGCCAACAGCAGGCTGCGGCCACCGATGTGGTTGCCATACGACTCGAGCACGCGTGGAGGCTCGCGGTCGATGTCATGGGCCTCGCGCACCGCCGAGCCGAGGAGGATATCGCGGGCCAAGTCCCGGAAGTGATCGTGCGACGCGAAGTCGGCCGCCCTGCCAGGGGCATGGTCGAGTCGCGAGCGGAGCTCCTCACGGCGTGACACACGCCCGGTATCGACCTTGCCGATCTCGAACGTCTCCGCGCCGAGTGAGCGGGACACGCCGGCAAACGGCTCGCCACCGGAAGGACGCATGATGATCGGCTCGACCTTCACCCCCAGCCAGCCGCCATACTCGCCCGCCTGGAGCGTGCCGTTGTCGACGAGTGGATAGGGGACGCGGACCGCCGGGGGAACCCCCTCCGGCGGCGGCCGCAACGTCGAGACCATCGCCGCGATCGAGGGCCAATCGCCCGAGAGGGGTGGGATGTTGCCCACGCGCGGCGGCTTGTGGCCGGTGAGATTCCAATACATCCCCCGGCCGTGTGCCGCGTCGTCGTGGTGGATCGAACGGATGACGGCGAGCTTCTCGGTGTGTCGGGCCAGACGGGGAAGATGCTCGCTGAAGGCGATGCCTGGCGTGGCCGTGGAGATCGGCCGGAACTCGCCTCGGACCTCGGGCGGCGCGTCGGGCTTGGGGTCGAGCGAGTCGATGTGACTCAAGCCTCCCCACAGGTAGACGATGATCAGCGACGTCGCCTTCGCAGGCGCCGCCGGCAGCGCCGCGGCCTCGGCGCGGAGGCGAAGAATCTCGGGGAGCGACAGGCCGACAAGCGCCCCGGTGCCGAGCAGGCTCCCGGAGGTGCGGAGGAGTCGCCGGCGGGAGAGCGCGTCCCCGGAAGCGTGGAGATGATGATCGGATGCGGGCATGGTCGGCTCCGGGGGCGGTCGCCAGGACCGCGTCGCGCTCCCCGCGACGCCTCCGCCCTCGCGTAAGAATAGCAAGCGCTGTGGAAAGCTTGTGGAAAGCTTGGGGAAAGCTTGGGGAAAGCGCCCCGCCACGCCCTCAAAGCCCGCCGTGGAGACGTCAGTACGCCACCACGAACTGCGTCTGGATCGCCGTACCGGTGGAGCCGGCGCGGTAGGGATAGATGAAGTTTTGGGCCGGGTTGCGGTTCATCGTCAGGGCCTCGATCGTAAACCGGGCCTGACGCGATTGCCTCACGTACCAGTTCAATCCGCCACCGTATTCCTGCCCGGTGCCGAACGGGCCCGTGACGACGCTCGACCTGGCATAGACCTCGTGGGATCTCGGGATGAAGCACCACGAAAGATAGACCTGCCCCCCCTGATCGTACGAACTCGAGCGGTTGAAAGTGCCGACGCCGTTGAAGTTGTTGAGGAGACGGAAGTAGGCCTCGGCGTTGGCCGCCCAGCCGCCGTATTTGATCCCGGCATCGACGCTGGCGAGTTGGTAGAGGAACTGCCTGACCTGCGAATCGGTGCCGAGTGCCCCGACAGTAGCCAGTGGTGTGCCGTCGGAGAGCCGCACGATCGTGTCTTCGGGGTTCGCGCCGACAAGCGCCAGCGGATAGGTGTTGGCGTAGACGCCACTCGTCCCCAGCCGGATCACGGGCTCGTCGTGGCATTCCATGTCGCCGGGGCCGAAGCCGTACGCCCCGAGCGGCTCCCACCAGACATTGCCGGCGAAGGCCATCGACGTGCCGCGCCGAAAGACCCCGGAGGTGCCACCGTCGATCGCGTTCCACACGCCCCCCTGGTAGTGAAACTGACCGTCGAGGAACGAGCCGGTGGCGGCCGCGCCGGGACTGTAGCCGGGGCGGAAGAAGGTGTTCGCCATGCTCCGGTCGACCCCCACGGTCCACGGGCTCGCGATGATCCATTCGCGTGTCCCGGGGACGTTGGTCATCCCCACGCCGACGGTCGCGGCATCGCTGAACTTCCAGCCTGCCATGCCGACCGGCACGGCCCCCGCCCTGACGCCGACGTTCGTCGTCCCGAAGAGGGCGAACGTGTACACGAGGCGCTCGTCGACGACATGACCGGAGAAGGTGAGGAAGTAGCGGTCGATGTTGAAGGTGTTGATGTTGTTGATCGGCAACGTGTCGCCGGCGGCGTTCGTCCATGAGGTGGCGCCGCGGGCAAATTCGAGCCAGCGCAGCTGCATGAAGCCACCGATCGCCAGCGCGAAGGGAAACTCCCCCCGGCCGGGCCGATCCCGGTAAAGGAGCAGCCCCTTGGGGGGCGCGATGTCGGTGGCCGGGATGTAGACCGGCCGGGGGATCCCGGCGAGCCGCGCCTCGACCGCGTGGTCGATCTGCTCGCGCATCCATGCTTCCTGTGCCGGGTCGAGCCCGGGGGGCGATTCCCCGGCGTCGAACGCCGCTTCGGCCTCGCCGGTGGAGAGGGCCGCTGCCGGACTGGCGTCCTCCGCAGCGGAGGCCACGGCCGTGGAGGGCCACCAGGCCCCGGCGCAGCCGGCCACGAGGATCGCGATGGCGATCACACAACGGCATGTCCGGGCAAGGCGCCGCAGCGACAAGGCGAGGAGTCCTCGTGGGCAGGGTGCGACGCCGGGCCGGGCGTCCAAGAGGAAGGATCGGCCGCGGCTCTGCCGGTTCTGGAGGATTTGACGCCTGGGAGGGGATCGCCGAGTGCGTCGAACCGACAGGCCCGGGGACGGGCGGGCCCCCGGCAAAGTGGAGAAGCCCGGCATCGCCGGGGAGGAGGCTCGCCATGACGACGTTTCAGCCGCCCGGATCCTCCGACGACTCCTCCGACAACTCCTCGGGGCACCTCTGGCGGGGAGAAGAGCCGGGACTGACCGCCCGTCCATAGCCAAGGCGGCGAGGAGGCGGCAAGGTGAAAGCCGCGGACAGAGGCTGCGGCGAGCCACGCAGCTTGCCCCGCCCACCTCATCGCATGGCGCGGCCGCGACCCAAAACGTCAGTCGTTGGTCCAGCGGCACTCGTAGACGGTGCCGGGGTCGGGCTTGATGACCGACCAGCCGATGAGCGTGCCGTAGGGATGGTCGATCGTGTAACGGGCGGAAAGCGGTTCGGTGGCGTCGGGCTGATCGCGTGGATGACGGAGGAGCTTGTAGGTGTGGTAGGGATGGTCCTCGGGGAAGAGCATCCACACCGTCAGCAGATCGGTGGGATGGTCGAGCAGGAACGGCATCCTCCCCGGAAGGAGCTTCGGAAAGCGGACGTGGGTCGCCACTTCGATCGTCACAGGCACCCCGCGCGGCGCGGAGGCGAGATTGCAGGTGAGCTCGTAGCGAGCAAGTTTCTCGCCGTCCACCTCCTCGAATCCCCGCCGGACGACGATCTGGGGCTGGTTCCGCGGCTGGCGGTATTCGAGCTCCCGGACGACGTTCGCCGACCGCAGCGTGATCGAGGGATCGCTCGCCCCCTCCGGGATGCGGAGCGTCAGCCGATCGCGCATCTGGACAATCCCCTGCCCGTCGCGGGCCCCCTGGCCGACCCAGGTCTTTCGCAGGTCGATGATCCGGCTCCGCGACAGAACGTCGATGTCGCCAACGTGGACGGGGGCGAGCTCGTCGGAGTCGGTGACGGCGATCGGGCTCCAATCGCGGAGCGGATCGTTCTCGACCAGATCGAGGACGAGACGGATGTCGGGGTCGCCCTTGGCGATCGAATTGATGACGCTCGTGAGCATCCGATCATGCCGGTGCACCTGCCAGAAACGGATCGGCAACCAGACCAGAAGGAGGAGCCCGAGGGCCAGGTAAATCCAGCTCGGCCAATCCCGGAAGTCGAGGAGCGTCGACCAGACCTTGCGGCGGCTCGAGCGCCGCAGGGTGGTCGCGAGCAGGGCCCGAGGGTTTGTGCCACCGGTGCGGGCGGTGACAGTTCGCAAGGCCGACGCGGCCGCTCGGACATCTGTGCCGACGCCCAAGGCGCCCTCCGCCGGGTCAGAATGCTCCTCGCCGACGGCCGGCAAACCGGGGTCCTGTCCGCGCAACGCCTGATCGCCCGGCAGCGGCAGCCACACGGGCCCTTCGTGGACAGGGCTCCCCCCGACCACGAGCATCCGCCGGTGAACGCTGCGGGCGACCTCGTAGCCGTGGCCGACGAGCGTGTTGACCTCGAGGTCGGAGAAACGGTCGAGGTCGGTGCGGATCGAGGCCACCTCCGCCTGGAGCACGGGATGGAGCGCGTGGGGATCCTCCTCCAGCGGCACGACCCTCGTGATGGGCACGAAGTAAAAGCCGTTTTGGTCGCCGAAGTTCTCGCGCTCCAACTGCCAGACGCGGTCCCAAAGGATGTCGGTAGCGCGGATCGACTGTGCGAGGAAGCCGAGCGACGTGTCGCCGAGGATCTGGAACGGCTTGCCGGCATCGCTGACGAACACGCGGGAGAGCGGGCTGCCACGGACCTGCTGGAGCCAGCGGAAGGCGCGGATCCCGAGGTTGTCGTAGACGCCGCCGTCGGTGAACGACTCGGTGGGAAAGTGGCCGGCGCGGACGCCGAGGTCGGCTGCGGTGATTTCGACCGGGGGGAAAAACCCGGGGAACGCACTCGACGCCCCGACCACCTTGGCGATCGGCGCGGTCAAGCCGGGCACGTGATGGAACGGATCGTCGCCGTCGAGGTCGCGTTTTTGGATGTGGAGTCCGTCGCGGTTGAAAACGGAGAGGACCCCATCGCTGACGTTCGTGGCGAGGATGTGAAGGCCGGGGCTCTTCGGCAGTTCGAACAGCCGGCGGTCGCCGTAGAGAAAATCCCGGTAATGTCGTTCCAGGAGCGCGTTGGGGGCGAGGTGGGCGGCGGGCCAGCCGGTGAGCCTCGCGGCATAGCGCATCGGAAAGAGGAGCGGCAATCGGCGGACGATGTGATTGCGAACGTCGAACTGGACGAAGCGGATCACCTCGGCGGCAGCCTCGGCGAACTCCGCATCGCTGCCGTTGTAGCGATCCCAGTTGAGGACGAGGTGGGCAGCGACGACGCTGCCGCCGGAGACAGCGGCGATGTCGGCCACGAGGGGGAGCGTGCCGCTGTCACGGAGGTAACGGATCACCCCGAGGTGATAGAGCGTGGCCCGGAAACCACCACCGGAGAGTGCCAGACCGATCGAGGGCATGGAGGAGGCCGGTCTGGAGCAAGGCGGGGCCGGGACAGGACGACGACACACGCCGCCACAGCGAGAGTATTCACTCCCCTTCCTGGCAGGCAAGTTTTGCCGCGTGGAACGATCGTGCCGGGCTCCGGCCTCTCCGGCTCGAGGGGCGGGCGGGGGGATCTGTGATACTCACCCCTCTCGCTTGGTCCCGTCGTCGAAGCTTGCTACGTTCATCCATCCCCCGAGCCCCGCACGGAGCCAGCCTGTGACCATCCCTGCCCCGCCTGTCCAGAGCGTGCCTTCCGCCGACGTCGACTCGCTCCCGAAGCGCGGCCGCCCGATCCTCCGGATCCTCACCTGGCTTTTCCTCGGGCTCCTCTCCCTCGTCACGATCGCCGGGATCGGGATTGCCGCCGGGTGGGTCTACTACCACCCTCCCTACGAAGCCGAGAAGGGCGTCGTCTACGGCGTTCGGAAGGGGAAAGACCTGACCTTCGACGTTGTCCGCCCCGCCAAGCCCAACGGCCTCGGGATCGTCTACTTCACCAGCGGTGGCTGGCGATCCGGCGGCCCCGGTGACTTCAATGCCGTCATCCTCGCCCCCCTTCTCCGCCGCGGCTACACGATCTTTCCCGTCTATCACGTCTCGCAGCCCGAGGCGACGATTCGCGAGATCGTCGCCGATTCCCATCGCGCGATCCGCTTCATCCGCAGCCACGCGGCAGACTATTCTGTCGACCCCGACCGTCTCGGGCTCACGGGCGGCTCCGCCGGCGGCCACCTCTCCCTGATGATCGCCACCACCGGCGGCCCGGGCGACGCGGCGGCCCCCGACGAGATCGACAGGGCGAGTAGCGCCGTGCAGGCGGTGGCGATCTTCTATCCCGTCACCGACTTCCTCGATCTCGGCAACTCGACGGAGAACCCCCGCGACGGCGGCCCGCCGCTCAGCTTCCGCAAGGCGCTCGAGCAGGATCCGGTCGACATGACGACCTGGCCGGAGACAGGCCGGGAACTCTCGCCGCTCCATCGCCTCGCCGACAATCTTCCGCCGACGCTCATCTATCATGGCGACGCCGACCGGCTCGTTCCCCTCGATCAATCGGAGCGTTTCCAAGCGAGGGCGAAGACCCTGGGACATGACGTCAAGGTCGTCGTCCACCGCGGCGGTGACCACGGCTGGCCAACGATGCTCTTCGACCTGATTCAGTTCGGGAGCTGGTTCGACGCCCACCTCCACCGCGGGCCGTGATCGCCATTCGGTCGGCTCTTGCGACGGGGCCGTGGCGACTCAGCGCTGCGGCTTGAGCTGCGGCTTGAGGCGACGGTCGAAAAACTCGAACAGCGCCGCATCGGCCTTTTCGGCGTCGGCTCCCTTGAAGCCGTGGCCAGCGCCCTGGAGCGTGAGCAGTTCGGCGTCGACCGTCGCCCCCTTGAGCTTGTCGACGAGCCACTCGGCCTGCTCGTGCGCCACGTAGGCATCCTCCGTTCCGTGGATGCACAGCGTCGGCGCCGCATCGGGGGTCACCCAGGCCAGCGGACTCCCCTGGATGTGGAGATCGCGGTGGGTGTCGAGATTCCCGCCGAACCACAGCGGCAACACCTCATGGGCATCGACGCTCTTCCCGTACGACTTGGTGAAGTCGCTCGGCCCGTAGACGTTGACGACGCAGGCAACGGCGCTCGACTGACCGGGGTTTCCCCCGTCCCCCTCGAAGCGGGGCACGTGGGCCGTGACCCCGAGAAACTGGGCGAGGTGGCCACCGGCCGAGCCTCCGGTGACCCCGATCCGGTCGGGGTCGACTGAATAGTCGCCGGCATGGGCCCGCAGCCAGCGAACGGCGGCCTTCGTGTCGTGGACCGCGGCCGGGAAGCGGTGCTTCGGCGCCAGTCGGTAGGAGATCGTCGCCGCCACATACCCGCGCTCGGCGAGGCGGACACAGAGTTGATCGTAGCCGTCGCGCGTCCCGGCCCGGAATCCCCCACCGTGAATGCAGATCACCGCCGGGAACGGTCCATTGCCCGTCTTCGGTCGGGCGAGATTGAGCTTCAGGGATTCCCCTTCCGGGGTCGAATACTCGATCCCCTCCTCCCAGGTCACGGTGTCGGGCACCCTCGGTGCCGCCACGCCCCTCCCCGCCGGGAGGGCAAAGGCCACCACCAGGATCAACAGCGGGAGCCCGCGGCGGATCCCGGCTCGGAGGACCACAGGGGCGACCGTCGACATCGTCAGCATCATGCCTTCACTCCTGAGTCGGATTCCGCATTCGGGGGCCACACGGGGAGGAGCTTCAACGCCCCCCAGAGAAGCAGCATCGGCATCGCCAGCACCACGGCCGCGGCGAGCAGCCCCTCGCGGCCGAGCCATGTCACCGGATAGTCGACAAATCCCCGGAAGCTCTTGGAGAAAAGTTGACCGCCGACGACGACGTTCCAGCGCATCGCAGCCACCTGCACGAGGACGAGGACGGCAGCAACGCCGGTGCAGGCACGCCGAAAGGGGGCGCTCGCGACGCGGGTGAAGGCAGGGATCGGCAGGATGAGCAGCGGCAACAGCGCGCCGATGAGCACCTGCAGCGTCAGGTAGGAGAAGCGCAACTTCGTGACGAGCAGCTCGCGGATGACGTGCCACTCCTCCTCCCGCTCATAGGCCACGTGGAGCAGGTCACCGAACTCGAACGTCACCGCGAGGACGAGGAACATCCACAGCAGTCGCGACAATGACCGCATGCACTCCTCGTCGGGCTCCATCCGGCTGCTCCGGCAGAGAAACAGATAGAGGAGCGTCAGCACCGCGATCCCCGACACGACAGCCGACGTCAGGAAGATCACCGGCATCAGCGCGGTCGACCACCAGGGATTCGCCTTGATCGCGCCGAACAGGAATCCGACATAGCCATGGAGAATGCAGGCCGCCGGAATCCCGATCACGGAGAGGGCGTGGACGAGCTTCCGATCGATCTCGGCTGCCCGTGGCGTGATCTCCAGCACCCCCAAGGCGAGCACGCGGTAGACGTTCTTCCACGGGCCGGGCGCAGAATGGGCCCGCTCCACGATCGCCGGCCTGAAGAGGAGCCAGACGTCGACAACGAGAACGAGCATGTAGAAAGAATAGATGAAGCCGAATCCGGCCATCGCCGAACTGGGGCTGGGAGTCGCCACGACGTTGAGCGCCCGCTGCGGCTGGTGGAGATGGAGGAGGAGCGGGAGGGTGGCGCAGGCCCCCAGGCAGAGCGACGCGACCACGGCCAAACGGGCCACCGGCCGCAGCGCCTCGCGGTGGAAGACGTGGTACATCGTCGAGACGACGAATGCCCCAGCCACCATCCCGGTGATGTAGGGATAGATCACGATCATGATGCTCCACGCCGGATGGGCATCGTTGGGAAAGACGAAGGGCGCGTCGTGGAGGGCGTGGTACTCCATCAGGTCACCTCGTCGGTGAGGCCGACGTAGCGGGTGAGCGGGATCGTGCCGAGGTGCTGCTTGAGGACGCTCGTCGGCAGCGTCGCCAGCCGCTGCGAGATCTCGCTGTCGGGATCATCGATCCGGCCGAAGACGCGGGCGCCTGTCGGACAAGCCTCGACGCAGGCCGGCTGTTCGTTCCGCATCACGCGGTGGTAACACCAATTGCATTTGTCGGCGACATTCGTCTCGTGGTTCATGTATCGAATGCCGTACGGGCAGGCCTGGACGCAGTAGCCGCAGCCGATGCAGCGATCGGTGTCGACCAACTCGATCCCCTCCGGACTCTTGATCGAGGCGTGCACCGGGCAGACCTGGTTGCAGGGCGCATCGACACACTGGTTGCAAAGCTTGGGAACGAAATAGGCGCGGAGGACATCCTCGGCCTCCGGCTGGGGCTCGCCCGACGCCGCGTATCCGATCTCCGGGACGAGGTCGACCTCGACCCGGCCGTCCTTGAAGTGGACGTAGCGTTCCACCCACGTTCGTGCCTGTCCCTCCGGCACGCTGTTCTCGACGCGGCAGGCGGTGAGGCACTTCCCCGCGCCGGTGCACTTCGTCGTATCGATGAGAAAGCCGTACATCGGCTTCTTCGCTGGGGGGTGGCTGCCGCCCGGGGGCGTTGCGGCAGAGGACGATTCATCGCCGGCCATGGCTCCCGGCAGCAGCGTCAACGACATCGCCCCGAGCGTGAGCGTGGTGGCGGTTTTGAGAAACTCCCGGCGGGAAGTCTCGCTCGCCTGATCGGGGCGGGCTGTGCTGCAGCCGCCGGAGACACACCCACCGGTTGCACAACTCCCCGAGGCGCAGCCGCCTGCGGCGCTCGTTGCGGACATCGGGAGGATCGGGAGTTCGAAGAGGCTCATGGTGCACATCCTCGCCCTGGGGGCGCCGCCGGGGGTCGATCAGGGGGCCGTGTCGTGCCCACCATGGCATTCGAAGCAGGTTTCCTTGGCGAGCGGCTCGGAAGCCCCTTGCTCCTCGAGGTGGAGGGCGACGTCGATCTTCCTGAAATCAGCTGGCATCCCCACCACCGCCTTATGGCACGACAGGCAGATGGCCCGATCCTTCGTGACATAGAGATCGAGTTTCGTGAGGAAGTCGCCATCCCACGCTACGGCCGGCGGGAGCGTGGTCGACGGATCCTCCGCCGCCCTCCGCGCCGTCGCCACATGCTCGACGGCGTGACCATGGCAGTGCGCGCAGCGCACCGCCTCGTGCAACGTGCCGGCCCGCTCGTGCTCCACCGACTCATGACAGGCATGGCAAGTGGCATCGGACTGAAACAGGCTCGGACGGGCGGCGATGTCGTCGAGCGCGGAGGCCCGGTAGGGACCTGTCCGACCGTAGTCGTCGGGCACAAGCTCACGCCGTACGACCATGCCGACGAGTGCGACGGCCGCCAGGAAGGCGCCGAGGGCCCAGAGGTGTCGCGTGTCGTTGAACGAGGTCATCGCGGATCCCGGTCCGGGGCGCTTCAGACGCAGAGGCATGTTTCGCGGTCTCGCCCCCGAGCAAAACACCGCAATTCTATCCCGATCGATCGAGGGTCGCAATCCGCCGGGGCCGTGGACCGTACCATGGGGCTGATTCCGGGCGGTGCATCGATTCGAGCGCCGCTTCCCTTCGTCGCGCGAGGAGGACACTGCATGGCAACGCTGGCTCCGGGTGCGGTTATCAGACGTGGCCGACGGCATCCGCGGCCTGGCAACGACGAGTGGATCACGATGGCTTTCCGATCCACGGTCTCTCTCCCTGCGACGCGCGACGTCGTGCTTTCCGTCGTCGCGCTTCTTGCGCCCCTCTTGCTCCTCCTCGCGCCGGCGGTCGTCCTCGGCCAGCCCTATGGCGCCACCGACGCCACCGCGCCGGGAGATGCGATGATCGACCGCTGGCTCGCCGCGCGGACGGCGCGCATCGAGCGGACGATCGGCGATGATCTCCTTCCCTCCGACGCGACACGGCAGGAGCGGCTCCGTGCCGAATACCTCTCCATGCTCGGGCTCGATCCGCTGCCAGCCCGGACGCCGCTCGGAACGACCGTCACCGGAAGCCTCGAGGGGGATGGTTACACCGTCGAGATGCTCCATTACCGGAGCCTCCCCGGCCTCATCGTGACGGCCAATCTGTGGCGACCCTCGGCGCCTCCACCCGCAGGCGGATATCCGGGAATCGTTTATTGCTGTGGCCACTCCGGACGCGGACGCAATGGAAACAAGACCGCCTTCCAGGACCACGGCATCTGGTTTGCCCGCCATGGCTATGTCTGCCTCGTCGTCGACACCCTCCAACTCGGCGAGATCGCCGCCACGCACCATGGCACCTACCGTGAGGGGCGGTGGTGGTGGCAATCCCGTGGCTACACCCCGGCCGGCGTGGAATGCTGGAACGGAATCCGCGCCATCGACCTCCTCGTCGATCGCGCCGACGTCGATCCGGAGCGGATCGGGGTCACGGGGATCAGCGGCGGCGGGGCGGCAACGCTCTGGATCGCCGCAGCCGATGAGCGGGTGAAGGTGGCGGTGCCGGTGAGCGGGATGGCCGACCTCACCGCCTACGTCCCCGACGGTTGTGTCGATGGCCACTGCGACTGCATGTTTCTCGTGAACAGCTTTCAATGGCCCTGGACACGGATCGCCGCGCTCGTCGCCCCCCGTCCGCTCCTGTTCATCAACAGTGACGCCGACCCGATCTTCCCGATGAGCGCCAACGAGCGCGTGGCGGCGATCCTCGAGCGGGTCTATGCCCTCCATGGTGCCGGTGACCGCTTCGACGCTCAGGTCAGCCTCGGTGGACACGCCTACCGCGCCGACATCCGCGCCGGCGCGTATCGCTTTCTCGGCTCCTATCTCCAAGATGACCCCCGCCCGGTCACCGATGGCGAAATCGACCTTGTCGACGAGCGCGGTGCCACGCCCGTCCACCCGATCCCGCCGGAGCGCCTCCGCGTCTTTCCGGTCGACGCCGATATCCCCGCCGATCAGATCAACACCACGATCGACGCGCACTTCGTCCCGCGAGGACGCCCCGAGCCTCCGCAGCCGGGAGGCTTCGAAGCCTGGCGCGGCCGGTTGCTCGACACCCTCCGCCGACAGACGTTCCGTGATCTCGCAGATCTCCCGGCAAGCTCGGCCGTCGAACGCCCCGCCCATGGCCCGTGGCGCCTCGAGAGCGAGCCGGGGCTGTATGTCGAGCTGTTCCCCCCCACGGCCGCGGCCCTCGCCACGGCGACGCGTCATCGACTTCTCGTCCGCGGGGACGACACGGTGATCCCCGCCACGGCGGAAGCAGGGGAGGCCCTCTGGCAGCTCGACCCGCGCGGCGTCGGATCCGGACGGTGGACACGGCGGAATCCCCCCAACCACGTCGAGCGGTCGATGGCGCTCCTCGGCGACAGTGTCGCCGGCGGGCAGGTGCGCGACACGCTCGCCGCGCTGGCAGTGATCCGCGCGGCCGATCCCGACGGCAGCAACCCGAGGCCGATCGATCTGGCCGGCTCGGGAGCCGCAGGGCTCGTCGCTGCCTACGCGGCGATCTTCTCCCCGCTGGTCGCCACGGTCGATCTCGACCATCCCCCATCGACCCACATGGCTCCCGACGCGCCCGCGTTTCTCAACATTCTCCGCGTTGCCGACGCGCCGACGTTGCTCGGCCTGATCGCACCGCGACCGCTCTCGATCCGCACGGCCACTCCCCGGGCCTTCGCCGACACCCTCTCGCTCTACACCGCGGCGGGCTCTCCGGAAACCTGCACGGTCTCGCCGGTGGACTGAAGGCCCGGAGCTTGGCCAGCCTCAGCCGATGGCCTTGGCGATGAGGAACGCGGCCGAAGCCGCCAGCCCCCCGACGAGTACCGTCTGCCAGGCACTCCGCCAGGGGTGGTTGGTGGTGAATCGCCCCTTGATGTAGCCGAAGACGAGGAGGGCCAGGAGCGTCACCGCCACCGACCAGGCCAGTGCCACAGGCACCTCCGACACGAGCGCATACGGGGAGAGGGGAACGAGCCCCCCGGCGACGTAGGCGCCCGCGATCGTCATGGCGCTGCGGGAGGCGCGGCGCGGATCGGGTTCCTCGAGCCCCAGCTCGAAACGCATCATGAAGTCGACCCACCGCTTCTTGTCGGCGCGGATCGAGTTGGTGACCTTGTGCGCATCTTCAGGCGTGAGCCCGTAGGTGCGGAGGACGTCCTCCACCTCCTGGGCCTCCCGCTCTGGGATCGCCTCGACCTCGCGCTCCTCGCGGAATCGCTCGGCCGCGTAATGCTCCACATCGGTGCGTGCCGCCAGATAGCCACCGAGGCCCATGGCGATCGCGCCGGCCGCCACTTCGGCAAGCCCGGCAGTCATGATGATGCTGCTGGATTCCACCGCACCCGACAACCCCGCCGCGAGCGCGAAAGGCACCGTCAGCCCGTCCGACATCCCGATAACGATGTCGCGCACCGACTCCGAATCCTCGAAATGCTCCTCTTGATGCGGGGCGTGACGGTCGGCCGAATGGTGGAGGTGGGTGTCGAGTTTGTCGTGGCTCATGGGTCGTTCCCGGAGGAGAATGCCGTGGCGGGGGTGGCACGGTCGAGGAGAGCGAACTCCGCCGTCAACCCCGGCCCGAACGCCATCGCGAAGCAGCGATCGGCCGCGGTGCGGGCCAACAGGTCACGGAGGATGAAGAGGATCGTGGCACTCGACATGTTGCCATGGTCGGCAAGCACCGTCTGCGAGGCCACCAGGTCATCGGGGGAAAGGTCGAGCGCCACGCCGATCGCGTCGAGGATCCGCGGTCCGCCGGGGTGGACAGCCCAGGCGCCGATGTCGGTGATGGCGAGCCCCTCGGCGGCGAGCGTCTCCTCCACCAGGCCCCGGATTCCCCGTTCGAGCAGCCCGGCCACACGTGGGGAGAGCGTCATCCGGAAGCCGTGATCGCCGATCTCCCAGCCCATGTCCCCGTGCGAATCGGGGAGGATCGACGACCACTGCCGCCGCACCCGCCATCCGTCGTGTGGGGGACCGCCGGCAGCAGCCACGAGCGCCGCTGCGCCATCGGCGAAGATCGCGTTGGCGACGACGAGGTCGGCGCGGTGACCGTACTGGAAGTGGAGACTGCAGAGCTCGACGGCGACGACGAGGACCACGCTCCGCGGATCGGCGGCAAAGGCCCCGGCCACCCGCAAGCTGTTGAAGGCACCGTGGCACCCCATGAATCCGACGTGCGTCCGGGCGACGGAGGGGGAGAGACCAAGATCGGCAACGATTTGGAGATCGACCCCCGGATTGGCAAAGCCGGTGCAGGAACAGGTCACAAGATGCGTGATTCTCCCGGCATCAAAGCCGGACAGGGCCAGAGCCTCGCGCGCCGCGGCAACGGCAAGCCCCCCTGCTTCTGCCGCATAGCGATCCATCCGGGCCGAGGTCGTCGGCCCCTCATCCTCCGGCCCAGTGGCCGGCGGGAAGAATTGCTGCACGGTGCCGTCCGCGTTTGGCATCTCGAGGAGCACCGACCCACGCGTGCGGATCCGGGTCTGGTGGTACATCGCCGCCAGGGAGCGGACCCGGCCCGGCGGCAAGTTCCCGAACGACACGGCCATGGCGGCGGCATCATCCTGGGTGATCCGGTGGCGGGGCAAGGCGGTGGCGATCGAGAGAATCGCGAAGCTCATCGTTGCCCTCCCCGGCCGCCGGCACCGATGACCAGCGGCACGACCCGCGCGGCGAGGCCTGGCGCGATCCGGGCGGAAGCCACCGCGGCCGTAACGAGCGCCGGGCTCTGCAGCCATGACGCCACGCGCCGGCAGCGCGCGTGGGGAACGACGAAGTGGCGATGATGCGCCCCGGCGTACACCTCGCCGATGCCGGCCCCGCCGGCTCCTTGGAGGATCGTGTCGGCCGCGATCCGGGCGCTGGCCAGGGCCCAGCCGATCCCCTCGCCGGTGAACGGCTCGACATACGCGGCCGCATCGCCGACCCGGAGAATGCGCCCTCCCTCCGCGGACGGCGGGAAGCGGCGCGTGAGCGGGGGCGTGGCGGTATACCGGGCGGCGTGGAGGGCGTCGGCGAGGCGCTGGGAAAGCGCCGCCGGAGTCGAGCCGAGCACCGCCAGGACCGCGCCAGCCGCGCCTCCGCCGCTCCGCACCGCCGCCCGGTCGATCGCCGCCGCCACGTCGATCCGACCATCCTCGAGGCGGACAATCCCGCAGTAGCCTTGCCGCCCCACCATCATGCGGAGCTCGCCGGGGGGAAGGTCGACACAGTCAGCGGGAAGCGTCGTTCCAAGACCGATCAGGCAGCGCTTTCCGGCAGCGCCCGGGCCCCGGCGTTGTTGAATCGCATCGACGTTCGTGTCCCCGCGGACCCGATCGACAAGCCCCGTGGCCAGCACGCAGCGATCCGCTCCGATCGTCGCGACGGCTCCATCGGCAACGCTCCTCAGCGTCACGCTCACCGCGATCCCGTCGCGCGTCGTGACGGAAACGACATCGACCCCGGGAAGCCAATCGACGCCGGCCGCAACGGCCGCCTCGACGATCGCCGTGTCGAGCGTTTCCCGCGACAGCACTCCCCCGCCGCCCACCGCGACCCGGGCTGTCCACCAGCCAGAGGAGAGCGCGAGCGTGGCCAGTGGAATCGGCACGCCAGCAGCGAGGGGCAGGGCGAGCCTGGCAAGTTCTCCGAGCGCGACCGGCGACAGGCAACACCCGCACACCTTGCCGCGCGGCATGCCGTCTCGGTCGACGAGCAGGACGCGCAACCCTCCCCGCGCCAGCCGCAGACTCGTGGCCGCGCC
>Ga0208249_1000219_pt1 | contig 18743 bp, 15 predicted proteins | sample CryBogmetaGMA1M_FD_184546 | JGI IMG/M metagenome (GOLD analysis project Ga0208249, IMG submission 184546) | Freshwater microbial communities from Crystal Bog, Wisconsin, USA - MA1M (SPAdes) | ecosystem: Environmental > Aquatic > Freshwater > Lake | place: Crystal Bog, Wisconsin, USA | collected...
CGCCTCGAGCAATTCACCCGCCGCCCCCCATCCGTACCACGATCGGAATCCCTGGGTCTCGCGCGGAATGCCGTCGTCGGAGAGCGGCCGCCAGTAGCGGTTGCTGCCGACCTCGAGATAGGTCGATTGGCGCGAGAGGACGGCGGCATACTGCATCGTGAGCCCGGTGAGCGATGCGGAAGGAAAGTTGTCATGGCCGACCAGCGGCGCGGGGAGCTCATCCCTGAAGTCGATCCGCCAGGGAAAGTCGGTGGAGTAGACGACCTGGTCGATCTGCGACGACAACCGGCGGCCGTCGATCGCCTGGAGGATCGGGCGGAGGATCTCGTCCCGGAACGTGCCGATCGGGATCGCTTCCCGGCTTCCGTCCCAAGGGAGCATGAAGACGTTGATCGGCGGAATGTTCCGCAGCGCGATCCAGGCGTTGGCGACCTCGATGCTCGCGGGGCTCGAGGCATTGACGACGAGCAGCACGTTCTCCGGTCCACCGCCGGCGCGGGCGGAGAGGGGCGTGACGGCGATCAGGAGGACGAGGAGCAGGAAGGCGGCCGAGCACCGCGAAGCGGGCCGGCTAGCGGCGACCGTCCGCCCGCCGAGCCGAGGGCTCTTCCGCAGCCGCAGAGCCGGAGCATCGTCGGAGCATCGCCGTGACATGGACCGTTCCCCGGATGGCGCGCGGAGGTGGTGCCTTCCACGCACCGTGGAGCATCCTGCAAAGTCGCCTGCCGAGTCATCGTATCCCGTCGCCTCCCACTCCTCCACGCCTCCCGGTTTGGCCGCGGCAACGACGGGGAAACACGGTTTCCAGCCACTGAATGTCTCTGGGTGGATTCGGCGATCGAGCGGTAGACTGCTCGATGCTGCCGCCGGCCCCTTCCGGGGCAGCGTTCCCGTCCCCGGACATGCCGCCATGGCTTCCTGTTTCACGCGCTCCATCCCCTGGGCAAAAGTCCGCTGTGCCATGGTCTTCTTGGCCAGCGTCTTTGGCGCGGTTGGCGCGCTCTGTGGCATGGCCGAGGAGCCGGCCGCGCCCGCCGCTTCGGTCGCCTCGTTCTCGGGCGCCCGCGCGATGGCTCACCTCGAGGCGATCGTCGCCATCGGGCCGCGGGTGAGTGGTTCGGAGGGGATGACGAAGCAGCGGGAGATGATCGTCGACCACTTCCGCGCCGCCGGTGCGACGGTCACCCCCCAGCGCTTCCAGATCCGCGATCGCAAATCGGGCAAGGGGGTGGCGATGGAGAATCTCGTCATCGGCTGGCATCCCGACCGCCAAGAGCGGATCCTCCTCGGGGCGCACTACGACACGCGTCCGTTTCCCGATCGCGATCGGGACGATCCGCGCGGCACGTTCGTCGGCGCCAACGACGGCGCCAGTGGCGTGGCCCTCCTCATGGAGCTCGCCGGGGCGATGCCCGGCCTCGAGGGGCCGGTGGGGGTCGACTTCGTGCTCTTCGACGGCGAGGAGTATGTCTTCGGCCCGCGCGATCCCTACTTCCTCGGATCGACCCACTTCGCGCGGCAGTACGCCGCGGGGAGAAAGGCGGGCGAGGCAACCTGGATCTACCGGGCCGGTCTCGTGCTCGACATGGTGGCCGACGCCGATCTGGCCATCTTTCAGGAGTCGAAGAGTGTCAGTTGGCCCGACACCCGGCCGGTGGTTGACGAGGTCTGGGACGTGGCCCGGCGGATGGGGGTGAGGCAGTTCATTCCTCGCCCCGGCTACGAGGTGGAGGACGACCACGTGCCGCTGCGCAATCTCGGCAAGATTCCGACCGCCGACATCATCGATTTCAACTACCCGGCGTGGCACACCACGCGTGACACCGCGGCCGCCTGCTCGGGCGAATCGCTGGAGGCGGTCGGCAGCGTCGTCCTTCAGTGGCTTCGAGAGCAGCGGTGACTGGCGCCGGGCCGACGGCGTCGGGGGAATCCCTGCCGCGTTCCCTCGTCGTCCCGGACGTGGGGATCGTCGGCGTCACGCTCGTGCTGTCGCTGTGGCTGGTGCCTGAGGGAACCGACGTGCTCGAAGGAGACAGGGTGGTCGAGCTTCTCGGTGGCGGCGTGACGATCGATCTCGAGGCCCCGGTCACCGGGAGGCTGATGCGTGTTCTCGTCGACGAGGACGACACCGTTGCCCCCGGCACGGTGCTTGCCGAGTTCGTTCCTGCCCCGGATCACGACTGAGGAGAGACGGGGCGATGGCCTGACGAACGAGGATCGATCGATGACTGGGGCGACGCAGTTCGGAGAGCCGGGATCGTTCCCCGCCAGGGACGCCGATCGCCGCGTGCTCCGCCTCGGGCTCCTCGGTGCGGTGACGATGTTCCTCGTCCATCCCCCCGCCGATCTGTGGATGCTCGCGTGGCTGGCGCCGATTCCGTGGTTGATCCTCGCCCGGGATGGTGTCGGCACGGCGCGTCATCCCTGGCGGCGGCTGTGGCTCGCCGGGCTCCTCCATTGGCTGCTGACGATCCACTGGCTCAGGCTTCCCCATCCGGCGACATCGATCGGTTGGCTGGCGCTGTCGGCGTATCTGGCAGTCTATCTGCCGCTGTTCATCTGGGGATCGCGGCGGCTGATGACCCGCTACCGCTGGCCGTTGGTGGCCGCGGCGCCCGTGGTGTGGATGGGCTGCGAGCAGTTGCGCGGCTCGATTCTCGGCGGCTTCACCCTCGGCTCGCTCGGGCACACGCAGTGGCGTTGGACGACGCTCATCCAGCTGGCCGATTGGGCCGGCGCGGGTGGCGTCGGGGGGCTCGTGATCCTCGTCGCGGCGGCGCTCGTGACCGCAGCCAGGGCAGGGGGACGCGGCGCGGCGTTTAAAGCGGACTGGCCCGGATGGCGGCCGGCGGCCCTGGCGCTGGCGACGGCCGGCGTGACGCTCGTCTCGGCGCTCGGGTATGGGGCGTGGCGGATCAAGACTGCGCCTCTCGACCCGCGTTCTCTCGACGTCCTTCTCGTGCAGGGCTCGATCGACACCGAGCTCAAGCACGATCCCGATGCCGCCGGGGAAGTGCTTGCCGAATATGACGGGCTGACTCGAGCGGCGCTCGGCGCCGGGCCGCGGCCCGATCTGATCGTCTGGCCGGAGACGATGTGGCGCTGGCCGATCCTCGAGATCGAGCCCGATCACGAACTACCGGCCGATGTCGTCGAGCGGATCCTCGGGCCGGCGACCCCAGCGGCGGGGCGCCGCGACGACGCCGATGAGAGCCACCGCGGCGACAGCCACACTGACCACGACACCGGCATCGAATCGGCGGCCGTCCGTCAGGCGCGCTGCCGGGCGATCCTCGAGCAGGATCGGATCGATCCGCTCGCCGCTCATGCCCGCCGCTACGCCACCACCTGGCTCGTTGGCGTCGATCGGCAGCTCGTCTCTGATCGATCGTCCAGCGGCGTCTTCCATTTCAACTCGGCGCTGTTTCTCGATGCCGGCGGCGTGCCCGTGGGGCGCTACGACAAAATGTTTCCGGTGGCCTTCGGCGAGACGGTGCCGCTGGCCGATCGGTTCCCGATCCTCTACCGGCTGACACCGCTCCCCGCCGGGCTGACAGCGGGCCTCGAGCCGGTGGTGGTAACGGTCGCCGGGCTGCGGGTGGCGCCGACGATCTGCTACGAGACGGCTCTCCCGGGGGCGATCCGCGGCGTGGTCAATCGCTCGGCGGCGGCAGGGTCCCGCCCCGACGTCCTCGTCAACCTCACCAACGACGGCTGGTTTTGGGGATCGAGCGAGCTCGACATGCATCTGGCCAGCGGCATCTTCCGGGCCGTGGAGGTGCGCACCCCCCTGGCGATTGCCGCCAACACCGGCTTTTCGGCGGTTATCGATGGCTGTGGCCGGCTGCTCGAGCGGGGGCCGCGGCGGGCGACGGGGACGATCCGGGCCGCCGTCCACCCCGACGGGCGGACGAGCCTCTGGCTCCTCGCCGGGCCGGTGCCGACGGCCACGGCGGCCGCTCTGCTCCTCCTTCTTCTCCTGGAAAAGGCTGCTGAAAGGGCTGTTTTTCCGCGATTGAAGCGCGATCGGTCGACTCTGCCGGCTACCGCGACTGTGCCGGTTGGGGATGGCGAAAGCGACGGGGTGCAGGATCGTTGACCCCCCTGCCGATTCACCACTATCCTGAAAAAATCCCGGTCGGTTTCTGCGCGGGGATTCCGCGCTGAAAAGCCCCCGGTCCCACGCCCAGGAAGGGCCCGCAGGCAAGCCATGAACACCATCGGCAAGATCTTCGTGTTCGCGTTGTTCATCATGAGCCTCGTGTTCATGAGCTTCGCAGTGGCGCTCTACTCGACGCACACCAACTGGCGCGACGAGATCATGCGGACCCGCGAGCAGATCAAGGCCGGTCAGCAACTCGGCTACAAGGCCCAGCTCGATCAGGCCAAGACCGATCGCAACAACCTCTCTGCCGAGATCACCAAGCTCCAGGCCGAAGTGGCTGCCTCCGAGGCCGCCCGCGATCAGGTGGTGGCGAAGATCCAGACGGCGCTCGAGGAGAAGAACAAGGATCTCGAAGTCCTCCGCAAGGAGAAGGAAGCCCGCGAACTCGAGCGTGAGAAGGCCCAGGCCGAGTTGGCCGCCGCCCGCCTCGAACTCGAGGCCGCCTCGAAGGTGGTCGCCGACCTTCGCTCTGAGGTCCGCACGCAACAAGACAAGGTCGACGAGCAGGTCGATCGGGCTGCCAAGATCGCTTCCGAGCTCCACGAGAAGGAATCGTTCCTCGAGATTGCCAGCGAGCGGAAGGCGCAACTCGAGAAGCAGGTGGCCAACGCCCGTCTCCTTCTCCAGCAGAGTGGCCTCTCGATCGACAACCTCCCCCGCGACGCGGTGCCGAAGATCGACGGCGTGGTCACGAACGTCATCGACGACTCGATCGAGCTCTCGCTCGGGGGCGACGACGGCCTGCAGATGGGGCATGAGCTCGACGTCTACCGCAACGATCAGTATCTCGGCCGCGTCCGCGTCGTGAGCATCAAGCCCGACAAGGCGGTGGCGGTGGTGATCCGCGAGTTTGTCCGCGGCGTCATCCAGCGCGGCGACAAGGTCGCAACGCGTCTGCGGGCCTGATCGATCGGAGGAGAGTCCCCGCCCCGCCCGGGGTTCGCCCCACGAGGGGGCGTGAGTCAAGAATGGATCGGCCGCGGAGAGCGGCAGTCAGGAGTCTCGCAGCATGGCCAACGATTCCCGCCCGCCGATGAATGTCTACACGGCGATGCTCGCGCTCGCTTTCATCGCTCTGGCGATCGGCTGCATCTTCTTGGCGCTCGACCTGAATCAGTACGGCTTCAAGATCATGCCCGATGTCAGTCGGCCGTAACGCGCGCTTGGCGATTCAATCGACCGCCGGCCGCGCTGGTTCGGGCATGGTCGATCCGGGCGGCGATTCACGTCGGTGATCCGGCTCGGTGTTAAGACCGGTGATTCATGATCTTCTCCTGGCTGCGATCCCGCCGGCGCCGGGCGATCCGCCAGCGTCCGTTTCCCGAGCCATGGGAAGAGACTCTCACCCGCGTCTGCCGGCAGGCGGCCTGGCTCGATGAAGGCGACGCGCGGCGGTGGCGCCAGTGGATTGCCCTGTTCCTCGCCGAGAAGCGGTTTGAGGGATGTGGCGGGCAACGCATTGACGACGACGTCCGCCTGGCGATCGCCGGCCAGGCGGGCCTCGTGGCGCTTGGCTTCCCCGACGAGCTCTTCGACGGGTTGAAGTCGATCCTCGTCTATCCGGGCGACTGGGTGGGGAAGAAGGCGACGTCGCTCGAGGGGGGCGTGCATCTGGAGTGGCGGGAGCGCCGCCTGGGCGAGGCCTGGAATGGCGGCAGCGTCGTCCTTGCCTGGCCGGCGGTGCGGCGTGGGGGGCTCCTTCAGGACGGCCCACGTTCGGTGGTGATCCACGAGTTCGCCCATCTGGTCGATGCCATGAACGGCCCGTTCGACGGCCTCCCGCCGCTGCCGCGCGGGGTCGACGGGCGTGACTGGGCAACGCGGCTGGCGGCCTGCCGGGAGCGCTACGAAGAAGCCCTCGACGAGGGGCGGAGTGTGGCGCTCGACGACTATGCGGCGGAGAGCCCGGTGGAGTTTTTCGCCGTGGCGAGTGAGTGCTTCTTCCAGGATCCGCACCGGCTCATTCGCGGCGACGCCGAGCTCTACGACCTCCTCGCCGCGAGCTGGCAGCAGGACCCGAAGTCCCGCGTGCCGATGTCGAGCCTGCGAGGGCGGTGAGCGGGCGGCGCGGTCCTCGGATGCGGTGGGTAGAATCAGATTTCGGGTGAGGGTTTGAAATGCCCAAGGGAGGTGCCGAGCCATGGCCACGGTGACAATTCAAGAAGCACAGGCCCGTCTTGCGGAGCTGATTGATCACCTCCGTGCGGGGGAAGAGTTGACGATCACCCGCGGTGACCAGCCGATCGCCAGACTCCAAGCCGAGGGACCGAATCCCGCGATGCCGCGGGTGCCCGGCTCGGCCGCCGGCAAGCTGGTGGTCGTCTGCGAGGACGAGTCGCATCTCGACGACTTCGCGGAGTCGATGCGTTGAGGCTTCTTCTCGATTCGCACGCCTTCCTCTGGTTCATCCTTGGCGACCAGCGGCTCAGTGATCGTGCTCGATTGGCGATCGCCGCAGCCGACACTGACGTTCTCATTAGCCCAGCCACGCTTTGGGAAATGGCGATCAAGGTCCGCCTCGGAAAATACACGCTGCCTGGGCCCTTCGGTCCGTTCATGGATACACAACTCTCGTCGAACCGGATTCGTCTTCTTCCGATCGAAGTGCGGCACACTGCGATCCTGGCATCGATGCCGTTTCACCATCGCGATCCCTTCGATCGGCTGATCGTTGCCCAGGCCTTGGCCGAGTCGATTGGCGTGGTGAGCGTTGACGCGATGCTCGATGCCTACGGCGTCTCCCGGCTCTGGTGATAGCCCGCTTCCCCTCGGGCGCCCGCACCGGAGGCTGCTTGCAATCGGCCTCCGCCCGGCAACGGAGGGCGCGGGCGAACCGAGTTGCGATTCGGGCGCCATCCTCGCTTCGCAGCCGAAAGCGTGGCCCCACAAGAGTGATTCAACGGATCGGGAAAGAAAAAGGTGCCAGCTACCAAATCCAGAGAAGCTGGGTGATTGTGCGTGGTCGAATCCCCTGGATTCGGTGGCAGGCACCTTTTTCACAGACCACTTTGGAGGGAAAGCAGCCAGCCGTAACTCCAGCGAGCCTGGGTCATTCGGCAACGCCGCCAGTCCCTCGATTCATTGGCACAGAAGCAGGAGTTGGTCCGTCATCGCGAAGGTCGGCCGGCTCGCATCGAGAGGGCCTCTGAGGATCGCGGCGTTGCCGCGGGGGCGTGGCCGACGGTCAGCAAGCCATGTCATAGGGATGCCACGGCGGATCGGCGGGGTGGATCCAGGCCGGATCGCCGAGCGACCACTTCCACGCCGCGAGGGCCGCGGCGCAGGCGGCGACGAAGTGATCGCCCGGATCAGGGCCGCCGCCAATCCCCTCGAGGCCCTCCCCCTCGAGCCACCGGAGCAACTCATGCCGCGCCGCTGCGCTTGATTTAAGAGCACGCACGATCTCGACCGGCGCCCCGCGGAGCACGCAGGCCGCCCCCGGATGGACCTCGACGACCCTCGCCCGAACTCCGCCGATCGTCGCCACGATCCGGGCGACGGTGATCCCACGCAGCGTCAGGTAGGCCATCCTCGTGAGCGTCGGCGGCATGATCGAGCCGGGGAGCAGTCCCGCAGCCACGGCCCGCGCGCGGAGGAGACGATCGGCAGGACGATCACCGCCGCCGTCGTTGTAGGAGAGGGGGGCGTCGAGGCCGACGACCGGATCGCCGTCGGGCATGGCCTGCCGGATGAGGGCCGCGATCGCGGCGTCGTCAGCGCCGACGAGGCGCTCCTGCAACACGAGCCTGCGCCCGTTGGATCGGAAGGCCGCGACCGCGGTGTCGGCCGCGTTGCAGGGCCCGGAGAGATCGATGCCGATGACGTCCATCGCCGCAGATGCCTTTCCCGAGCGACCGCCCCCCCGGCTCACGAGTCGCGGGCGTTGAACGGGTCGTCGCCGCTCGCGTCATCGGCCGGGGGCTCGTCGTTCATGCCCGGGTCAGCGCCGAAGTCGCCGTCGGCATCGGCGTCGGCAGGGACTTCTTCGTCCATCGCCTCGTCGGCCGGGTCGGCCGCCGGTTCGTCATCGAAGGCGTTGGCGTTGTTCTCGAGGTGCTCGGGGGGATTCGGCTGCGGGGCCGGACGGGTCGGCTTCGCTTCCAAGTCCGGCTCGGGAAGCGGCTGGAGATCGCTCCACGACTTCGGTGCCCCGGCTCCCTTGGCTTTCAGGCAGACGAGCGTGCCGGAGGGGCTCGCCAGGATCAGCCGGTCGGTCTGGTGATTGACGACGAGGTGGTCGAAGGCGCCGAAGCAGTACTGCTTGAGGGCTTCGCCCGTGACGAGGTCGATCGAGGAGAGGTGGCTCGTGCGATCGCGAACCCAGATCCGATCCCCCATCACGGCAAGGATTTCGCCGGGGCAGGCATTCGCCCAGAGGAGCTCGCCGGTTTCGGTCGAAAAGCAGCGGAGCCCCTTTTCGCCAAGGGAGACGACGAGCCGGTCGCCGGCCACAAACGGGCCATCTTCTTCCGGCTGGCCGTCGAGGAGCACGCGCCAGTTGAGGCGCAAATCCGCTCCGGCGTTGAACGAATCGATCCGGGCCAGATCGCGGTTGACGGTCGTGGCGAAGATCGAGGTGCCACGGGTGGCGAGCGGACCGGCCTGCGGGCTGTCGAGGTAGAACTCGTTCCGCTGCCAGTCGCGGTCGCCCTGCTGGAGCGAGGTGATCGTGCCGTCACGGGCCGTCCAGATGACGCCGCTACCGAAGGCGATCATCGGGCGCTCGACGATCCCGCCGCCGTTGAGGGCGAGGGGTTTGAGGCTCTCGGTGGCGTCCATTCGGGCGCGCTTCTGGGCCGAGGTGAGGGAGGACACCGGCTTTCCCTTGCCGGTCCGGGCAGCATCGGCCGCGGCGGTGTCGGCGCGGCGGGCGCCGGCCTTCCGCGATCCCGTCCGCGACTCGACCGTCGTCGGGCCGACGCCGGTGTCGCGGTAGGGGTTGGTGGGGAGGCGGAGGACCGTCGCGGAGCCCTCGGGCTGATAGACCCATTCACCGGCCACGGCGCCACCGGCGATCGGCGATCTCCCGAGATGCTGCTGCCAACGGACTTGGCCGGTCGCGCGCTCGAGGGCGTAGAGCTCGTTGCCCCGCGGCACGAGGACGAGCTCCGGCCCCACCGATGCCGTCACGATCGGCTGCCCCGGCGACCCGAGATGGGTCGACCAGATCACCTGGGGGTTGCAGCGGCCGTCGGGCGTCACCGGTCCGGTGTGGATGGCATGCACGCCACCGTCACCGGCCTGCACGATCACGAGGTCGTCGTCGATGACGACATGCTCGATCCCACCCTGGGTGTGATCGATGGGAAGGGAGACCATCCATTCCAGTTCGAGCCCGGCCCGTTCGGCGGTGAGCTCGTCGGCGAGTGTCCCGCAGATCCCGCCGGCAAAGGCGGCAGGCGCCGGAATCCCGAGGGCGGTGACGAGAGTCAGAGCGGAGGCCACCACCGGCACCGACCACGACCGAAGGACGGACAGGTAACGCATCGCAGCGAACTCCCAAACGTTCCACCACCCTGGATCAAAACCCTTGCAACCATACCCCCGGGATTTTGCCCGGCGGACGGGGCCAGCCGGCCGCGGGGCCTCCCCGCCGGCGCGGGAATGACGGTGGTGCCGCTCCTGCCGGTCGTGCGGCCGCCGCGCCCCCCCCTCCGCACCGACACCAGACACGCCCCGCTGGTACGATGGCGTTTTGTCGCCACACCCCGCGGTGGCCGGGGGGGATCCGTAGGACGCCTGTCGATGTCGATCGCTCCGAAACCGTCACGCCCTTCCGATCCCGCCGCGCTCCTCCTCGGCTATCTCAATTTCTCCGCCGGGGCGTTTGATCCTGCCGTCTGGCGGGCCTGTTCCGATCTGTTTGCGGCCGCCGAGCCGGAGGGGGAAGCCCCTGGCACCGCCGTCGCCGTCGCCGCGCTCCTCCGGGAGCGCCTCGCAGAGCTTGAAGCCGTCGAGCCCGCCTTCCGCGATGCCGGACAGGCCCGGGCGATGATCGGCCTGGTGTTTGACGAGGTGTTGCCGGGCTACCGCCGGTTTCACAGCGACCTCCTCGAGCATCAGCCCGCCGGAGCGCTCGAGCGGCCGTTTTCGATCATGGCCGCCGCCCAGGCCCTCCTCCTTGCCGGTGGCCCGTCGGCGACGGGCGCCGTCGAGGAGGCGATCGGGCGCCTCGACGACTACGTCGGCTGGCGCCCCGTGGCCGTCCTCGAGAACGGTCGACTCTCGGAGCCCTATCCCCACGAACGCGTTCGGCCGGTGCCGCTGTGGGTGGCCGGGGCCGGGCCCGCCCATGGCCGGTATGGCAAGCTCGTCGCCGAGGCCGTCGCCATCCTCGCCTCCGCGCCCGACACGCTCCTCCGCCAGGCCGACTTCGACCTCGAGGCGCTCGAGGAGTTGTCGATCGATCCGCGCGCCTTCGACTTCCTCCATCCCGCCGCCAGCCGCCCCAACTATCTGTTCGGGCTCTGGGATCCCTCGCGCATCGACGAGCATGGCCGCTACCGCCGGATGGTCGTTCAGCAGGCCACGCTCGACGGCATCCTCTCCTGGCCCGAGGTCGCGTCTGGGGCGGGCGGCGACACGCGCTCCGCCGCGGAGCTCCGCCTCGAATCAGCCGCCGTCCTCGCCGGCGTCATGCTCATGGCGTCGGGGCTCTCCGGCCACGGCCCCGGCGCCCATCAGGCTGCCGCGCCGCTGTCGGAGCTCCTTCCGCGGATCGCCGGCTACCGGGATGAGTTTTATCGGTGGATGCTCACGCGCCTCGAGCCCGATCATCGTCGCCGTCTCGAGGTCGAGGTGCAGAGGCTCCGCCAGCCCTTCGGCGGCGTCCGCCGTCACATCAATGCCCTCCTCGCCGGCCGCCGTGCCCGACAGGTGGAGGCAGTGGCGCTGGCGGGTGTCTTCGCCCGGCTGGGGCGGGCCGAAGGGGCCGAGCGGATGGCCGCGCTCGTGCCGGCCGCCTCGGCGCGGATGTTTGCCCGGATCACGAGCCGGGTCGTCGCTGCCCAAGCGGCCGTGCGCCGCGGAGGAGCCGCCGGTGGCGCTGCCCAGGCCCTCGATGATCTCGATGAGGCGACCGAGCTCCTCTTCCGCGCCGTCGGCTGCGGCGCGGCGGTCGATCCGTGGAATATCCTCGGTCTGTCGGGGCAGTTTCCGCTCCATGAGCCGGGAGGGGAGAGCCTCCCCGATCCGCGCGTCGACGATCTCGTCTCGACGGTCGGCTCGATCCTCGACGGCTATGCTGCCGCCTGGCGGGCCGCGAGCGTCGACGGCCCCGCGCCACTCGCCGCCCGCGCCGGCGCCGCCTGCGAGCGCCTCGCCGCCTGGTGGGATCGCCATGCCACCACCACCGTCAGCGGTGTCCCCCATCTCTCCGGCCGCGAGATGCTCGTCTCCTCGCGCGAGGTGATCGGCGCCCTCGGCCGCCGGCGCGAGACGGCGCCATCCCCGCCTCCCGCCGGCTTCTGGCGCACCGAGGTGGCCGAGTTCTCCTCGCCGCGGAGCCATGCCCATGCCGCCGAGGCGCTCCTCCGCGAAGGGGATCTCGACGGCGCGATGGGTCTCCTCGTCCACTGGGCGTCGCTCCTGGAGGGTGTCGAGGTGGAGCGGCTCGGCACGGTCTGGCTCGCGTCGGCGGCGAAGTGGCTGGCGCTCGCCGTGGCCGACCGCTCCGCGGTGGGGCGCAACCGCGTCCGCCGGTTTCTCGAGCTCATCGAGGCCAACACCACGACGGTCGCCGATTGCATCGAACGCTTCGCCCAGCGCCCCGAGCCGCGCCGCCGCCCCCGCCGCGACGACGACGCGGTCGATGGCGACGACGACCGCGACGACGAGACGCCAGGGTCGGAAGAGAGCGTCGCTGCCGCCTACGAGACTTTTACGTGGCGCGATTCGACCGACGACGGCATCGACGGCGGGATGCTCGATGTCGAAGGAGCCGGCGGCACGCCTGTGGGTGGGGTCGGCGAGGTCGAACATGCCGCGGAGTTTCTCGGGGGGCTGTTTCGGCTCCTTCGCCAAGCGGTGACGACGATCATCGCTGCCGATGTCGCCGACGGTGGCGTCGCGACGGCAGCCGAGATCGATTCAGCGAAGGCTTGGCGACATCATCTCCGCCGGCTGCGGCGGACGTTTGTCCGGGCCGCGGCGACGATCGCAGGATCCGATCCGGCGCCCCCGCCGGGGATGCCGCCGGCGGAATACGACCGGCTCCGCTGGCAGCGCGACGCCGCCGCCGAGCACCTTGTCGATGCTGCCGTCCAGGCGACGGAAACCTTGTGGATGCTCTCGGCCCGGCTCCACGCCGGCGTCGCGCCGCGCCCGGTCGGCCAACTCGGCCCGACCGGCCAGGCATCGGCCGCGCCCTCGGCAGTCGGCTCGACGAAGGGAGCGATCGGGCGGCTCCTGGCCGCGATCCTCTCAGGCGATGCCGCCACGGCCCAGCACTGGCTCGAGGTTGTCCGGGGGAAGCTTGTCGGCCAGCCGGTGCTCTACGTGCCGCTGTCGCGCGGCGGTCGCCCCGACCGGATCGTCCGCGCCCGGGCCCGCGAGCGGCTCCTCGAACGGCTCGCGTCGAGCCTGCCGCGGCTCGGCCTCGTGGCCGAAACCTCGGCGGTGGTCCATCTCGCCAAGGCCCTCGAGAGCCGGCGGCCCCCGGGGGCGGCGAGCGTGAGCGAGTTTGATCGGGTGTTCGAGGCGGCGACGACGGCGCTGGCCGAGCGAATCGTCGTCAGTGCCCGTGCCCCCGGGGCCGATGGCGCACTTCCCGCTGGCGAGATCGTCACCGAGCGGATCCTCGACGGCCTCTCGCTCCTCGTCCCGCGGCTCCTCGACACCTGGATGACCCACGCCCGCCAGTTGCGACTCTCGGTCCTCGAACGCGTCCGCGATCCGCGAGCGTTCACGGCGCTGCGGGAGTTTGTCGAGACGTACGGCGCGGGGCTGTTTACGCAGCATCTCCTCTCCCCGCCGTCGCTCCGCGGCATTCTCCGCGGGGGAGTCCGCCGCTGGCTCGAGGATCTCGTCGACCGCCACGGCAACGATCTCCCCGAGCGGGGCGGGCCGCCGCGGCCTCGGGCGCTGATCGCGGGCTTGGGCGACGGCTCGATCCTCTTGAAGCAGGCCTCGGCGCGGATGCGGCTGGCGCTTGAGTGCATCGCGGAGAACCATGCCGAATACCGCGACTGGAACTCGACGACAACCCAATCGGATCGGGGGGAATGTCTCCACATCCTCCTCGACTTCCTCCGTCTGAAAGCCGAATACGAACGGATTGCCTGGACGCTCCGGCCTGTCAACATGGCCCACCGGGTCCTCGCCCGGCTGGGGGTGCCTGAGGCGGCTGAGGCGTGGCGCGGAAGAATGCGCGACGAGACGCAGGACACCGCCGCCGAGCTCGTCGACAAGCTCAAGAAGCTCGAAGCGCAGTGGGGCGTGCGCCTGGCGTGCATCGCCGATCGGGTCAGCCGACCGTTCACGGCCGTCCTCGAGCAGGACGAGCTCGAAGCCCTCGTCGCGCCGGCCGTCGGCGAGCTGGCAAGCGGCATCGATGACGGGGCTGGGGCTCGGTTCGAGGCCCGGGCCGTCTCCTTCATCGGCCTAGCGGGGGGCTCGGGCGTCGAAGTTCCCGATTGGCTCGACCGCCTCGGCAGCACCGTCGATCGGGAGCTCGATGCCCTCGGCAGCGACGGCCATGCTGGCCGTCCGCTGATCTCGCTCCCCGATGCCGTCCCCTGGGTGGCGATGGCCTGGGCCGATCTCCGCCAGGCCCTCGAGCCACGGGGGCCGGAGTCCGCTTCAGCCCGGCCGGGAAAAGCTTGATTGGGAGCGGGCCGACGCCTACAAACCCTGGAGAGGAGTGACGTCGTGGCCACCGTGATTTTCGAAGATCGTGTCGAGGTGCCTTTGGGCTTCGTGCGCCTCGAGGACTTCCGCATCTGGGCGGCATCGCCTGCCTTTCCGCCGTCAGGCCGCATCGACTACGTCTCTGGAACGATCGAGGTCGACATGTCGCCGGAAGACATTTTCTGCCACGGTGTCCTCAAGGCCGAAGTGGCGGCGGTCCTCCAGCGGCGCGTCAAGAAACACGCCACGGGCCTCCTGCTCATCGATTCAACGAGGGTCGTCTGCCCCCGTGCCGAGCTGTCGGTCGAGCCGGATGTCGTGTTCGTCTCCCGCGACGCGATCGACCGGGGGCGGGCCAGGCTCGTGCCGAAGGTCAGCGGTGAGCCGGGGCGATTTGTGGAGATCGAGGGGGCTCCTGATCTGATCGTGGAGATCGTCAGCGACACCTCCGTCGTCAAGGACACGCAGCGGTTGCCGGGGGCGTATCACGCCGCGGGGGTCCGGGAGCTGTGGCTCCTCGATGCGCGGCGGGATCCCGTCTCGTTCGTGATTCATCGCCGTGGTGAGACGGGGTTTGAGCCGGTTGGCGAGGAGCACGGCGCGCAGCGATCCGATGTGATGGGGTGCGGCTACAGGCTGGAGAGCCGCGGCAACGATTTCGGTGGGCAGGACTTCGACCTCGTCGAGGTCTGACCCAGTCTCCAACGCTCGAATGGAACGTTGCGTCGCCGGTGTCGGCTTCAGCTTTCGATCGAGTATGCTCCCGGCTCGGGGGCGGGCCGATCTCACGGCGTCTCCGCCAGCGTTCTCAAGCAGAGTCCGCCAGCAGCGTCTCAAGGAGTCGTGTCGATGCATTCCCCCGTTCGCTTCGCGCTTGTTCTCGTCGTCACCGTCGCGACGCTCTTCGTCGCTTCCGTCCCGGCCCACGCCGAGGACCCCGGCTTCGAGTCGCTCTTCGACGGCAAGACCTTTGAAGGCTGGGGGGGGGATTTCGGCGCTACCTGGCGGATCGAAGATGGCCAGATCGTGGCCGGCTCCCCCGACTCTGCCGCGCCGCGAAACGAGTTTCTCGCCACCGCGCGCGACTACGGCGATTTCGAATTGCGCCTCGAGTACAAGCTCGAGGCGAAGGAAGGGGCCAATGCCGGCGTCCAGTTTCGCTCGGTGCGGATCCCGAATCACCACGAGGTGAGTGGCTATCAGGCCGACATCGGGCCGGGCTACTTCGGTGCTCTCTACGACGAGAGCCGGCGCAACAAGCTCCTCGCCGTGCCGGCGGAGCGGATGGTGGCAGCGGCGCTGGCCGGCGGGATCGACGGCTGGCATTCGTATCGGATCCGCGCCGAGGGGAAGCGGATCCGCCTCGAGCTCAACGGCGTCGAGACGGTCGACTGGATCGAGCCCGACGCCGGCATCGCGACCAAGGGGATGATCGCGCTGCAGATCCACGGCGGCCTCGTCGGCACGATCCGCTACCGCAACCTCCGCATCAAGCCGCTCGGCGCCGCGGAGTGAGTGGCGGCTTTTGCGGGAATGGAAGCGAGGTCTGCCCGACGCGGCAGGCTGTCGGCGATCTTCCGTGGCGGCCCCCCGGCAACGGGTGCTACAACGGGGTATGCCCGCTGCCCCGTCACCTCCGCCCCGCTCCACCGTCGGCCATGGTGGCCCCGTGCGCCGGGGGGTGGCCGTGTGGCTTGCCGGCCCGATCGGCCTCGACGCCTGGGGGGCGATGAGCGAGCGCCTCGCCTGGGATGTTTCGGAGCCCGGAGGACGGCCGCCGACGCTCGTGATCTGTGAGCTCGAACGCTCGATCACGATCGGCCGGCTCGGGTCGAGGCGCGACGTCGGGCTCACCGATGACGAGCTCGCCAAACGCCGCCTCGACGTCCGCTTTGTCGGCCGCGGCGGTGGTGCGATCCTCCACGGCCCCGGGCAGGTGCATGTGGCGCTGTTCGCCACGCTCGAGGATCTCGGGCTCGACCGCCACGACGCCGGCGGCTGCGTCGAACGGATGGAAGCCGGCCTCGAGGGGACGATCCGTCGCCTTCGCTGCGGCGCCGCCCGCGACTCTGGGCTCAACGGTGTCTTCGGCCGCACCGGCCTCCTCGCCGCGGTGGGGATGGCGGTTCGCCGCGGCGTCGTCAGCCACGGCGCCTGGCTCAACGTCACCCGCTTCGCCGACACCGACGGCACCAGCGAGATCACACACCGGATCCGCACCGCCGCGGTCACCCCGCGCGGCCCGGTGGCGATGTCGTGCATCGAGGCCGATGTCCAGCGCCGCGTCCGCCTCCAGGATGCCCGCTCGGCGCTGGTCGAACAGCTCGTCGATGCCTACGCTTTCCCTTCGTCCCACATCCAGTCCGGCTTCCCGCTGCCGCTCGAGCAGCGGGGCGACTCCCGGGAGGTTTTCAGAAGTGTCGGATGACCGCAGTTCCCCGTTCGCTTCCTTGCCGATCGTCGACGTGTCGGCGCCCGCCGCGGCCTCCTGCGCCGCGCCGCCGACAGCGTTCCCCGCCGGCCGTCGCCTCCCCCCCTGGCTGCGGCAGAATCTCGCGCCGGGCGGTGGCCATGGCGAGACGGCCGGCCTGATCGCCGAGCTCGGCCTGGAGACGGTCTGCTCCTCGGCCAAGTGCCCCAACCGGCTCGAGTGCTGGTCGGCACGAACGGCCACCTTCATGATCCTCGGTAACGTCTGCACCCGCCCCTGTGGCTTTTGCTCCGTCCCCCGCGGCAAGACCGAGGCCCTCGAGCTCGACGAGCCCGAGCGCGTCGCTGAGGCGGCCCGGCGGCTCGGGCTCAAGCATGTCGTGATCACGAGCGTCACCCGTGACGATCTCCCCGACGGCGGCGCCGACCACTTCCGCCGCACCGTCGACGCCGTCCGCGCCGCGACCGGCGCTGCGATCGAAGTCCTCGTCCCCGACTTCCTCGATAAGCCCGGCGCGCTTGAGATGGTGATGCAATCCCGCCCCGAGGTCTTCAACCACAACACCGAGACGGTCCCCCGGCTTTATCGCGAGGTCCGTGGCCGCAAGAGCCACTATCCCTGGACGCTCGAGCTCCTCGGCCGTGCCAAGCAGATCAGGCCGGAGGTGAAGACGAAGAGCGGCCTGATGCTCGGGCTCGGCGAAACCCGCGACGAGCTCCTCGATGTGTTTGCCGATCTCCTCGCCCACTCGGTCGACTTCCTCACCCTCGGGCAATATCTCCAGCCGACGCTCGATTCGCTCCCGGTCGAGCGCTACGTGCCGCCGGAGGAGTTTGACGAGATCGGAGCGCTCGCGCGGCAGATGGGATTCGCGAAGGTCGCCTCCGGGCCGCTTGTCCGCTCGAGCTACCACGCCCGCGAGATGACCGAGGATGGCCTCGTCGGGTAGCGGATGTTTGCGGTGCCGGCCAGTCGCGATTCTTGCCTGTGCGTGGCTTCGGGGTCGCCCGTGCTCCGTCGCCGGACGTTCGCTCCGGCCCTCCGGGGCCTTCGCTCACTCGATGCCGCCTGCGCTCCGCCATCCATGGCTCCGCTGGCCGGCAACGCCGCTCCCGGAGCACGGGCGACCCCTTGCTGGCGATGCGGGGTGGGGGGCTGTACGGTGCTGCGGAGTGACTGACGGCCGGAGCGCGGGACGAGGTCGCGGCCGGGAATCGCTCACTCCGGCTCTTCGAGGCCGTGTTCCTGGAGCTTCTTCCGCAGCGTGTTGCGGTTGATGCCGAGGCGGGCTGCCGCCTTGAGTTGCACGCCGCCGCAGGCGGCGAGCATCTGCGAGATCAGCTCGCGCTCGACGCGGCTGACGACGCGCTCGAAGAGGGTGTCGTCGTCGGGGCCGGAGGTTGTCATCCCCTGCTCGACGAGGTCGCGGGCGAGGCTGTCGAGATCGCCGCCGCGGCCGGGGAGCGAGACGCTCGGCCGGTCGCCACGGATTGCCGCCGGGAGGAGATCGATCGTCAACTCGTCGCCGGGGGCGAGGATCACGCAGCGCTCGACGACGTTTTGAAGCTCCCGGACGTTGCCCGGCCAGTGGTACTTCGCCAGCGCCGCAATCGCCTCCTTCTGGATGTGGACGACATAGCGGGCGTTGGCCTCGTTGTAAACGCGGAGGAAGTAGGTGATGAGGTGGGGGATGTCTTCGCGGCGGCCACGAAGCGGCGGGATGTAGATCGGGACGACGTTGAGCCGGTAGTAGAGATCCTCGCGGAAGTTGCCCCGGGCGACCTCATCGAGGAGCTCGCGGTTGCTCGCCGCGATCACCCGGGTGTCGACGCTGATCGTCTCGGTGTCACCGACGCGCTCAAACTCGCGCTCCTGGAGAACGCGGAGGAGCTTCACCTGGAGTTTGGCGGTCGTGGAATTGATCTCGTCGAGGAAGATCGTGCCGGTGTGGGCCGCCTCGAAGCGGCCGGCCCGGTTGGCGACCGCCCCGGTGAACGACCCGCGGACATGCCCAAACAGCTCGCTTTCGAGGAGGCTCTCGGAGAGGGCCCCGCAATTGACCCGCACGAACGGGCCGCTCCCGCGTGGCGAAAGCTCGTGGATCGCCTTGGCGATCAATTCCTTCCCCGTGCCGGTTTCGCCAACGAGCAGCACCGAGGCGTTTGACGCGGCCACCCGCCGTGTCATGGCGTACACCTCCTGCATCGCCGGTGCCGTGCCGATCAGACCCTTGATCGGGGGCGCGGAGGGATCGTCACCGGGTTGGCCGGAAGGAGGCGGCATCGACAGGCGGAGGGAGGG
>Ga0208249_1000220_pt1 | contig 18701 bp, 16 predicted proteins | sample CryBogmetaGMA1M_FD_184546 | JGI IMG/M metagenome (GOLD analysis project Ga0208249, IMG submission 184546) | Freshwater microbial communities from Crystal Bog, Wisconsin, USA - MA1M (SPAdes) | ecosystem: Environmental > Aquatic > Freshwater > Lake | place: Crystal Bog, Wisconsin, USA | collected...
CCCGGCGGCGCTCGTCGCTGCCTGGCTCTGCTGATCGAGCACGGTCTTCGCCTGGTAGGGATCCCAGCCCGTCTGCTGCGTGGCCCAATCATAGGAGGCGGCCTCGTCGGCCCGCTGCTGATCGGGAGTCTGGCCCCGGGCAGGGAAGATCGCGAGATTGGCCGGATTCGCGCTGAGCTGCGGGGGAGCGGCCTCGGCCGCGGGTGCGAGCGCGAGCAGTGATGCGATCGCCGAACAGAAACCGAACAGCCGCTTGCCCGATGCAGACCTCATGCCCATCGCGGAATCTCCTTCAGTGGATCGAAGTGTCGGTCCGGCCCGGAAGTGGATCCTGGGGCCGTCGAAGAAGAAGATTTACCCGCGGTCGACATTCCCGGAAAGAGGAGTTTCGGAGCCGCTCAGGGCCGCAAGGGCTGCGTTGGCCGACCCTACTCCAGAAACGTGCCGTCATCCACGAGCACGCCGCCGTAAGGATAGAGATCCTCAACGGCCTCGCTCCACTCGACCGCCGTCACATGGCCGTCGAGGTAGAGATAGTTGGCGACGCCGGCGTGGCGACGGGTCGCGACCCACTTCGAGATCACGGTCGTGCCGAGCCAAATGTCGAAGTCGTCCTGGCGGGGATCGTTGCCCAGTTCGATCTTGAAGACGCTCGCCTCCCGTTCAGCGAACGAGCAGAACTTCGACAGCCCGACTTCCTGCTGGAAGCGCGGTAGCGTCCACGCCCCATAGCGCCTCGTCATGTGCGTGAGGAGCGAATTGAGGAGATAGCTCGTGCGGTGGGCGACGCCGTCGGAGTCACCCTCAGCGTTGTAGAAAACCGTCGGCTGGGAGGTATCGGAAGCGCAGCGCAAGACGGCATCATCGGTGATGCCGCGACGGGCGAGGGCCTCGACGTCGCCGAGGTTTCCGCCGAGGAAGGGGTGGAGCTTGTCTTCCCAATAGACCTCGGCGAACGAGTCGGAAGCGTGCGAGTTTGCATCGACGTCGGCAAGGAACGGGTGGTGGAGGAAGAATCGCCCCTTGTGGGTGTCGAAATACTGCTGCGTCGCCAGGCCGATTTGCTTCAGGTTCGACTGGCATTCGATGCGCCGCGCCGCTTCGCGTGCTGACTGCACGGCCGGAAGAAGGAGGGCGATGAGGGTGCCGATGATCGCGACGACGACGAGCAGCTCGACAATCGTCAATCCGCGAGTTGACCGGGGGCGCCGCTTGCCCGGTTCAGTGCAAGACCGCATGGATCTGTTTCCGAGCTTGTGGGGCGCGACCCACCTGCATGTCCGGCGGGTCTTCGCGATGGTCAGTCGCCGGCAGCGGGCCGGAGGCGCTTGACAGGAGCCGACACCGAAACCGGTGCGTCGAGTGGCACGAGAATCTTACAGCAGCCGAGATTGATCGCATCGGCCGCGTCCCCTTCGACGGGGGTCCGTTCAAGCACGCCGGGGCGGAGTGCATACCACACAAACCGCCCACGTTTCTCCCCTTCGACGAGCCCGGAGACCTCGAGGACTTTGAGATGGTGGGAGACGTTCACTGCCGGCAGGCTGAGCATGGCCGCGATGTCGGTGACATGATGCGGGCCAGTGGACAAAAAACGGACGATCTTCAGCCGCTCCGGCGTGGCCAGGGCCGCCAGAAGCTTCGCGCACTGTTCGGGATGGAGGGAATCGCGATCCGGCACAGGTGGTCTCCGCAATCAGACGCAGGCAGAGGAAACATCCGCCGCGCTTGAGGGTCTGCAGGATTGTCGCGATGTGGCTGCCCGAGCAACAGCCCCCCGCGATCGTTCCCGGCGTCCGAGGCCATCTCGCTCGGTCGAAAAAGCCTTCTTCGCACCCTATCGACGGCTTGCAGAGCGATTGAACAAACGCTATGACAGGCAAACAGTCGTTTGGGCGATGGGGTGCGTTGGGCAAGCAAAGGAGGGATCGATGGTTCGGTATCGCCATGGTTTCACGCTCGTCGAACTGCTCGTGGTGATCGCGATCATCGGCACGCTCGTCGGGCTCCTGCTTCCGGCCGTCCAAGCGGCCCGCGAGGCTGGCAGACGGGCCCAGTGCCAGAACAACATGCGGCAGCTCGGCATCTCGCTGCTCAATTACGAGTCGTCCCGGAAGGCTCTGCCACCGGCATTCCCCGGGAATCTCCAGGGGGCCTACGCGGCCTACCCCGCGTACTTCCATTCTTGGAGCGTGCTTGCGCAGTTGAACCCGTACCTCGAGAACACGGCGATCGCCAACTCGATGGATGTCTCGCTGCCGATGTACGACCCCGCCAACGGCTATTCGATCTTCCCGAAGAACCAGGCGGCCTGCGCGATGCTCGTGCCGGCCTTCCTCTGCCCGTCCGACAAGGGTCAACCGGTGAGCTCGGCCTACGGGATCACGAACATGGGGCCGACCAACTACGCCGCCTGCATCGGCTCCGGCGTCAACGGCGGCTCGGGTCCCCTCGGCTCCCCCTGGAACGCCGACGGCGCGTTCCAGGCGCGGACCGCGATGAAGCTCTCCGGGATCCTCGACGGCACGTCGAAGACCGCCGCCTTCTCGGAGAGCATCCTCGGCGATGGCGACGAGAACGGCACCGGTCAGCCGAAACTCGGCCCCGACCGGGTCTACAAATACACCGGCTTCGGCACGCCGGTGAGTGATTCGGCCTGTGCCAGCGCCAGCCAGTGGAACTACACCAACCGCCGCGGGTTCATGTGGGCCTCGGGGGAGATCCGCTGCGGCACCTACAACCACTACTACACCCCCAACAGCCCCAGCTTCGACTGCATCACCAACGACACCACTCCCGGCCCAGGGCTCTACACCGCTGTCGGCTTCCGCGCCGCCCGCAGCCGTCACACCGGCGGGGTCAACGTGACCATGTGCGACGGCTCGACGCAGTACGTTTCTGATGGAGTCAGCCCGCAGGTCTGGTCGGCCATCGGCACGAGGGGCGGCGGCGAGGTGGTTGGTGAGTTCTGACGCGGAGCGGGAAAATCGGTTCCGGGGTGCGGGGATGGCGCTGCTCGCAGCCGCGGCCATGGTGGCGACGCTGCCGGGCCGGACCCATGGCCTGGGGTTGATCACCGAGCCGCTGCTTGCCGACCTCGGCCTCGACCGCGTGGCCTTCGCCAGCCTCAACTTCTGGGCCACGCTCCTCGGTGCAGCGTTCTGCATCCCGGTCGGCTGGCTGCTCGACCGGATCGGCGCGCGGATGGTGCTCGCGGGCGTGCTCCTCGCTCTGGGCGCGACGGTCGTGGCGATGGCGGCGCTCGAGCCGCAGGCTGCCTCCCTTCCCCTGCCGGCGCCCGAGGCGCTCGTCGGCTCGGCCGGCGCGGGGGTGCGCGTTCCCTCGCTTCTCTTTCTGCTCGTTCTCCTCACCCGGGGTCTGGGCCAAAGCGGGCTTTCGGTCGTCAGCCTGGGGATCGTCGGCAAGGCCGCCGGGGATCGTCCGGGCCGGCTCATCGGGCTCTACTCGTTCCTGGTCGCCGTCGGGTTCATGGCGGCGTTCATGGCGGTGAAGGGGGCCTTCGAGTGGGGTGGCGCTGATTGGCGGAGCGTGTGGCGAGCGATCGGCGTGGTGCTGCTTGCCTCGGGGATCGTCAGTCCGCTGCTGGTCGGTCCGATCGTGGCCGGGCCGGGCGAGAAATCTGCCGCGGGTGGTGACGCTCCTCCGGCCCGCGGCGCCACGCTCCCCGAGGCGCTGGCGACGCCGGCCTTCTGGGTGTTCGGGCTGGCCACCTCCTTCTACGGCCTGGTTGCCGCCGGCCTGTCGCTCTTCAATCAATCGATCCTGGCCGAGCGCGGCTTCGAGCGAGACGTGTTTCTCACGATCACGTCGCTGGCCCCGCTTGTCGGCCTAGCGGCCAACCTCCTTGGCGGGGCTCTGGCGGCGCGCGTCCCCCTGGGCCGGGTCGCCGCAGCGGGGCTCGGCACGCAGGCCGCGGCGCTGGCGGCCTTTCCTTTCGTTGACAGCCTCGCGGGTGTCTATGCGTATGCTGCCGGGATGGCATTGGGGGGCGGCCTGCTGACGGTCGTGTTTTTCTCGGTGTGGCGCCAGGCCTACGGTAGCCAACACCTCGGATCGATCCAAGGGACGGCGCAACTCCTCACCGTCATCGCTTCGGCAGCGGGGCCGGTGATTCTGGCGATCGGCCAGAAGCTCCATGGCTCGTATGCCCCCGTCGTGAGCAGGTTGGCACTCGTCTCCATCCTGTTTGCCGTGATGACGATCCTCGTGCCGATGCCGGTCACCCCCTCCTCGCCGGAAAATGACCCATGAATCACGTCGCTTCAGCCATCGGCTCGCTCCGCGAGCCGTACGCTTCCAACGGCTTTGTCGTCGTCCGGGGGCTCTACGCCCCGTCCGAGATCGAACAGGCATCGGTCGAAGCCGAACGGCTCCTGGCGGAATACGACCATCTCAAGCACGTTCTCAACCTCCGTTGCCGCTGGCGGACGAATGTCTTCACCGGTGATTGCACGTTCGAAACGTTCGATCCGGTCTGCGATATCGGGCCTGTCGCCCTTCGACTCGCGCTCGATCCGCGACTGCTCGGCGTGCTCGAGGAGATCTACGGCGAGCCGGCTTGCCTCTTCAAAGACAAGCTCATCTTCAAGCCGCCGGGGGTGGAGGGATACGGGCTCCATCAGGACTGGATCGCTTGGAAGAACTTCCCCCGCAGCTTCCTCACGGTGCTGATCCCCTACGACGCCGCCGACCGCGACAACGGCTGCACGGTCGTCTATCCAGGCTATCACCTGGGGGGCTGCCTGACGCCAGAGGATGGTGAGTATCACGAATTGCCGGCGAGTTCCGTCGACGAGAGCCGCGCCGTGCCGCTCTTCCTCGCACCGGGGGACGTCGCTGTCTTCAGTGGCTTCACGCCGCACCGTTCTGATCCGAACGTCTCGTCCCGTTGGCGTAGGCAGCTCTACTTGAGCTACAACGCCCTCTCCGACGGCGGCGATCAGCACAAGCGTCACTACGCCGAATTCCACCGCTGGCTCGAACAGAAATACGCCCAATACGGCAAGACCGGCACCTACTTCGCCTGATATCCCCCATCCCACACGCCGTGAGAAGACCGATGGCCGATCCAGTCCGATTCCATCTCTCGCTCAATGTCGCCCACCTCGACCGATCGGTGGAATTCTTCCGCACGCTCTTCGGCACGGAGCCGGCCAAGCTCCGGGCCGACTACGCGAAATTCGAGCCGGACATCCCTCCGCTCGTGCTCTCGCTGGAGCCAGCACGGGCCGTGTTGTCCGGAGGCGCGCTCAATCATGTCGGCTTGCGCCTGCCCGACGTGCCGAGCCTCGTGGCGATGCAGGAGCGGCTCGAGCGGAGCGGTGTGCGGACCCAGCGAGAGGATGGGGTGGAGTGCTGCTATGCCCGACAGACGAAGTTTTGGCTCCATGATCCCGACGGCAATCTTTGGGAGGTCTACACCCTCGACGGCGATATCGAGCACCGCGGAGCCGGTCAGGCCGAGGAGGTCGTGCAGGGGAAGGAAGCGGGCAGGGAGTTGGCTGGGAAGGCCTGCGGCCCGGCGACGATCGCGTGGGAGCACCGCATGGGATCGCAGCTTCCGGAGAAGATCCCGCTCGCCGACGGTGCGGCCGTCGAGGTGAGCCTCCGTGGTACGCTCAATGCCTCCCATGACGCAGCGGTGCTGCGTGGGTTCCTCTCTGAAGTGCATCGAGTGCTCGCGCCGGGGGGACGGTTGTTCATCCACGTGCTCGCCGGGGAACGGCGATTGGCAATGCCAGGTCTCGGCGGTGCGGCCGCCGCCGTCGAATGCGTGCCGGAGGAGTCGGAGCCGCTCGATCTCCTCGAAGCGGCCGGATTCGAGGGGATGAAGCTGCTCAAGTATGACGCCAAACCCTGCTTCGTACGGGATGGCGTGGCGATGCGAGAGATGCAACTGGAGGCGTTCTCGCCGCTGGCATCGAGCGATGGAACCGCGGAGGTGATGTACAAGGGGCCGCTTCGCGAGGTGAGCGACGACGGCGGCCGCACGTATCCGCGTGGGAGACGTGTCATGATCCCGGCGACGGCTGCTGCCAGGCTGCGAAACTCGCTGATGGCCGACCAATTCACCCACTTCGGGCCGGCGGGCAATCGATCCGCCACGGAAGTTTCCTGCGGGTCTTGAGACGCGGCCGGAGGCAATCCGTTTCATGGTGCCCGTGACGGACGGGACGAATGTGAACGTTCCCGTCAGGAATCGGGAAGCCTTGATCATTCGAGCAGCGGATTCTCCTTCGGTCTTCGCTGTCGAACATCGAGAGCACGGTCAGTCCGCCGCCAATTCATCACGATCCGCCGCCGCCATCGCCTTCTCGGCCTGCGCTCGCCCGAAGCACCAGAAGAGCGCCGGATGGACGAAGAAGTCGAGGAGGGTCGAGCTGATCAATCCTCCGAGGATCACCGTCGCGACGGGGTAGAGGATCTCCTTGCCTGGCTCGCCAGCGGCGAGCACGAGGGGCACAAGCGCGATGCCCGCCGTGAGCGCGGTCATGAGCATCGGCGCCACCCGCTCCCGCCCGGCCCGCTCGACCATCTCCGGCGTGAAGCCCTCCCCCTCGTGGCGCACCAGATGGAGATAGTGGGCTATCAGCAGAATGCCGTTGCGGGAGGCGATGCCCGACAGGGAGATGAAGCCGACCATGCTCGCGACCGTGAGCGACTGGCCGGTGATCACGATCGCCGCTACCGAGCCGATCGCCGCCATCGGCAGAGCCGCGAGCACCTGAAGGGCGAGGTTCGTCGATCGGAAGAGCGTGAAGAGGGCGAGAAACATGCCCAGCAGCGACACGAGGCTTAATAAACCGATCATCCTCGTTGCCTGCCGCTGGCTCTCGAACTGGCCGCCGTATTCGAGGAAATATCCCGGGGGAAGCTCGGCCTGGATCGGGGCGAGCCGGGCCTGAATGTCGAGGACGACGCCGTTGAGATCGCGGCCTGCCGTGTTGCACTGGAGGATGATCCGGCGGCGGACGTTCTCGCGATTGATCGTGTTGGGGCCGCTCCCTTCGAAGATGTCGGCCACCGTCTCCAATGGCACCCTCCCCCCGCCCTTGAGATTGATCGACAGGCGGCGGAGGGCATCGATGTCGACCCGATAGGGATCGTCGAGCCGCACGACGAGATCGAACTTGCGTTCCCCCTGCACGATCTCCGACACCGTCCTCCCGTTCATCGCCGTCTCGATGAATCCGTTGATCGCGTCGGCGGTCAGGCCGAACTGCATGAGCTTGTCGCGCTTGAGCCTGATCTGGAGCTGGGGAATCTCGACCTGCTGCTCGACCATGAGATCCTTGACGCCGCTCACGTCCGCGATGGCGGCCTTCATCGTCTCGGCGGTGCGGCGGAGCAGACCGAGATCATCGCCATAGAGCTTGATTCCCACCTGGGCCTTCACCCCCGAGAGCATGTGGCTGATGAGGTGGGAGAGCGGCTGCTCCACCGACACGACGACGCCGGGCACCTGGGTCAGCTCCTCGCGGAGCTCCTCGAGCACCTCCTCGCGGCCGCGGCCGGAGTCGGGATCGAAGCTGATGATGATCTCGGAGGCATTCACTCCCTCGGCATGCTCGTCGAGCTCGGCGCGGCCGGTGCGGCGACCGAAATTGAGCACGCCCTTCACCTTCTTGATCCGCTCGTCGACCATCCCGGCTATGGCGTTCGAGGTCTCCAGCGAAGTGCCGGGGGGGAGGAGGACGTTGACCTGAACACACCCTTCGTTGAAGGGGGGGAGGAAATCGCGGCCGAGTTGCGTGGCGACGCCGAGGCTCACGGCCACCGCCGCCGCCACCGTCACGAGGATCGGGGCCGGGTAGCGGACGCTCGTGCGAATGGCCCAACCGGCGAGGGCTTTGAGCATTCGCAGGAGGAGGCCATCCTTGTCGTGATCCATGAACGTGGCGCTCGGGAGGAGCCAGTACGAGAGCACGGGGGTGACGGTCAGGGAGACCAAGAGCGAGGCCAGAATGGAGACGATGTAGGCGATGCCCAGCGGAGTGAAGAGCTTTCCTTCCATCCCCTCCAGGGCGAACAGCGGCACGAACACGAGGACGACGAGGATCGTGCTGAAAACGATCGAGTTACGGACCTCGCTGCTCGCCTCATACACCACCCGGAGGGCCGATTTCGGCTCCGCCAGACGGCCGTTTTCGCGGAGGCGGCGGAAGATGTTCTCGACGTCGACGATCGCGTCGTCGACGAGCTCGCCGATCGCCACGGCCAGGCCGCCGAGCGTCATCGTGTTGATCGACATCCCCAGCCATTTGAAGACCAGCCCCGTGATTACGATCGAGAGGGGAATCGCCGTGAGCGTGATGAAGGTCGTGCGGAAGTTGAGGAGGAAGAGAAAGAGCACGACGATCACGAGCACGCCGCCGTCGCGGAGGGCCTCGACGACGTTGCGGATGCTCAAGTCGATGAACGTCTTCTGCTGGTAGATCTCCGTATTGACTCTGACGTCGGCCGGGAGCGACGGCCGTAGTTCATCGATTGCCTGGGAGATGTCTTCCGTCAGTCGCCGCGTGTCGGCCCCCGGCTGCTTGGAGATGACGAGCATGACCGCGGGAAGACCGTTGACGGAAGCGTCGCCCCGCTTGACCTGGGCCGCCTCGGCGACGCGGGCCACCTGGCCGAGCACCACCGGCCGGTCGCCGGTCGCCTTGACGACCACCGACGTGAGGTCGTCGAGCGACTGGATCCGGCCGAGCGAGCGGACGAGCAGTTCGTTCCCCCCCTGATTCAAGTAGCCACCGGTGGCGTTGGAATTGCTCGCCTGCACCGCCGCCTCCACCTCGGCGAGGCTGATGTCGTAGCGGAGGAGGAGCGATGGATCGACGAGCACCTGGAACTGCTTCCTGCCCCCTCCCATGGTCACGACCTGGGCGACGCCGGGGATCGTCAGCAGCCGCTGCCGCACGACCCAATCGGCGAGCGTGCGGACCTCGATCGGCGGCGTGGCCCCGGATTCGCTTGTCATCCCCACGTGCATGATCTGCCCCATGATCGATGAGATCGGGGCGAGCTGCGGCCGAACCCCCTTCGGCATCCGATCGAGGGCCAGGGCGATCTTTTCCGCCACGATCTGCCGGTCGACGTAGATGTCGGTGCCCCAGCCGAACTCGACGGTGATCACCGACAGGCCGACGCCGGACGAGCTGCGCACGGCCTGCACCCCCGTCGCCCCGTTGAGGACCGATTCGAGGGGAAACGTGATCAGCGTCTCGACCTCCTCCGGGGCCAGCCCCGGCGCTTCGGTGAGGATCGTGACCCGCGGCCGATTGAGATCGGGGAAGACGTCGATCGGCAGCCTCGAGAGCGTGACGCTGCCGTAGGCCATGACGGCGATCGCGAGGACGATCGTGAGCAGGCGGTAGCGGAGGGCGTTCTTGATGACAGCGTCGAGCATGGATCGCCTGGGCTTGGGCGCTTGGAATCGTTTCGTGGGAGTCGTTCGTAGGAGTCGTTCGGTGAAGTCGCCGCACCGGCTTCTTGTCAGTGGTTGTGGCCGGCGTGGGGGTCGATCGCCCCGCCCGATTTGTTTTTCAGCGCCAGCTGGAGCTGCTGGGCAGCGGTTATGGCGATCGTGTCGCCAGGGAAGAGCGCGCCGTCGTTGGCGATCACGACCGTTTGCGGGTCGCGGTGTACGACGTGGACGGCCTGCCGGTCGAGGTGGTCGCCGTTGACCCGGAAGACGTAGTTTTCCACGCCGTCCTGAGCCACCGCCGCGGTGGGGAGCACGATCGAATTGGCCCACGACTCCACCGGCACGCGGAGCTGCATTCGCTGGCCGGGCTTGTAGCGCCATTCGACGAACCGGGCACTCCCGTCGCCGTCACCACGCTTGTCGCGGACGATCTCGTTCGGAAGCCGGACGTAAAAATGGAGCGCCCGCGACTCCGGGTCGATGCGGTTGGCGACGTAGTCGATCTCCAGCCCCTCCACTTTCTGCTCCGGTCCCCCCTTCGACTCGAGGATGGCGACGATCTTCCGGTCTTCGGCGGCGGCCCGGGTGATCTGCGGGATGTCCTGCTCGAAGGCCTCCCCCTCGACAAGCAGGCTTGCGTGATCGGTGAGGACGGCGAGCGTGTCGCCGGCGGTGACGTGCTGGCCACGTTCGACGGCGAGGTCTTGGAGGGTAAGAGTGATCTCGGCGTTCGAGCCAGCGGGGGGCGTGGTCGCGGCCGGTGCCCGGACGACGAACTTTCCCAACAACGTCCGCTTCACGAGGATCTCGTCGACCTGGGATTCGGAGAGCCCGTGGAGGAGGAGGGCCTGTCGCTCGGCGGTGCGGACGGCTTCGAGCTTTTGGAGTTCATACTTTCGTTCGAGGATCGTCTTCACCGCCACGATCCCCTCTGGGCCGATCCCCTCGAGGCGGCCGATCTCCCGGCGGACGATGTCGACCTCTTCGGTGGTTTTGAGGAGGTTGGCCTGGGCTTGAACAAGCTCCTCGTGGGTCAGTCGAATCTCGAAGAGGGGTTGATCCGGCGTGATGGCTTCCCCTTCGGTGGCAAAGATCTGGGTCACCGATCCGGTGATCGGTGCGATGATCGTGAGCTTCGATCGCCCGCGACGTTCCACCACGATCCCCGGCACGCCGATCGTCAGGTCGAAGGTCGACAGCGCGACATCCCCTTCCCGTAGGCCGATGCTGCGGCGAGCCTGATCGCTCAAACGGAGTGAGTTTTCCTCGCTGTGGCCTTCGTGGTCGTGGTCGTGGGCGTCGTGGGTGTGGTCATCGTGATGATCATCCCCATGCGCATCGCCCTTGCCTTGGGGCCCCGCCTCGGCTGCTCCAGCGGGGATGCCGCCGAGCATTCTGATGGCGCGGTCGCGAAGAGGCTGGAAGCCTGGCCAGGGGGTGGCGCCCACGAGCACCCCGACGGTGAGCAGGCCAAGCGCCACCAGGGAGAGGAGGCGAGCGAGGAACGTGGGAACGGGTGATGTGGCCATGGGTGCGCCTGCGCAGGCTCGAGGTGATCTGGCCCGATGAGCCGCCGGCAACGGCCTGCGGCGGCGTGCGGCCCAACGTGGGCGCGCGGTCGGGCGAAGCGGAGAGAACGCGCGGCCTGGCCGCGCGCGGCTTCAGATCAGGAGACGCTCAAACAGCGCAGGCCGACCGGATCGCGGATGGCGATCTGGCGGCGGCTGTCCGCTCTTGGCCTGGGAGTTGGCGATCGCGGCTCCGTCAACGGCGGCCAGAATGCCTGACGCCAGCGGCGACCAGGAAGGGATCGGCAATGGCTCTGCCGAAAGCGCCGCGCACTGACATCCATGGCACGCGTCGCAGTCAGCGCAGGCTTCGGAGGCGGAGAGCGTTATGCGATCGACCTCGGCACCATGGCCGCTTGGGTCGGTAGCTCGCTGGATCAGCACGTCGTCGGGGAGGTGGTCGTGGCAGCAAGCCTCGGCCGTCACCAACCCGACCGACGGCGTCGCCGCATCACCGTGCCCGCCGAAATGGCACGGGTGCAGGCAGCATCCGAAGGTGAGGTGAATCACCGTCGCGATGGTCGTGATGATGCCGACAAGGGAACGCACGGGTGGCCTCTCTGAGCCCTCACTATCGTCCACCCTTCCGCCCCAACTCAAGCGCGACGCAGCCACAGGCAGTTGCCAGGCTTTTTTCTGGGCCGTTTTCAGAAACAGGGCACAGCCCATACTGCCCGGCTCCCCTGGATCATTCGGGCCCTGCTTCGGATCGGGGGTGGTGATCGGGGAAGAGCTCCACCGCGATCCCTCGCTTTTTTGTCCTCAGGCACGGACGAGCTCGAGCAGCCTCCGGCTGCCGATCGGCTCCTCGGTCAGCCAGGGGATGACGGCCATGCGGGGATTCGTGCTCTCCACCCGATCGATGTGCGGTTCCTCGGCCGCGGCCCTGGCGACGAGGAGCGGATCGGTGGGGTGAGCAGCTGCCAGCGACGCGTTAACGACCCAGGCCCACGGCTCGATGCCGGCGCGGCGGAGATCGGCTTGGAGCGCCTCGGCCTCGAGGACGGGTGTCGTCTCGGGCAGAGTCACGATCACCATCTTCGTCTGAGCAGGATCCTGGAGGCGCATCATCGGCGTGACGACATGGAGGTCGGTATTCATGTGCCGAACGACGTCGCGGTGATAGGCCCCTGTGGCGTCGATGAGGAGCAGCGTGTGCCCCGTAGGGGCGGTGTCGACGACGACGAACGACTGCCGCGATTCCTGGATCACGCGCGAAAACGCCTGAAAGACGGCGATCTCTTCGGTGCAGGGGGAGCGAAGATCCTCCGCGAGGAGCGCCCGGCCGGCGTCGTCGAGGCTTCCTCCCTGTGCCTCCATGACGTGATGACGGTAGCGTTCCCGTTCATCGTGGGGATCGATCCGGCTGACGGTGAGCGAGGGGATGTCTGATTCCACCGTCATCGCGAGATGGGCGGCGGGGTCGGTCGTGGTGAGATGGACCGGGTGCCCCCGTGAGGCCAGTTCCACGGCGATGGCGGCAGCAATGGTCGTCTTCCCGACACCCCCCTTTCCGAGCACCATCACGAGCCCATGCCCATCCTTCTCGATGCCGTCGACGAGCGTCCGCAGGGACGGGCGGCGTCGCGGCGGGCGCGCCGCGGGGCGAGAAACGGCGCCGACGGCAGCGTCCGGATGTTCCAGAAGCATCGCCCGGAGGGCCGGCAGTCCGACGAGATTGCAGGGCTGGAGGGGGACGATCTCGCGGGGGAGTGTGGCGATCGCGGCCGGGATGTTCGCCATCGCCATTCGCTCCCGTTCGCGGACGGCCCGCGCCACCGGGTCGGGGCTCTCTCCCCCAGGCATGACGCAGTTGACGATGAGCCGTTGATGGCCGATCCCGAGAAGCCCGAGCTCATGGGAGGTGCGGGCCGCTTCCTCGAGCGCGGTCGCTTGAGGGCGGGCGACGAGGACGACCGTCGTCGTTTCCTTGTCGGCGAGCGTCGCCACCGCATCGGCGTATTGGTGCCGCTGCTTTTCCAGGCCGGAGAGTGGGCCCAGACAAGAAGCCCCCGAGGTCGTCGAATCGAAGAAGTTGGTCCAAGCCGTGGGGAGTTGGAGGAGGCGGAGCGTGTGGCCGGTGGGAGCGGTGTCGAAGATGACGTGGTCGAAGGCGAGCTCGGTGCCCGTACGCTCGAGAAGGCCGGTGAACTCGTCGAACGCGGCGATCTCCGTCGTGCAGGCCCCGGAGAGCTGCTCCTCCATCGCCTTGACGGTTTCGGCGGGCAGCACGCCCCGGACGGGGCCGACGAGCCGGTCGCGGTAAGCGCGCGCGGCAGCTTCGGGATTGATGTTCAGGGCGGAGAGCCGGGGCACTCCGGGCACCGGCGTCGGCTCCGATTCCCCGATCGTGAATCCGAACACCTGGCCGAGATTCGAGGCGGGATCGGTGCTCACCAGGAGCACGCGTTTGCCCCGGTCGGCGAGGGCCACGGCGGTCGCGCAGGCCAGCGATGTCTTGCCGACACCCCCTTTGCCGGTGAAGAAGAGAAGCCGGGTGGGGTGGTCGACGAGGTGCATGAATCCGCTCCGGTGGTCAGCAACATCCGGCCGAAGGGCCGCTCGTCCCGCTGTCGCAGCAGCTCTCCGACATCACCGGCAAAGCGAGACTCACCTCGAGAGGGACGCCCGTCCACGCTGCCAGCTGGACACGGCCCGGCAGTTGGCCTCGGCTCACGACCACGCCATCGACGAGCACGAGCGGCAGGCAGTCGTTGCCGTGGGCGTGCAGCTCTTCGCGGACCGTCGGATTGGCGGCAAAGGCCAGGGGCTGCTGGGCGGGATTGATCCGCTCGACGGCCACGCCGTTGCGCGTCAACCAGGCGAGATCGGCCGCCAGAGCCAGAAGCGCAGGATCGACCTCGGGCCCGCAGACCCCGGTGGAGCAGCAGAGGGGGCGATCAAACACCTGCAAAGAAGCCATGGCAAACTCCGGTCCAGGAAATGGAAGGCTGATTGACGGCGAACCGTGACGCGCAGAAAGTGTAGCGGTGTGCCGTTCTGGTCCGCCAAAAAGGTTTCCCGATGAAGAAACTTCTGTTCGTGTGTGTCGAAAACTCCAACCGCAGCCAGATGGCCGAGGCCTTCGCCCGGATCCATGGCGGCGCCGACGTCGAGGCGGCCAGCGCCGGCTCGCGGCCCTCCGGACGGGTCAACCCGAAGGCGATCGAAGCGATGCGCGAGCTCGGCTACGACCTTTCCACGCACGGTTCGAAGGGGCTCGAGGCCTTCAACGGCGAGCCGGTCGAGGTCGCGATCACGATGGGCTGCGGTGACGAGTGCCCGCTCGTCCTCGCCAGCCGGCGGGTCGACTGGAAGATTCCCGATCCGCGCGACATGACGCCGGAGGAGTTTCGCGGCGTCCGCGACCTCATCGAAGCGAAGGTCAAGGAACTGCTCGCGTCGCTGTGAGGGGGTGGCCCATGGGACGGGCCGGCGTTTCCCCTCCGTGCCTTCCTCCCTGCCGGAGGCCTCCAGCCTCCGCCGGAAAAGACCGAATACAATTATTGGATTGACATGTCGTGATATTCCGATGTATCTTCGGGCGGGGGTACGGTGCCCCAGCGATGCATGCCGGGAGTGATGGCCATGGCCGAGAAGCAACGGGGGAGCGGGGCAACGGCGAAGCTCACGAGCCTCGAGTCGCTCGGTGAGGCCGCGGAGTGCCTGAAAACCCTCGCCCATCCCCACCGGCTGCGGATCGTGCAGATGCTCCTCAAGGGGCGCTACACCGTCGGCGAGCTCGCCGACGCCTGCGGGATTCCCAGCCACATGGCCTCGGAGCATCTCCGTCTCATGCAGCGATGCGGTTTTCTCGATGTCGAGAAAGAGGGCCGCCGCGTTTACTACACGATCGCCGAGCCCCATCTGGCCAGCATCATGGCCTGCATCGAAGACCGCTTCGGCGGTGAGCCCAAGCCGCGAAGCAACCCTCGGAGCTGACCTCTTTCTCTCAGGCCCCCGCCCAAGTTGCATGGCTTCTTAAATGTCGTAGAGTTTCGATATTACGATCCGTGTTCCGTTCCACACCAGTTCCGACCCGACAACAGGAGGCACTGTCATGGTTGCCACAATCTCCCCATCCCTGCTCAATGACCTGCGCCGCCGCGGCGACAAGCTGACGCTCATCGACGTCCGCACGCCGGCTGAGTTCGGTGAGGTGCATGTCGACTTCGCCCGCAATCTCTCCCTCAGCACGCTCGATGCCCGCGAGGTGGCCACGCTTGCCGCCGACGGCCCGGTGTATGTGATCTGCAAGTCGGGCAATCGCAGCCATACGGCCTGCGAGAAATTGGCGGCCGCGGGGCTCGACGGAATGGTGAGTGTCGAAGGGGGCACGAGCGCCTGTGTCGAGGCAGGCCTGCCGGTCGTCCGTGGTCGGAAGGCGATGTCGCTTGATCGTCAGGTGCGGATAGCCGCCGGGGCCCTCGTCGCCCTCGGCGCCGCCACCGCAGGGCTCTGCTCCGATCCGCTCTGGCAGAAGGTGGGAGCGGGGCTGGCCGCCTTCGTCGGCTGCGGCCTGGTGTTCGCCGGCATCACCGACACCTGCGGGATGGGAATGCTCATCGCGCGGATGCCGTGGAACCAGGCCTGCGCCTCGGCCAAGACCTGCTCCCGCACCTGAAGCCTGCTTCGGATCACTTTCCCCCATCCAAAGGAACCCACCCCCATGAAGATCCGCCAGTACTACCTCGCCTGCCTCTCGCATGCCTCCTACATGATCACCGACGACAGGTCGAAGACGGCCGCGGTTGTCGATCCGCAGCGCGACATCGCCCAGTATCTCGCCGATGCCGCGGCGGGGGGATACACGATCAAGCATGTGTTTCTGACGCACTTCCATGCCGACTTCATCGCCGGTCACATCGAACTCCGCGACAAGGTCGGGGCGAAGATTCACCTCGGTCGCCGGGCAGGGGCGGAGTTTGACCACGTCGCCATGAACGATGGCGACAGGGTCGAGTTCGGGGATGTCCGCCTCGAGGTGATGGAGACCCCGGGGCACACGCCCGAGGGGATCTCGATTCTCGTCTACGACCTGGCGAACAGTGACCGTGCGCCGTTGGCGGTGCTCACCGGCGACACGCTCTTCATCGGCGACGTGGGGCGGCCTGACCTGCTCGCGAGCATCGGCGTCACCGCCGACGAACTCGCCGACATGCTCTACGACAGCATCACCGACAAGCTCGTCAAGCTTCCCGACGCCACGCTCGTCTACCCGGCCCACGGGGCGGGCAGCATGTGCGGCAAGAGCCTTTCGAAGGAGACCGTCTCCACGATCGGCGAGCAGAAAGTATTCAACTACGCCCTCAAGCCGATGAGCCGGGAGGCGTTCAAGCAGATCGTCACCGCCGACCAGCCCGAGGCTCCCGACTACTTCGTCCACGACGCGATCCTCAATCGCAAGGAGCGGGAGAGCCTTGAAGTGTCGATGAAGCACACGCTCCGGGCGCTGCCGCTCAACGAGGTGCTCTCGCTAGAGAAGATCGGCGCGCAGTTGCTCGACGTGCGCGACGGCATCGACTTCGAGGGGGGGCATCTCGTCGGCGCGCTCAATATCGCCCTCTCCGGCAAGTACGCCACCTGGGCCGGCTCGATGCTCGCCACCGACAGGCCGATCGTCGTCATCGCCGAGGAAGGTGCCGAGGAGGAGGCGGTGATGCGGCTCGGGCGGATCGGATTCGACAACGTCGCTGGCTACCTTGCCGGCGGGATGCGTGCGCTCGAGCATCGCGACGATCTCGTCGAGCGCACCGAGCGGATCACCGCCCCGGCGCTCGGTGAGTGGCTCCGTGGGGAGCGTGCCGATGCCGGTGCTGTGCCGGTCGTCATCGATGTCCGCAGCGCGGCTGAGCATACCGCCGGTCATCTCCCTGCCGGCCTGAACATCCCCCTCACGCATCTGGCCGAGCGGTTCGGGGAGATTCCCTCGGGCAGGCCGGTTGTCGTTCATTGCGAAGGGGGATACCGCTCCGCGATCGCCGCGAGCCTCCTCCAAAAGCTCCGGGTCGGAAAGGTGCACGATCTCGTCGGGGGCTACAAGGCCTGGGTGGCGGCGAAGCTGCCGACACACGCCTGACGGTCGCTTCCCTCATCACCATCTTGGAAGCCTTTCATGCTCCCCCTCCCGGCCGCCATCGACCTCAGCCTCGCCTCGCTCCCCCCGGCGTGGATGATGTTCCAGTCGATGGCGGCTGGTGCGGTCGTGGGGCTCTCCCTCGGGCTCACCGGCGGAGGGGGAGCGATCTTTGCCGTGCCGCTGCTCGTCTATGTCGTCGGGGTCGATCCGACGACGGCGGTGAGCATCTCGCTGGTGACCGTCGCCGTCACAGCCCTCGTCGGCGCGGTCGAGCGATGGCGGTATGGCCAGGTCGAGGTATCGAGTGGCCTCCTGTTTGCCGGCGCCGGGATGCTCACCGCTCCGGTGGGGAGCTGGCTCGGCGGCCTGATGCCACCACGGATGCTGCTCACCTCGTTCGCCGGACTGATGGTCGTGATCGCCGTGCGGATGTGGCGGAAGTCCGCCGAGACCGGCGAGCGGATGCCCGCGTCAGTGTTCTGTGCGGGCGTGGGGCCGACCTGCAGCCGCGACTCCAGCGGCCGACTGCGGATGACCGCTCGCTGCGTCGTTCTCCTCGTGCTCGTCGGCCTCGTCGTCGGGCTGCTGTCGGGAGTGTTCGGCGTCGGCGGGGGCTTCCTCATTGTTCCGGCGCTCGTCGCCTTTGCCACGATGGGGGTGCCGCAGGCGGTGGGGACGTCGCTCTTCGTGATGACGCTCGTGGGCGCCTCGGCGATCGCGTCCCAGCTCGCCGCCGGCCGGTCGATCCCTCCCGATATCACGGCCAGCTTCGTGGCCGGGAGCATCCCGGCCCTTCTGGTGGGCTCGCGGATCGGAAGACGGCTGACCGGCCCTACCCTCGCACGGGTGTTCGCGGTGGCGATCCTCCTTGTGGCGACCTACGTGATCACGATGACGGCGCTCGGGGCTCGCTGAGGCAACGGGCGGGACGCGATCACAGCCGCGGGCTGGCAATGGCCGTCAGGCCACGCCGTGCTTTGTGAACCATGCCAGGAGCCGCTTCCAGCCATCGGCGGCCTGCTCTTCGCGGTAGGAGGGGCGGTAGTCGGCGTAGAAGCCGTGCGGGGTGTCTGGATAAAGAATGATCTCGGAGGGCTTCTTCGCCTCGGCGAGCTTCTTCTGCATCGCTGCCACGAGGTCGTTGGGGATCCCCTGGTCAGCGCCGCCGTAGAGCCCCAGCACCGGGCTCCCGAGCTTGGCGACGAGGTCGATCGGATTGGCCGGGTGGAGATCGTCCTTGGCCGCATCGAGCCGGCCATACCAAGCGACGCCTGCCTTGAGGCGGGGATTGTGGGCGGCGTAGAGCCACACGATCCGTCCCCCCCAGCAGAACCCGGTCACGCCGAGCCGCGCCGTGTCGCCGCCATGCTTGCCGGCCCAGTCGACCGCGGCGTCGAGATCGGCCATCACCTGCTCGTCGGGCACCTTGGAGACGACCTTCGCGATGATCTCCGAAAAGTCCTTGATCTGCGAGACATCCCCCTGCCGGGCATAGAGCTCCGGCGCCACCGCCAGAAACCCGAGCTTGGCGAAGCGGCGGCAGATGTCCTTGATGTGTTCGTGAACGCCGAAGATCTCCTGGACGACGAGCACCGTCGGGAAGGGGCCACCG
>Ga0208249_1000221_pt1 | contig 18696 bp, 13 predicted proteins | sample CryBogmetaGMA1M_FD_184546 | JGI IMG/M metagenome (GOLD analysis project Ga0208249, IMG submission 184546) | Freshwater microbial communities from Crystal Bog, Wisconsin, USA - MA1M (SPAdes) | ecosystem: Environmental > Aquatic > Freshwater > Lake | place: Crystal Bog, Wisconsin, USA | collected...
TTGTAGCATATACGTGCGTTTCTCATCTTTCTCTCGGGCCATCTTTGTTGTTTGACCTCATTTGCAAATGAACTATCGGCATATGACTGGTGTTATGGCCTCGGGTACTGGTCAGTACCCATGCAAAGAATAATTAAGTAAGTCTATGCATGTTCCATGGTTCATTTTTTTGCACTCACCTCGGACATCGAAACAGAAATTTATTTTGGCAACTGGGTTCAGAGTTCGGTTATATTACGCAATATTTATGTGTGCTTTGGAGCTATGCTCTATCGACAAGAAATAAATAATCGATTCGCACTTCATGATTTAATTTTTTGAAGGGAAGTGGTCTTGGTTCCGGGATCGGACTTCGAAACAGAAATTTTATGTTGGGACCTCGCGCTGTGGGAGCTCTCATTTAATATACTACGGTCTTCGCGTTCTATTTGGGGTCCTTGTTTACATCAAACCATGCATAGCATCTGGAATCGCCAAATCTCAGTAGTCGTATGACGATCTTCAGGAGTTCAAAACAGAAAATTACGCGTGTGTAGACCGAACACGAAGAATCAGGCAGAGCCGACGCGTATCGTATGCCCGTCATCTCGGTTGTTTGGCTCCCTTTAAATAAATGTAGTGTTTCTATATATAAACAACCATGCGGGCTGGGGTTTTGCTCATCGTCGTATGCGTTCTGGGTGCCATCGCCGTTCTATTATACTTTCTGCTGAAGACGCCGCCTAATGACAATAACTGCAGCGTGCCCAAATGCATCGCCAACAGTAAGCCTATCGACTCCATCTCTCTTACTCCAGAACTGCTGGCAGCAAATGGGGTCTATATCATTAAGGGCGATCATGACAATAATTGGGCAGCTGTGACTAAAATGCAGCTGGCAAACGTGGGGGTAAATTCTAAGGGACAATTTGATAATGATCCTGCAGTAGAGCACTATGCCTTCCTTTTCGATAAGGGCATATATAATAATACTATCATGGTGGGGTACTACACGACCGTCACAGGACTAGACCCTTCCCCACAGAATGTTCAAGTGGGTGCTTATTGCCTTGGAGATTGGACCGGGCTCGAAGACGGGTCGGGTGGGTCTTTGAACACCTTCTGGCGCAGTTTAGAAAATGTGACTCTCAAACCTCTTGCCGAAAAAACAATACCGGGAGGTGGTTTCAGCTTGCCAAATGACGTGACGTGGGCAGTGAGTCAAGGTAGCCCTCTACGCCGTTGTATCATAACTCCATCTCAAACCCCAGCGACAAACGGCGACGCGCAAGGCTTACTGGCCCTTGCCGTCATATGTCCCGGTCTCAATAAAAAAGATCCAAAAGCATGCTTGGCGTCCGGTGGGTTCTCGTCAGATAACCAGCTGTCTAACGGTGTCAAGGCCATGAGTCAACAACAGTGGTTGAGTTTGGCCGACTCCTACAATTCACCTGTACAGAGCTCGGCGGAAGCAGTTTGGAATCAAGTCTATGTCGGCTGCGCAAACATTACAATTGATGATCCGAGCCAGACTTTTGAAATAAAGGGTAAAAATCCATATAGTGTACCAACAGAAACTTGTCAAGGCACCCAAGGTATAGTCACTAAGCTGACCCCCAAATATTTCTCCGATAAGAACTTGAAAAGAGCTCGTAAACCCTATGTAGTGAGAAGCGCGACGAACAACCTACTTGAATGTGTGGTCCCTACGCTGGACACTCCACAATACGCAGCAGCCACGTCTGAAACCTCTTCAGGTTTCACGTTTGCTTATGACGAAAGCTCTCTCCGAGTGGCCCTTGGCAGTACTGCAAGCATCGTCGTCATCGCTAGCAAGCGCCCGATAGCCCTGTGCTCTCCTCTTATCGTCAGCAAACCAACGGTGCTGTTAGGGCTTGGGTTGCCAACCCTGCTCCTGACGACGAACGACGCCCAGATCTTGATCACAGGCGACAACTGCCAGCTTGCCGGCCTCCTCATAGATTGCGGTGCAAACATTGGCAACATGTTAGAATGGCGAGGGAAACAAGGGGTCATGCATGACATATACACACGGGTAGGGGGCGGTGTATCGCCTGCGTGTTGTTCTTGTGATACGCAAATGCTCATTTCTGGCAGCGTCATAGCCGAAAATATATGGATATGGAGAGCAGACCATGACGCATCTGGTGGGAACCCTGCATGTGATGAGCTCAAGACTGATGGCCTCAAAGCCAACACCTCGCAAATCGGCTTGCACGTCTTACCCAAGGCAAACCTCCTAGTGTATGGCCTCGCTTCAGAGCATAATTTGAAGTATAACGTCTTATGGGAAGGCAGTGGTTATGTCTTTTTCTATCAAAGTGAGTTACCTTACTGTGTACCCAAGGGCTACGATTTTCCAGGTTTAAAGCTCAAGTTGAGCAGCGGCGAAAAATTTGAGGGATACGGGTTTGGCATCTATCATTATTTTGCTCAAGGGGCACCCCAAGTCTCCACAGCTCTCGATACGACTGAAAGTGTTCCCGGAACCTGCACGGTTGATGGCGTTGTTAGTGTCTTGTTGACCGGCGATGGTACTATAAACCATGTCATAGATCAGCAAGGTTGTGGGACATCGCCCGCCTTTTTAATCTCCACTTATGTAAAAGATGAACCCGCTTATAAAACATGTCCGCAATGTAAATCATCGCAGCATATTTCTTGATTCGCATCTTGTATATTCAGACGCGCCATTTACAACTCAAGTGCTCTCCTCGGGGCGGGCTTCTCTTGGGCCGCTGCTATCATGGCATATGTGATTTGTCAGGCCAGGGCCCAAGGAGACTTGTTTGACGAAGCCTGGGAAGACTATGGCGTGCCTTCGACACCCGAGCCTTGGCCGGAGGATCACCCGCATCTATCCTTGCCTTCCCACGACAGCTTGCAAGATGGCGAGTTCGAAGTGTCGCATCTGCATGTGCACGGCTTCGTGCCGGTCCACGGCTCTGCGGTGACCTCTCCAACTCACCATGAGACCGCATGCAGGCCACCAAGTTTCGTGCCGCCGACGTTCGGCCTCAATCTTGTCTTCAATGCGACTCCCGATGTGGCGGCCCACGATGTCCAGTCGCAAGCTGATTGGCTGCTGCCGGCTTCATTTTCAGAAGCAGAAAGGTGCAATGTTCTCATGAACCTCCTCAAGGGCCCGGATGCCGACCTGCCTCGGGCCCGCCGATGTGCGGGCGACTCGTTTCACGAAACCAGCCCCGCCGCAAGTACGGCCAGCGGCGGCAGCCCTACCTTTGCGGAAGAGAGCGATTCCTCATCTTCGGCGGCCCACATGAGTCGGCTCGTATCAGGAGCTCCGACCGACTTCTATGTGCAGCTCTTGTTGGACCACTCGCCAGATGCATATGGGCACTGGTACCTAGCCAGCATGGCCGCTGTGCAAGGGAACTCCGAAACCTGCACCATGTTGTGCGACGCCCTGAAGAAGATTTCGGATGCCACACTCGGGGACTTGATGGCGTGCGCCGACAGTATGACCATCCTGATCATGGTCATTAATGTGATGGGGCGCATGACCAAGTTCTTTACCGTCAGATTATTTGCCACGGTGCAAGGCTTCACCGTCGACTCGCCACGAGCTCCCTTGCTCGGTGCCAAGCTGCTGCTGGGGTCTCTTCACACCGGAGCAGACCTCGTGAGCATCATGCAGGAAGTGCTGGAAGCCTGGAGCCCCCATCTCTTGGAGGTATGGTGGCAACACGGCGATACGCACGAGCTAGCTTCTCTGGCTGCAAACGCCGTCATGCACATATATTACCTGAAGAGTGCCCCGTGGCCGTTTCACCAGAACAGGGCCTTGGTCGACACGTCGCGCTGGATCCTCGTGACGAACTGTTTCATGAAAGAGCGAGAGAACTCGTTCCTGCGCAGCCGCTTGCATGCGGCAAGCATGCTCTCGTGTGACTCTCTGCAGCATTTTCTGCGCGCCGAAGCGCAGCGTTGCGTCGTCGAGCTCTGTAATACGGAGGGCATCAACGAGGCGCAGCGGTTCATCAATGAGCTTCACGTGGAGGGGGGCATCGACTGGTCGGGGCAGCTGACTCATATCGTGGCTGCTATGCAAGTGCCCGTATAGAAAAGACCTGCAGGATGAACAGGGTGTCCGTAGCCCAAGTCGTGCAAGAACTTAGAGCCTTGGGAGAATTCCCAAAAGAAAGACGGCGGAGCGTGCTCAAGAATGCGCAAGACAAAAAAGAAGGGTTCGTACTAGGGTTTGTGCTCAATTATGCTCGTGGCTGGTGTGCCAGCAAAGCCACCAAGCGTTATCCTGAACTAGCCCGCTTGCTCTGCTCCTTTGTACGTTCTCGTCAGAAATCTTTCAAGTTCACCAGTATCATGGTCAACAAAGGCACCTCGGCTTTGCACGTAGACACCCTCAATTGTGGTCCCAGCTTAATAATTTCTCTCGGGGATCACTCAGGGGGTGAACTGTGGCAATATCACAAGCCCGAGCAAGGCAAGGTGCTCAACATCAAGAATCGACTTGTCATGACCGATGGGCTCTTGCCCCACATGACCTTACCTCACGATGGCGAAAGGTTCTCCTTGGTTTTTTTCAGCATGAAAAGCAAGCGCAGACAGATTTCTGACGAACACCATACGATGCTGAAAAAACTTGGATTTTCATCACCGCTCGAGACTGCTCAGTCATGTGATGCCGTGCCTCGAAAAGATTTACTTCCAGATGCAGCACAGCAACTTAAGGCACTGCTAGTGGCCAAGGGACACTCACCTACAGCAGCACGTCGACATATCGGAGATTACACAAATAAATCCATACCGAGACGCATCATGTTATCAACGCGCCGCACCTAGCACCGTCGTTGTGCGCAGCTTCTCCTCAGCAACGGTGCCAGGTTGGTGGGCGGAGAGTGGGAAGTGAAGCAAGTATGTCCGAGGCGTGCAATGTGAGGATTGCCAGCTGCGAGGCTCTGATACGCATCGAAAACGAGGCCGCCAACCTTGCAATAGGCGCCCTGGCCGACGTCTGGAAGGCGAGCCTCGCAGCTTTGCAGAGTACGCACCGCCGCCGGATCGCAAAGCTCGCCGCGGACTTGCACGTGGAACGGTGCCAGGCCTCTCACGCGACCGAGGCACCTCAAGAGCCTCAAGAGCCCATGCCGCTTGAAGATGAAGTGCAAGCTGTGAATGCAGCTTTTATGAGGATGCACGACGCTCTCACCAGAGTGTCTAAGAAGGGCAAAGCCAAGAACGAAGCAGCGCCTGCGAGTGGCTCCGGCCTGCCTGCGAGCAGCTCTGGAGCGCCGCCCATAGGCGTAGGCGGCGCCGAAGCCTCGCCCTCCAGCGGCCCCGGAGCGCCCGCAAGTGCCACGGGTAGAGGTGGGGGCCGGGGCCGGGCACGCAAGAGCTCAGCTAGTGCTGCAGGCGCGGCGCAACCGCCAAGTAAGAGATCGCGCGCGTCCTCGGCTGTGAACGCCACTCCAGCCTCGGATGCTTTGACGTCTGCGCCCATCGAGCAGCGCAGTGGGGAGGCGGTCTTGCTCGAGTGGGTGGCGACCACCGCATTTTCCAAAGAAGGCAAATTCAAGGCCACGGCAAAGCAGTTTCGCCAAGACTTCTCGGACTTAAGCTCCTTGGAGGCAACCTTGAAAACCATCGACAAGGAGCTGGCCAGCCCTCAAGGCCTCGGCCTGATGGAGAAAGCTCTTATTATGTGCCGGCTTCCGACGATCGCGGACTCTTCCTCTACGTCTGCTGCTGCATTTGCCTTGGGCTGGTTGAAGCATTACACCGAGCTGCAGCGCAAGGCCCCCGTCCATACTCCTACTTTCAGGTTTACAGTGCCGCCGACCGCACAGCTCAAGGGCCAGGCAGCTGGAGGTGGGCCGCCGAGCCGCGCTGGCGGTGTGTGAGCTGAGAGAGAGCGAGCGAGACTCTCTTTTGAGCGGCCTGGCTAGCATTTTGAAAATAAATATTTGCAAGCAAACAACTAAGAAACTGAGTTTCGGAGACGATGCAGGAATCATCTTGACTCATGAGTGGCACATGCATCAAAATCATCAACTAACGTGAGATCCCTCACTTGACACGTTATTTTCTACAGCATGTGGCCATCTGCTAGCTCAATCTGTGGCCTGGCCAGTCGTTTGGGTGGGCCCTTGAGCGCTCAGATGATGCAGGCAGCGCCGGCGAGCCCTGTGCCTACGTTCAGGAGTCTTCATAGGGATGCGCCGGGCGCGCCCAGGGTTGTTCAGACAGACTTGGACCGCAAGCTCTTCCATGCCATGCGCGGCCAGCCGCAGATGCTCTGCGAGTACCTGGCTAGGTTTCCAGTTTCGGAGCGTCCCGGCTGGCTTGGCGAGACCAAGTCTGGCGCGTGCACGCCTCTCCTGAAGTATGTCATAGAGCTCGGCTACTGTGGAAAATGGGTCTCTGCCGAGCATTTGGTGGCAACCGTGCAGCTGCTCTGTCGCCATGGCGCCGATGTGCTGGATGTGTGGTCCCTGCCCCGAACGAGCAGGGAAATAAACGGACGAGAGCTTTGGGCACTTCTGGGTCGCGACGACCCAGAGCTGCAAGTGCATCGCGACCGCCACGTCCTCGTTGCCAGGGCATTGCAGCGCTTGGAGCGACAAAGTGTGTTTGCAGCCTTGGCCCCTATGCTCACCGACGGCAAGGGCGTCGTTCTTTTGCAGGGGCCTATTTTTCGCCAGGTCTTGGCATACCTGGAACTTTAGAATTCGCGTCTGGCGGAGGCCCCTTTAATTTGTTGGAAGCGCCACCATTCTGGACTTCAATATGTAGGGTGTGCGAGAGGTAGTTTCACCTCTGCACCCAATGCAAACATCGCCGCAAAAAAAACATGTGCCGCTTCCGTGAGTTTCGTCATTGTAAGTGGCTCTCTTATGTCTAGCTTGAAAGCAGCTCAATAGCGAGCGACCGTTCATTCTCTCTGCACTCAAAGCTCTCGCTTTCTTGTCACGATATTATATGGACATTCATGGTGTGTCGAGCCATTGGTTTACAGGACAGTGTTGAAACCGTCGTCGCCTCGCATCGTGGGCGTGTCGCCATGGCCGCCCTTCCTGGCTTGACTGGCGGCGTTTTCCTCAAGCAGCTGAAAGCGGCCACATCGCCGCAAGGTCAGCTGCACTTGGTCGCATACATGAACGGCCGCTTCTCGGAGTGCCACAACGATGCGCACTGCCTTGGCAATTTCAAAAAAGACCTTGACCGCTTGAAAAAGGTGCTGCCGAAGTTAACGGGACTGGTCCGCGAGTGCAAAAAGGAGCACCGTCCCAGCAAGCGTCGCAAGGTAGCTCAGGTCTCTCCTGAGGTAGAGGAGGTGGAGGCAGGACACGGCGAAGGCGCCGAGGAGCCTGAGGACCTGGAAGAAGGCGCGTATGGGTTTGGAGAGATATTTGTGGACCACCTGGGAATGGGATTGGTCGAGCCCCACTTCAAGCTTCTGGAGGACCACTTGAAATCTAACGCCGAAGCCTCGCTGGTGGCAGCCTCGCTCGACTTTCTGGCGACGAAAAAAATCCTGGCGAGCTTTGCCGATCGGTGCCAGAATGCTACCCGCGAAATCAAGAAAAAAGGCGCCTCGAAAACGGCGGGCCTCACCTTGCTCGACCTCAGCGCCAGCTTGCTCAACGACAAACTCAAGCGGGGCCTGCTCGACCTGCGGGGGGACCCCGAACGCAATTTGTCCGCTCTGCGCAACAACGACTTCCTCAGCCTGGAGACGCTGACGCAGCTGGCCAATTCGTTGCATACTATGATTGAGAACTTTGGCATCGAGCTCATGGACGTCGTGTCGACCAACTCTGCCAATCTCAAGTGTAAAAAGGAGGTCGAAGGCTTGATCGGCGACGTCTTGCGCACAGCCAGGATTTGGTGGGCCGATGACCTGACCGCCAACGACAAACTACGCGCCTCGGAATTCATCGAGGAGGTGCGGCGGCAGGTGACCGTCGCACTTCTCCGTCACTTCTTCATTTTCACAGAAGAAAACCAGGATGCTGGCATTATCGATACAAACGAGGTGGCGTGGAAACAGTTTGCTCAGCTCCTGAGCAAGCTCTGTAGCTTCGTGCACCAACTCCCAAGGCTGGATGGGCCTATTCCGCACCTCGAGGGCGACTCTCTGGTGCTGTTTCTGCAGAGGCTCTGCTCGGCTGCAGAGACCTTCAATGTTCTGGCCTGGATCAGCAACTCTTTCCGGCCCTTCCTCGACATTGCCAACGAGGTTTTGCAGGATCTCGATGCCTCGGCTTCGTCGCAGACCGGGCAGGCTCTCGCTACTTTGCCGAGCAACTTTCATGCCGCCATGCTCGAGCGGTTTTGCCAAACCTTTGGCAACGAGAAGTTGAGCACCTTGTCCTCCGTCATGCACATCGAGCTGCTGACATCTTGTTATTCTGTCATCATGAGCGGCATCGAGCTCACCAAATGGACGGCGGATCACCAGGAGGAATTCAAGCGTGCCGTCATCCAAGGCTTCCAAGAAGCGGTGCAGGAAGGAGTAGGGCACAACCACGAGGGCCCCAAGCTGCGAAGCTTCGTCTTGCGCAGCATCAAGCAGCGTGCGTCCTCACTGCTTGAAAACTACCAACCGCCTGCGAATGCCGATGTTCTCGTAATTTCAGACGACGAGGCCGATCGCCAGGAGCCTGGATCAACGGCGGGTCTTCAGAACGCTGCCACTGTCTTGGCTGCTATCGGCACCGAGGCCGTCGGTGCCGGTGCAAATGCTCAGACTCCACTATCAGATCCGTCCACGGTCTTGCCTGAGCTCGGGGCGGGGGCCGCCGGCGCCGACGATGCGGGTCGGCCCTCTGTGCCTGCTGCGGTAATTCCGGGCTCAGTCCTCGACTTGGCTGAGCAGCCGACGGAAAAGGCCGAGGCCGAGGTCTTACCAGACTTTGCTCCGGGCTCCGTCATCGACGCGGCTGAGCAGCCGGCGGAGAATGCCGATGCCGTGGCGACACCAGCCTCGGCCGCAGGACTTCCGAACTCCGTAATCTCCTTGGCGGAGACTGCGACGGAGAATGTTTCCGTCGAAAAACTAGAGTCTCCGGTCGTCGCAGCGGCGGCCGGGGCAAGGCATGACGGCGAGGTGCTACCGACTGCAGTTGCCCCGTCCCCGGTGGCTTTCTAGACACGGACTGCCCCAATCTTGATGCGCAAAATGTCCGTTGGTTCTTTGTTGCTGGGTCATCGCACCGAGCTTTCACGGCACTGGTTCGAAGTCAAACACTGGCTCTATCCGAGTTTTAGGGTCCAGCAGCGCTTGCTCGCTTTCATAACTTAGAGGGTACAGAGAGATGCTGTCAAAGGCAAGCAGTTTGAGCAGACGTCCGACATTAGATGTCGCATCGGCATACCCACGCGATGCTCGTAAAAAAATGAGACAAGACACGAGAAACAGCTCAAACTCGGTTTTGCGTTTTTCAGGTGGCCAGTGTGTCAAGTCCGAATTTCTAGACCCCCTTTGCGACGGATCAGTCAACGTCTCAATTTGACGGGTGGGGTAGAGTTGGCACAATTCTTCGTAAACGGTGTAGTCGTCTGTTTGTAAAAATAAGGGCATGTCAGGCGGTCCTAGGTTTACGTACGTTAATATGTCGCGTAATGTCATATGCTCTCTCTCGGCATCCTTGTCTCCGCGCCTCACATATAATGAGACAAATGCCGTTTGCAGCTTCTCCCGCATGTATTTTTCGACTGCTGCCTCTATAAAACCTTGGACTACAAACAAGCGCCCAACGGCATCTCTATATTGTTGAATGGAATATGGGGGTACAAATGCCAGTTCATCTTGTCCATGTCTAAAGTGAATTTTCGGTTCATGCCGGGGGTTTGTGGCATCTAAGGTCTCGAGCGACGCGAAATAATCGTGCCACCCACTGGCATAGGTGTACTGCCAGTTATCATGTGCAGTGTAAAATGAATAATCATGTGCAGCTGCCCACATGTATGCCTTCAATTGCATAAAAAACATGGAGGCAAACCCAGCATCTGCCGTAAGAGTGAACACAACAACGGCGTGGGGTTTGAGTGCGTGGTGCGAGGCAGTCTTCGGTCTTGTATGCAGGAGTAGCAGTATAATGACAGCACCTATCATCAGGGCCAGGCATGCCAACAAATATTCGGTCATTTGCTTTATGAAGCGTGCAAACGACTGAACAACGCAGGCATGTCAAGGGTCTAATTATCTAATCTGTATAGTGTCACTCCAACAAGGGCACCTACACACATGGACACATGCGCGCCATCGCCGTTGGTTTCTCAAGACTGCCCTGCGTGTTGAGCCCCTCCGTCGTGTGCCGGCAAAGTGCTAGCATGGCCTCAGCCAGGACTCGCGAGCTCGGCGAGGGCAATGGCCGCAAGCCCAAACCTCCAGCCACTGCGCAGCCAGCGTACACGGGCCCGGTGCCGCTCCACTGGTTTTATCCGGGCACGGTCACGCTTCTTGCGAATGACAAAAGCCTCACCTACGTCTCTGAGGACCTGCTGGTAGGCTTGCCCCGCGTGCCTGTGCGTTCGGTGCCAGGTGACTGGCAAGCCTTTCAGAATTTCTGCAACGAGGAGCTTGCTCTCCGTCGAACGGGGGGTCCCAGGTATGTCAGCATGAACCAGGTCCGCTGCACCAATCGGGATCCCCGGGACGTCGCCTACAATGGCGACAAGGTATGGCTCGGCAAGGTCTTCACAACTTTCAGCACCGACGGAGACCACTGTCTCATCCGCGTGGAACTGCCGAGAGGGCACTTGGCACCGGTCGGCTTGCTCGTGCGCTTGACCAAAGCTGCCATCGAGGACGAGACCATTGTGATCTGGGATGGCGACACCCGCATCGATGGCCGCACCGCAGTTGCAGCCTTGCAAGCGCATCTACTGCCAGGACAGCTTTGCAAGCTCACCTTACGGGGCCAGAAAGACGCCGCCTCCCAGCATTTTGCCTTCACGCCCATGGGAGCTCTGCAATTCCAGTGGAATGACGTGCAATACCAATGTGGCCAGGTCGATGATGACACTGCTCCTAAATTTGTCTTGAGACTGGGCGGGTTGCGCCGCCTGAGCAACTGCAATCAGCCCATCTCGGTAAGTTTTCCGGTGGCGAGAGAGTCGCGCTTGCCCAAGGGCCTGGTAGGTGATGAAAAAACTGCCGGCGGGCACCACCGCAGTCTTCTACGCAAGGGCTATGCCATCGTGCCTGGCATCAAAGAAGGGGAGCTCCCCACGAGACAGCTCGTGCACGTACACCAAAGTCACCTGGCTCCAGGCGTTGACGTCACGATCGCCGCCCTCGTCGATGGCATGACCTCAGCGTGCTTCGAAGCATTCCGCACCAATGTCGACACGACTTATGACAATGGCAACTGCAAGATCACGCTCCTGCATGTGGTGCCAAGCGAGCTGCCCGACCGCGTGCTGACGAGCTTCTGGCACCTTCTCTTCACGGACGCGCTGCTAGATGCCCACAAGTGCCGGTTTCTCTACGAGAGTCAAGCCCTGGCGGCTCGGAGCTTCTATTCCTTGCGCCCCCAAGATGTCATAGACGTCGAGGACGGCAATGAGCCGGTGGCCGGCGGCTCTGCAAGCTTTCTTCCAGACGGCGTGGTGCTCAAGAATGAACTTCAGAAGAAGGCAGAAGCGCGCAAGGATCACTGTCAGTGGGCTGAACGTCTGCTGCCGCGCAAGTCTCGAAAACCTGACGGTGTCGCCGGGCGTCACTTGCCAGGGCGCCTGAGCGCCCGATCGGATGATCGAAAACGCAAAGGCCCGTATACCTTCGGAGATGTGGGGAGCCGCAGCGCCTCATCAAAACGCGGTCATGCCGCGGCGAGCGGGCCCATCGTCATGCCACCGCCGCCGCCAGCGCCCAGCGCACCGCCTGCAGGGCCGCTGTGCCCGGCGATGCAGCCCGGCATGGTGGTGTTGCCCTGCGAGGACCTGCCGCCACTGCCAGCCGACTTCCTGCACCCCCACCATCAAGTGACCGATGGGTTCAGATGGCTGCAGTGGCTGCGTGGGTGGCTCCTCCACCCGGTTCATACCGCAATCGTGGATGGCACCTCGTGTCAACGGCTGTCCGCCCACATTGGGCAAATTCTTGTCAGCGGCTGGCAATCGCCCTCTTCATTTGACTGGGAGGGGGTGCGCCCGAGGTTGTGGTTCACTTACTGTGAGGCCGGGATGGAGTTGTCTCACGACATCGTGCCGCCGCCTGCAAGTCTCTGTCTAGACGATTTCAACTCGGTCTTCGGCCTGTTGCCCTTCGCCTATGCGCTCGAGGTGCATGACAACGGCCGGCTGCACTCCGAGAGCAGCTTCGATGAGCTGGCCGTCATCGCGATCTTTGCATTTCTTGCTCAGATGCGGCACCTAGTCAATCCGCACGTCGAGCACTATGGTTTTGTGCATCGGGTCCTCTCCAGCAACTTGGCCTATATGAACTTTCTGGCTGTCGACCCCTGGGGCAACCGAGCACCCCTCGACCTTGATCCCATCATCGTGGATGACTTGCTGCGCCTGAACGTCGCCAACCGCCGCCAAGCGGCTCGCACCGTGGCCTCAGAGCTCGAGCAAATGGTGTTGGCCCAAGTTCTGGAGAGCGCCTTTGGCGACGTCGGCAGCTATCCTTTCCTCACCTACTGGTGTCGGCAGTCAGAGCCTCCAAAAGCCGCGCGGTTGTTTGGCTGTCTCTGGGCTGTGCAGCTTTGTGAGGCCGGTCAGGACGTACATGTAGCCAGATTGGAGAAGGACCTGCAAAAGCTGGGGGAGTACTCTGCCGACTACCGAACCATGGCCAGCTACATTGCAGACAAACTGGCGACTGTGAAGCCAGCTCACTCTCTCGACCGTTTGCGTCACGACCTTCGGCTGGCCTACCAGGGTCGCGGGTGGGAAACCTACACGCGATCGATGCCAGAGCGGGACTTCGGCTATGCAGTCGCTTTGCGCTGAGCCAGGTGCGGTCGGAGCTTTGTAGCTACGGCATAGTATGAGGCGCACTGCCGCATTGAAAAGAACCTTGTTTTGGCAGTCCTCATGGTGCCTGCATGGCTGCAACTCGCAGTGTGCATGTAGTCTTGCCAGATGCCATTCAACCCTCGCCTCTTTTTCAGACATTGAAAGCAAGGGCCACCAGCCAGGGCCAGGCGCGGTCCGAGCTCTGTAGCTGCGCAATAGCATAGGAGCGGGAGCATATGATGCATTGTCGTGTCCAAAAAAACATTACGTTTTTGCAACGTTATCATTAATCCTGCGTGCAGTTTCAAAGTGCATGTAGTGCGGTTTCATTGCAAGATGCATCGCAGCAATCGTAGCATCATATTCTCAGCCGCATCATGCAACGACCAGTCTTGTGGATGTTCGCGCCTTTGTGTGGTAGGCATATTTTGGCTCTCAACTATTTACATCGCTTTGGGCTAGCAACGATGTCGGTCTCTCCTGTCGTCGACATGGGCCTGGGACATGAGGGAGAAGAGGGCACGAGCTCATCGGCAGCCACGGCACCGTGGCCGCCCTCGAGCCAGGCCGAGCATGCCCTCATACAGCCTCCTGGGACTGAAGGCTTGGAATGCCCGGTCGTCTCGGCCACCTCAGAAAGCCAGCAGCCAGTGGCAACTTCGCACCATGAGCAGACCAAGGCCCTGGGTCCGGTAGCCCCGGGCCCACTTCAAGACACCTTGCAAACTGTCAGCTCGCAAGCGTTCGCGGCCATTGCGGAGCCTTCAGACGAGGCCGAGGCGAGTCATATCACGACACCGACTGACCAGGCGGCTGTTGCCGCCGAACCAAGCTCGGGCCTTCCGTCAGGAGCAGGCGAGATGCCTGCGGCAGCCAGCATCCTGCCACTGGAAGCCGCCGTATCAGAGCAGGCGCCGCCAGAGGCGGCAGTGCGGCTTGCGCAGCGAGTGGGAGCTTGCGATGACGAGGCCGGCAGCGCTCCTGAGGACAGCACTCTGGCCAGTGCTCCAGAGGCCGAAGAGCTCAGGGCAGCGGCGGCACCGAGCTTGGACGGTGCCCTCATCCTGCCGGTCGAGTGCGGGCAAGAGCAGCTGCGCCCAATCGACTCGCTTGGATTTTCAAAGGAGGGTGAGGAGTCTACTAACACCCTCAGCGACACCTCGGTGGCCGGCGATGCACTGGCCGGAGCTCCAAATCTTCTAGCTCCGGGTCTCGCATTCTTCGCTGAGCACCCTGCAGGTCAAGTTTCCTCGCAGGACCCCCCCGGGGCCTCGAGCAACGACGACGAGATCCTGGCAAGTGCCACGGCTTCTCTCTCTCTGCACGATCCCGCGCATGTTCCAGCCAGCGCAACGCACGAAGGCTCGCAGGCCGCATCCGAGACTGCGCCCCATGACCTCGTCGGCGCCCCGGGCTCAGAAGCCACGACGGTGGGCCTGGCCTCGGAAGCGCCCGGAGAGTCCGCCAACCTAGCGCCTCTGATAGGCGAGCTCACCTGCACCAATGAGGAAGCCCTGGAAGTGCTCGGTGCCATGGTAGTGGAGCTCTCCACCGGACTCGGAGTCTCAGGGGAGCCCTTCGAACAAGGCTTCCAAGACGCGGCCGCGGTCCCAGCGCCGGGGATCTTGCAAGTCAAAGAAGAAGACCCTTCAAATCCGGAAGAGCAGGCCAATGAGTTTGTTGCAGGCGACTCTCCCGGAAAAAGACGGCGCCTCGCTGGCTCCGAGCGAGGCGGGGCAGGCGAAGCGCCCGTCGAGTGGGCTCAGCTGCTGACCCAGGCTGCGGGCGTCGACGAGCCGCTCCATGCCTCAGACGTCAAGGAGGAAGCCGAGCCCGAGGAACCCGAGGACAAGGCCGCAGCCACGGAAGAGGTGGAGGCCGACTATGACATAGATGCGGATCCAGCCGATGAGGTGCGGCAGCTGCACCAGGCAGCAAATGAAAAGCTGACCCGAGCCTTGCTGAGGCTCTTCGCCCTGCCGGTGTCAGTCGTCATGGATGTCTTTCCGGCAGATCCGGCGCAAGCCCGTGCCAGCATCACAAAATGGCTCCGAAAAAAGATCCTTTCCGACAAGGACGGTTGGCAGATATACTTCAACCTTTATAACAGAATCTTTGGCAATACGCCTGAGGTGGCCGATTTGTTGGGCTTGCCGCAGCCACTCGTCGCAGCTACTGCCGGAGCGGCCGCCGGCAATGTCGTGGAGACGTACGCCGAGCTCGACCTCAACATCCCCGAGATGAACAACTTCCCAGTTGCGTGCGAACACTATGTCAAGTGTTCCGATGGCCAGTGTGTGCCATTGGCCATGGAGCCCTGCGAGATCTTGGCCTATTACCAAGAGGCCCTCATGATCCTCATGCGCCCAGGAGGCCTCGAAGCGCAGGATTTTCAAGACTTGGCCTGCAAGGTTCCAGAACGCTTTCGCCTGAAAGCCTTGCTGAACCGCCTGCGGAACGGTGGAGACGTGACGCACGGGCTCGGTCGGTCTTGGGAGTTGGCAGAAGGCACCTATCGCATTGCCACGCGCGACTTTCCCATTGTGCGAACTGCCGTCAAGGACTTTGTTCTGAGCATGCCGCTGGACCTCGATGCCGAGACGGCGGTTGCCCTCCTGGAGGTCTGGCTTTCTCGACCCGACGTCGTCGATGTAGATGTCTTGGCAAACGCCTTGAAGAGATGTCAGCGGCCCACGCGCATTCGCCTGTGGTCCATGTTTTATCTCCGTTCCAAGATTGGCAAAGACTCACGCCACGCGCTCTTTTCCGATGACAAGCTGTCCCGCAAGCACTGGCTGTGAGGTGGCGGCCAGAGGAGCCGAAGCCTCTCTCGCCGCCACCCCAATGCCCCTCAGGGAAATAGAACCATATGCAGGATAGCAGCAACGCCCGCAAAAAAAAATAGCCCGTCGTTTCCTGTGTCTTGCTCGCAGTCAACCCATGTCGACCCACGATTTCTTGCCATGGATGTGTAATTAGATTTCCTGCGCAGAGTAGTGCTTCTGAACGCTGACATGCGTGCTTGTTGGCTCTAGCTCGGTCCGATCACGCCGTCACGTGCCATGACGCCAATGCGGCCTGGCTACCGCATCACCAATGCCAAGATCAAGCTGGTGGCAGCTCCGGCAGCGGCGAACATGACAACGGCAGCTCCGAGTCCGACCCCGAGAGGTCGTGAGCACCCGCAGTTGCCAGATCTCGTCGCCGTGCATTTGCAAGAATGTCTCAATGGGCATGAAGTGATGCAGTACCGGGTGGCGTGTCGGCTTTTCAGGGACCATGCCCAAAAATGTGCGAATGTCATGTCGACGAGCTCAGCCGCTGTGGTGCATGCAGCCATCGCCAAGAACACCGTCTTCTTTCATGTTCATGCGCAGGGCTTCTCAAGCCGGGAAGATGTGGTCAACGGCCGGGTTGTTTGCCGCAGCTTCTTGGATCACCTGAGAAAATGTGCGACCTCCAACCCGAAGACCTCGGCGGCGGTGATACGCGCACTCCTCGCTAGAAAGAAATATGAGATCTCCGGGTGCCTCAAGGCCGGGCGGGACGTCAAATAGACAAGTGTTTGGTCTCACACAACAACAATGCCAACCACACACACCCGTCAGGTCAAGAACTTAGTCGTGAACGACTTCCATCGTTGGCTAAGCGGCAGCACTTTTCAGTTTTCGGAAGACGAGGTGCGGGCTTATTGCCGCAACCCGTTGCTCAGGCATTTTCTCATGAAGCAGGCCGCAAAAGATCTCGTAGCTTGGGTGGCCAAGCTTAGGCAGAAGCCCTACTATGGTGGATGGCAATATCGCTTGCGTGACAACGCGCATTACACGTTACCTCTGCTCGAAGCTTCGCACAGCGGTAGTGCTCGCATGTGCCACAATCACGACAATGGCTGCTTGACTGCTTGGCCGCCGCACCTCAAGGTCATCTACGCCCAGAAGACATTCCTGTACCGAGGTCGGTGGTATTGCTTCGGGTGCGACGCGTTTTGGCAATGAGAGACCTGAGAGACCTCGACGCCGCCTTGGACCCCCCAGCATAAGCTGAGGATGGGCGTGCTCGATTCTGGAGGTGCGGAGACCGCGCCTGTCGATTTTCACATGCGACACAGTAGCGTGAGAGTCGTCGCCGAAAAAAAGAAGCTGTAGTGGTCTTGATGGTTTTAGAAGAGCCCAGACTGCCGTCACAATCTGTCATTTACACTTTGCATTGGGTAGCCTTCACCATGAGCAATAAGTGTCGTCCAGAACATCAAAACAGAAAAATCTCCAGTGAGATTTGATAAGAGGGGCCGTCATGCATAATAAGGGTCTGGCGAGCATGGGAGCTTAGATGCCAGCTCCGCAGGTGTAGGCGTACGTGCCGCCCAGAACATCAAAACAGAAAAATTACGAGTGAGATTTGATAAGGGAAGTGGTCATGCGTAGCAATGGTCTATCAGCCATGGGAGCTTAGATGCCAGCGCCGCAGTTGCAGGCATTTGAAGCTCAGAGCTGGGCCCGCCTTGCCCTCGGCCATGTTGGGTCTCCAGAAAAAAAATGGAGCCATCAAGCCGCTGCCGGCGCGGCAACAGAGCCCAGAGCTTTTAGCGCAAAATCTGCACAAACTAGCCAGCGGAGGCGATGCCGCCTTGCAACAGGGGCTGCTCAAGATGCTCGAGACCCACATTCAGGCTGAGCCATTTAGAGTTAGGGCAAGTCTGCTGCGCATGGTCATGGACGCGCTGCCCCTCGGCGAGACCCCCGACCCGCATGTACACAAGCGTCACATGCTTGCGGCGGCGCTCCTGCAGGTGTACATGACCCAACCCTTGCCTTCGGCAAAGGCCTTGCCCAAGGCCTGGGAGCTCTACCGCGGTGCGGCGCGAGAGCAGGGCTTCCTCGCCGACGAGGACATCGCCGCCTGCTGGTACTATGAAGAATGGCACGAGACGCGCCAAGTCCGGCATCCTTCGCTGGCCCATCAGTTGCAGGCTTCCGTCGATATATTGCGGCGGGCCGGCACTCAGAGCGACGCAGCGCCGCAGTTGTTCGGCCTCTTCTTGCAGAACTGCGCCAAGAGCAAGAAAGGCTCTCTACAAGATGAAGAAGTGTGTCGTCTCTTGCTCCAGGACAGCGGTCGCTTAGGCGTCACGCTGCTTCTCGCGCACAAGCCCCCGGAGGTGGCCGCGTTCCTGGGCCGGCATCAAGCGCTTGGAACTTTCGCCGCTGCGCCGCTCGAGCCTGCTATGCGGGCGCTGGCCGAGGCCTTGAGCCACGTAGTCAAGGCGCTGCCTCGGCCGCCCGAGCTCAAGCTTCTTGGCGCCGCCGGCCGCAAGGCCAAAAAGAAGCCACCAGGCCCCGAAGAGGGCGTCGTGGCCGCGCCCGCGGCAGAGCCACTGCCGGTCCCCGTGCCCGACCACGGCATCGCCGCAGTCCAAGAACTCATGCAACGGGTTTTCAACGTCCACGTGAATCCAGACCTAGCTGCCGAAGCCGCTGGCCTGCTATGCAACGTGTGGTGCCTGGTGAGCGCCACGTGGCGCCAAGAGCTGCTGCAGGACTGCGCCGAGCCCCTCGGGTGTTTTGAAAACCCGCTCGCTCTTCCCGTGCAGCTAGTCGGCTTACTCATGGATCTGGAGAATGCCCATGCACGCGTGCGCTATGCGCAGGATCTGTGCAAGCATTTTTTCGTGAACCAAAGCCTCGCAGCCTTCGAACGCCTCAAGCGCAAGCGGGAGCCCCGCAACACCCCCAAGAAGCTGCAGCA
>Ga0208249_1000225_pt1 | contig 18631 bp, 18 predicted proteins | sample CryBogmetaGMA1M_FD_184546 | JGI IMG/M metagenome (GOLD analysis project Ga0208249, IMG submission 184546) | Freshwater microbial communities from Crystal Bog, Wisconsin, USA - MA1M (SPAdes) | ecosystem: Environmental > Aquatic > Freshwater > Lake | place: Crystal Bog, Wisconsin, USA | collected...
CGCGTCAGCCGGTGAGCCTGGAGACGAAGGTGGGAGACGGAGAGGACACGGAACTGCTGGATCTGCTGGCGGGAGAGGGAACGCTGCCGGATGAGCTGGTGGACGGTGAATGCCTGAAGGGAGACCTTCGGGCGCTGCTGGAGCAGTTGCCTGAGCTGCAGGGCCGGGTGCTGAAGATGCGTTACGGGATCGAGGGGGAGGAGCCGATGAGCCTCACCGGCATCGGCCGCATCCTCGGGATCAGCCGTGATCGGGTCCGCAACCTGGAGCGCGATGGGCTCGCCGGCCTGCGGCGCCTGGGTGGTGCCGTTGAGGCCTATGTGGCCGTCTGAGCCTCCGGCTACAGCCCCCGCAGGGCGCCCACCACGGCCATCACCAGCAGGGCGACGCCGCTCAGAAAACTGATGCCGAAGCCCGGCCCCCGTTTCTCCGGCGCCTGCAGATAGCCCACGGCATAGGCGATCCTGCCCCCCACCCAAATCAGGCCCAGCACTGAAGCTGCCGCGACGTCTGAGAACAGCACCGCCAGCCAGAAGGCCGGCAGGAAGAAGACCAGTTGCTCCAGGGTGTTCTGCTGCACCCGCAGGCTCCGCTCAAACTCCTCTGGTCCGCTGGTGGCCGGCGGACGGACGCCATGGCGGATGCGGGCCCGGCCCACCAGCAGGGCGGTGGCCTGGTAGGTGGCCAGCGCCAGCAGGCTGACCAGGGCGGGGATCGCCGGAATCGGGGAGTTCATCGACAACAGGGGGGGAGATCATCTGAATCCTCTCGCCTGCCGAGCGCTGCGCAGCCGCCGACCGCGCCAGACTCTGCCGCGCTGCGGAGCGCACCATCCCCCCCACCCCTGCGTTGGACGCCGATCTGCCGGAACTCCGCGGCCGGGGGCCCGAGCTGCGCCAGCAGCTGCTGGCCTGGTGGGAGATCCACGGCCGCCATGGCATCCCCTGGAAGCTGACGGCCGAGGGCCGGCGGCCCGCCGACGGTGAGGTGCTGGATCCCTATCCCGTGTTCGTGGCTGAGGTGATGCTGCAGCAGACCCAGCTGCAGGTGGTGCTGCCCTACTGGCAGCGCTGGCTGGCGGCCCTGCCCAGCCTGGCGGCGCTGGCGGCCGCTGAAGAGCACGACGTGCTGATGCTTTGGCAGGGCCTGGGCTACTACTCGCGGGCGCGGCGCCTGCACCGGGCTGCCCGCCAGCTGCTGGCCGCGGCTCCTGAAGGGTCCTTGTCGTGGCCCCGCAGCCTCGAGGGCTGGCAGGCCTTGCCGGGGCTGGGGCGCAGCACCGCCGCCAGCATTGTTTCTTCGGCCTTTGATCAACCGGAGGCGATCCTCGATGGCAACGTCAAACGGGTGCTGGCGCGCCTGACCGCCAGCCCGCGGCCACCGGCGCGGGAGCTGGCCCGCTTCTGGCAACTGAGCGAGCGGTTGCTCGATCCTGGGCGGCCCCGGGCCTTCAACCAGGCTCTGATGGATCTGGGCTCCAGCGTCTGCACCCCCCGTTCTCCCGGCTGCGGCCGCTGCCCCTGGCAGGGGCACTGCGCTGCCTACGCTGCCGGCGATCCCGCCCGTTTCCCCGTGAAGGACGCCCCCTGCGCCGTGCCGTTTCAGGTGATCGGGGTGGGGGTGGTGCTCGATGCTGCCGGCCGGGTGCTGATTGATCAGCGGCTCAATGAGGGTCTGCTCGGGGGGCTGTGGGAGTTTCCGGGCGGCAAGCAGGAGGAGGGGGAGGCAATCGAGGCCACGATCATGCGGGAGCTGGCCGAGGAACTGGCGATTGCGGTGGATGTGGGCGAGGAGCTGATCGTGATTGAGCACGCCTACAGCCACAAACGCCTGCGTTTCGTGGTGCATCTGTGCCACTGGATCTCAGGCGAACCCCAGCCGCTGGCCTCTCAGCAGGTGCGCTGGGTGGAGCCGGCAGGGCTGGCGGACTACCCCTTCCCGGCGGCCAACGCTCGCATCATCGAGGCCCTGCTGGCCCGGCTCGCGCCCGGCTGAGTTGGCGTCTCCGGCCGGCGTCGCCACCCTGAGGAAAGACGTCAGCCGCCGCCATGTCCGCCGATCCCGTCCTCGAACTGCCGCAGGTGCTGTGTTTCGGGGAGGCGCTGGTCGATCGGCTCGGGCCGCCCGGAGGTCTCGGCGGGCCCACGGAGGACCGCCTTGGCGGCGCCCCGGCCAACGCGGCCGCGGCCCTTGCCCGGCTGGGCACCCCGGCGGCCTTCCTGGGGCGGCTCGGTGAGGACGCGATCGGCGCGGCCTTCGCGGCCCTGTTCGCCGAGCGCGGTGTCCAGGACGCGGCTCTGCAGTGGGATCCCTCCCGGCCCAGCCGGACCGTGCTGGTGGAGCGCGATCACGCTGGCGAGCGCCGTTTCGGCGGCTTCGCGGGGGATCGCGGCATGGGCTTCGCCGACCAGGCCGTGGCGGCCGAGCTGCTGGCGGCGCCGCTGGAGGCGTTGCTGGCGGAGGCCCGCTGGTTGCTGCTGGGCACGATTCCGTTGGCCAGCCCCGCTTCGGCGGCGGCGCTGCGGCTGGCGCTGGGTCGCGCCCGGGCCCGCCAGGTGGCGGTGGCTCTGGATGTCAACTGGCGGCCCACCTTCTGGGGTCTGCCCGCCGATCAGGGGCCGTCGCCCGCCCAGTTGGAGCGATTCCAGCCGCTGCTGGAGCAGGCCGATCTGATCAAGTGCGCCGCCGAGGAGGCCGCCTGGCTGTTCGGGCCGGAGGCGGATCCGCAGGCCATCCGGGAGCGGCTGCCGCGCCGGCCCGCCGTGCTGATCAGCGATGGCGGGCGACCGTTGCGCTGGTGCCTGGGCGCCTGTGCCGGGGAGCTGCCGGCCTTCCCGGTGACGGTGGTTGACAGCACCGGTGCCGGAGATGCCTTCACGGCCGGCCTGCTCCATGGGCTCTGCCGCCAGCCGGAGCTGCTGGAGGCCGCCGCGGCTGATCGCGGCCGGTTGGAGAGCCTGCTGCGCTTCGCCAGCGCCTGCGGCGCCATCACCTGCGGCGCCGCAGGTGCAATCGATCCCCAGCCGAGCGGGTCCGAGGTGGAGCGGTTTCTCATGGAGCAGGCGACGCCCCTGCCGGCCTGAGCCGCGCCAGGCGGCCGGCGCCAGGGTCGCGGGGATCGGTGGCCGCCAGCGTCAGCCACCAGCCCGCCGGTGGGGGCACGCTCAGCCGCTCCGGCCATTCCACCGCCAGCACCGCCCCCATGGCCAGGGCCTCCTCCGCCTCCTGATCGAACAGTTCATCGGCGCTGGCGGGCTGCTCGAGGCGGTAGAGGTCGAGGTGGACCAGGCTGGTGGGGCGTCCGTGGCGGCTGCCGCAGTAGTGCTGGGCCAGGGCGTAGCTCGGACTGGTGATCGGCTCATCGATGCCGAGGGCAAGGGCCAGGCCCTGTACCAGGCAGGTCTTGCCGGCTCCAAGATCTCCCTGAAGCAGCAGCAGGCCGCCGTCGCCCCTCTCCAGCCCCGCCAGCAGCCCCTCAGCCAGCTCGGCCCCCAGGGCCGCGGTGGCGGCCGCGTCGCTTAGAAACCACTCGCCCCGGGGGGCTTTCGCATCGTTCTGTGACATCCCTGTAGATTCCTCAACAAGCGAGCCCGAAGCCTCGGCGTCTCTGCAGATATTCCCAATCCCATCGTCCTCCCGTCAGGGAGCTTTGCGTACATGGTGGCAACACCCTCCAGCCCTGCGGCTGTTTTCGCCGGCGTGCAGTCCACGTCGTCCTATGTGATCGCCGACATCGGCCTGGCCGACTTCGGCCGCAAGGAGCTGAACATCGCCGAAACGGAGATGCCGGGCCTGATGGCCCTGCGGGCCAAGTACGGCACCGAACAGCCCCTCAAGGGGGCCCGCATTGCGGGTTCCCTGCACATGACCATCCAGACGGCGGTCCTGATTGAGACCCTGGTGGCCCTCGGTGCTGAGGTGCGCTGGGCCTCCTGCAACATCTTCTCCACCCAGGACCACGCCGCCGCCGCGATCGCCGCCGCCGGCATCCCGGTGTTCGCCTACAAGGGCGAAACCCTTGATGAATACTGGGCCTTCACCCACCGCATCCTCGAGTGGGGCGATGGTGGCACCCCCAACATGATCCTGGACGATGGCGGCGACGCCACCGGTCTGGTGATCCTCGGCACCAAGGCCGAGAAGGACCTCTCCGTGCTGGACAACCCCGGCAGCGAAGAGGAAGTGGCGCTGTTCAATTCGATCCGCCAGAAGCTCGCCGCCGAGCCTGGCTTCTATTCGCGCATCCACGCCAAAATCCAGGGCGTCACCGAAGAAACCACCACCGGCGTCGCGCGCCTCTATCAGCTCCAGAAGAGCGGTGAGCTGCCCTTCCCGGCCATCAATGTCAACGATTCGGTCACCAAGAGCAAGTTCGACAACCTTTATGGTTGCCGCGAATCCCTGGTGGACAGCATCAAGCGCGCCACCGATGTGATGGTGGCCGGCAAGGTGGCCCTGGTGCTGGGCTACGGCGATGTCGGCAAGGGCTCGGCCCAATCACTGCGCGGCCTCGGCGCCACGGTGCTGATCGCCGAGATCGATCCGATCTGCGCCCTGCAGGCGGCCATGGAGGGCTACCGGGTGGTCCGGCTTGAGGATGTGGTCAAGGATATCGACATCTTCGTGACCGCCACCGGTAACTTCCAGGTGATCCGGCATGAGCACCTGATTCAGATGAAGAATCAGGCGATTGTCTGCAACATCGGTCACTTCGATAACGAGATCGATGTGGCTTCGCTCAAGCAGTACGGCTGGGAAAACATCAAGCCTCAGGTGGATCATGTGATCCTGCCCAGCGGCAACCGCATCATCCTGCTGGCTGAGGGTCGTCTCGTGAACCTGGGCTGTGGCACTGGCCACCCCAGCTTCGTGATGAGCAACTCCTTCACCAACCAGGTGCTTGCCCAGATCGAACTGTTCACCAAGGGTGACCAGTACGACAAGCAGGTTTATGTGCTGCCGAAGCACCTTGACGAAGCCGTCGCCCGCCTTCACCTCGAGAAGATCGGCGCCAAGCTCACCGAGCTCACCCCCGAGCAGGCCGCTTACATCAACGTGCCCGTCGAAGGTCCCTACAAGCTCGAGCATTACCGCTACTGAGCCGCACTGGCCGGCCGCTGCTGCGGTCGGCTTTCTTCCTCAGCCCGGCCGCGAGGTCGGGCCTTGCTGTGGGCACGAGGGGGTGGGCCCGCTCCGCTGGACTGGTGGCGGCGGTTGTGCCATTGGCCCCGCCCGGGCACCGCAGCCGTCAGCACTCTGGAAGACTCGCCTCAGCGAGGTCATCAGCCATGTCGATGCTCAGTTCCCTCAACGGCTACGTGGAGCAGCTCGTCGAGCAGTGGGGCTACGTCGGCATCTTTTCGGCGATGGTGCTCGAGAACGTGATTCCGCCGATCCCTTCGGAGGTGATCATGCCCCTGGCCGGCTTCTATGTGGCCCAGGGCAAGCTGAATTTCGCCCTGGCCGTGCTCGCTGGCCTACTGGGCACGGTGGTGGGGGCGCTGCCCTGGTACGCGATCGGCCGGTTGGTCAATGAAGAGCGACTGCAGCACTGGGTCTCCCGCCACGGCCGCTGGGTGGGTGTCTCCCCGGACGAGTTGGCCCACTCGCGCCGTTGGTTCCAGCGCCATGGCGCCGCGGTGGTGTTCTGGGGGAGGCTCATCCCGGCGATCCGCACCCTGATCTCCGTTCCGGCCGGGGTGGAGCTGATGCCATGGGGGCCCTTCCTGTTCTGGACCACCGCCGGCAGCCTGATCTGGAACGTGGCGCTCACCGCCGCCGGCTGGACCCTTGGTAGCAACTGGAACCGGGTCCTCGCCTTCATCAAGCCGATCGAAGGGATCGTCAACAAGCTGCTGGTCCTGCTGATTGTTGCGGTGGTGGCCTGGCTGGCCCTGCGCCTCTGGCGGCGGCGAGGTGGCGCCCATTGAGGCGCTTCCCGGTTGCTGGGCTGGCCAGCAAAAAGGCGCCCTGGCGGGCGCCTCCTCTGGCTTCAGGCCACTTGATAACCCGGTTGTGGCACTGGCACAAGCCCCCGGCCGCGATTTGGCTCCGGAGCGCGGCCGTGCCGCTTCAGAACGGCACTTCCTCCTCGCTGGGTTCACCGCCGCCAAAGCCGCCGCTGCTGTAGCTACCGCCCCCTTCGCTATCGCGTTTCGAGCCCAGCAGTTCGAGGCGATCCACCCGGATCACCGGTTTGCTGCGCTCTTCGCCGGTGGCGCGATCGGTCCAGCGATCGAGCTTGAAGGAGCCGATGATCCCCAGCAGTGAGCCCTTGCGGACGTAGTCGGCCGCCACCTGGGCCTGCTTGCCCCAGATCTCCAGGTTGAACCAGTCGGGTTCGTCATCGCGGCTGCGGCGGTTGACCGCCAGGGTGAGGTTGGCCACCACGCTGCCCGATTCGAAGTAGCGGACTTCGGGGTCGCGGCCGGCCCGGCCGACGAGGGTGATGGAATTGACGCCCATGGCGCTGCTCCTGGAACAAGTGGATCAATGATGCGGCACTCCGGTCGGGGAGTCCGCCCTTCATCAGTGCCACCGCGGGTCCCATTTGTCACACCCCGCTGACAGGTGGTCCGGAATGCCCGCCTATGATCGTTTCTCGGCTTGCATCCACCCGTGTTTTTCCGTCGTTTCCAGCTCTCCCGCGACATCGGCATTGATCTGGGCACGGCCAACACGCTGATGTATGTCTCCGGCAAGGGCATCGTCCTGCAGGAGCCCTCGGTGGTGGCCATCGACCTGGAGCGCAACACACCGCTGGCGGTGGGCGATGAGGCCAAGCTGATGCTTGGCCGTACCCCCGGCAACATCCGTGCCGTCCGGCCGCTGCGCGATGGCGTCATCGCCGACTTCGACGCGGCCGAGCAGATGATCAAGAGCTTCATCCAGAAGGGCAACGAGGGCCGCGGCGTCATCGCCCCCCGGCTGGTGATCGGCATCCCCAGCGGCGTCACCGGCGTCGAGCGTCGGGCGGTGCGGGAGGCCGGTCTGGCCGGGGCCCGTCAGGTGCACCTGATCGATGAGCCGGTGGCCGCCGCCATTGGCGCCGGTCTGCCGGTCACCGAAGCCGTGGGCACCATGATCGTCGACATCGGCGGTGGCACCACCGAGGTGGCGGTGCTGAGCCTCAGCGGCACCGTGCTCAGCGAGTCGGTGCGGGTGGCCGGCGATGAGCTGAGCGATGCCATCGGCGTCTACCTCAAGAAGGTGCACAACCTGGTGGTGGGCGAACGCACCGCCGAGGACATCAAGATCCGCATCGGCTCGGCCTTCGCCGACGATGCCCATGACGAAACCTCCATGGATGTGCGGGGTCTGCACCTGCTATCCGGTCTGCCGCGCACCATCAATGTGCGCGCCGGCGACATCCGCGAGGCCATGGCCGAGCCCCTCAACGTGATCGTGGAGGCCGTCAAGCGCACCCTGGAGCGCACTCCCCCCGAGCTGGCAGCCGATATCGTCGATCGCGGCATCATGCTGGCCGGCGGCGGTGCCCTGGTGCGCGGCATCTGCGACCTGATCAGCCACGAGACGGGCATCCTCACCCACGTGGCCGAGGACCCCCTGCTCTGTGTGGTCAATGGCTGCGGCACCGTGCTTGAAGACTTCAAGCGTCTTGAGCGGGTCCTCGACACGCCTGACTTCGCCAGGCAGACGGTCTGATTCCGATGCCTGCCGCCCGCTGGCTGCGGATCGGTTCCGCCCGTCCGCTGCTGGGGGCATGGCCCTGGCTGCTGCTCCTGCTCGGCCTGGCGGCCGTGCGGCTCAGCAAGGGTGCCCTGCTCAGCGATGCCTACGCCCTGGTGAGCCGGCCCTTCTGGCCGGGGCCGGCCCAGAGCGAATGGCTGCGTTCGGCCCGCCAGCTCGAGGATCAGCTGCGTCTCGACCAACTGGAGCGCGACAACCGACGGCTGCGGGGTCTGCTGGAGTTGCAGCGCAGCGGTGAACGCCGGCTTGGGGCGCCGGTGATCTCCCGCCAGATCGGTGGCTGGTGGCAGCAGCTGCTGCTGGGTAAAGGCTCCCTGCACGGAGTTCGCAGCGGCCAGGCGGTGCTCGGTCCGGGAGGGCTGATCGGCCGGGTCAGCACTGTCACCCCCACGACGGCCACGGTCACCCTGCTCACCGATCCCAACAGCCGCGTGGGCGTCTGGGTGGCCCGCAATCAGCGCCAGGCCCTGCTTGTTGGCGTGGGCAGCCCCCGGCCCCTGGTGCGCTTTCTTGAGAAGGATCCCCAGGTCCGTCCCGGCGATGTGGTGGTCACCTCCCCCGCCAGCACCCTGGTGCCGCCGAATCTGCCGGTGGGGGTGATCCGCAAGGTGGACGAACAGGCAGATCCGGCCCCGGAAGCGGTGCTCCAGCTGAGCGCCCCCCTGGCGGCCATCGACTGGGTTCAGGTGTTGCTGCCCTGATGGCTTCGCTGGCGCGGCAACCGTGGTGCGTGGCCTCGGGGCTGCTGGTGCCCCTGCTGACGCTGGCGGCCCCCGCCTGGCTCAGCCTGGCGGGGGTAGGCCCGGCCTGGGCGGTGCTGTGGCTGTTGCCCTGGTCCCTGGCCGACGGGCGCCGCTCCGGCCTGCTGGCTGGCCTGGCCCTCGGCCTGTTGCTCGATGCCCTGCAGCCGGGGCCGGTCAGTCAGATCCCCGCTCTGCTGCTGCTGGGCTGGTGGTGGGGCCGGATCGGCCGCCTGGCCCCGCCGATCGAGCGCAGTTTCAACCTGGCCCTGCTGGCCCTGGTGGGCAGCCTGATCTCCGGCCTCAGTCTGATGCTGCAGTGGGCCCTGCGGCACTGGACCGCCGTGGCCGCGCTCCACACCTCCGCGCCGGGTTCCGGTCCTGATGTCCAGGCTGCTCTGCTGGCGGTGCCCGGATGGGGCTGGGATGATCTTGCCCAGGCCGGGGTGCAAATCCTGCTGGCCCAGACCGTGCTCACCGCCCTGCTGGCCCCGATGCTCTGTTCCCTGCAGCTGCTGTTGTGGCGCCAGATCGGTTCCGGCTGGCGTGGCTAGGTCCCGGCCGCACCTGCCGGCCTCCGGCCATACCTGATTGATGCCCGCTTCTCCGTCCCCGATCGCTGTACCCCGCCGGCCCGGCCGGGCCCGTCGCCGCTGGCTGGCGCTGCCGCTGGCCCTGGCCGTGCTGCTGGGGGGGTGTGGCACCGGCGCCCTGGACGGCCGCCGCGGAGCCGGGGAGCCGCGACAGATCAGCCTCTGGACCCTGGATCTGGCCCCCCGCTTCAACCCCTACATGCAGCGGCTGATTGCCGCCTGGGAGCGGCGGCACCCGGGGGTGAGCGTGCGTTGGACCGATGTGCCCTGGAGTTCGGTGGAGCGCAAGCTGCTGGCGGCGGTCTTTGCCCGCACCGCCCCTGACCTGGTCAACCTCAATCCCCCCTTCGCCGCCAACCTGGCCAGCAAGGGCGGGCTGAAGGATCTCAATCCGCTGCTGCCGCAGGGGGCGGCTTCCACCTTCCTGCCGTCGATCTGGGGTTCCGGCCAGCAGGGCGATGCCCAGTTCGCCATCCCCTGGTATCTCACCGCCCGGGTGACGATGGCCAACCGCGAGCTGTTGCGCCGCGCTGGCCTGACGGCGCCGCCGCGCCGCTGGCAGGAGGTGCCCGCCTACGCCGAGGCGATCAAACGGCGCACCGGCCGCTATGCCCTGTTCGTGACGGTGGTACCGGACGACTCGGCGGAACTGATGGAGTCGATGGTGCAGATGGGGGTGCAGCTGCTGGACCGCCGCCATCGCGCCGCCTTCAATACCCCGGCCGGCCGGCGGGCCTTCGCCTTCTGGAGCGATCTCTACCGCTGTGGACTGCTGCCGCGGGAGGTGGTGAGCCAGGGCTACCAGCGGGCCATCGAGCTATACCAGGCCGGCGAGCTGGCCCAGGTGGCCAGTGGGGCCGATTTCCTGCGCAACCTGCAGACCAACGCCCCCGGCATCGCCGCCGCCACCGCCCCCTATCCACCGCTCACCGGACCCGACGGGGCGGCCAACGTGGCGGTGATGAACCTGGTGGTGCCCCGTCAGAGCCCGATGGCGCGGGAGGCCACCAGCCTGGCGCTGTTCCTCACCGATGCCGACAACCAGCTGGCCTTCGCCCGCGAGGCCCGGGTGCTGCCCTCGTCACGGCAGGCGCTGACGCGGCTGGAGCAGGAGCTGCGCCGCCAGCCTCCCGCCGACCCCGGCGCCAGGCTGGTGCACCAGGCCCGGTTGCTCTCGGTGGAAACCCTGGCCCATGCCCGCGTGTTGGTGCCAGCCACCCCGGGGGTGAAGCGGCTGCAGGCGATTGTTTACACCCAGCTGCAGCGGGCGATGTTGGGCCAGCTTTCCAGCGACAAGGCCCTGGCGGAGGCGGAGCGGCAGTGGAACCGCTACGCCGAGGCCCGCTGGCCCTGAGCGGCTGGGGCGAGAGGACGAGGGGGCGCAATTTTCTGCAGAAATCCTTAAATCTGGCCCTGGAGCCCTGTTGTCGGGGGGGATTTGCGCGCTTGTGGGGTGGGTTGAAAGGTAGGGTTGCGATCCTTCACACGGCTTCATCCGGGGCAATGCCTATGGCGAGGGATGCCACGTCCATGGATGACGCCGCAGCAGCGGCCGACGTCGGCGACGGCTCCCCTGCCGGGCAGTCCTCGGATTCCACGCCCACCCTGCTGGTGGTCGACGATGAAGCCGCTGTCCGCCGGGTGCTGGTGATGCGGCTACAGATGGCCGGTTATCGGGTCATCTGTGCCGAGGACGGCGAACAGGCCCTCACCCTGTTTCACCAGGAGCAGCCCGATCTGGTGGTGCTCGACGTGATGCTGCCGAAGCTCGACGGCTTCGCCGTCTGCCGGCGGCTGCGGGCGGAGTCCTGCGTGCCGATCATCTTTCTTTCCGCCCTCGACGCCATCGCCGAACGGGTGGCCGGCCTCGATCTCGGCGCCGACGATTACCTGCCCAAGCCCTTCAGTCCCAAGGAGCTGGAGGCCCGCATCGCCACCATCCTGCGGCGGGTGGGCCGTGGTTCGGCCGGCAGTGAACCCCGCGACCTGCCGGCCGGCAGCGGCGTGCTGAGGGTCGGTGACCTGGTGGTGGATACCAACCGGCGTCAGGTCACCCGCGATGGCCAGCGCATCGCCCTCACCTACACCGAATTCAGCCTGCTGGAGCTGCTGTTCCGGGAACCCGGCCGTGTCGTACCCCGGGCCGAGATCCTCGAGCAGCTCTGGGGTTATCCGCCGCGCCGCGCCGCCGATCTGCGCGTGGTGGATGTCTATGTGGCCCGCCTGCGCGGCAAACTCGAACCCGACCCCCGCAATCCGGAGCTGATCCTCACGGTGCGGGGCACCGGCTACGCCTCCCAACGCGTGGGCGACGGCGCCCTGGCCGCCGCCGGCTGATCCCTCGGACCGGCGCTCCTGCAGGATGGCCAGGCCTCCCCTGTTGTCCTACCTGCTTTGTCGGAGCTGCGCGAGACCCGTCTGGAGAAAGCCCGGGCCCTCCAGGCCCTCGGCCATCCGCCCTATGCCCTGAGCTACGCGCCCAGCCATCGCACCGCTGAGTTGCAGCTGACCCATGCCGAGCTGGCCGATGGCGCCGAGCTCGATGAGCAGGTGGCCGTGGCGGGTCGGGTGATGACCCGCCGGGTGATGGGCAAGCTGGCCTTCTTCACCCTCGCCGATGAAAGCGGCACGATCCAGCTGTTCATCGAGAAGGCGGCGCTGGAGGCGGCCCATCCGGAGAACCCCGAGGTGTTCAGCCAGCTCAAGAGCCTGGTGGACAGCGGTGACTGGATCGGCGCCAGCGGCACGGTGAAGCGCACGGAGCGGGGGGAACTGTCGGTGCGGGTGACCGACTGGCAGATGCTCTGCAAGGCGCTCCAGCCCCTGCCCGACAAATGGCATGGCCTGGCCGATGTGGAGAAGCGCTATCGCCAGCGTTATCTCGACCTGATCGTCTCTCCCCACACCCGCGAGACCTTCCGCCGCCGTGCCCTGCTGGTGAGCGCGATGCGCCGCTGGCTCGATGACCGCGGCTTCCTGGAGATCGAGACCCCGGTGCTGCAGGCGGAGGCCGGTGGTGCCGACGCCCGGCCGTTCGCCACCCATCACAACGCCCTCGACCTGCCGCTCACCCTGCGCATTGCCACCGAACTGCATTTGAAGCGGCTGGTGGTGGGCGGCTTCGAGCGGGTCTACGAGCTGGGCCGCATCTTCCGCAACGAGGGGGTGAGCACCCGTCACAACCCCGAGTTCACCTCGGTGGAGATCTACCAGGCCTATGCCGATTACCACGGCATGATGGAGCTCACCGAGCAGCTGATTGCCACGGTCTGTGGGGCGGTCTGCGGCAGCACCGTGATCACCTATCAGGGCACCACGGTCGATCTCACTCCCCCCTGGCGGCGGGTCACCATGCACGAACTGGTGCTGGAGGCCACCGGCATCGACTTCAACGCCCTCACCAGCCGCCCGCAGGCGGTGGCGGCCATGCAGGCCGCCGGTCTGCAGACCCCCGAGGCGGCCGACAGCGTCGGTCGCCTGCTGGTGGAAGCCTTCGAGCAGCGGGTGGAGTCATCCCTGATCCAGCCCACCTTCGTGCTGGATTACCCGGTGGAGAATTCCCCCCTGGCCCGGGCCCACCGCAGCAAGCCTGGCCTGGTGGAGCGCTTCGAGCTGTTCATCGTCGGCCGGGAGACCGCCAACGCCTTCAGCGAACTGATCGATCCGGTGGACCAGCGCCAGCGGCTCGAGAACCAGCAGGAGCGCCGCCGCGCCGGCGACCCCGAGGCCCAGACCGTTGACGAGGATTTCATCCATGCCCTGGAGGTGGGCATGCCGCCCACCGGTGGCCTCGGCATCGGCATCGATCGCCTGGCGATGCTGCTCACCGACAGCCCCTCGATCCGCGATGTGATCGCCTTCCCGTTGCTGCGGCCTGAGGGCCGCGGCGAGGGCCCGTTGCCGGCGCAATGAGATAATGGATGGGACTAGGCAATCTCCCCCATAGGGGGCCTTCCCTGATATGAGTGGCGAGCGCGTCGGTTTCCGCTTCAAACACGCCGATGCTGTGGTGAAGCGCAATCCCCAGGGGCGATCCCGCCGGGGTTGGGTGATGGAGCCCGTGGAGCAGACCACCAGCCGCGGCACCAAGATGCCGGCTTACCGGATCCGCTGGCGGGACAGTGAACGTCCCGAGATTGTGCTGCAGCACATGCTGATTGCCGATCCCGACCCCACCCCGCCGCCGGAGGGGGTGAGCCTGGTGCCACCGGCCCCGAAGGTCTGAGCTCCACCCGCCGCTCCTCAGAGGCTGAGGCGCCGGCGCAGCTCCTGCAGTTCCTGCTGGGTTTCGAAGCGGGCCCAGTCCGCCTCCAGATCGCCGCTCCCCGTGCCGGCGCCGTCGCCGTCTCGGCCAGCGGCCTCCCTGCCAGCCCCGGCCCCGCCAGCCCCGGGAGGTTCCGCCGCTCTTCCCGGCTGACTCCCCGTAGCGGCTGCCGTTGTCCGGTTGGCGGCCAGCGATGCCAGCTCAGCTTCCACCTGGCCGAAACAGACGCCCAGGTCGGCGAGGGATTGCCACAGGTCCCGGCCCTGCTCCATCAGTGCCTCCAGGTGCCGCTCGGCCCGCTTCGCCAGTTCGTCGGCGTTCGCCTGGCGTGCCCGCTCCACCCGCTGTTGCCAGAGGCGGATCTCCTCCGCGAGGCCGAGCAGGGCGCGGCGCTGGGCTTCGGCCCGCTGGCGCAGCTCCAGCCGTTCCTGGCCCAGCCTCTGCTGACGGTCGCGGGCCGCCTGCTGCTCCAGCAGAACCTGTTGCTGCGGGTTGTCCCGCAGAAAGCCCTCCAGCTGCTGCTCCAGCCGGGCCTCCAGTTGCTCCAGCCAGCTGTCGCCGCTCATGGCTCCTGCCAGCCCGGAGCCCTGGTGATCAGGGGTGCTTCGATCTCCTCCTGCAACGGCGTGATCGCCGCTTCGCGGGAGCGCAGCAGCAGCTGGGTGAGCCGGGCCACGGCCCCCTCGCCCAGGTCATCGGTGCCGATCCGTTCGAACGCGTCCCGGTAGAGCGCCTCCAGCTGCTCGATCAGCTCCTCACGGACCCGGCGCATCGCCTGGCGCTGTTCTTCCCTGCCCATCGCTGGCGGCCTCCGCTGGCTGTGCCTCCGAGTCTGCCTGCACCAGCAGATGCAACGACAGGTCGTCGGCGGCATCGCTCCAGCGCTGCACGGCCCGCCAGCCGGCGGAGGCCGCCAGGGCTTCGAACACCGCCGGGGCGTACTTGTAGCTGTATTCCGTCACCAGGGGCTCTCCGGCCGTGAACGTCCAGGCCTGCCCCGCCAGCTGCACGGTCTGGCGCCGCTCGCTCACCAGTTCCATGGCGATGCGGCTGGCGTCCGCCTCCCAGCGGGCCTGGTAGCGGAAAGCCGCCGGATCGAAATCGCCCTGCAGATCGCGGTTCAGCCGGTTGAGCAGGTTGCGGGCGAAGGCGGCTGAGACGCCGGCCCGGTCGTTGTAGGCGGCCTCAAGGCGCTCCACCGTCTTGGGCTGGTCGATGCCGATCAGCAGCCGGCTGTCGGGTCCGAGCAGCTGTTGAAACTGGCGCAGCAGGCTGCCGGCGGCCTCGGGCTCGAAGTTGCCCAGGGAACTGCCCGGGTAGAACCCCAGCCGTCGCCGGCCCACCAGCAGGGGATGGCCGGGCAGCTCGGCCATGCAGCTGTAGTCGCAGCAGATTCCCAGGATCGGGAGGCCGGGATGGTCCCTCTCCAGGGCCAGGCAGGCCGGTGCCAGCTGATCGGCGCTGATGTCGAGGGCCACGTAGGCGGCTGGTTGCAGCGCCCGCAGCAGGGGCCCCACCTTGCGGGCGTTGCCGGCTCCGAACTCCACCACCACCCCCGCGCCGAGGGCGCTGGCCAGGTCGTCGGCCCGTTGCTCCAGCAGGGCCGTTTCCTTGCGGGTCAGGCTGTATTCCGGTTGCTCGCAGATCGCCTCGAACAGGCGGGAGCCTTCCGCGTCGTAGAGCAGCCAGGCGGGCAGCTGGCGCGGCTGGCGCGCCATGCCGGCGATCACCAGCGCGGCCATGTCGGCGGCTGGTGGGTGCAGATCAATCAGCATCGCGGGCCAGGCGCACTCCCGAGGCCAGCCAGCGGCTCGCCGGCGGGAAGAAGTTGCGATAAGTGAGCCGGGCGTGTCCCGCCGGGGTGAGGAAGCAGCTGCCCCGCAGGACGCACTGGGACGACATGAATTTGCCGTTGTATTCACCCACCGCGCCGGCGGCCGGGCGAAAGCCGGGGTAGGGCCGATAGGGGCTGGCGGTCCATTGCCAGAGGCTGCCGAAGGTCTGGGCCAGACCCAAGGGCGCCGCCGTTTCCCATTCCGCCTCGCTGGGCAGCCGGGCCCCGGCCCAGCGGGCGTAGGCGTCGGCCTCGAACCAGCTCAGATGGCGCACCGGCGCCCCCGGCGCCCGCGGGCAGCGGCCGGCCAGGGTGAATTCCCAGTCGCCGCGCCAGTAGCGGGGGGCCTGCCAGCCCTGCTGCTGGGCGATCGCCCAACCCTCACTCATCCACAGCTCCGGGCGGCGGTAGCCGCCGTCGGCGATGAAGGCGCCGTATTCGGCGTTGCTCACAAGCTGGCGGGCGATCGCGAACGGCTCCAGCCATTGACGATGGCGGGGCGCCTCGTTGTCGAAGTGGAAGTCGTCGGCGGCCGCCAGGGCGCCGCTGCCCTTGCCGGCATGGCCGATCTCCACCAGTCCGCCGGGGTGTGTCAGCCAGGGGTCGCCGGCGGGGACGGCTGCCGCCTGCCAGGCCCGCAAGTAGCGGGATTCGGGGTCCTCCAGGGAGTCGCCGCCGTTGCCGTGGGGGGTGTAGGCCGGTTCGAGCGGATTGCGGCTGAAGCCATCCAGCAGATCCATCAGCAGCAGCTCCTGGTGTTGCTGCTCGTGCTGCAGACCCAGCTCCAGGAGCGCCAGCAGGGTTGCCGCCTCGTGGGCCGGCCGCCGCTCCAGATCCTGGAGAAGCCTCTCCAGGGCGGCGTCCACCTGGTGCCGCCAGCGCAGCACGGCCGCGATCGGCGGACGGGTCAGCAGGCCCCGTTCCGGCCTGGCCAGGCGGGCGCCGACCGCGTCGTAATAGGAATTGAACAGATAGCCCCAGCGCGGGTCGGCCCCCCCGTACCCCGGCAGATACGGCAGCAGCAGGAAGGTCTCGAAGAACCAGGTGGTGTGCCCGAGATGCCATTTGGGCGGACTGGCGTCAGCCATGCTCTGGAGGCACAGATCCTCCGGTTCCAGTCCCGCGATCAGGGCTTCGCTGTGGCGGCGCACCTGGCCCAGTCGCTCCTGCAGTGGGGGGCGGGCCTGCGCCTGCCGATGCCCATGCGTGCCCATCCGCGTGTCGGCGCTTCAGCCTCGACCTTAGAGATGGCGCCTACGATCTGCCAGCCAACGCCACAGGGATCTGCAGACAGCCATGGGGTCAGGGGAAGCGGCGGGGCGGGGTGGCGCAGGGACGCCCGGTCTGCTGGCGGGGGCTCGGTCAGCGGCCCGTGACCGTCGGCGCGCGTCCGGACTGGCGTTCCCGGCCGTCTGTAGGACCATGGGTAGCCCGCGGGCCGGTGCCCGCAGCGACCCCCGAGTGATGGTGCAGGTCTGAACTCCATGCCGTCCGCCGTCGCCGTCCCGGGCCAGTTGATTGCCGGCCGTTACCGCCTCGAACGCCTGCTCAGTCCTGCTGAGGCCCAGGGCCAGGGTCTGCTCTGGCTGGCCAGCGACCAGCTGGCCGCCGAGGCCCCGCTGGCCCTGCGCCAGCTGCCCGCCTCCGTCGACCAGGCCCGCATCCGCGAGATCTGGAGCCGCCTTCAGGGGGTGCTCCATCCCCAGGTCCCCCGCCTGGGGGCGGCGGTGACCGAGGCCGGCCAGCTCTGGTTGGTGCGCGAGTGGCAGGCCGGTCGCACCTATCAGCAGTTGCTGCGCAGCCGGGCCGAACGGCAGTTGGTGTTCGGCGCCGGTGAGGTGCTGCTGCTGCTACGCCAGCTGCTGCCGGTGCTGGCGGCGCTGCACAGCCAGGACCTGCTCCACGGTGACCTGAGCCCGGCCAACCTGTTGCGTCGGGATCGGGATGGCCTGCCGGTGCTGCTGGATTTCGGCCTGCTGCGCGAGGTCGGCGGCTCCGGCGCGGCGGCGCCGCGCGGGGCCACACCGGGCTACGCCCCACCGGAACTGCTGCAGGGCGAGCCCGCCGAGCCCTGGATGGATCTCCATGCCCTCGGCGTGGTGGCCCTGGTGCTGCTGAGTGGCGATGAACCGGCCGCCCTGCTTGATCCGGTGACGATGGCCTGGCGCTGGCCGGCGGCCCTGGAGCAGGAGCCGGCCCTGGCCGAGCCGCTGCGGCGCCTGCTCAGCCGTGATCCAGGCCGGCGTTTCGCCTCCGCCGGCCAGGCCCTGCTGGCGCTTCAGGCTGTGGAGATGCCCGAAAGCACCGGCCCGGTGCCGCGTGCGGATCGCACCCTGGTGCTGGTGCCCCCTGAGATCCCCCCCGAGATCCCCACCCCTGGCGGCCGCGACCCCAGTCAGGCTTCGGCCGCCAGCTCCGGCGACGACCTGGAAGCCGACCTTGACGACGACCTCGAAGACGCCAGCGACGACGACTTCATCGACGACGATGCCGACGCTGACGGCAGCGCCGGGCCCGGCGATGGTTCCCACCCCGACGACGACGAGCGGCAGGGCGGCCCGGACCACCTGGCCGGGCCTGGGCGCCCGCGGCGCCGTTATGAGGATCGGGAGGAGGCCGCCGAGGGCGGGCTCTGGCCGGTGCTGATCGCCCTGGTGATCTCGGCTGTGGCCGGCACCGCCATCGGCTGGTGGTGGCTTGGCCGTGACCGCTTGACCCCCCCCGAAGCCGGCCCCGCGGCCGTGGAGCAGCCCAGCAGCCTGCCGCCGGCGGAGGTGGATCAGCGGCAGCAGCTGCTCAACCGGTTGCGGGCCCTGCAGGTGGACCGGGCCTGGTTCCTCCGCCTCGTTGATGCCGCCCTGATGGCCCAGTACCCCGAGCGCCGGGGGCGCCTGCCGAGCGACAGCGTCGAGGATGCCGCCCTGCGCAAGGTCTGGAATGATCTGGCCGAGGAGTGGCTGGCGAGGGTGGAGCAGCTGCCGCTGGCGCTGCGCCGCCGGCTGGGCAGCTTCAACGCCGGCGACTGGGAGCGGCGTCAGCAGGGCCTGGTGGGGCAGGGGCTCAGCCCCTCGGTGCTTCGCCAGCTGGTGTCGGGCAGCGCCCAGAACCTGCTGCCCGGCCGCATCGGCGAGGATCTGCCGCCCGAGCCGTTCCGCCAGCTCTGGTACGCCGCCGCCGAACTCACGCTCGACAACATCAGCATTGCGCCGATTGTGGCCCATTCCCGCACCATCCAGGAGCTTTCGGCGGAGGTGCCCGCCAACGGGGCGCGGCTGTTCCCGATCCGGCTGCCGGAAGGTCACAGCCTGGCGCTGGGCGTGAATGGCACCCCGCTCCTGCAGATGACCGTGTTCGCCGCCGACGGCAGCGTGCTGGAGGCCAAGGGGCAGCTGCGGGTGGTGACCCTGGGGCCCCAGAAGAGCTCTCCGGTGCAGCTGCTGATCAGCAACGAGGGGGTGGCTCCGGCCATGATCCGCCTGTCCTTGCGGGC
>Ga0208249_1000226_pt1 | contig 18617 bp, 25 predicted proteins | sample CryBogmetaGMA1M_FD_184546 | JGI IMG/M metagenome (GOLD analysis project Ga0208249, IMG submission 184546) | Freshwater microbial communities from Crystal Bog, Wisconsin, USA - MA1M (SPAdes) | ecosystem: Environmental > Aquatic > Freshwater > Lake | place: Crystal Bog, Wisconsin, USA | collected...
ACGAGAACCTGAACAGGTAAAGTGCCGACAGGAGTGAATGTTCCCGACGAGGTAAACGTATGAAATGTATAACCGCCCGACTGTGTGATCGTACCACCTGTTGCAAGTACGCTTGTCAATCCTAACGGATATATGCTCGGAAGACTGGGAATACGATACTCATAGGAGAAGGCTTCATATTTATAAAGAATAATTGGATCCTTCGTTGCCATTAATGGCACGGACGAGATACTCATTACTACTTACTTAGGATTTAGGGGCAGCTGTTTTAAGTGTCTTCTTGCGTCTGATTGGTTTTTCCTTAGGAGGAGCATGCTTAACCGCGGGTCGCTCACTCGGTAAGACCGGTTGGGTGATCTCGGTAAACGACTGGGATGCTTTCTCCAGGGGTATGTCCCGGAACACCATATCCAGTTTCAATTTCAAAAGGCTTGAGTTGACGTCCATACTCTTCCATGCGAACATTTCGTGTAGCCGACAACCACGGAATGGGTTCAAATTTGATATGCTTCTCTGTGACTTCTTCCTCAGCTGTTGACTGATATTGGACATACAAAAAGTATCCAAAACAAAGAAGTGTTATGCCAACCAATGCCACGTTGAATAACGTTGACGTTGCTTGAACTAGTTCATTTCGGCGTGACAAGAGCTCATTTTCAACTCGGCTCATGTCGAATCCTTCGATAAGACGTTGCATTGTTCAGTTGCGGGAGACCATTGTGCTCCAAGTAACGTAACTGATTCGCGAATCCATGGATTTTTCATACAATTACAAATGACGATGCGTTTTGGGTACAGCATTACTTGGCGTTGAAGATTGTGAAGCTCTCTGCGAGACCATCCTTTTGTACAAATTCGTAACACAGTGTCCGAATATCGAAGCAGATCAAACTGATCGGCCATTTATGCTACAGACTGGAGACTCTGTGTATAAGGATTACTTTTAAATGCGTCCAACAGACCCGGCTGCTCGTTGCGGTTTGTGTAGACATCCTGCTTGAGCGGCTCGGTGTAGCGCTGCGATCCCTGCTGAGACGCTGATGGCGCTTGTCCACCGAATGTCATGAGCGGTGCCTCAAATCCACTAGTGTTGTTGTGCAGGGACTCATCGCGGTGGGTCTGAACGTTGTAAGAATTCGGTCCGCTATGGAGAGCCATTCCAGCAACCGGTCCAGCCGGTGCAGCACGACCCTCTGTGGTAAGCTTCATGAACTCCTGATACGGTTCTGTGAAGGCGCGGATGTACGACAGGTAACCACCTGCAGCAGCCATTGCAGTTCCAACGTGATCCGTAGATGTGGTCTCGCGGCTCTGAACCTTCATCATCTGAGTCGGGTAGATTGCAGATGCCTTCTGCTGACCCATTGTTGTGTTCAGGTGGTCGGAACCAAGAACCGCAAACCGATCCGGGCGATTCTTCTTGACCGGTGCCTGGATACCCATCTCGGTAATGTAGAACTTGCCCGGTGTAGGATCCGCATGGTAGGTAACCTTGGGCTTATTGACAACACGGCGCTCATCTGTCGTCTTGGGCATTGCGTACTCGCGCGCGGCTTCCTGGTTGTAGCCACCTGACGGCAGATTTGTGTAGCCGTCGTTGATACCCGGACCAACCTGAATTTGGTCAATGGGAAACACGTTCTTTGTGGCAAGACTCGTGACCATACGAGACTTCTCAAACTCTGTCTCAACCTGCATGCGGAACGGTAATCCTGTTCCAGCCTCAGGCTTGAAGAATGCAGGTGCTTCCTCCTTACGGAAGAATGTGTGTTGTCCCTTTCCAGTGTACAAGTCCAGCGTTCCATCCGTCGCACCGGAGTACGTTGACTGTGTCTGATGTCCACCGAAAAACGGGACCATGTTTGAATGACCCTGCTCAGACTGTTCAACAGAAACATCAGTGACATCACCAGTTTCTTTGGGGTTCACGAATGTTTCCTTCGGATTAACCTTTGGGATGGATTCGGCATTTGCAACTGCTGGCTGTGATGCAAGAGAATATCCAAGGGCTGCGAGCCCGACAAGCATGGCGACTTCCATTTGTCTATCAGCGACAAGAAAACGGAACTGACTTAACCAGTCAGAACCAACCTCATACAAAATGCCTGCCCATTCTAAGATTTCCCGTCCCACTGCGTCTCGTTGGCTGAAGAAGGAGGAGGATCGTATGGTCCACCTGCTTCGGTATGGAGATTTGTCTGTTGATCAAATTGCTCGTGAGCTCCATCGTAGTCCTGAGGCTGTTCGGTGGCGTATCGTCAAGATTGTGCGGGAGCACTCACTTGGTAAGGACAGCACTCACGAGGCCTACAACTGGCTTGGTCTTACTTCAGATGTGTAGGTGAGTTATTCCAAGATGTGTTATCTAGTCGTGTTTGTTTCTGAGTTTCAAAAACAGGGATCGCATGTGCCTGCGGCTTGAAGAGCAGCCACTGAAACGGGTATGAAGTTTCAGTCCCAACTTTTTGTGCTGGAATTGTGGTTTTTGTTTTCATTGTGTCCTTGTCGTATTTTGTCGGCTTCACTATCTCCATCTTAAAATGTGCTATGAAAATAATGTATGAGCTCCTGCTCGTGTTAATCGTGATTCTCTTCGCGGTGGTTCAAACTCGCGAACACTATTCACTCCCCGGATGGATGGGTGGATATGAGATTGCGAACATTAGCATCATGGGTGAGGATACATGTGATCCAACAAAGGAGAATGACACCGGATTGTGCTACACTAGGTGCAGAGATGGATACCGTGGAGTCGGGCCTGTCTGTTGGGCTAAATCAGAAAATATAGGAATTGGAACTCCAATTGGTCTAGAGCCTTGTCCCAGTGGATGGTATACTGAGGGCCTCATATGTAGAAATCCTATTATCTGCGACCCAATTGACACACATGGGTCACCGTGGCCATGGAAATGGACAGGCGGAGGCTGCCATGGTGGTGAATTAAAGGGTCGGTTAGATGGTGGAGGTATCTGTCCAGGTCCCGGAGGAGGGGATGATCACGTAGACAGAATAGCAGGTCTTTGTTACAGAAAGTGTCCAAAAGAGCTACCTAATCATATTCCAGGTATGCCGTATTTATGTTACAAGGGTGGTGAGTTAGCGTACGGTCGTGGAGTGGGAACGATTCCGAGACTTCTTCGCCTTTTTGGTAAGTACACGTTTCTTTGAGCGGCGCTTTCGAGTCTTACGCTTACCTCCAGGTGATGACGGATCTTCATCAACATTCGTAGGGTCTTCTACCCGTTCTTCCCAATTCTCCCCCTCGTACGCCTTGAAGAGTGCTATAGTATTGTATTTTTTTCCGCCTACAGTACACGATACAATCATAAATTGTCCAAACCCACTGCCTTCAACAACACCGTCTCCTTCGCAAACGGTTCCGGCCGGTAAATCAACGCGTGTAAAGTGACCATTACTACCCGTAGCGGGTGATTGATAGATCGTCCCCAAAATAGTATACGTTGGCATTTATACCTTACGAGAGATTTGGTATGTTTTTGGCAGTGTCACATAGGCTCCATTATTATCCGTCTCCCTAATCATTAGCGGTCTGTTTTGAAAGAGTGCTAATTCAGCGAAACCATCTACCTTAGTTTGTAAATTCTTAGTGCGACCCTCGTTAGCTGCAATTGATGCTTGAAGCCCTGGAGGAAGTTGTGAGGTTCCAGCAGGCCCCGTAGGTCCAATTTCTCCAGGAGGTCCAGGTTCTCCAGGATTTCCCTGAAGTCCCCTAGGTCCAGGAACCGTGCTATCGGCTCCCTGCGGCCCAGGGTTTCCCTGTGGTCCCTGAGTCCCCTGATCTCCCTTAGGTCCTGCAGGTCCGGGTACTGAGCTATCAGCCCCTGTAGGTCCAGGAGGGCCAACAGGTCCAGGATCGCCGCGAAGACCATACGGTCCAGCAGAGTAAGCGCCTGATTTCACATTCGCTTCCGAGTACGTAGGGTCACCATCTGTAAACCCCTCTGTCAGCTTTCCAAGATTCTGCTGAAACTGTGAACCATAGTTGGCAGTTGCACCAGCAACCGTACTATCATATCCTGACCACTCGGAACGTGAAAAAGGTGTAAGGTTGAATGAATTCATGATTGCCTTGAACCCTGCAACAGCCTTCTTGAAGGCGTTGGGATCGGTTCCTGGAGGAGGGAGTGGGAGCTCTGCCTTTCCAATCGGCTTAAATCCATAGCAGTTCACACCAAACTTGGTATTCGGATCAAAGTAACCGCCGTTAATTCCCGGGCGTCCACATGCAGTGCGCTTGGCCTGATCAACCTCTCCCTGCAGAGACTGCCATGTCGCCTTCTGTGTAGGATAGAGAGCAAAGCCACCAGCGGACCATCCATAGCCACACCACTCTGCGCCATGGTCATATGCATCAATGACCTGCTCAAGGGTAGCGAGCTTCGCACCGTATGCAGCACACACAGCCGGTGCATCATTGTAGGTGAACTGGTTATCATCAATGTGAAAAACTTCGCTACCGACCTGCTGGCCACCTGTTAACTGTGTTGCGGCAGCTGGTGTAGGAGCAGGTTTAGCAGTCTGATTTGTGGTTGTGTCCATGCTGACGAATCCATAATACCAAAGCACGACAAGGATGATGGCGATCATGACCCACAGCGCCGCAACGGCTAGTGCAGACCACGTCGTAAAGAAGACAAACATGGTAAGGATCACCACGAATCCAATGGCGATTCCAAATATTGATTCGGCTGAGAGCATTCTCTTATTATTCATTGATACGGGAATAAAGTAGGAGACGCATACTATCGCTCACAGGGAACTGCGTAGGCCCATTGTTGGTGATATGTGTGTCGTCAAAGGTGAACCATGGCTTTCCAGGAGGAAGATCACGTCCATGTGTCCACCAGTGCCCTCCATTGAAGCAGATGATTGCAAACAAGCAATAGTGATGACCATTGATGTCAAACTTGCTAGTGTATGTGACAGACGAGTTCAGAGATGTAACATGAAACGTCAAAATCTGAGGAAAGGTTCCAAATAGAAGCTGCTTCTTACATCCCTTGCGCTTGCACTTCTCACATGTCCAATCTAGAATATCAATTGGCCTCGTAGCATCAACAACAGCCTCTGACACTGACTGCTTGGGGTGGCTCGGAACAATTGGAAACTCAATCATCGAGTCCCTACGAACATCAATGTAGTCACAGTTCACACACTTGACCATATTTGCAATCTTGAATCTGAATAGCTTATCAAGAAAGGGAATCTTATCACAGACAAACTCCAAGAGTTCATGTGAGTCACCGATACCGTCACCTGCTGGCATTGTTGCTGTCTTCACACATTGATAGAACTGCTTTAGACCTTCGTCTCCGGAACTTGACCAAATTTCTTGGATGCACGTTTCGACAGCATTCTTTGGATCGTGTTCTTCTGATTGGAGTCGGTTTTGAATCTCGGGAATGCGGAAGATCGCCTGTAGGGTCGCGTTTACCCAGCAGCTTCCGCGTTGATTTCTAAGTCCGAATGTCTTCATTTCATGAATGCTGAGAAATCTGTTAAAAAGGGAACTGGTTCCGTTTTCGTGGACCCTGTGCTTGCAGTAAAGTTAGCAGCCACCCTGTACGGATCAGGAATGAGATCTTGGTCTCCGGGTGTCCGGCTATACGGCAAGTACTGGCTGTCAGGATCAGACCCTAAACTAGCAGAACTGGGTATGTTTCCTTTTCCTGAACTAGATCCTGAACCATTATTCCTTGGGTCGCGGATGATACCGGCACCTTCAACCATTGTAGATTTTTTTGGCGTGGGTCCAAGGAGATTTGGGTAGGGACGACTATCTTGTTCATCTCCCCAGTTGTTAGCCCCAAATCCTGTAAACCTAGGTCCCCATACCTTCTCACTGTTTCCGGATGACTTCTTAATTCCTCCTCCGCCTAAAGGTCCTCCTCCGGACGCGGGACTCGTTGGCCCGGTACTTGAGGTTCCTGAACCACCTGTGGGACTCGCGGGACCCGTCGGAGAAGCTGGAGCTGGGGTAGAGCTTGAACTTGTGCTAGCAGCTGGTCCTTGTCCTAGGCTAGCTAGGATATCATTGTATCCACTTGTCTCAGCATAGTTGGCAGACGCGATTTGATCACCAGTCATTGGATCATTCGCATCTCCATGAGGTTGGTCAACGAAGTACTTTACAATCAGAGACTTCACAAACCGTTTGTTTGTCGCAGTATACAAACTTGTATTTGTGGTTAAGAACTTGTCTACATCTGACGCTTTAAGACTCTCCTTAGCAGGCTGGTATACATCTGCATGAAACTGACTAAGAATCGGCGAGACCTTCTCGCCAATTTGCCGTCTTCCATCTGGAGTAGACACATCTCCGCTGTATTCCGATGCGATCCAGCTAGGATCCATCATCGAGACAAATTTTGCATAATCGGCATCATCATACGGAGGACCCTTGATCCTGTCTGTATTTTTAAACCCCTCGCGGGTGAAGAAAAACAGAATGATAACTAGACCTAGGAGTAACAAACCCCACTTCTTCATTGTCATTATAGAACATTTTTGCTACGCGAAGGACCCACAGCTGAAAATGATCCTCCTCGCCAGCTTGTTGAATTGTCATCAAACTCAGCCGAATGCCTAGGTTTCTCTTGCTGCTCAACAGGTGCATACTGTCCCTCAGGAAGATCGCCAATTCGTGTATCAGATGGGCGATATTCACTTTCAGTGCGAGTGCGAACTTGGTCTACTCCTTCTTTAGGCTGAATTGCATCGGACGGCTTGAACTTCGACTGTTTTTGTTCTTTCTGTGCTGCCGTAATACCCGAATCAATGTGAAACGCATTCATAATAAGTGTCCTAATCGTGGCACTATCTACACCAGTCCTTTTTCCATCAGGAGTAGCAAGAAACCCATCTACCTGAGCTGCAGTAGGCTTTGTGGTTGCCGGATTGTACACCTTGTCATAAAAGTTGGCCAATACATCTATGTAATCTGATTCAGATGATCCAATTGGAGCTGCGGCAGATATCTTGCTTTTCCATTCAGCGCTATCAATGCTCGGACGCGTCACTCCTTTTGCAACACCTACGCCTGCGACTCCAAACTTTGTAGAGCCCTCTGTAGTTGATTTGAATTCGCTATCTTCGAAGGACTCGCGAATGGTCCAAAAAAAGAGTAAAACAGCGAGTGCAAGAAGAACCCACTTCATTGTCTTCCACTTAGGAAATAGAGCACCACGATTCCTGCTTGGGTTGTGGAGGCTCGGGTTTTGGGTTCCGTAACTGACGGGTATTTGCAGATGCATAGTCAAGTGAATACACTCCCGATGCAATAGCCTTATCGGATGATTCTACACCCTGCCATGTCTTCTGCATTGCGTCATATTTTGACTGAGCGACAGCATCGCGTGGAGTGAATTCAAGGAACCCTGTTTCAGGAATATTCCTGGCAAGGCTTGTCGTGTACTGGTCATACTGTTTTAACGTGGATGGTTTTGCAATTGCCTCCTGCGCGTTGAGGAGGGAGGTCAGTGACGTCATTTTCTAGTTCTCTACATAAATGTCTACGACCGTCCTGCGTGGTGGAGACAAGAAAAAGGAAGCTGAGAAGATTCTCAAAACACGTCCTTTGCTTGTGTTGTTTTTTATGGATGGATGCCCTGCATGCATGGCAAACAAGCCTTCGTGGGAAGATGCGAAGAAGAAGGCAGGTGTTCGCACGGTTGAGATTGAGTCATCTGCTGTTCCTGATTCGGAAGGCATTACTGGATTCCCAACGATGAAGATGATCACTAAGTCAGGTAATGCGAGGGAGACAACTGGTACAAAAGAATCGGGAGATGATATCCTCAAGGAGTTGGGTGTACCAAAGAAGGGCGGTACACGCCGTAAGACACGTACCCGTCGGCGCACGATTCGGAGCTACTTAAAGTTTTAGGACTTCGCATTCCACTCGGCCTCAGTCATCTTCTTCTCTCCTGGGTGAAGCTCGGCGTATAACTCTGCATCAGTCTTTTTAAGGTCTACAGTTCCCTTTGCAGGAACGTATCCCTCGGACAGAATCTTACCTGAGCTAGCATTCTTACCTAGGAACTTCAGCAGGCCAGCATGGTCATCTGCAGGAACTGTGTGGAAGTTGCGCTGTGCCTGAACCGTTTCAAACACATCAGTTGTATCCATATAGATATTTGACGTCTTTACGAAGGCCTGATTTACCTGGTCACGAATATCAACCCGCGTCACATCGTGAGCAGGAGGGCGGTTGGGATTATCGTTGATGTCCGGCAACAGGGGATTCATAAAGGGGTTATCATCAGATGGTGAACTCTTTTGGTTACCCACATACGATGAAACAACGAGTCCCGAACCGAACCCCTCCTTTACCTTCTTCACTGTGGGAAAGGTGTTGTTCAGAGCGACTGTGACACCCATGACGACCGGGATAAAGAGAAGGTACGTCGGATGCAAAGACGAAAGAAACAACAGGATTGAAAGATAGATCGAGAAACGAACTACCGAGTTAAGTGAGGCAGACACAGACATATCTGCGGTCGGAACGAATTTATACCATGTAGTCGGTCCAAACAGAACGCTTGGGTCGGAATACCAAAAAGGCTCGGTCTGTGAACTCATCTATTATCTTCACTTGCGAGCTTTTTCCTGCTGCTTCTTCTGTAGACGTGCCAACATACGTGCTCGGCGAGCATCGGGAGAATTTGAAAGGATCTGCTTTGATGTATTTCCAGTCTTAGGACCCTGCTCGCCAATCACCATTTCATTCAGATACTTTCCAAAGGTAGACGTCATCTTCGCACGGAGCATTTCAATCTCGCGAATGAGCTCATGCTGATTGATCTTCCCCGACTCAATGCGAGCCTTAAGTGCCTCCTGTGCACGCTCGACAACCTGACGAATTCCAGGATACGAACCAGGGTTCTTCATGATCTCTGCAAGCTCTTCAGGGTCCTCAAAGTTGATATTGAGATCGGTGAGGTCAATGGACTGAATCAGATCACCAACAATCGAGGCCAGGCGAGTGTTCATCACAAGATCAAGCATCTCCTTCATTGAATCAGTCGTCTCCTTGTCCTCCAGGATTTCCATGATCTTGTCAGACTGGCCACCCGGAAAGATACCCTTCACAGTCTCGATGATCTTACCAAATTTCTCCTTCGGATCACCGTGCAGAACGGAATAAAGCAGGGCCATATGCAGACGCTTCCAGGCCTCGTCCGTTCCATCCCACTTCACCTGGATACCTGGAAACAGCTCAACTACAACATTGGGATCTGCAAACAGGGTATTGTCCTTTCGCATAATCCGAAGAAGATGAGGTAAAAGGGTTTCCTCAATGTGTTCAAAAAGTTCCTCAGAGGCACGCGGGTACGTTCCACTGGGGTCCTTGTCCTTAAAATACTGAACAAGCGCGCGAAGATGCTCCATGCTTTCTTAGTAGTATAGAATTGTAAATGGCTTAAAGTTCCGGACTTATCTCGTTCATCCCAATGGAGTAAAATGCAGTCAGTAGTCCGATAATCAGCACTATAGAGATACAAGGTTGAAGATCAATACTATCGTCGGTATCAATATCCAAAATCATTGTAGTTTATCGCTTACAATATTTAAGCCGAACGATTTCCTCCACGAGATGCGAAGGTTGACTTCTGCTCTTTCGTCAGACACACATATCCGAGGTCACCGCTGAACGGGCTGGGTCCGCATCCAGCAGACTGCTCATTGTCTGCAATCGTCGCGATGTGATCATCATCTGTCATGTCATACGGCTTTGTGGAGATCGGGCGTGGCTGACTTCCGAGGATTGGCGAGTCTCCCTCGTATCCCTCCACAGGCTCCATGTTCAACGGCAGTGCCTTGTCGTTCTGCGCGAATGACTCCTTAACAGCCGGGTCAACAGAGTTCACGGTGAAGTTCATAAAAAGTCCGGCAAGGACGGCTGCAACAAAAAACGCAATCACGGCAATCGTCTTCTTCATTATTGTTTGACACAAGGAAAAAATGGAACTGGATTCGGTAGGTTAACAGGACATTACTACCATGGATTACTCTACCCTTTCTCTTGTCGAACTGAAGAAGCACGCGAAGCAGGCTCGCATCAAGCAATATTATGTCATGAAGCGAGCACAACTAATTGAACTACTCTCCATGGATGAGCTACCCATCAACCTCAGGGTTGAGAAGATGACAATTCACCAGCTCCGCGAGGAGGCTAAGAAGAAGCAGATCAAGGGTCTTTGGAATATGTCACGGGGGCAGTTAGTTGAGGTCCTATTTGGGGAAGAGATCAACAATGCTGCCACGAATCAGGATGATGAGAATAAGAGCCAAGCAGATGAACATCATGATCCACAGGAGCATGACACCGAAGATGTACGGGTATAACATGTTTAAAATGCGCATCATCACCGGCCTGAGAATATTAACCTCAAGGGACGACTGAACGTCCGGTGACTTCATCCTCTCCAAAATGTCGTGAAACAGGGGGTCTAAAAAATTGCCCATATGAAATTGTCTTTCTGTCAGTATAAACATACGATGAAGCTATCGCAACCTAAGATGATTCGTCTGGGACTCATGCTCGCGGGCGTTGTCGTCCTCTATACACTTTTTACCTCGTATGCCGAGGGTAAGGGCGCCATTTTTGATCGCGCCGAGGAGCTTGGTGGCAGTGGCTCCACTGCACCCCTGTCCAACTTTGGCCCGTCCCTTGGAATCCCCCACAGCGTGGGTGGTAACGAGGCTTCGGTTGAGGGAATGCAGGGTCGCACGCCGGCGTCTCAGCAGACGTACTCCGAGACCACCCTCAACTCGGCCGAGCTGCTGCCGAAGGGTGAGATCGGTGCCTCGTGGGCGGCGGTCAACCCTGTTAGTTCAGAGGACCTCAAGGGACAGAACTTCCTCCAGGCCGGTTACCACTCAAACGTGAACATCATCGGAATCTCGCAGTCTAACCGGAACCCGAGCTACGACATCCGCTCTGAGCAGCCCAACCCGCAGAGCAAGGTCGGCCCGTTCCTGCAGACGACCATTGACCCGGACCCTTTCAAGGCGAACCGGCCGCTGGAGGGACTCAAGGGTTAAATCTCATCAATGAGTAATGTTACAAGCCGCCGCACTTGGTCTTGTTGGAGTGGCCGCCTTTACCATGTTTGCTGGACCGAGAAACACGACAAGAATGACAGGCTCTGATGGTCAAGACTATGATATGCAAGAGCTGCCTAACAAGGAAAATGCTTTAGAGCTATTGGTTGAAATCAAGTCCAATATTCATAAACTATATGAGCATTACATGAGTCATCATGCGTTGGCAAACGATCCTCCTGTTGCTCGCTTTTTGGCTAGGTACAAGCCCGACTGCTTTGTAGAAAATGATATGTCTTCGTCGGATACGTCATATTCTGAGAACAAGGGACAGAAGATTGTTGTTTGTTTGCGTGACAAGACCAAGCCACCTGAATATCCACTGATTGATAAGAACACCGTGATGTTTGTTATGCTTCACGAGATGGCTCATTTGATGACCGAAACCATTGGACACACTCCCGAGTTTTGGAACAATTTTAAGCGTATTCTTCACGATAGCATCAAGGTTGGAATCTATACATCCGTAAACTATGCTCAAAAGAACACACCGTATTGCGGTATGACGATCACGAATACACCCATATAAAATGGAACTGGTTTTGTTAGGCAATATGGAAGTTGTCTCTGAAAAATGAGTGAATCAATCTTTCCCCTTCCCAACGAAGACGATATCGCGTACAAACTACGCATTTGGCGATCCATAGAACTATGGGATTACCTAAAACTAGAATGGGAGGAAGACATGATGCCAAATGAGATGGTTGGCAAGCTGCTTAGGGCAAAGCAAGAAGTATATGCGATGACGATCGCGGAAATTGAGGAGGAAGCCAAGAAGAATATTGAGTACATAAACACACCGGGGGCTCTCCCTCACCATTGGCACTGGAGTCAAATGTACCTCAAGTACCTAGCCGACCGAAAGAACGAGATTGAAATGGAAAAGGCATTGAAAGCATTTACTCTATAAGAAGTAATGGACCTGCGTCTGTCAGGAACAAGCACAATCCTGTCATTCTTTGAGGATGACACGATTGATACTGTAAGACAACATGTGGCACTGGGAATGAATTCTCATCCCGACCGTCTCTTCATACAAATAGAAACAGAACTACCGGCTGATTATTATTCCTCAAACCCCAAAAGATGGATGGACCTCTTTTTTCGTTTGTCCTATGATGGAAATAGGGTCACGAAGGAATCTTTGAATGTATACCTGACTCAGATCCGTGTTGGTTCAGGAATGTATGCACGTGATGTTACACTTGAAGATTGGCAAGCAGTAACTGATCTGTCTGATATTTTTGACCCAAAGGAATCCTTTCGTGAGTGGCGTATTCTTGGTGTTGATGAAAGCAAGTCGTTTGTACTCCCTCTTCCTCCACGTGAAATACCACTAAAAGAGGCAAGCCGTGCAAGACCCAATCGCCAAAGTCTCTTTTCAACAATTCACCCTTTCAAAACTCGTGAGATCAAAGCTACAGAGGTAGATCCTGATTCCTCCGAGAATGTCCTTCTCAACTACTTTCCGTATTTCCAAGCAACAACTCCGATTAACATTGAGACTCTTCGTAGCTCCATAAAGGCAAACCACGATCAGATCGCGGCGCTATTGGAATTAAAAGCTCCAAAATCAAAGATATCCATTCTTCGTGCAAAGTGGTTCATTCCACTGGTATCATCAAAGTTCTCAATGCCTAGAACTCGATTTGAACAGATCTTTTACGGAATGACTGTCTCCGAAGAAACACCATACATTGGTTACTTTACATCAAAGCAGGAAGTCACACGTCATAAGTTTTATGTTGAAGATCCTAAAGTCAAGAAGCCATTTGTTGACCTGCCTCTTTGGAAATCGTGGACTACAAACACTCAGCCCCAGCGTAGGCTGCCAACTCTCTTGCTGTATCGTGGAAAAGCCCGTACAAACTTCACGCGAATTGCGATTACACCAAAGGACATTACGATCTCAACCTTCCGTGGAAAGAACTCTACGGAAACGATCGAGCATCTACAAGAGACATCACTGAAATGGTTGTTATCGTTTGACGCACTGATTCCATTCTTAGTTGCATCTGATTATGGCATTGATCGTTGGAAGCTATCAGACGTGACATTGTTTGGAAGCTATCCGAAAGACATTACCGAACTTGATATGCGCAGATTTGATTGTCTTCGCAACGTGTTTCGTGAGCAAGGTAATGAGTCATTCAGACTTCTTCGCACAGACCACGAAGCCAACATTGATAGCCAGCTTTTGCAAGTATCTCAGTTGATGTCAGAGCGAGACACGCTGACTTCACAGGATATTCAGAATGAACTCAATATTACCCGCGAGGAAGCCGATTCATTATTTGCACAAGCACAAGAAGCACAGGAGACGCTTGAGCTGACAGGCCCCGTTGTTAAGTTCTCCTCCAGTGAAGTTCTCATTAGCGGTGTGACAAACATTGAACGTGTTATCAACTATGCAAATATTCTGCGATTTGTGTTGACTTCAGATAGTTCATCCATTGATCAGGTATGTCCCCGCCGTGTTGAGAGAGTTGAAGCCGTTGCAAGTGCTATTCCTCAGGCATCTGCATCAACAATCACACTCAAGAAATCATTGCTAGATGCATTGGCCGATCTTGAAGAAGATGAGCCTGAACCTCAAGAACAAGCACCTGCTCCTGTCGCTCCTCCGGTTGAAGAGAAGAAGAAGGTAGCAGATGATACAAAGGTCTACGGCTATTTCAACAAGCGCCTAAATAAGTTTGACCCTGTTATGTTTGACCAGGGATACCCCAAGTTGTGCGAGCAGAAGTTACAGGTCGTTGTGATCCCTAAGAACCGTCCTAGCGGAGAGTATGATTATAGGCAGAATGATGAAGAGGATGATGGTAAGATTCTTTCACTCCCAAATGGTGATGCGATCTGCCCGGAATACTGGTGCATGAAGGACGAGATTCCTCTTCGCAAGGATCAGCTAGAAATTGATGAGGATGGAGCACATTGTCCCGTCTGCTGGGGAATGATCCGAAAGACTAATAAGGAAGATACGGTAGATTACACGGTATTTGAGCGTGATTCAAAGACACCCTTTCCACGTATGAAGGAAGGTCCAAATGGCAAGAAGGTCCCCTGCTGTTATAAGAAGTTCAAGCGAGAGAAGGAAGAAACCGAAGACAAGAAGGATGAATTCTATATTATGAATTCAATCAAGCCTACAGACGACTCAAAACGGTTAGCATATATCACTGAACCTATCGCAGTAAGTCTTCAGATCAAAACAGACTATGCTAAAAACGTGGCATTAGGTCGCCTCAAGGAAAAGGCAGGAGACATGTTCCGTGTCAGTCTTGGACGTCCGTCTGAGTCCCTGCCCGAACTTCTTGGTCTTAAGGAACGCAAGATACCACCGCCTGCAGAACAAAGGGAGATTATCATGCGATGTTCCTTTTTCCGTACATGGTCCCGGCTTGGAGAAGGAGATACTGTGATTGACCGAATGATCGCAGGAATCTCAAAAGCGTTTGAAGACAAAACCCTTGGGGTGTTGGATGAGATTGAATATACAACTGCTCTGCTTGACTGTCGTGTGATGCAGATTAACTCTGCAGCGATGACAATGTCTTGTGGATTTTGGGGTGATCGTACTCGTGACACAAACCGAACAATTGCACTGATTGATACAGATATTCTATGCCATGTAACTCGCAAGCCTGTTAACCGCAAAACAGAATTAGCGTACGTTGTTGATGTCAATAAATTCTCAGCTCCTCTACGCAAAACTCTCCATGAACTACATACTCGGGCATGTACATCTGAGTCTCCTACGTTTGAGGACGCAGTTAACGAGCTTCTTGCGAAGAACAAGGGACAATATCAGGTCATCCTTGACCCGTTTGGACGAATCCAGGCAGTCTTTGTTCCACGGGAAATCATACTCCCCTGCCAACCAGTAAAGCTAGAGATACCTCTTGGTGTCACGACACGAAATGGATATGCCGATATTCCTGAAGAGGAGCTGCCTGAGAGTGAGGTACTTGGTGCGTTTTTGAAAGACACGCGTCACAAGGGATTCAAGTGGGAACAAGATGTCTACGACACAGATGGACGTTTTGTTGAATTTGTGTTAGCCTCGGGATTCCGTGCTCCATTCAAACCCGAAGAATCAAAGGGTGTTCACATTCCGAAGGAAGTTATGAAAACAATCCGTGAGAATGACGAGAACATCCTTGTAGAAGGAAAGCCAAATCAAGCTGATCTGAAACTTGCAAGAGAAATCTCGTATACATCCGAGGTATTTGAATTCCTGATGTACTCCCTGTCAAAAGACCTGAACAGTGGAGACTATGATGATTTGAAAGAGAGCATAATGAACCGATCAGAGACACTGTACAAGGGTCTGTCAGATTGGCTAGATAAGGAATCATATTGGACTACAGCTCAAGAACCTGTTCAGTTTGTGAACAAAGTTCGTGCTCCGTGTGGTCAGATGACTCAAGATTCATGCAAAAAGTCGACCTTATGTGGGTGGCATGCAAACTCATGCCGAATCAAGGTGAACCCAGTTGTGGATCGCCGTCAAGTTCTGACACGTCTGACTCGGACATTGCGAGACAATATGAAGCAAAGAGCGTTGGTATTGGATGGAAGACTGTCACCATTCTTCAGCACAATCCTATACCTGGAAATGCCTCATGAGCTTATAACTTCCGCCGTCTAGTCTTACGGCCCTTTCCAAGACGACGATGTGTCTTATCACGCTTCTCCATCTCCCGTAACTTCTCCCTAGCAGCACGATGTTCCTTAGCCTGTGAAAACACATGAATACCAAATAAGGCTACCCTTGCCTTTTTGATATCATCATAGCGAGCCTTCTGAACGCCATAAATTTGTTTCATACGGATTACCTTCTGAGGATCACTCAGTTGTTCCTTTTTATTCTTTCGGGTTTTGTCCATTATTAGTAGTTAAGATTCTAAACGCGAGGACGCTTCACCTGTCCTCGTAATTTTACCATACAAGCCTCAGCATCTGCAAAGAGTTCAACTGTAAATCCAGCAGCCTTGTACATATCGAGTTCAGCTTGGGTAACAGGATTCTCTGTCTTTATGAACGTCGTATCTGCTCGTGGAACAGACTTCCTGGGAAAAAATGACTTGAACCGCTCGCTAATAAAATCTTCCAGTTCTTCGCCTGTACAACTGCGCTTCTTGTTTCGGGACTTGACCCAATACATCGTGTAGCTTCCGGAAAGCGTATTGAACTTAATTGTGTCTCCAGTTTTTACAAGCTCGCCAGCTCCATGAATAGTAACGGGCTTGATTTTGCTTGTGATGGAAAGATGTAGCGAACCAATCTCAAGAGCAGACCAAACTTTTGTTGCAGCGAACTTTATGGTCGGATCACCTTCAGTCCGATACAAGACCCAAGTGGCCATTCCATCTGGTAATGATGCAGCATCATAAATAGGAACAGCCCCCAAGTAATTCTTTAAGACTTCATCGTCAAGGGGAAGACCTACAAATACATACTGTCCTTCAGTTGTTTTCACAACACAGTTTGTATTTGCTTTTACAATAACTGGAATCCAGTCGGGATTTGGCTGATAGACAACGCCATTGTCAAAGGTTGCAGCACAAGCCTCCATTACACATAGTCGTGAAAATGTGAAAAGCGAGGATCAAATGTCTTCAAGTAGAGACCGTCCTCATATCGATCTGCATTATCTGAATACCCATCCTCTCCTGCAATCGGTTGAGGACAACAAGCGAAACAGTTGAAGTCAGGATTTTCCTGAACATGATTCACCAAGTAACGATCAAGCTCCATCGGATAACAGGAATAAACATCTAGCAAATGCCTCATCATCTTTTCATTGACCGCATAGCCCATTAGACTCCAAAGATTCTTGGACTTGATCACATGTGGACTAACATGTCTGTCATCAAGAATAGTATAATTCCATTTGGAGAGATCATCGTTCAGCGGAATATATGAGAGATGAATCAAATCCCATTCAGGAATATCCTTCATAAACTCACGCGTAATCTCAGACGAGTCACGATGAATACGAACATCATCCTCAATGATGAGGATCTTCTTTTGACCCTTTGCAAGAGCTGTGGTAAAGATGTTCATATGACTCATTGCACATGCAATATAGTTAGGATTCTTGAAAAATGTCTTGTCAAATTGCGAAGACCAAAAATGTTTTGTAAGATCACCTGGAATTGCATTGAATCTCTCAACCTTGAGACCAAAGTAAGAAAACCTCTTTTCCATCAATTCATATCGATCCTTTCGTGAAGAAAGATTCAAACAGTAAACACCGTCAAAGATCTCATTCCACGAATGCATTACACCTTTACCACAAACGACATTAAAATGAAAAAGAGGGTTTCCTCGTTTTCAGTTTGCGTCCACCGGGAATCGAACCCGGGCTAAGAGAATGGAAATCTCTGATCCTACCACTAGACAATAAACGCGTGTGAGAGCGAGTCCCACGAGTGTGCCCCATGATGGAATTGAACCATCGACCTACCGCTAATTGTGTATACTTTATCAACATGCGTCCATGCTCCCGAGCAGTATACACTGGCTCGGGATTAATAGTAAAAACATCATTTGGTCCTCAACCATCAGTTCTTTACAAAGCGGGTGCTCTACCACTGAGCTAAACAGGCATATAAATCTTCATTATCCCAATCTGAATACATTTTGACTGCGCATCACGTTCAGCCTTGCGTGCCTTTGCTGCGTCATATCCTTTCTTCCTTTCTAGGAAGTCAGCTAGCTGCCTCCTTCTTAGAGCCAGATCCACTTCCAGCTTAGAGCGTTTATAACAGTTTTCATTCATTTTTGTACCGATCTCAACTACGGGTTTTCTCATCTTTTCGTAAGCCTTCCAAGCTAGCTTCCTATCTTCATATTCGAGGGTAGCTTTATATACCTCATATGCCAACACTACCGGTTTGTTCGCTTCATCAAGTTCAGCCTTCAGTTTATAATAGGCTGCATTAAGCTCTGTCAGTTCGTTCTCAACCTTCGCAAGTGCTTTATGGAATCGGGACGTCATTTTGGGGAAAAGGTACTATCCATTCCCTTAACAAAACCAGTTCCATTTTCTAGGCCTTCACAACCGGCTTGATGAAGTGAACCTTGAGGAACGACTGCAGGTTCAGGTACGTCACCTCCTCCTTGTCCGACACGCGGAGCAGCTTCGCGAGCGCGGCGTTCGGCAGGATGCGGCGCTTGAACGTCGGGTCGAAGCACGAGTGCGTCTTCACGTACTCGCTGATGAACTTCGTCACCTCCGTCTGCGAGCGCTTCTCACCCGACTTCAGGCCCATGAAGTGGCAGAGCTCATCCGTCAGCGGGCGCTGGACGAGGAAGGCGTTGTTCGCACGGCGAGCCTCCCAAGCCTTGCGCTCCTCCGGGGTCATCGTCGCCGGGTCACGGCGCTTCTTCTTCTTGGAATCGCGGGCCTCGCGCTTGGCCGACTTGGCGGCCTCCTGAACGGCGCGCACCGCATCGCGCACGCGGGTCGAGAGCTCCGTGCT
>Ga0208249_1000228_pt1 | contig 18572 bp, 12 predicted proteins | sample CryBogmetaGMA1M_FD_184546 | JGI IMG/M metagenome (GOLD analysis project Ga0208249, IMG submission 184546) | Freshwater microbial communities from Crystal Bog, Wisconsin, USA - MA1M (SPAdes) | ecosystem: Environmental > Aquatic > Freshwater > Lake | place: Crystal Bog, Wisconsin, USA | collected...
CCGAGACCGTCACCCGGTGGGTGCCAACCACCGCCCCCGGCCCCATCGGCGAGACGAGTTCGTACCGCCCCTCGTCGTCGGTCGTCCCCTCCGAGATCCACGCGGCGGAGATGCCCCGCTCGGTGGGGCTAAAGCGGACAAGCACATGGCCGAGCGGCTTGCCGTCGAGGGTCACCACCCCCGACGCCGGCACGAGCACTGGATCGGGCTTGCGGGCGCATCCACCGACGAGAACGGCGACGAGGAGGATCGCCGTCAGGCCGGGCAAGCGGTGCTGCCTCAGGCCTCTCATTCCACTCCTCCCGGCTGACCGTCGTTGGGCCGCATGATCTTCTGAAGCACCGGGAGATCGGCTGTGTCGACGAGCGTCACCAGGCGGACGGAGCCATCGGCAAACACCATGTTGGCCCCGCCGGGGTGCTGGCTGCCGAAGGCATTCTGCCGGTCGTCGGTGGCGGCGGTGGACGAGGCGGTGACCATGCTCGGCACCCGGTAATTCACCGGCACCCAGGCGCTGCCGAGGACGTCCTGGATGGCGTTGAAGTTCGACCACGCCCAACCGCGCATGTTCGGCAGCTTCTGCTCCCCCGATACAACCCAATTCGGCTCGAAGCTGTTCCTCTCCCCCACGAGCACCGTCTGGCTCGTGCCGTCGAGGAGATCCTTGAGCTTGACGTTACTGTTGACCTGGAAGACGCCGTCGCAGGTGGCATTGGGGTAATACCACGACCGCGAGCCGGCGTTGGCGATGTAGCTGTTGATGCCGAGGTAGTAGGTCGTGCCACCAGTCACGTACGTGATTGGATTCTTCGGGACATAGTCACTTGGGCAGACGAACACCGACACGTTCGTGGCCCCGAGCGAGGTCGGGCCGTTGCAATTGCCATACTCGCGCGTGGTGAAGTTGAGCTGCGCGGCGAGGTTGCCCTCTTCGAGCATGGCGAAGGTGTACATCAGCCAGGAGCCCCACTGCCCGGGAAAGGGGGGCTGCCCCATCTTGCCGCTGGTGTAGAGCGCGTTGCTCGGGAAGAGCATGCCGCTCGATGTCCCCACGGGGAGATTGACCCCCGGGGGAAACCGCTTCTTCGCCTCATGGAAGTTGAGCAGCGCCAAGCCCACCTGCTTGAGGTTGTTGGAGCACTGCATCCGGCGGGCGGCCTCGCGGGCAGCCTGAACGGCGGGGAGCAGAAGCCCGACGAGCGTGCCGATGATCGCGATCACGACCAAGAGCTCGACGAGCGTGAAGGCGCGGGCGACCCGAGTTCGGCCGAGCGACCCACGAATGGCTCCGTGTGCGGAGATGCGGAAGGCTGCGGGAGTCATCGGTAGAGATTCCGGCTTGGGAGCGGACCAACGATACGCTCCAAACCCTATCCCCAAAGAACGAGCGGCTCACGAGCGAAACGTGTGTTTTTGGCGAGCGCCGCGGCGGGCCCCCATTCCCCCACCCCGCTCACTCGATCTCTTCAACCGTACCATCCGGGCGGATCTCGACCTCCCGCACCTTGCCGTTCTTCGCCTTGCCGCGAATCTCGAGCGTGCCGTCCTTTTTCACCCACACTTCGTCGAATACGACGCCCGGAAGTTCCTTCCGGGCCGTCTCCATGAAGGCGGGGGGCACGTCGCTGATGGGCATCGTCTTGGGGGGCGCCTGTTTTGCCTCCCCACAACCAACGGCCGCCAGCACCAGCGCCGACACGGCGACCGGCGCCATGCACCCACGCATGAGTCCTCGAAGAAGCATCAGCGGTCCCCTGGGATGACCTCGCCCTTGGCCCGGGTCGAGAGGGCCTTGTAGGTGGCGTAGTCTGTCGAGCTGCCAAGCAGGCTGACGTGGCCGTCGGCAAACAGGTAATTGCCCCCTTGGCCGTGGCGGGAGGTGAAATTGTTGATCTCGGTCGCCCCGTGGGCCCCTTCGAACGATTCGCCGGTGTGGGCGAGGGCGAAGTTCGAGGCGTTGTTTCTCTGGAAGGCCATCGGGCTCTTGGGCGTCGGCACCTGATGGGCGCCGGTCACCGCCCCTGTCCAGGTCGCCTCGGCGTCGCGGAACGACCGCTCGCCGACCATGAACGTGGTCGAGAGGCCGTCGGTGATGTCGCGGAAAGCGACGGCGCTCTCGCGGTAGAAAACGCCCTCCCCTTCGACGCCGGGCTCACTGACGCCGAAGTTGCCCACGTAATTGGCAGGCGCGACGGTGCACGTGGCGGCAAGCAAAATCCCCGTCCCGCCCCGCGGCCCCACCGGGAAGGCGGTCGCCGGGGCCGCATCCGACGGACAGAGGTAGGGCCTGACGATCGACACGCGGGCCCCGGCATGGGCTGCCGCCTCGATCGGCTGCCGGAAGTCGATGTTTGAATGAATCCCTCCCTGCTCCATCTGCGGCAGGATGAAGGCGGCCCAGCCCCAGCCCGGGCCGGTGTCATTCCCAGCAGCGTCGAAGGCGGAAACGTAGCCAGCGGGGAGCCGGCGACGGCCGTCATGGAAGCCCTGGAGCGCGAGGCCGACCTGCTTGAGGTTGTTTTGGCATTCGGTCCTCGACCCCGCCTCCCGGGCGGCCTGCACGGCCGGCAACAAGAGGCCGACGAGCGTGCCGATGATCGCGATCACGACCAGCAGCTCGACGAGCGTGAAGGCCCGCGACTGCCCCGGAGCCCTGGGGATGAATGCCACGATACGGAGCCCGCGAGAAGGAAAAACGGCTGCTGTTGAACGCCGGAAGGACTGAATCGACCCCGTGCACTTTATCAAAACAAGAGTGTTTTTCGCGGCGATACCGCGATCTTTCCCGGCCCATTTCTGGCCCCGACGGGAAAACCATCGCCTTCATCGCGAGATTTTCATGTGGGGGCTAAACCCACACGAAACCCTCATCCCGGCATGCTCCGATGCCCACCGATCCAACTCCATGCCCGGCTAGGAGCTTCGTCAGCGATGCGCCCCACGACCATCCCGCTCCCGGCCGACATGCTGCTCGGCAACGACACAATCCGCGAGGTGCTTTCCATCGTCGCCTCCGACGAGCGTCAAGAAACCATCGGGCTCCACGCCACCGTCCGCGGCGTGCTCGCCCGCCGGCTTGGCGCCCCCCCGAGCGAGGAAATCGTCGCGGTCGTCGCCGACGCCTTTTGGGATGCCTGCGAGGAATGCCTCGGCGACGCCTGATCCGGCCGAAGCTTCCTCACGAAATCCTAACACAATTCTCACTAAACTCTCTCTTCCGGCTCACGAACTACTGAACGATAGACTCTAGAACGATTGTTGGAAGCGTCCGCCGTCGGATACGTCGTCGTTTCCTGTTGGTTGCTCGATCTCTGTCCATCCCTTTCTGAGGATTTCCTTCATGCGTCATCTTTCCCCGTCGATCCGGCGCGGGTTCACGCTCGTCGAGCTTTTGGTCGTGATCGCGATCATCGGCACGCTCGTCGGCCTGCTCCTTCCCGCCGTCCAGGCTGCCCGCGAGGCCGCCCGCAAGAGCCAGTGCTCCAACAACGTCAAGCAGATCTCGCTTGGCAATCTCAACTACGAGTCGGCCAACCGTCGTTACCCCACCAGCGGTGAGGGGAAGTACGGTGCCGGTCTCGACGCCCTCAACGTCAACTCCTTCTTCACCCAGATCCTCGCGTTCATCGAGCAGGCGAACGTCGCCAACCAGATGAACCTCAAGCAGCCCTACTGGTCGGCCCAAAACCTGCTTCCCTGTGCCACCAACATCAATGGCTTCCGCTGCCCGTCCAACGGCCTCTCCAAGGACGAGTACGGCGGGAGCAATTCGGCGGCTGTCGCTGCCGGTGCCCAGTACAAGTACTTCGGGCTCACCGACTACATGCCCGTTGCCTACACCGATATCAGCCCGGTCGACGGGACTCGCAAGAAGTGGTCGGGGACGGCCATGGGGTCCTTCAAGCAGGGCCTCCTCTCCTACGACCAGTCGACGAAGGTCTCTTCGGCCCTCGACGGCACGAGCAAGACCGTGATCTTCTTCGAGGATGCCGGCCGCAACATGCTCAATGGTGGCAAACGGTCCGTTGTCCTCGGTGGTAACACCGGCTGGTTCCGCGTCAGTGGCGGCCAGGCAACGGCCATCGTCGCCGGCGACGCCAACTGGGTCGACGGGACTCTTGGCGACAGTGTCGTCGGTGAAGGCACCGCGGTCGCGACCTGCCCCAACCGTTGGTGCGATCCCGACAACGCCAGCGGTGTCTCCGGTGCCCCGTGGCAGGAGTCGCTCATCCCCCGGACCACGACGATCATCAACAACACCAAGACCCCGTTCGGTGGATCTGCCGCGACTTGCCTCTGGTCGGCCAACAACTGCGGCCCCAACGACGAGCCCTTCAGCATGCACTCCGGCGGCGGCTGCTTCGGTGGCTTGGCTGACGGCAGCGTGTCGTGGTTCGACGAGACCCTCGACGCCCAGGTTCTCCGTCAGCTCTCCGATCCCTCCGACGGCGAGCCGGCCCTCCCCTACGGCGGCTGATCGCACGGCTAGCCCCCAAAGGGTGGTCGGCATTCCGCAAGGAACGCCCTCCACCAACCGCTCCTGACGATGATTGCCCCCCTGGCCGCAAGGCCAGGGGGGCTTTTTTTTCCCTTCCCGCGGATGGCAACTGATCTCGTTCCCAAATCCTGCGCGAGCCACCCCGCCCCTCATCCCCAGAACACCGATGCCAAACTCCCGTCGCGTCTGCCCCCTTTCCAGACACGCTCTCTCCATGGCCCTTGCGGTCGTGTCCACCAGCTGGATCGCCATCCAAGCCCTGGCCGAAGAACCAGGCACGGCGACGATCGAGTCGATGTACGTTCTCGAAGATGCCCCTCTGCCGCTCCCTTCCGACACGCCTGCCGCCTCGCGCGCCCTCGATTTCCGCGTCGGCGGGATCAGCGATCTTTTCCATGCAGAGACCGCCGCCGATGGCACGATCCACCTGTGGGGGATTACCGACCGTGGCCCGAACGGCTTTGTCGAGAAGCCTTCCAGCGACGGCAGCCCCGCCAAGCCTTTGCGGACGCTCCCCGTCCCCACGTTCCAACCGCTCCTCCTGAAGCTCGCCCTCGAAGCGCCTGCCGCCGCCGGAAAGCCCGGCACGCTCCGCGTCGTGGACGTGAAGCCGATCGCGACTGCCGACGGCGCCCCTGCTTCCGGCCGCCCGGCCGTCGCGCCGCCCCGGTCAAAGCCGATGGTCGATCCCGCCACGGCCCAGCCGCTGCCGATCGATCCCGACGGCCTCGACACCGAAGGGCTCGCGCCGGCCAACGGCGGTGGCTTCTGGATCGCCGAGGAATATGTCCCGTCGCTGCTCCGCCTCACGGCCGACGGGCGGATGGTGCGCCGGATCGTGCCGATCGGAGCGGTGCTTGGTGATGGCGATGGCCGTCGCGCCGGCTGCGAGATCGTCGAAGCGCTGCCGGAGGTGTGTCTGCGGCGCGCCGACAACCGCGGCTTCGAGGGGCTCGCGCAATCGCCTGATGGCTCGCGGCTGTTCACGATGCTCCAGAGCCCGCCGGAGCCGCTGGCTGGTGCGACGGAGGATGCCGTCCACGTCCCGCTCCTCGTCCTCGACCCCGTCAAGGGCCTGCCCCTGGCCGAGTATCGCTACCGGCTGGGAGAGCCGGGGGAGAAGCCGGCCGACCTCGTGGCCGCCGACGGCAAGATCTCGGCGCTCTCCGCCACCGGCAACGACACGCTCCTCGTCCTCGAGCAATCGGCGACCGCCAGCCGGCTCTATGAAGTCAAGCTCGGGCCGGTGGCTCGCCCCGCCGCAGGAAAGGTCGCCACCGCTTCAAAGCGACTCGTCGCCGATCTTGCCCCGCTCGCCCCGATCTTCAATGCTGAGCTCAATCGAGGCGCTTCCGGAGCCCCTGGAAAACTCTCCGATCTCAAGTTCGAGGGGCTCGCGCTCCTTGCCCCGGGAGTGGTCGCGATCGTCAACGACAACGATTTCGACATGGATGCGGCCGGGGCGGCGCCAGCCGATCCATCAATCCGGCGCACTTGCCTGTGGGTCGTCCGGTTCGACGCGGATGCAAAGTGATCGATCCGCCGCCGCCCTCGTCAGGCTCGGCGGGCTCGCCGCCGCGGGGCCGACAGGCCTTCGGCGATCCGCACGGAGCGGGCCCAGAACGAGAGGCCGCCACAGGACGACTCGACACGAACCGTGACGCCGTTCCACTGGAGGTGCGTGACGTCGAGAATCCTCACCCTGACCTGATTCCCTGAAGCCGGCGACTCGGAAAACCCGGCCATCACCGAAAACTCGTCAACGCCCTCGAAGCGCAGCTGGAGTGATTCCTCGGCGCGGTGGAGCCCGAGAACGACCCACGCGTCGCCGCGCCGCGGGAAGGTGTATCGAACGGCCGTCAGGTGCCAGTCGACGGCATCGCAAAGCACCGGGTGATCCTTCGCATGGATCAACATGACGCTCGAAGCTCGTTCCACGATTGACCACCTCGAGGATCGGTGCGGCGAGGCCATGACCCTAACCAAGGGGAATGAGCGGGGGATGAAGCTACGGTGAGCGTGTCATGAGCCGGCCCCGGCGGGATCCACGACCCCGAAGCCCTCATTGTTTTCTCACGTAATCCTCAAGATTCGCTGACGATGAACTCGTAGAAACATCTGACTTGGTCGTCCGTTCTGCCTCGTTACCCCACCAACCAAAGGCCCGTCCATGCCTTCCCCCGCTTCCGTCACTTCCGTCGCGATGACGCCCGGCGCCCGCCGGCCGGCGGCGTTCACGCTCGTCGAGCTTCTCGTCGTGATCGCGATCATCGGCACGCTCGTCGGGCTTCTCCTCCCGGCCGTCCAGGCCGCCCGTGAGGCCGCCCGCCGCTCGCAATGCGGTAACAACCTCCGTCAGCTCGGCCTCGGCTTCCAGAACTATCTCAGCGCGAAGCAGGGATTCCCGGCGTCGCTCTACGACCAAAACGAGGACCTCCAAGACGGCAACGATCCCGCCCTTCCGTCGAACTCCCACAAGGCCCTCCTCCTCCCCTTCATCGAGGAAGCCAACCTCGCCTCCCGCTACAGCCTCAAGAAGCACTGGTGGGACGCGACGAGCAACAGCGGCCAAGCCGCCGATCCGGCCCTCGGCATCCCGGCTGACTCGAACCTCGCCCTGGCGATGACCAACGTGCCGAGCTTCCTCTGCCCGTCGACGCCGGGCCGCGACAAGATCCTCTCGATCCCGATCCGGACCAATTCCGGGAGCAGTTACTCGGCGACCGCCAAGAGCGGCCGGCCGGCCTTCACCGTCGCCCAGCCCCTCGGCCAGACCGACTACGACTGCATGAACGGTATCAAGAGCAACGTCATCGGCACGAGCACCGCCGACGATCCCTACTACGACCTTCCCAACAAGGCCAAGAACCCCGAATGGTCGCGGGCGGCCCTTCAGAAGAACAAGCGGACGCCGCTCCGCGAGATCCTCGACGGCACCTCGAAGACGATCATGTTGGTCGAGTGTGCTGGCCGGCCCGACGTCTGGCGGGGCAAGAAGAAGCTGACCGTCTCTGACACCAGCGGCACCACGCCCCAAACCGCGCCGAGCGATTCCGGGGTGGGTTGGGCCGATTCCGATGCCCCGTTCTCGATCGATGCCTGCACCACCGCGGGGCTCGTCTACAAGACGCTCAACTACTGCGCGTCGAAGGACTGCGGTTCGGGTGTCGCCGACAAGGCTTTCAATGGCACCAACGCCAACGAGGCCTTCGCGTTTCATCCCGGCGGGATGATGGTGGTGATGGTCGACGGCTCGGCGCAGTTCTTCGCCGACGACATGGACCTGCGGACGTTCGCGGCCCTGCTCACGAAGCGCGGTGGCGAGTCCGCCCAGGCCCCGTGACCACGCTCCGACGGGCCCCCTGATGCCATACGAAGCACCCCCGGTCGCAAGGCCGGGGGTGCTTTTTTTTACGTGTTGCCATCGCCACGACCCGTCCCTCGGCGGCTCTCGCCGGAAGCCCAGCGGCGTGCTCGACGCGCGGCCACCCCGATCGGGCTCATGCTTGGCTCACGCGGCACTCGCCAATCGCTCGCATCGATGTCGTGTTGATCCGGCAATGAAGGCCCAACCGATTTCTTCAGGATTCGTGAGCGCCTGTGGCGACGGCCTCATGAAAAGCTCACTCGCAAACTCGCCTAGGCGCTGTTTGCGCCCCTCGGGCAATCTTCCCGCGCTGAACCCCGTCGATGCCGACGGATCAAGCGCCCCTGGAGATTCCTGCCATGCCTCGCCCGACGTTCTCGAGCCGTCTTCTCGACGGCTGTGTCCGCCTCGGCCTCTCGATCGCCGTCGTCGTTTCCGGTCTGCCGGCAATCGCCACGCCGATCGACTTCAGCGGCTCGACCTACACGCAGAACTTCCAGTCGATGACCGGGAGCAGCACGTCGACCACGGCGAATATCAATGCCAGCACGATGGTCGACATCTCGACGCTCACGCTCTCCGGATCGAGTGCGTCGGTCAGCGGGTGGTATGTCTATGGCCTCGGAACGGGCAACAAGACCGGGATCAACAACGGCTCGTCGAGCACCGGTGCTTTCTATCAGCTCGTCGACTCCGCCAGTCCCACCAACCGGGCCTTCGGCTCGGAAGCCTCCGGGGCGACTCTCGGCTTCTTCGGCGTCGTCCTCAAGAACACCTCCGGCGGGACGATCAACAACCTCTCCCTCGCCTACGACGCGGTCATGAACCGCAATCCGTCAACGACCCGCAATCCCTATCCGATGTCGTACCGGGTGAGCTCGGCGAATGTCGTGTCGGGGAGCGCCACCGGCGACGGCACGTTCAACAACTCCGCCGGCACGTGGGCGAGCACCACCCTCGGATTCACGACCCCTGCCTCCGGCACTGGTTCCCCTGGCACCCAGGCCGCGATCTCGCCGCTGTTCACGATCGGCAACCAGGCTGGAAACCTCACGGGGGTGAATTGGGCGAGCGACCAATACCTCTACATCCGCTGGAGCGACACCGACGATTCCGGGAGCGACGCCATGGCGGGTGTCGACAATTTCAGCCTCTCGGTCCTCGCCGCCAAGAGCCTGGGATGGAACGTCAGCGGCGGCGGCACCTGGAACACGACCACGGCCAATTGGACCACCGGCACGAGCACGTCGACCTTCACCGACGGCGATCAGGTGACGTTCGGCAACGCCGCCGGCGGTACGATCAGCCTCTCCGGGGCCCTCGCTCCCTCGTCGCTCACCGTCTCGGCCACGGCGGGCAGCTACACCTTCAGCGGCGCCTCCGCCGGCGACAAGATCACCGGCTCAACGGGGCTGACGAAGACCGGCGCCGGGATCCTCGCGCTTTCCAGTGACAACGATTTCAGCGGTGGCACGAACATCGCCGGCGGCACTGTCCGAATCGACGGCGCCGGCCGGCTCGGCTCCGGCGGGATCACGCTCGCAAGCGGCGCCACGCTCCAGAGCACCGCCGGTTCGGCCGTGGCGCTTTCCAACGATGTCGTCATCGGCAGTGGCGGCGGCACGATCGACACCGGCAGCCAGAATCTCTCCGTGGCGAGCATGTCGTCGCTGTCGGGGCTGCTGACGAAGTCTGGGGCTGGCAATCTGACGGTCAATGGAAACTTCGTTCCCTCCTCGGGGGGCGGCGTGACGGTGGCAGCCGGCAACCTCGTCCTCGGCGGCGGGCCGACCGCCTCTGGCATCTACAACCTCGGTGCCTCAGGCGTGTTGACGGGCAACCTCGTCCTCTCCGGCACGCAGCGGATGAACGTCAACGACGGCGCAACGCTGTCGGGGAGCGGCCAGATCCAACTCCCCACCTCCGGCGCTCTGATCTCAAACCTCTCCGGCAACGCCGGCGGCACCGTCTCGGCCGGCATCGGCCTCAATTCGACCGGCCAGTCGTTCACGGCCGGATCGTGGTCCGGCGCCACCTACACGCCAGGGACGTTTACGAGCACGATCGGGGCGACGAAGGGGGCGAACACGAGCACCACCGGCAACCTCACGATCTCCGGTGTGATCAGCGGCAACGCCGATCTCGATCTCTCCAACAGCACGCTGGGGGGTGGCGGCGGCGGCGTCCTCACGCTCTCCGCCCAGAACACCTACACCGGCAACACGACGATCAATGCCAATGCTCCCGACGTCGCCGGCACCGCCTCGATCAAGCTCGGCATCGCCAACGCCCTCCCCACGACGACCGGCGTGATCGTCGGCACGAAGGCGGGGATCGGCGCCGCGCGGCTCGACATCAACGGCTTCAACCAGCAGGTGGCCTACCTCGCCGACGGCGCCAACGCCACGGTGGGGAGCACGAAGAACCTCTCGATCGTCAACAACGGTTCCCAGGATGCCACCCTCACCCTCGGCGGCGCCACGACGCCCGGCAAGGGTTTTGGTGGCGTGATCGGCACCGGCAGCCATGTGATCAACGTCGTGAAGACGAGCGCCAACACCCAGACGCTCACCGGCGTCAACACCTACACCGGCTCGACGACGATCGCGGAGGGGACGCTCGCCCTCTCCGGAGCCGGCTCGATCAACGCGTCGCCGACGGTCACCGTCGCCTCCGGGGCGACGTTCGACGTCGCGTCCGTCAGCGGCGGCTACACGCTGGGAAGCACCCAGACGCTCGGCGGCTCAGGCACCGTCAGCGGCGCCGCGACCGTCGCCGGCACGATCGCCCCGAACATGAATGCCATCGGCACGTTCACCATGGGGGCCACCACGCTCGCCGGTGGCGGCGGGCTCAATGTCCAACTCTACAACGCCACCGGGAGTGCCGGCAGCGGGTGGGATCTCCTCAGCACCACAGGCGACGTCACCGTGCCCGGCTCGGGCTCGTTTACGATCCGGCTGGCCAGCGCCTCGAGCGCCGGCGGTGCGGCGGGGACAGCGATCAACTTCAACGACAACACCGCTAACTCTTGGGCGCTGATGACGACGGCCGGGAGCCTGCTCGGCTTCGACGCCAATCGCTTCACGGTCGACGCGTCGGGATTTTCCAACAATCTCGCTGGCGGCACGTTCACCGTGAGTGACTCGGGCTCCTCCGGTACCGGCCTCTATCTCGTGTTCACCCCGGGAAGCATCGCCACCTGGAACGGCGGCAGCGGGAGTTGGTCGGAGAGCGGTACCGGCTGGTCGAGCGGCACGTGGGATCCTGCGCGGACAGCCGTGTTTGCAAGCCCCGCCGGGACGGTGACCGTCGACGGCACGGTGAACGCCAACAACGGCATCCAGTTCGATGTCGCCGGTTACACGCTCACCGGCGGCGCGATCGCACTCGGTGGTGCGAATGCCGCGGTGAACACGATCACCACGGCCGCGGGCACGACAACGATCAGTTCCGACATCAGCGCCACCAATGGCCTGACGAAAGCCGGCTCCGGCACGCTCGTCGCCACCGGTGTGCTGGCCGGCGGCCAGGCAAGCGTCACCGCCGGCACGCTTCAGGTGGGCGCTGGTGGCACCTCCGGCTCGCTCACCGGGGATCTCTCGCTCGCCGGCGGGACGCTCCTCGCGTTCAACCGCGCGGATGCCACGAGCTTCTCCGGGAATCTCACCGGATCCGGTGCGGTGCGCACCGATGGCGGCAACCTCTCCCTCAATGGCACGATCGGCGAGAACGTCGCGGTCACCAATGCCGGAAGCGCGGTCGTGACCGTCGCCGGAAACCTCTCCGGCGCTGCCACCGTCACCAACAGCGGATCGGGCCGCATCGATCTGACCGGCAGCTCCGTGACCACCACCGGGGCGATCACCGCCTCTGCCGGCACGGTCGGCTTCGGTGACGCCGGCCTTGGCAGCGGCGGCGTGAGCCTCTCCGGCGGGGGCGCCATCGCCTTCGACGGTACGGCGCCCAAGTCGCTTGCCAACACGATCACGGTGGCGGCCAGCGGCGGGCGGATCGACGTCGCCAACGGCGACACGCTCACCCTCGCCACGGCGCCGACGCTCAACGGCCTGCTGACGAAGTCGGGCAACGGCACGCTCGGCGTCACCAATCTCCCCACGTCGAACGTCGCCGTGGCGGTCGGCACGCTCGCCGTCAGCTCGACCTCCACGATCACCATCGCCACCGACCTGGCGGGGCTGTTCGCCGGCGGCAAGGTGTCGTTCACCGGATCGAATGTCCGCGTGAACGTCAACTCGGTGCAGTCGGGCACCGGCACGATGGAGTTTACGAAAGCCGGCCAATCGGTGGCGGTCTCGGGGGCCAGCGGCACGCTCTCCAATCCCATCGCCCTCGCCCTCCCCTCAGGCGCCGACGCCCTCAACCTCGGGGCGACCAGCGGGTACACGCTCAACGTCAACGGCCCGATCTCCGGCACCGGGGGGCTCAATCTGGCCGTCGGCGGCTCCGGTGGCGCAGGCGTCACCAATCTCAACGCCCAAAGCACGTTCAGTGGCGACGTGACGGTCAACAGTTCCGCGACCGGCGTCCACAAGCTCGGCGTCGATAATGCCCTGCCGACGACGGCCGGCGTGACCTTCGGCTCGACCGCCGGTGCGATCGATCTCAATGGCCACGCCCAGCAGATCGCCTTCTTGAAGGGGAGCGCAGGGGGCGTCGGCGGGATCGTCAACTCGGTCGCGGGCACCACCTCGACCCTCACCGTCAGCGGCACAGGCAACGGCAGCTATGCCGGCCCGATCGGCACCAGCGGCAAGGCGAACATCGCGCTTGTGAAGGATGGGAGCGGGTCGATGACGCTTTCTGGAGCCAACAAATACTCTGCCGGGACGACCATCGCCGGGGGCACGCTGATTGCCGGGGGCACGTCTGCCTTCGGGACCGGGGCGGTGACCGTCGGTAATGGCGCGATCCTCGATCTGGCATCGCTCGCGGTCGCCAACACCCTCGCCAACAACGGTGGCACGATCCGCAACGCCGCAGGATTCTCTGGCACCCAGACGCTCGCCGGCCCGTCTTCTTACACGGGCTTTGTCGGTGGCACGCTCAACGTCGCGGCCGGCGGCATCGTCAAGGGTGACGGGGTGACGTTCACCGGCCCGGTCACGCTCGCCGCCGGGGCGATCCACGCCCCCGGCAACTCGCCCGGCCTGCAGTCATTTACCGCCGGCTTGAGCTACGCGGCCGGCAGCCATCTCCAGTGGGAACTGGTGGCCAACGCCGCCACACTGGCCGATCGCGGCACGCTCTACGACGCCGTCGACGTCCTCTCCGGTCCCCTGTCGATCGACACCAACAGCCTCCTCGACCTCACCTTCGATTCTGCCGGCTCGACGGTCGATTGGGCCGACGCATTCTGGTCGAGTCAGCATTCCTGGTTGGTGATCGATGCCACGGCAGCGGCCAGTTCGACGGGGCTGTTTTCGCTCGGGAATGTCGGCACCGACAGCAACGGCGCAGCGCTCACCACGATCCGGCCCAAGGGCGCGTTCAGCGTGATCCGCCAGGGGTCGAATGTCGTGCTCGACTACACGGTCGCCGCCGTGCCGGAACCGGGGGCTTTGTCGCTCGCGGCGATCGGCTGCGCTCTGGCCTGGTACGGGGCTATTCGTCGCCGGGCCCAGCGATCAGCACGACAGGTCGGGTTCGATCACTCGATCAATCCTGAAATCCACCACCATCTTTGATCGTGCTCAGATCAGGCCTGCCCGAGGGATCTCCCGGATCTTACGGGCCTCCTGATTCCGTACGAAGCACCCCCGGTCGCAAGGCCGGGGGTGCTTTTTTTCGCGCACGCTGGCCCTGTTGGCTTCCGTCGCCGGGCCGTCGGAATATGTCGGTTAGATTCGCTTCCGTCGCTGAGCCGTCAACGCCATACCCCTCCTCCACCCGGTTCCATCACGCCGGACACCGTCCACGCACCTCCCTGCCACGCCCACCCGTGCCCGATTCAGCAGAGAACCATCCCCCTGAAAGTGCTCAACAGACAGGCTTCCAGCAGCCCCCAAACCTGCTGAAAACATATTTCCGACAGGGAATCCAACAGTCTTGAGAAACCCCGGAAAGCCGCGAAGGAGTCTTTTTTACGCTCTTTGAGTGGGTCAGCTCCTCCTGGATGGGAACCTATGTTCAGATCTTCGGGAGCTGGTCAATCCTGCTGGTAATCCTGACCTTTCTTTTCCCACTCCTCCCTTTCTTTCATCCATGAGGAGAAGAAAAAGAGGGAAGATCGGGGAAGGAGTGGGGGAGGGATCGGCGGGGGTTTCTGTGGCCCCCGGGTCGGGTACAGTAGGGGTTTTCCGTGGCCGGGTTCCCGGGCCGCGACGCGGTTCGTCTGAAGGGGTCCGTCATGAAAGTGCGATGTGTGCGAGAGCCGCTCCTTGCGGCTCTCCAGAGCGCCCAGGCGGTGGTTCCGGCCCGGTCGCCAAAGCCAGTGCTCACCAACGTCAAACTCGAGGCCGATCGGGAGACCGCCGTGCTTTCGGCCACCGACCTCGAGGTGGGGATCCGCATCAGCATCGACGGGGTCGAGACGTCGGCGCCCGGGGCGGTGCTCCTCCCCAGTGCGAGGCTGGCGGCCATCGTCCGCGAAAGCCCGGCTGGCACGGTGTTCGACATTCATACCGACGGCACGGCCACGATCGTCAAGGCGCCGAGGAGTGAGTTCCGCCTGCCAGCCGAGGACCCGCTCGAATTCCCCGCCGTCGCCAGCTTCCCCTCCGACTCCGGCCACGAACTCTCGACGCCGCTGGTCCGTGAGCTCGTCCGACGGACGGTTTTCGCCACCGACAACGAGTCGAGTCGCTATGCCCTCGGGGGAGTCCTCGTCGAACTGGGGGACAAGCACGTGACGGCGGTCGGCACCGACGGTCGCAGGCTCGCCAAGATGCAGGGACCGGCCGTCGCCACCGGCGGTGGAGCGGCGGAGGCGGCGCCGATCGTCCCAGCGCGGGCGATGCAACTGGTGGAACGCTGCCTGGGCAGCGCCGATGTGCCGGTGCAGATTGCGGTGCGCCCCAGCGAGATCCTCTTCCGCAGCGGTTCGACGACGATTTCTTCTCGGCTTGTCGAAGGACGTTTTCCCCGGTGGCGCGACGTCTTCCCCACCCGGCCCGACGCGATCCGCGTGAACCTCGTCGCCGGGCCGCTCCTCGCGGCGGTCCGTCAGGCGGCGATCGTCACCAGTGAACAGTCGAAGGGAGTCGATTTCTCCTTCGAGTCTGGGCAACTGGTCCTCACCGGTCGATCGGCGGAGAGTGGCGAGAGCCGGATCGAATTGCCGATCGACCACACCGGCGCGACGGTGCGGATCAAACTCGATCCCCGCTTCGTCAGCGACTTCCTCCGCGTCCTCGATGCCGATACGGCGGTGACGGTGGAACTCACCGATGCCCAGAGCGCAGCGGTCTGCACCACGACCGATGGCTATGGCTACGTGATCATGCCGCTGGCCGCCGATTGACAGGATGGTCGATGCCGTGCCGACCCGTTCGATGCTCCCGGATTCTCGTTGTTCCCTCCGCCCAGTTCCTTCCCCTCCTCCCAATCCCCGCATGCCGAACGACTCCCAGCCTGTAGGACCGACGGCCATCGGCCGGCTCATGAGCCGCCTCCTGGCCCGGACCGGTTACGACCGGGAGCAGGCGGCCTCGGGACTCGTCGACGCCTGGCAACAGGCCGTACCGGAGCACTTCCGAGAGGCATCGCAGCCGGGGCTCATCCGGCGTGGCGTGCTCGAGGTCTTCGTGACCCACTCGGCGCTGGTCCAGGAGATGGGATTCCTCAAGCGTCAGGCTCTCAGCCGCCTGGCCGAGTTGGTACCGGCAGAGGGGATCACCGACATCCGCTGCCGCCTCCTTTCCGAACCGATCGATCGCGCTGAACCACAGTCCACCTTTGAATCGAAGCAGGCCGAAGCATCCCGGCGCTCAGGCCCAGCCCCGTCATCCCCGGAGGAGCCTTCCCATGGCTGACGAGCCCCGCACACCCGGATACACATCCGAGGATCTGCTCCATCTTTCCGACCGTGAGCATGTTCGCGAACGGTTCGGCATGTATATCGGTGACAACACCGCCCGAGGCCTCCACCACCTCGTCTACGAAGTCGTCGACAACTCGATCGACGAGTGCATGGCCAACTACGCCAAACGCGTGAGCGTGACGGTGAACGTCGACGGGAGTGTCACCGTCGAGGACGACGGCCGCGGCATCCCCGTGGAGAAGCACGCGCAGCTCTCCGAGGAGATGGACCGTGAAGTGTCGACCCTCGAGGGGGTGATGACGGTCCTGAAATTCGGAGGCAAGTTCCAGAAGGGCGCCTACCAGACCTCCGGCGGCCTCCACGGCGTCGGCGTCACGGTGGTGAACTTCCTCTCCGAATGGTGCGAGGTGGAGGTCTCGCGGGATGGCCACCTCTGGCAGCAGGAGTACGAGCGCGGCGTCGTTACGGGCCCGGTGCGCAACGTCGGCACCACCACCCGCACCGGCACGAAAACGACCTTCAAGCCCGATCCGCAGATCTTTCCGTCGACGAAGTTTTCCTTCGACGTTCTCGCTCGCCGCCTCCAGGAACTCGCCTTCCTCAATTCGGGCGTGAGGATCATTTTCTCCGACGCCGCCAGCGGCCAAACGGAGGAATACTTCTACGAGCGTGGGATCGTCGAATTCGTCGAGTGGCTCAATCGCTCCAGCGACGCGATCCACGCCGATGTGATCTCGATCGTCGGCGAGCAGGAGGGAGTCTCGTTCGACATCGCCATGCAGTACACCGGCGAGTTCACCGAAAACCTCCACAGCTATGTCAACAACATCTCGACCACGGAAGGGGGGACGCACGTCTCCGGCTTCCGGGCCGCGCTGACCCGTTCACTCAATGCCTACGGCAAGAAGACGGGGCTCTACAAGGATCTCGTGCCCACTGGCGACGACGTCCGTGAAGGCCTCACGGCGGTGGTGAGCGTCCGCGTCCCCCACCCGCAGTTTCAGGGGCAGACGAAGACGAAGCTCGGCAACGGCGAAGTGGAAGGGATCATCAACTCCGCCGTCGGTGACTTCCTCGCCAAATACCTCGAGGAGAATCCGAAGAACGCCAAAGCGATCGTCCAGAAGGGCGTGCTCGCTGCCGAGGCCCGCGCGGCGGCCCTCAAGGCCAAGGCGCTCCTCCGCGAGCGGAAGGGAGCGCTCTCCGGAGGAGGGCTTCCCGGCAAGCTCCGCGACTGCACCAGCCGCGACGTGGCCCGCTGCGAGCTTTACCTCGTGGAGGGTGATTCGGCCGGCGGCTCGGCGGAGGGGGGAAGACACCGTGAATATCAGGCGATCCTCCCGTTGCGCGGCAAGATCATCAACGCCTACAAGAGCCGGGAAGACAAGGTGCTTGCCAACGAGGAGGTGCGCAGCGTCATCTCTGCGATCGGCGCCGGCATCGGCACCGACGCCGACCTTGGCAAGCGGCGCTACGACAAGATCGTGATCATGACCGACGCCGACGTCGACGGCTCGCACATCCGCACGCTCCTGCTGACGTTCTTCTACCGGCAGATGTACCAGCTCGTCGCCGCGGGGCACGTCTACGTCGCCCAGCCGCCGCTGTTCCGCGTCCGCAACAAAAAGCAGGTCTACTACGTGCAGACCGAAGAGGAGATGAAGACGCAGCTCCTCGACCAAGGCCTCGGCGAGGGTGTCTTCCTTCCCGGCGACGGCCGCGAGATCTCCGGGGCGACGATGCAGAAGCTCTGCCGCACACTCGCCGGCCTCGAGGACGCTCTAGTCGCCCTGGAACGGCGCGGGATCAGCCTTCGCGATCATGCCGCCCGCCGCGACGCCGCCACCGCCAAGCTGCCGATGTTCCATGTCTATTTTGGAAGCGAGGAGCACTGGTTCTCCAGCCGCGAGCAGCTCGAGGCTTTCGTAAAGGGGAAAGAAAAGGCCGCCGGTGGGGCGTTGGCCGTGGGCCGGGCCGAGGACGCACAAGCTCCAGCCGCGGCGCCGGGCGCCGACGCGAAGTCGGTGGAGCATGAAGACCAACTCGTGATCGTCGATCTCCACGAGGTGCGGAGCATCAATTCCGGGCTCGCCGAGCTCAAGGAGATGGGCTTCGGCATCGAGTCGCTCTTACCGGAGGACCGCACCGGCACCGAGGACGCGCGCTATTCGCTCCGCCGCGGCGAGAACGTCATCGGCCTCGAGGATCTCCGCAGCCTCCTCTCCGCCGTCCGCCGCGCCGGTGAGAAGGGGCTGTCGATCACCCGCTTCAAGGGGCTCGGCGAGATGAACGCGGAGGAGCTCCGCGACACGACGCTCGACCCCGCCAACCGCACTCTCCTCCGGGTGACGATGACCGACGCTGCTGCGGCCGACGATCTCTTCCGGGTGCTCATGGGGGAGAAAGTGGAACCGCGGCGCGAGTTCATCGAGCGCCACGCCCTCGATGTGAAGAATCTCGACGTCTGAACCAGGACGTCTGAACCAGGAATTCCCGATGCACGCCCCTTCCAGCACCAGCCTTCCCCGGCTGTCGTTCGGTGTCGGCGACCGTTTCGCCCATCAGGCCGCCGCGCAACTGGCGGCGTTTGAAAGGCTCGAAGGGGAAGGGGTCGTCGTCGCCCCGGTGTGGAACAAGTCGAACCGCGAGCACGGCTTCGTCGGCAGCGAGCCGCCGAGCGTCCGGGCGGCGGCTCGCTGCCGACG